>Ga0265316_10000780_pt1 | contig 35146 bp, 25 predicted proteins | sample 4522metaG_FD_202092 | JGI IMG/M metagenome (GOLD analysis project Ga0265316, IMG submission 202092) | Rhizosphere microbial communities from Carex aquatilis grown in University of Washington, Seatle, WA, United States - 4-5-22 metaG | ecosystem: Host-associated > Plants > Roots > Rhizosphere >...
CGCGTGAGCGACGGCGACAAGATCGAGGTCCTGGTCAACCGTGGGGAGTATGGCAAGGACATCGACCGCGAGGCCGCCCAGCGCGAACTTACCGCCGCCGACTCTGAAATCGCGAAATCCAAGGCCGAGAGCGCGGCCGAACTGAAGCCAATGCAAGACCGCAGGGCCTGGGCAGCGGCGCAAGTCGAAGCGGCAAGCCGCACGACGCCGCACTAGAGTCTTGTCGACTGCGAGGCCGCCCGCCCCTCGCCTACCTCATGTACTCCACCAGTCCGGCGATGTTCTGCTTTTTAATTTCGCCGGCGACCAGATCCGCAAGCCCTTCTGCGCCTGCAATGTTGGTGTGGGTCACATCCGTTCCCCCCGCGTGGTACTTCGCCTTGACCGCAGTGGCGTCGAGACCTAGACCATCGTACCAAGCGGTCGAAAGGGCCGTGAGGTCGACGAAGGGCACGCCTTTGTCCTTCGCGGCTCCTGACGCCGACACCGCGTGCAGGCTGGATTGATCGCCTATCGGAATGCTACTGACGCGAGCGGGAGGAGAAACCAGGATGGCGTTGACTTTCGCGGCTTGGGCGTCGGTCACATATTTTTCGAGGTTTGTCTGGACCGTGGCATCCGCCACCCCTTTGTCGTTGTGACCGAATTGGATGAACACCCAGTCGCCCGCGCTCCATTGCGATTTGATGGCTCCCCACAACAGTGAGTTCCCGTAGAACGACGAAGAGCTTTCCCCGCTATCGGCATAGTTGGCGATCCCAATGGGAGCATTGAAATTCTCGGGAAACATCTGGCCCCAGCCGCCAAAGCCGGAACCCGGTTGGTCGCATGTTGTGGAGTCGCCGGCGATCCACACCATGATGGGTTTCGTAGCCGCGGTGACCAAGGCATAACCGATGGCGCTGACCGCCGGGGGAGTTGCGGTCGGACCGGAGAAGTACATGTCCAGCCCCGGCGTGCCGGCGCTCACTGACTCCGCCGGCTCGCTCTCCTTGGTTCGGACGTTGACCACAAAGGCGTACGTCTGGGATTGGCCAGCAGCGATGGTCACCGGTTTGAGCAGGCCCCGGTTTGCTTCCGCACTCACATAGGTTTGGCTGGCGGCGGCACCGCCGAGAGTGACCGTCACGGCATAGTTCCCCGCCGAACCTCCAAAGTGACATTCGATGCAGGCTGGCCCAGCGCCGCCGCCGGGACAGAGGCCGCCGGATGCGGTCGACGATTTGCACTTGGCGTAGTTGTCCGCGGTCGGCGTGGGATATCCCGCCGGGATCTCCCCTGGTGCTGGCGCCCCGCCCGCGCCTGCCGTCCCGCCACCGGTCGAGCCCGATGTCCCCGCTGTGCCAGTGGTTCCTCCGGCCGCCGCGCCACCGCTGGCCGTGGTACGACCGCCTGCAGAGGTTCCGCCCATGGCCGTGGTGCCGCCAAGCCTAACGCTGCCACCCGTGGCCGGTGCGCCACCCGAAGAAGTCGTCACCGGGACTGTGGTTCCGCCGGTCGCCGACGTCGTCACCGGAGTCGTTGTTCCGCCCGTTGCCGACGTCGTCACCGGAGTCGTTGTTCCGCCCGTTGCCGACGTCGTCACCGGAACCGTTGTTCCGCCAGCAGGAGACGCCATGCCCCCTGTCGGCGTGCCGGCTGTCGGTTGCGCACCCGCAGTCCCTCCGGCGCCGGTGGTTTGTCCGCCGGTAGACGCTTGCGTCCCTCCGACACCACCTTGCTGTGGCCCGGAACTGCTTCCCGAGCAGGCCATCAGACCGACAAGCGTGAACAATGGGAACAGTGAAAAGTGTCGCATGGTGGGCATGGTTGTCCTCAACTGCTAGGGTTTGAACTTCCCTCTTCGTGTGTAGCTTTGGGCCTTGTTTGACATGGAGTTTGGGGCGGCCGGATCGGCGTCGGCCGTGGACCATGATGAAGAAGACATAGGTGCTGTGACACATCGTTCGCGTTCGGCTCATCCTAGGGTCAAAGATCGTTTGAGCAGGGCCGCATCAATGCGAGGGGCGTTCGGAAATCGAGTCCTATAGTGCTGACTGTGCGCCGGCTCGCTGGACACATTCTATTGCTGAGCGTGCTGGGCTGCTCGGACCGCGGCAGCCAGCGAGGAAGCGGACATCCGTGGGCCCTGCGTCCGAGCCCACCCCTCCAGAAACTTACGTCGTCGAGACCCGAGCCAGCTAGTATGCGCGCTCGCTGGCGGTCACAAGACCGCATCGAGCGAGCCCTACGATCCCGCGCGGCTGACGGCGGCGCACTGTAGCTTGCCGCTGGGAACGACGGTTCGGGTGACTCGCATGCCGGACGGCCCATCGGTCGAGGTCAGGATCAACGACCGTTGCGAGTGCCAATATGGCCGACTCATCGATCTGTCCGAAGCCGCAGCTCGCAAGCTGGACATGCTACGCGTGGGGATCGTATCGGTTCGCACCGAGGTTCTACGACACGATTGATTGACGACCTTCGTCGCCGCGCTTCCTGGGGCTTCTCTTGTGATACTGTACTTCAGCTCTCGATCTCCGATCTTCCCCCTCTGCTACTGGAGACTTTCCCATGACACCGATCTTCACTTGGGTGCACTTGTCTGATCTGCATTTCCTTCCGAAGGATCCCGAACCCCAGTTAGCAAGGAGACAGGCTGATCAGGAGAGCAACCTGGAATTGCTGCTGGGAGATCTCCTTGCATTTCGGAATAGCAGTGCCCGAGATCCCGAAGGAGAGGTGCCAAAGCCAGACGCCGTGATCATTACGGGCGACGTGGCGAATTCTGGTACAGCCAAGGAATATGCTGCCGCATCCGAGTGGCTCCTGAGACTCTGTACACTGACAGAAATTCCACGTGGTTCGGTCTATTGCATTCCTGGCAACCACGATATTGCGCGCTGTGATCCGAAGGACCGCGACAGGCATCGACTGGTGACCGCGCTTCGCGAGGGAACCGACGAACTAGATGACTGCCTTGCCGACCGAACCGACCACGAGCGGCTCTTCCAGCGGATGAGGGCATTCTCCAACTTCCGCTCTGTCTTCGCCATCGTGCCGCCGAGAGAGACAATAGGCACCTCCTGGATGCGTCCGGCAGGAACCTTGAACATTCGTATCATTGGTTTCAATACCGCTCTCTTGGCACAGGGTGAGGATCAGGCAAAGCTCCGAGTCGGAGAGGTCGCGCTGCGGGATATGATGATCAAGGAACAACCCCGACCTGAAGTCGTCATTGGACTTACTCACCATCCTCTCGGTTGGTTGAGCGACGAACAAGAATTGCGAACCTGGATGACCAGGCAGGGTGTACATCTCCACCTCTACGGCCATGTGCATGATCGTCAGTACGAGGCGATTACAAAGAGCTCAGGAACCAGCATTGTCCAGATTTCGACTGGACCAGCATACGAAGAAAGAAGAGAAGATCCCCCTGACCGACTCTTGGCTTACAACGTGGCCAGCCTATTCACCACGGACAAGGAGCGAGAACTCCTCTTGCGAATCTGGCCTCGCGCCCTTTTCAAGAACGGGCCTCAGTTCATATCGGACCATCCGCGCCTTCCGCCAGACAGAAAGCATGCGGACTTTCCCCTCCATTTGGAATGGTCGGGCTCCACAACTGAGGAAGTCGCAAAAAAGACGCCGCTGCGGGCTACCCCCACCCCCAGACAGCCTCCATCACCTCCTCGCGTAACGGTAGTTACCGAGCTAGCACCTCTGCAAGTCGGCTCAGGATCTGAGTTCTGGAGTTCATTCGATCCAGAGGAGCGCTTGTTTAGGCGAGTGTTGCAAAAGACCACCAAGGGCTTTGATGAGGCATCCGAGGAATCAAACGAAGATTCGAACGAAAGGAGTGTCTACACTGTACGCGACCCGCTTCGCCCGTTCGAGACGCAAGTTGGTCTCTCCCGCTCATCTCGCCCCGGCGGTCGAGGAGGCGAAGTTCCTGGAGTCCATGGAATCTCGCTCGACACCTACCGCCACATGTACGTGGCCATTTGCGATAACAAGCAGTACGAGTGGCTTCGAACGGTGATCGCGGAGTTGGCGACCGATCCTGAAGTTCTGAGTTTCATCCACGACAAAGATCCTTCGAAAGCGATCCGAGATCTCGCCGCAAGGAACCCCTTTGGCTCCAGGGAGCTGAGGCAGTCTGCGTGCCTTTTCTGCAAAGACTGGTTCTTGCGCAAACGAATCGTGGATTGCAAGGTCGACCAAACCACCGCTTGCATCATTGCGAATGACTTTCCCTATGGCGCTCCTTTTCACTACGTGGTCATGCCTACCGAGCCCGTTCACGCATGGGAGGCAGTGGAGGAAAAGCACCTCTTGGCCATGAATAGACTTATTCGCGACTTCCTTGAGGATCCAACGGTCGCCAATATCATCGGGTCTGCTTCGGGCGTTCGAGTAGGATTCAACTCTTCATTAAGGCACCTAGTGCTTGGCAAGAAGACTCGTTCTTCGGCTGGCGCCACCATCGCGCATGTCCACAAGCAAGTGTGGGGAATGGCCGCTAGCGGATACAACCTAGGTGACCACCTCGTTCGTCTCTGCGATGAGTACGTAGAACGAGACTATCTCGAACTCTACTTGAATCTCCTGCGCGAGGCCGGATTCGTTCTGGATGAAGACGATCATGTTGCGATCGTCGTACCATTGGCCCAGATCTCGCTTCATGAAATCCACGTCATGTTCAAGCGGGCGGGGGCCGCCAACTTTCGCGATTTCACAGATGAAGAAATTGCTTCGTTCTCGCGTGCTGAGTTTATCGTTACTCGCTTGTACGAGAAGCTGAACATAGGCAGCTTCAATGAGGTCTTTCTGCTTGATCGTTTTCAGCGTGGAACAGGTCGGCCGCGTTCCAAGTTCCGAGCCATCGCTACGTTTATCACGCGCGAGGTCGATCTTGCGGTTTCCGAACTGAGCATGGCGTATGTCGTGGACAAACTCCCGGAACACACGTGCAACGAGGCACGGCACTACCTAGGAGAAATGAATTTGCGGCTCGCGGCGAGGTCGTAGTCCGTGAAGCTCGCCGGGGACCTGCTACGGAAAATCAACACCGTCGTGAATGCCCAATCCTTCGAGAAGCGCCTGGATCTCGCGTTTGCGCACGTCCAGTTCATTACGATCCTTTACCGGTAGGAATCGCCCGTCTGGACCGTGACGTTCCACGACTAGAAACCGTGTGGGCAGAAAGGCGGTGATCTGACCCAGCAGGCGCTCGGCCTGAATGGTGTCGTGCCCGTCGACCTTGCGAAGCACCGGAAACCAATCGAGGTCGAATTCCCGATCGATCGACTCAGCATCGAAAAGAAAGGTATTGGTATTGAAATATGGAACCCGGCTGCTGTCGAATCCCGCCGGAAGTCGAAATTCCTCGACGATTTGCAACTGACCGTCAACCCAGGCGGGAATCCCTCCACGGTCGCCAGGCTCCTTGCCTACGATCTCGACGGTCACTCCCTTGCCTCCGCGGCAGTGCGCTCCGATCACGCGCGAGTCGAGTGTCGCGGCCAGATTGTCGACATTGGAAACCATGAGCATCCGTCCGCCGTACTTGCGAAAAGAGGCAAGTGCCCCCGAAGCCCGCAACGTGGGCAACAGATCGCCATGCCCTGTTGCGCATAGGGAAGGCTTCCCCGAAGCATCCTTGAAAAGGCCGCCGGTTTGGGTGAGCCTCATCGTCACCGACTGCTCGAGAATTTCGATGGGCATTTGAGGACGAATCACATCGCCCACCGCGCTCCGAACCTCGTCGCTGGTGGCGAAACTCGTCATGAGAAACACCGGAATCGTGCATCCGGCGTCTACCGCGGCCAGATGAATCTCCTCCAATTTCAGACGAAGAAATGAGTGCCCCGGCACCACCTCGACCACCGCCTTCACGCCTCCGCCAAAACGGGTAGCCATGCCTCCTGCGAGAACTACCACGCCGACTTCGCCTCTAGCCAGGGCCGCCTGGCCAATGGACGCGAGCGCCTTGCCCTCCTCCGAGTCTCGTGGCGAAAGCTCGACCAGATCCTCTACGCCTGGGATAGTCACGGAACCGGAAAGGCGTCCAGCCCCCGCCTCGCCCGCCTTGCCAGAAAGCGTAACGCGCATTCTCTCGAACACGGCCTGATCGAAGCGAAATCGCTCTAGAATTGCTCGGGTAGTCTCGTCGATGTCAGTCATCCAAGATCTCTGCGTGGCCAAAATGCCCGCGTGCAGGGGTGCGCGCGTGGCGTGGCAAACATAGCATCGTTTTGCGCGAGGGCTTTCAAGTGCCGGAATTTTCCTTGCCTGAAAAGACACCCTTCCCGGTCATGTTGCGCCTCTTCTCCGGGATGAGCGACATGGCATATTCCGCCACCGCGGTAATGGTCAAGCTGGGATTGGCGCCCAAGTTGGCCGGAATCACCGCGCCGTCGACAACCCACAGGCCAGAATGGCCAAACACCCGGCAGCCCTCGTCGACCACGCCTTGCTCCGGCGTTTCCGCCATGCGCGCACCGCCCAGGATGTGAGCGGTGATGGGTACTCCGAGGAGAACCTCGTTGATGGCGTTGAGCGCGAACCCATCCATGCGCTCGGCGACAAACTTCGCCGCCTGATTGGCCAGCGGCGAGTAGGTTGGGATCGGAGGAGCGCCCACGGCACGCCGGGTGCGAAGGTTACGGCCAAGCAGCCAGCGCCGCTTGCGCACCAACGTGAGGGCGCTGTCCAGTGACTGCATCACCAGCACCGCCACAGTCCGTTTGGCCCAACCGATGGGGATCGCGTTGCGCAGGAAATCGAGTGGGTGGCGCAGACACCGGCCCAGCCAGCGCAGGGCGCGCGGGACACGGCCACCGCCTGCCACGGCCAGCGTTCCCAAAAGCCCCATCACATCCGATCCCGCGGGATAGCGCACGATCTGAATATGAGTTTCCGCATCGGCCTGTATGTCGCTGGCGATGGCAATGCCTTGCGAATGGTCCACGCGTGCCGTGCGGCTGCGCGCGCCGGCGATGATCTCGCTGTTGGTGCGCGTGTATTTCCCGAGGGCGGCGGACAGATTGGGCAGGCTGCCCTGCTCTCGGCACGCGAGCAGCAGATCGACGCTGCCAAGCGCCCCCGCGGCCAGGATGACATTCTGACCGTGCAGGCGCGTATGCGATCGCGAGAACCATCCCAGCGACCGCCGTGTGTGCACGAAGTAACCGCCTTCCCCGTCGGGCTCGATGAGGCTTGCCCGGGTCTCGGGCAAAACACGAGCGCCAAGTTTCTCCGCGAGGAAGAGATAGTTCTTGTCGAGGGTGTTCTTGGCGTTGTGGCGGCAACCAACCATGCACCCTCCGCACAGGCGGCAAGTGGCGCGTGGTGGGCCTTGTCCATTGAAATAGGGATCAGACATCTCCTGGCCGCCCTCGGCGCCAAAGAGCACGCCAACCTCGGGCTGCGAAAAGTGCGCTTCCCGGCCGAGCGAGCGGGCAAATGCGCGCAGGTGTTCTTCGGCGGGCCAGGTTGCGGGTGGTGCCGTCGCGCCGAGCATCCGTCGGGCTGTTTCATAGTAAGGGGCGAGCTTTTCCCGCATCCCCGCGCCGCTTGGCCAGCCCTGGGTGAAGGCGTCGGCGGGTGGAACGATCAATGTGTTGGCATACACCAACGACCCGCCACCCACGCCTGCGCCACCCAGCACTAGAACGTCGCCCAGCCAATCGAGACGCTGGATTCCGTGGCAGCCAAGCCGGGGCAGCCACAAGGACTTGCGCACATTCCAGTTGCTCTTGGGAAAATCCAGCGAACGCCAGCGCCTTCCCTCCTCCACGACGAGAACGCCGTACCCCTTTTCCGCCAGGCGCAAGGCCGCCACACTGCCGCCGAAACCTGAGCCGACAATGATGAAATCGTACCGTGTCGCGGCCGCATCTTGGGCTGCGGCGGACACGTTCGTCATCGGTAGATCACCTTGAGCAGCCGGCGCAGGATTTTGAGCACGCTCGAGCGGTAGGGAAAGCCGAGTTGACCACGAAGCCATCCCGCGACGGCGCCGAATAGCGGGCGATCCTCGACGATGGTTCGCGGCGTGCAGAACTGCCGCAACGACTCGGCGCCATGGCGGAAGCCAAGACCGCTGTTCTTGATACCACCAAGAGGCGCGCTGACAAAAAAGTAGTTCACCAGGACATCGTTTAGACAAACGCTCCCGGTTTCGAGCCTGCGCGCCACCGCGAGAGCGCGTGTCTGGTCGCGCGACCAAACGCTGCCCGACAGACCCAGGTGCGAGGCATTGGTCAAACGAATGGCATTTTCGGCGTCAGCCACGCGCACGATGGGCAAGATGGGGCCAAAGGTCTCTTCGCACGCCACCTTGGCTTCAGGCGGAACACCGTCCAAAACCGTGGGGGAAAAGAACAAACCCGACAAGTCCTGTCGCCTTTCCCCGCCGGCAACCACCCGTGCCCCCCGGGCGACCGCATCCGCCACCAACCGCTCGCAGCGCTCCACCTGCTCTTGCAACATGACCGGTCCCACATCCACATCCCCTCCATTACCAAGGCGCAGTTTGGCGGTTTCCTCGACTACCCGACGGACGAATTCTTCGGCCACCGGCTCCTCGACAAGGGCGCGCTCGACACGGATGCAGACCTGCCCTGCCCCGGCAAAGGCGCCCCACACCGCGGCGTGGGCGGCGGTGCGCAGATCGGCGTCGGCAAGAACGATCATGGCCGACTTGCCGCCAAGTTCGGCCACGCACGGAATCAAACGCTCCCCGGCACGCGCGGCCACCTGGCCTCCCGCGGCCAGGCTTCCGGTGAAGAACACCATGTCGCAGGCATCCACCAGTGCGTTGCTGGTTTCGGCGCCGCCCTCGACGACCTGAAAAACTCCGTCTGGCAATCCACATTCATGCCACAGGTTTTGCAAGCGGCGCGAGGTCCTCGGCGTGTGCGGTGACGGCTTGAGCAGCACGCTGTTGCCCGCCAGAAGGGGCGCCACCGCATCGCCGAAGTTGTTGAGCAGGGGAAAATTCCAGGGGCCAATGACCGCCACCACGCCGTGGGGCTGCCACGTCACCCTTGCCCGCTTGTGCGGAAAAATCAGAGACGCACGCCGAGTTTCTGCAAGCGCGCCTCGACCCGCCGATCCGGAAAGAAAGCGTGTCACCTCACACAAATAGGCAATTTCGAACCCGACAGCCTCAAACAACGGCTTGCCGGCCTCCGACGATATAAGTTGCGCCAGCCCCTCGTCGGCCCGCGCCCTTGCCGCCAGCCTGCGCATCAGGCGTCCACGCTCGCGCCAGGGCAGGCTCGCCCAACTAGGTTGAGCCGCTCGCGCCCGCGCAACCGCGTCGTTCACGTCGGCGGTCGTTCCGCCCTCGCCCTTGGCATCGGTCATGAGTCAAGTCATCCGCACACTGGAAAATCCCAGCGACAGAAGTCATACCCCAAGTCCGCATGTATGGGCCAGCTACTGCTACGCACTGGCCTGGCAAGACTACGATGCGGCGGCGTGAGCCTCGCTTCGAACCTTGTCCATGTCGAGCGACTTGATCTGGTCGATGAGTTTCTGCAGGGCGTGTCCAGGCAATGCCCCCGCCTGCTCAAAGACCAGCAGACCGTCGCGAAAAGCCATCAGGGTCGGAATCGCTTGAATTCCGTATTCGATCGCAAGATCTGCCTCCTCCTCGGTGTTCACTTTGCCAAATGCAACGTCGGGGTTCTCGCCCGCGGCCTTCTCGAAGATGGGAGCAAAAGCTCGGCAGGGTCCGCACCAGGGTGCCCAGAAGTCAACCAGGACTATTCCTGTCTTGATTTGCTCTTTAAACATCGCATCGGAAAGGGCTGTAGGTGCCATGGCTAAATGCTCCTGACTATTTAGAATCCGCAGGAGACAGAAGGTTTCACCCAGAGGCCGCAAGCGGAAAGAAGAGGAGAAATTCGGCGCCTCCTCCCTGTCGGTTCTTCACCTCGATGTAGCCGTGGTGCTCGTCAGTCAGGCGGCTGGCGATCGAGAGTCCGAGCCCAGTGCCGCTTGCGCGGGTCGAGAAAAAAGGATCGAAAATGCGCTCCCGGTCTGACTCTTGGATCCCTGGTCCCTGATCCAGGATGCCGACCACTGCGAACCTGCCGTGGGGCAATACCCGCTCCCGGCCTTGGACCTCGACCTGGCCTAATTCAGGAGTGAATTGCACCGCATTGAGCAGCACATTGATCAGGATTTGCGCCAGCTTGTCGGGATCGCCTTGAATCGTCAGCCCAGGGCCTTGCATGTCGACGTGGAGAGCCACGTGCCGCACATCCGCCTGCGGCTTGACCAAAGCGACCGCATGTTCCACCGCATGCGACAGACTGACTTTCGCCAGGGTCAACCTGCCCGGCCGCGCAAAGGCGAGGAATCGTTCTAGCAACGCCGCCAGGCGATCGATTTCCTTCTGCAAAATGACCACCATCTTCCGGCGCGGCGAGGTTTCGGCGATTTCGTCGGCGATAATGGCTGCTGACGCCTTCAAGGAAGCGAGCGGGTTCTTGATCTCGTGGGCCAGGCCGGCGGTCATCTCGCCCAAGGCCTGCAGACGGCCAGCGCGCACCAGTTGCTGCTCCATGGCCTGCATTTCCACGATCTTCTGTTCGACATCGCGGCGGGCACGCTGCTCCTTCTCGACCAGAAGGCCGGTGACCAGCGCCACGACATTGTAGAGCACCAATTCCAGAATCTTGTTCGCCGTGCCCGTCGGATCGGCGTGGATCATGCCGTGGTGGTGTGCGTGCGGGCCAGTCATCCAGAAGGCGTGGGGAAGGTACAGCACCGTCACCACCAGCGATGTCAGCAAAGCGCCGCGCAGGCCGAAGAGAAACGCCCCCACGATGATCGGGATGTAGTACAGGCGCCGGAGAACGTCGTGGAGCCACTCATGCTCCATGGGCGTCCCGAAGTGGGCCACCGTCACGGCCAGCACTGGCAACCAGATGAAGAGGAGCGCCCGGCCCGAGATCGTCCAGGCCAGCTTCCACGCGCCGCTCATGCCTTGCCCTTGGCCGGGATTTCAAATTTCTGCATGCGGTAGAGCAGGATGTGGCGCGGGATGCGCAGGAAGCGCGCGGTCGAGCTTTGGTTGTAGTCGTTCATTTCCAGGGCACGCACCAAGATAGCGCGCTCGAGATCCACGAGCGATACGCCGTCTGCCGGTAGTTCGATCCCGTCGAGAGCGAGGCGTGGCTGCGCGGTCGCCGGGGCGAAATTCGAGGTCAAGAATTCGTCGGACAGCACAGGCTCCTCGGCGAGAAGCGCGGCGCGCTGGCACAAATTCTCAAGTTCACGCACATTGCCCGGCCACGGCATCCGCACAAGCCGCTCCGCGGTAGCAAGAGGAATCTGCCATTCCCGGCCGCCGCTGTGCTTGGCCAGAAAATGCCGGGCCAGCGGAAGAATGTCTTCCTTGCGCTCGCGCAGAGGCGGGATGAGCAAGGGCACGACGTTCAATCGGTAGTAGAGATCTTGGCGAAACTGCCCTGCCTTCACCCGCTCTTCCAGCGCCTGGTTGGTCGCGGCCAACACGCGCACGTTGAGCGCGATGGATCGCTCGCTGCCCACGGGTTCGAGTGTCTTCTCTTGCAACACGCGCAGGAGGCGGGTTTGCAGGTCGAGCGGCAACTCGGCGATCTCGTCGAGAAAAAGCGTCCCCTTGTCGGCCTGCACGAAGCGGCCCTTGCGATCGCTGGTCGCGCCGGTAAAGGCACCCTTGGCATGACCGAAAAGCTCGGATTCCAAGAGATCGCGCGGGATCGCCCCGCAGTTGACCGCCACGAACGCGCCGGCCGCGCGCGGACTTGCCATGTGGATCCGCCGCGCCAAGAGTTCTTTGCCGGTTCCACTTTCGCCCTGAATCAAGATCGTCGCGTCCGCTGCAGCCACGCGCTCGGCCACGGCGACCAGCTCCGCCATATTCTGCGCGGCGAAGACCAAGGTCTTGCCCTCGCTGCCGCCGCGCAACTCGCCGACCTCCCAGCGCAGGCGGGCGTGTTCGAGCGCACGTCGCACGGTCAGCGTGAAATGGTCGCGGTCGCAGGGCTTGGGCAGGAAATCGAACGCACCGGCCTTCATGGCCGCCACCGCGGTGGCCATGTCGCCGAACGCGGTGGTCACGATGACCAGTAGATTCGGATCCAGGCCGTGTGCCTTCTTGAGCAGGGTCAGTCCGTCAAGGCCGGGCATCTTCAAATCCGTTACCATCACGGGGAACGGCCCTGACTGCAAACGCTCGAAGGCATCCTGGCCGTTGCTGGCGCGCACGACCTCGTAGCCCTCCTCCTCCAGCAGAAAGGCCATGATCTCCAGGAAACTGTTGTCGTCGTCGACGAGCAGCACGCGCCCCTGCCCTGCTTCGCTCATGTCAGGCCTCGAATCGGTGCACCAGCGGGCTTGGTCGTCATGCGTATTCCGGTAATGCTAGCTGAATTCGCGCTATCGTGCAGGCCCTAGCAATCGGCCGCGCGCGCTGGCCTCTTTCACTGGTTTGTGGAGCACGATGTTGCGGCCAGCTTCCCGGCCGTGTTCGTAGGCCGCGGTCAGCCGCACGCCGATGCCGCTACCGCCGGTGCGGCGCGGGTAGCGTTGGTGCAGAAAACTCTCCAAGCCCGGATCGCCGATCCAGATCAGGCCCTCGCGTCGATCCTCTTTCGTGCTGGTCTTGAGCTTCTCATCGAAGCCGCTCATCACGCCAGTCTGGAAGCGTCGGCGCTCCTTATCGCTGTCGATGTGGTGCTTGCGCTTGTGTTCGCGCCAAAGGCGCTCGGCGGTTTCGAGCAGGAAGGTGTGGACGTAGGACGCAACCTCGAGGTTCGACAGACTGCCGCACAGTTCGAGCACGCGCCCGCTGCGCGCCTCCTTGGCCAGATACGACGGTACCCAGATGGCCTCGACGAAAAAATGGCGCGTCAGGATGCCGGCCAGGACATGCTCGGCCGCATCCACCCGTCGGCGCGGCACGCCCAGATGAACGAAAGCGTAGCCCTCGCTTGCCGCCGTCACCTTGGCGTCGATGTTGTGCTTGAGCATCAGGCGATGCGCCGTCTTCATGGCCGCCTCGGCCTCGTGTACGTTGGGGCTCTCCGCCAGGGCCAGCAGGCGTGCGATCCGGCGCAACACGGGACTGCCACCGTCGCTGCCCGCGGGCACTGCCGGCAGCCCCGTGGCGCGCGCATCGATGCCGAAGCGGCGGCACACGTCTTCGAAGGCCGGACCGTGAGCGACCTGGTCGTGAATCTTCAAGATCTCGTCGACAAATTGGTGGGCCACTTCGTGCTTCAGGATCTCGCGCACCACGCTCCAGGGCTTCTCGAACACCAGCGTGCCGTCGATGGACAAGGTACGCGTGGCGCCATTCCACTGGCCGAGGCGGCTGCCCACCTCGGAAAGCGACAGCACCGGCGGCCGCATGCGCCCACGAAAATGGTTGGCGTTGATCTCGCGCCAGGTATCGGAAAGCTCGCGCAAGAGCGCGGAAGCAAGATCGGTGTGAAGAGCGTCGTTCATGGAGGCTGCCATTCTGCCACGCAAGTGGCCGTATCTACGTCACCTGTCTGATCCAATCTCCGCCGCGGAAGATCAAGCCTGGACTGATGGCTTCTTTTGGGTAGGGTGGCGGTCCATGGCTCAGGTCACTTTCGAATCCTGGCTCGCGGCGGCGCACCCCAAGATCCCTGCACAAGGCGTGGCCGCTGTGCTTCGCCTCACCGAAGAGGGCGCCACCGTGCCCTTTATCGCGCGCTACCGCAAAGAGCAAACCGGCGCCCTCGACGAGGTCGAGATCCGCGCTGTCATAGACGGCAAGGAAACCTGGGACAGCATTCTCAAGCGTCAGACCTTCATCGTGGAAGAAATCACCCGGCAGGGGAAGCTGACGGACGAGTTGCACGACAAGCTGCAAGCGACCTACGACCTGGCGGCGCTGGAAGATCTCTATCTGCCCTACAAACAGAAGCGCAAGACCAAGGCGGTCATTGCACGTGAGGCGGGGCTGGAACCGCTGGCCAATTGGCTGTGGGATTGTGCCCACGGGCTGGCCACGCCAGGGGCCGGGGAGACACCGGACAGCCACGCCAGCGCGTTCATCGACGAGGAAAAGAAGATCCCGGACACCGATGCGGCCTTGGCCGGGGCGGTCGAGATCCTCATCGAGCGCCTGTCGGAAGACGCCGACCTGCGCAGCACCACACGCACGCGCTATATGCACGAAGGTTTCACCAAAACCGCCCGCGGCGAGAAGGCCAAGGTGCCGAGCAAATTCGAAAACTACTTTAGCTACGAAGAGCCCGTGCGCGAGCTGCTCAAGCCCGAGAATTCGCATCGCTACCTGGCCATGCGGCGCGGCTGGATGGAAGAAGAATTGACTCTGCACTTGGGCGGTCCGACGCCGCCCGAGCCGGCCCTGCCGGCCGACGCCGCGGCCAAGACGCGCGCGCCAGTGGATCCCCTGGCGGAAGAGCTGCTGCACATGTTCGAAGCCACCGCCTGCACCAAGCCGGATTTCGAAGGCGCGCCTTTGCTGAAGAAGGCTGCCCGCTTCGCCCTGCGCGCCCACGTGGTGCCGGCCATCGAGAACGAAGTCCACAAGGCCCTGCGCGAAGTGGCCGACGAGGCCGCCATCAAGGTCTTCGCCGAGAACGTGCGCAAGCTGCTGCTGTCGGCGCCCTTTGGACCCAAGGCCGTGCTGGGCGTGGATCCCGGTCTGCGCACCGGCTGCAAGTTGGCCGTGGTCGACGATTCGGGCAAGTACGTCGGCAGCACGGTGATGCACCTCGAATCGGCCGGCGGGAAAACCGGCGCGGTCACGCTGCTGGCCGAGCTGGTCAAGAAAGGCGGCATTCGCGCCATCGCGGTGGGCAACGGAACCGCTGGCCGCGAGACCGAGGCGCTCATCCGCGACGCCATGGACAGCGTCGGGCTGAAGGTACCGGTGGTCATGGTCAGCGAATCGGGCGCCAGCGTGTACAGCGCCAGCGATGTCGCGCGCGAAGAATTCCCCGATCTGGATCTCACCATCCGCGGCGCTATTTCCATCGCGCGGCGCCTGCAAGACCCGCTGGCGGAACTGGTAAAAGTCGACCCCAAGAGCATCGGCGTGGGCCAGTACCAGCACGACGTGTCGCCGACGGCCCTGCAAAAAAGCCTGGATGCCGTGGTGGATTCTTGCGTGAACCAGGTCGGCGTGAACCTCAACACGGCGTCGTACCACCTGCTGGCCCATGTGTCCGGCATCGGGCCAGGCCTGGCCAAGTCCATCGTCGACTACCGCGGCAAGAGGGGCATCTTCCGTTCGCGCACGTCGCTGCTCGAGGTGCCGCGCTTCTCGGCCAAGGTGTTCGAGCAGGCCGCGGGCTTCTTGCGCATCTCCGAGGCCGAGCATCCGCTCGACAACACCGGCGTTCACCCTGAACGCTATGGCGTCCTTGAAAAGCTTGCTGAACGCATTGGCGTGCCCGTGGCCGGCCTGCTGGGCGCGGGCGTACGACTGGTGAAAAGCGCGCGCGACCTGGAAAAAGAGCTGGGTGCCTTCACCTTCGCCGATGTCGTGAAAGAGCTGGAAAAGCCGGGCCGCGACCCGCGCGAATCCTTCATCCCCTTCTCCTTCCGCCAGGACATTCACACGTTGAACGACCTGCAACCGGGCATGGTTTGTCCCGGCATTGTCACCAACGTCACCAACTTCGGCGCCTTCGTCGACATCGGCGTGCACCAGGACGGCCTGGTGCACATTTCCCAGCTCGCCGATCGCTTCGTGAAGGATCCACGCGAGGTCGTCAGCGCCGGCGACCGCGTGAGCGTGCGCGTGCTCGACGTGAAGCTCGACAAGCAACAGATCGCGCTTTCCATGAAATCGGGCTCGACCAGCGACGTGGCCCGCGGCCCGCGGCCAAGCGATCAAGACCGTCGTGGCAGCGGACCCAACCGCGGCCCTCGCCCGCCCGCCGCGCCACCGCAGCCGAGTCGGCCGTTCAACAACCCATTCGCGGGGCTGGAAAAACTAAAAGGAAAGTAGCCCCACGAAACGGGGGCGAGACTTCATTCTCGCCCCGGCGCAGTCACGACCTGGATCCGCACGCGCACGCTCCCTGCCCTGATCATGTCGAGCCGGCGTGCTGCTGCCTCGGACAAGTCGACAATCTTCTTGCCGCCCGCGCAGCGATCATTGATGCGCACCACGACCGTGCGTCCGCTGCCATCCAGCCGGGTCACCTGCACCCACGTCGCGAAAGGCAGGCTCGGGTGCGCGGCGGTAAAGCGCGCTGGATCGTAGCGTTCGCCGTTGGCCGTCCGGTGCCCTGCCAAGCGCGACGAGTAGTAGGTCGCCTTGCCCTCCTGCTCGGCCCCAAGCTTGCCCGCGCGCAGCTCTGCCCCGCCACAGCCCGCCCCGAGAGCGGCGAGCAGCGCAAGCACCATCGCCAGGCAGAAGCCGCCGGTCGTGGAAGGAAGGGTGGTCATGGTCCGCCCGGATTGACAGCGACAAGGGTCAGCACCCGCCGGCTGTCATTCGAGTGGCTGGGCTCCCGCATGACAATGTCGGTGCTTCTGACGAAGGTCAATCGATAAAGCTCGCCTGGCCGCAACACCGGCGCGTGCCCCAGGCCATCCCTCTCCCTGTCATCCGGATCGTACTGGTACAGCTTCGCGTACTGCAAGCGCGACAATTCCGGACAGGGCAAGTCCACCTCCATCATCTTGGCAAGATCCCTGCGCGAAGGCGGAGACGTGAATTCTCCGCGCCAGGGATTCTCGCCAACGAGAGCGAAGCGTACGACGCCCATGACCTCCACGTCCCTAGCGCAGCGACGATTCGTGCGCTGCTCGTCGATCCAGCGCTCCTTGAGTCCAAGGTAGCGCGCGCTGACCACGACCTGATCCTTGTGCGCCGCCAACCGCTTGTCCTCCATGGCGCACGCCGCGCACTCGGGTTTGGCCGCCGCCGCGACAGGTACAGGCTGCGACGAGTCCGCCGACGTCCGCGCGCACGCCTCTCCGCCCGCAACCACCGCCTTCGCGGTCCTTCCGTCGTGGCACGCAACACCGCCCACGATGCCGGCGAGGACCATCGCGATAGCCGCGAGACCCGCGAGAGGTTGGATGGCATTCATGGTTGCGCCGAGCATAGTGCGAACGAGTTCGATAGTATCCAGAAAGGACGCCACCACCTGGTCCGCACTGAGCCGAGAACGGCATGACGGCACGACGATGAAGGTAGGGCACGGGCTACCACCGCAAAGGGTTCTAGCTCATGCCCTCGTGATGCCGGGCACGGAGCGCGGACGGTTGGCCTTGCTGCCGAGGCGCCAGCGAGCGCAGAATTGAAGCATGAAAAGGCTTGCTTTGGTGTCCTTGCTTGGTGTCGGGTGCGCGTCCAAACACGCTGGCCTGAGTCCGCAGATGGATTCGGGGGCTGACGGCTCCGGCGAACCGCAGGCTGGTGCCGACGTGGCGACGGCCGGAGTGGCCTCGGGGTGCGAAATACAGCCGGCCAAGGTTGACGCCGACTCCGGTGCCGTCACGCTCGATTGCAGATGCAAGATCAGTGATCACGCCGTCGTGACTATCTACGATTCGACTACCGCAGCCGTTCCCACCTGCACTTTCGCTCTGCCCCCATACAATCACGCCGAAGCCGAGTTTGCGATCTACTTCAACGATTCCCTCATTGGCACAAGCCGAGCATTCTCGGCCGATCTGACCGTTAGCGCGGACGACACGGCGATCACTTTGACAGGATCGCACTGCATGGACATAGAGAACGGCACCCCATCGCTGGTGCAGGCCATCTTCGGCTGCATCGTCCCCCCACTGGGCGGTCCGTGAGGATTGGGTGATCCCTGACCCAGGCCGGCGCGGTGGTCGCACCGATTGCCAAGCCCCTACCTTGATCCCGTCGCCGACCTGTTCCGCTGCCCAGCCAATTTCACTTGGCAATCGCCAGCGTTTCCCGAAGACGCTGCAGGGGCACGTACTCGAGCTCAAGTTGCCTGTGCTTGCGGACATAGGACTTGGTCACGTCCGGGGCAACGATGAGATTGCGACCTTGGCGGTAGTTTTCTCGGAAGGCGGAAATTCCGCGCAAGTCAAGAGCGTCGGAGGTCCACTTGCACTCCACCACGTCCACGCGCTTGCGTCCCCGCGGCAGCACGAAATCAACCTCGCGCTGCTGCTTGTCTCTCCAGAACAGGACAGGATCGAATGGAATCGAACGGAGCGTGTCGAGGACAAGGTGCTCCCAGAGCAGTCCGCAATCTTCGGGGCGTAGCCCATCCCATCCACGCGCGTAACTGACAAAGCCGGTGTCGAACCCATACAGCTTGGGCTGAGCCAAGATTTCGCGCCGCCCACCTTCGGCATACGGGCGAACGAGGTACGCGACATGGGTGATCTGAAGGACGTCAAGCCAAGCTTGGGCAGTTGGGCGGCTGACGCCCGTATGTTTCGCCAGCGACGTCACCTCCAACATGCCACCGCTCTGGCGCAGAACAAGCTCCACAAAACGGAGAAAATCGCCGCGCTTGTTCAGCCGAAAGAGCTCTTGCACGTCGCGCGCAAAGTACGAGTCCAGCCACTCGGCATAGAATTCGTTCTCGCGGTCCTTGGCCAGCAACGCTGGCGGCAACCCACCTTTGAGAAGGCGTTCGCGCAGATCTAGGACATCGAATGCAGGAAGCTCTTCGGCAAGTACCGGAAAAAGTTCGACGCTGCGCTTGCGACCCGCCAGGCTGTCGCGAAACTTCTGTGTGGCAGCCAGCGTCGACGACCCCGTTGCGAGGATCTTGAGCTTGGGAAAGGCATCTGCGCCGATTTTGAGCAGCAGACTGGGATCGGGAAGCTGATGAACTTCGTCGAACACCACGAACGGCGCGCGGATCGAACGGTAGAAGCCTTCTGGATCGCGCAACCGCGCGGCCGTGCTTGGCAGATCGCAGTTGAGGAATTCAGACTCACCCAGGGCGCTGGCAAGCACCGTCTTCCCGGTGCGCCGAACGCCAGTCAGCCAGACGATGGGCGCCTTTCCCCAACCCTTGCGCAGACGTTCCAGCCAAATCGGCCGATGCACCATGGTAACTAGACTTTACATATAGACGTCCAAGTGTCAACTTAAGTTCCGCCCAGTTGGCCATCTCCTCGATGCGAATTCCTGCCGTGCTCGCCTGGCAAAACTTGGAGTAGTCTGGGGCCCTGCCCGATGAGTGGGAGAATCGTCACATTGCTGGGATTAGTCGGCCTCGGGGCTGTAGCCTTGGGGACGTCCTCGGCTTTGGCACATGGCCCGGACACACATCAGACTTCAACCCAAGCTCGCGCTCAGGAGACCGGCCCAGGCGATCCGCTAGATGCGCGGGTTGCGGAATGCACACGCAACATGGATGGGGATTGCTTGCTCGCGTTGGCGGATTTCGAGGCGGCAGCGGACGCCTTCACGCGATTCGCGCGCGAGCACGGAGACGATCCTCGGGCGCCGACGGGGCTCGGCCTCGCCGTCGAGCTGTGGCGCGAACTGGCTCAGCCCGAGCGCGTGCTGGACACGGCCCACGAATTCCGGCGGGCGTTCCCGACACATCCGCGTTTGGCCGAGGTGGCGGAAGACGTGTTTCTCCTTGGCGACCTGTACCAGCAACGAGGAGAGGCTGAACGAGCCGCCAGTCACTATGAACTGTACCTGCAGGAATGGTTGAGGGTCGGCGGGGCAGATCGTGCGGTCGTGGCGCACGTCAGGTTGGCGGCGTTCCAGCTCGACAAGAGCTGCCCGGTGGCTGGCGTGCGTGGTGCGTGCATCGAAATCAAGCAGGTACCCTTCAAGTGCTGGGAGGAAGGAGTTGCCGCGGCCATCAAGGCAAGGCAGCCAACTGACCTTACAAATGAAGTGGTGATCAGGCACAGACGCGATGCGGAACTTGTCGGCAAGGCCGAGGAACACCTCAGGGTTGCGAAGCGTCTTCTTGCGACGGTGAAATCCCAGGCACCTGAGCGACGGCTGGCGGACCGCCTGGCCAGGCGAAACGATCTGGCGGATGCCTCGGCAGATTCGATGCTCCTCGCGGTCCACGCCGCGCGAGACGAACTCCTAGCGCTCCGAAGACCACCGAGCGGGCTCAATTTCGAGACACCTACGCCATGGGATACTCCGAAGGTCGCCGAACGGAAGCGGTGGGTGCGTGAGGAGTCCCAGCGAATATTTGGGGACTGGCTGCGGACCAAGACGCGGCTGCTCAAGACCCTCCAGAGTACTGCCCGCAAGGCGATGGCCGAGCTGGGTACCGAATCGATCGTTCGGGCGGCCGGGCTCTTTGCCGAAGTGACAGCCAGCCTACAAGGCGCACTGACCGAGGATGGGGAACACCTGCGCGAGTGCCATGCTGATGGATTCTTCCATGAAGGCGGTAGTTGGGTTCTCGAAGAGAATACAGACACTGCTGTCACTGCCTGCGCGATGCTCGCGGACGCCATCCCCGTCGGGAACGAGTGGTTCCGATTCTGCCAGCCTCGCGGTACGGTAACCCGTCGCTCGCGCCATAGGCCTGTCATTCAGCCCGCGCCGCTTCGCGAACAAAGCGAGTTGCTACCGGGCCTGCGTCCGGACGAAGCAATGATAACGGCGGACGGCTCGGAAGGAAAACCTCGTCAGAACCCCGCCTCGGAAATGCGCTCGGACCGATTCGAGCTTCGCCCATTTCCTGGCCATCAAGACGCAATCAAGCCACGCACCCCAAGCCGGCCACGCACGCTTGGGACACTCCGGATGTCTGAGGGCGCGAAATTGGCATCGGTCTTCGAACGCCTGCCCCCCTTCGACAACACCATTCTCGACAGGCTGGCGGGGCGAACCGGCCCCTTTCCTCTCCTCAACCGCGCAAGTCTTCTTCGGCTAACCATCCTCGGCGCCCGGCGAGAGTGCTACTACCCTCTCCCTTCAACCCTGCTCGTGGAAACCGCCGGGAACCGCATCGTCAAACTCGACAGCCCTCGGAGCGGAACGAACATTGGCTGTCTGGAAAAGGCAGCAAAGGCGCTGGCCCTGCCCAAGACCTACTTCAAGGAAGAGCAAGCGCGCTGGCTGATCGAGCTCTAGGCCCAAATCCAAGCTCGGCGGGTGGGCGCAGCGGGAAACGACTTGGCGGTGGCGTCTGCGCGTGTTGACTCGCGCACCGAGCGTCTGCGCTCGGTCGCCAGCGAGGCGGAACAGGGGCCCGGATGCCGAGCGTGCCATGCGATGCCGAGCGAAGCGAGCGGGTGGGTGGCATTTACGATACCAGTGGGCGATCTGGTAATCGGTTGCGGTACACGCGCGGCACGCGGGTGTTAATGTTGGTGAGGATCTCGTGCGGGATGGTACCGGCCCACGCGGCCATCTCCTCGATACTGACAGCAGCTGCGCCTTCCCCGCCGAGCAACACGGCCTCGTCGCCGTTGAAAGCGCTGTCCCAGCCCAGGTTCACCATCACCTGATCCATGCAGATGCGGCCCACCACGGGATAGCGGCGACCGCGGATCACCACCTCGGCCTTGCCCGACATGCAGCGCATGTATCCGTCGCCGTAGCCCACGGGCAGCGTGACCACGCGAACCTGCGTCTCTGGCTTCCACGTCGAGCCGTAGCTGACGCCGGCGCCCGGTTGCACGACCTTGAAATAGACGACATTTGAAGTCCAACGTAGCGCGGGGCGTACGTCGATGGTGCGCGCCAGGTGCGTCGCTGAGTAGGCCCCGTAGAGCAAGACCCCCGGTCGCACCATATCCAAATGTGCCTCCGGCATCTGTAGCACCGCACCCGAACTCGAAATGTGGCGGGTTGGCGATGGCAGCGAGCGAGCACGATAGAAATCGAGCACCTCTAGAAAACGCTCAAGCTGCAAGCGAGCAAAGGTCAGGTCTTCGGCATCGGCGCTGGCGAAGTGTGAAAATACGCCAGTGACTTTCACGTGAGGACAGCCGAGAGACGCTTCCAGCAGCTTCACGGCGCTGTACCAGTGCACGCCGATGCGCTCCATGCCGGTGTCGATCTTTAGGTGCACGTGCGCCGTGTGCCCCAGCGCCGCCGAACAACTCTCGATGGCGTTCAGCTTGTCCACCGACGATGCGGTCAAGGTCAGGTCGTTCTCGACAAAGAGCGGAATCTGCTCGCCCACGATACCACCCAGGACGAGGATGGGAACGCGCACCCCGGCCTGACGAAGCCGCAGCCCTTCTTCGAGATATGCGACCCCCAGGTACGGCGCGCCCAGAAGATCGAAGTGGCGGCCGACCTCGACCAGCCCGTGGCCGTAGGCATTGGCCTTGAGCACGACCAGCACCGGCACGCCGGCGTGCTCGCGAAGCAACTCATAGTTGGCGGTCAGCCGCGCAAGGTCGACGTGGAGCACGGTCGGGCGCAATACATCACCGAGAGCGATGGTCGGTCCGTTGATCTCCTGCATCTTGGCTCCTGTGTAGCACGGCTGCCGGTCTTCACGACAGGACTTGCACAAGCGCGGGTTGACTGGCCCAATGATGGGCCCATGTCGCCCCTGCCGAGCCGCCAAGCGACGCCGCGCCAGCTCCTCACTCGCATCCTCGACCAGCCGAACCTGGTCGCGGCGGTGCAGGCTCTTCCCGCGCGAGCGCTGGGCAAGGTCATCGACCACGTCGGGCTCGAGGATGCCGGCGAGATTGTCGCCCTGGCCACGACCGAACAGCTTCGGCGCGTCTTCGACGACGATCTTTGGCGAAGCGAACGGCCAGGCAAGGACGAGACCTTCGACGCCAACCGGTTCGCCCTCTGGCTGGAGGTCATGCTGGAAGCTGGCGAGGAGTTCGCGGCGCAAAAGCTCGCCGAATTGCCTGAGGACCTGGTCACCCTCGCGCTTGCCAAGAACATCCTGGTGATCAACATCGAAGAGCTGGCGATCGCGGCGTCGAACCGCAATTCCGACGATGATGACCTGACCGAGAAGGCCCTCGAAAGCTGCCTGTGCGAGGAGATCGACGAGTACCGCATCATCTCGCGCAACCATGACGGCTGGGACGCCATCCTCTCGATCCTTCTGGCCCTCGACCGCGACCATCACGATTTCCTTGGTCGGGTACTCGAACACTGCTGCCACATGGCCGCCGAAACCATCGAGGACAACGGTGGACTGTACCAGGTCCTCACGTCGGACGAAATGTTGGAAGCCGACGTGGGCGCGGATCGCGAGGAGCGCAGAGCGGAAGAAGGATTCATCGCGCCGTCGAGCGCGGCAAGCTTTCTTGCCCTGGCGCGGACAACCGAGATCGCCAACATCCTGGCAAACAAGAAACGCGATCCCGTCACACACGCCTATTTCCGCTCGCTGCGTGGTCCCTTGCGGCCGGAAGCAACACGCGGAGGCGCCGCCGACGCCGCGGAGGCAGCCTCACTGGTCGAGATCCTGCGCGATGCGGAGGTGTTGCCGTCATCGGGATCGATGCTCCTGCTGCAAGGACAGACCGAGTCATCCACGGCGCAAGACGACGGCGTTTTCACCCACGCTATGCGCGAACTGCGCGCAAAATCCGCCGACCTGCACGGCCAACGCATGCAGGAGCTTGCCTATCTGGCCAATGTCCTCGCCACCGGTTGCAGCATCGAGGGCCGCGGTCTGCGCCCGCTTGAAGCGGCTCATGCGGCGGTGGCGGCGTGCAACCTCGGCATCGAGCGTCTGCTGCAGGACGAGCCCGCCCGTGCTGCGGCCGTCAGCGTGCTCGAAACTGAAAACGCCGACAAGCTGTTCCGCATTGGCTGGCAGTTGCTCTCCAGGCAAGTCGTGCTTCCGGCTGCTCGCGCGTTCGAGAAAATGCTTACCGAAAAGGCCCGCCAAGAAACTGATCGCCAGCGCGTCCAAAATCTGGAACAAGCCGGCCGCGCGCTTCATGCCGCCATCGCCACCGGAAAGCCATGGACAGCGCGAGGAAAGCTGACCGCGCTCGAAGGCGAAATCGAAAACGCGACGCTCGTCACTCTGCTGGCCCTAATCGACGAGTGTCCGTCGCTGCGGGCGAGGCTGGCTTCCAGCGCGAATGAACGCGAGGCCACGACCGACCTCCGGTTCATTTCGACGAGGAAGCAGCTCGATGCGGTGCAAACGTTCCTGGCCGGACTATGAAGTCGTCTCCCGGACGAACCCAGCCACGCGCTCGGCCAGCTTTGCCGAACGGCTGACTAGCTCGGGCACGCCAGCGTTGTGGTAGGCGTTGCCGTGGAAGAAGAGCCCTGGGTGACGGCGCTCGCCCTCTTCCAGTGAAGCCACGCGGCCCATGTGCCCGAGCGTGTACTGGGGCAAGGCGCGTTCGTGACGAACGATGTGCACGAACGATGGGCTCGCCGTAAGACCAAGCAGCCCGCGCAACTCGCCGTCGGCGAGCGCCACCAACTCGGCCTCGGTCATGGTGTAGGCCTCGGGATGGCGGGCGCCCCCTGTGCGCACGGAAAACAGGTGAAACCCTACTGGCGCGCGCCGGCCGAAAATCTGTGAGGGAAATATCCCGCCCAGCACACGCAGCGGCTCCGAGGGCGGCACGAAGAAGCCGTAGGCATCCACTGGCCGAGAGAGCGCGGAAACCGGATAGCCGAGGTGAACCAAGGTGACGGGCACGTAGGGGATCTGCGCAAGTGTTCCAGCGATTTGACCATCGAGTTGTCCCAGAACACCAGTCGCCACGTGGGCTGGCAAGGCCATCACCACAGCCGCGACTTCCAGCGACTGCGTCTGGCCGCGCTCCTCGACCGCAACCCGGTAGCCAGCGGCATTCTGCTCGACACTCGTCATGCGTGCGCCCAGGCGCAAGTCCCGGCCAAGATGAGCGGCCAGTGCCGAGGTCAACTCGTCGAGCCCGCCCTGAAACGACGACAAGCGTGGCGCGGTCTTCGCTTTGGCCGCGGCGAATTCCTTGCGCATGGCCAGCATGAAGCTGCGCTGGTTTCGCTCCATGGCGGCAACCAGCGGAAAAGCCGAGGGTAGGCTGACTTGCTCGGGATCGCCGGCGTAGAGGCCAGAGACCAGCGGCTGCAAGAGACGCTCGCCCGCCTGTACGCCCAGCCGCCTGCGCGCAAAAGCGGCGACCGATTCGTCCCCGCCACGCGCCGAAGGCCCGCGTGGCAGTATCAGATCCATGGCCGCGCGCAACTTCGCTGGCCATGAAAGGAGCGACGACATGGCAAACGCCGTCGCCGTCGCTGGCGTGTCGTGCAGCCTTCCCTTCGCCGCCACCAGCCTGCGCTCAGCGGCATCGCTGGCCAGCACCACGCGATGATCGATGCCGAGGGCCTTGGCCAAGGCCGTGATGCTGCCCGACCGGTCCAGGTAGCTGGCGGGGCCGCGCTCGCACAGGTAGCCCTCGCGATGGTCGCTCTCGATCTTGCCGCCCGCCCGGCCCTCGCTTTCCAGCACCGCCACCGGCACGCCAAGGCGGCGCAGCTCGAACGCAAGGGCAAGTCCGGAGATCCCGGCACCGGCGACGACGACGGATTTCATTGCCAAATGCGAATACCAGTGTGTCCCGCTTCCCGCAACCCTGTTTGTCCTATACTTGGCGCCTTCGTGCCCATCGATCTTCATTTCTTGACCGAATCGGCCCTCGACGATACGCGCCTGGCGGATTATCGCGATCTGCAAGATCGCCGGCTTGGCGAAGACAGCGGGCGTTTCGTGGCCGAGAGCGAGCTCATCGTGCGCAAACTGCTGGCCACGGATCTGCGCGTGTGCTCGCTGCTGCTCACCGCGCCCCGGTTGGCCTCGCTCGAACCCTTGCTCGCAACTGGCAAAAGCGACTACCCGGTCTTCGTGGTTCCGCAATCCGTGATGGATCAGATCGCCGGTTTTCACGTCCACCGCGGCTGCCTGGCCATCGCCGAGCGGCCGCGACAGCTGGTCATTCCGGCCGGCGCGCGCACCGTGGTCGTGCTTGTGGATCTGGTCGACGTGGACAACCTGGGCGCCATGGCTCGCAACGCCGCCGCCTTTGGCGCCGATGCCATCATGCTGTCGCCCCGCTGCGCCGATCCCTTCTATCGCAAGGCCGTGCGCACCTCGGCGGGCGCCGTGCTGTCGCTGCCCATCGTCCGCGCCATGCGCTGGCCGGAGGATTTGCTGGCCCTGCGCGAACAGCACGGACTTGCCCTCGTGGGTGCCGTGCTCAGCGAGCGTGCGCTTACCTTGGCCAGTTTCGTCCCCCCTGCCCACCTGGCCATTCTCTTTGGCGCCGAAGGCCCCGGCCTCGACGAGGAAACCATGCGCGTCTGCGACGCACTCGTGACCATCCCCATGGCCAAGTCCCCCGCGGTGGACTCGCTGAACGTCGCAACCGCTGGTGCGGTCTTTCTGTACCACGTCACCCAGCGGCAGCGGTCAGCAGGCTAGTCACAGGACTTGCGCGTGTAGCACGGCGAAGGGCCATTCGAAATCGACCGGCGAAGGCACTTCGATAGCGGCCGGTGGCTCTTCCCCGAAGATCGCGGCGAGCGCGCCTCGGCTACGGAGCACGTCGAGCAATTCGCGACCATCCGCGAAACGCTCGTTCATCACGACAAGGTCGTGTCGAAGCACGCGCGTCTTACCTGGCAGCGCGCCCGGAACCTCGTCGAAGCGAAAGCCCTGGCTCGCTCGACGGGCGAAATGGCCGCGGCCAGCAAGCAGCGCGTGCGCCAGCGCGCGATTTCCGGGCGCGCCCGAGAATCGTCGCAAGGGCAAACAGGCGAGGAAGAGGCCACCGGGCCGCAGCACGCGCCGCACTTCGTACCCCGCCTCCTCGCCAAACCAGTGCAAGGAAAAACTCGCCACCACCACGTCGAAACTTCCGTTGGCAAAAGGCAACGCCTCGGCCCGCGCCGCGAAAAGCGCTGCCGCGCGCAGGCCGATCTTGCTTTGTGCCCGGTTCAACATCTCGCGTGAGCTGTCGGCTCCAATCCACGTGACGTCGGGAGTCCCCGCGATCAAGCCCTCAAGCGAAAAGCCCGTGCCGCACCCAAGGTCAAGCCCTCGACCCGAAAGCGCCGGCGCCCTCTCCAGCAGCCGCGCAGTGGCGGAACGATAGAAGGCCCGATTGACAGCGTCGTCGTACTTCTCGGCACGCACGAAGTCCGGCCAACCTTTGGCCTTGCTCGTGATGCCCTTTGTCTTCTCGGCGCCCATGGAAATGCGGCGCGGGTTCTATCACGGGCAGGTCGGTCTTGCCCCACCCACTACCTTGGAGAAGCAGAAGGGACTAAACCACAGAGAGCACTGAGAGCACCGAGAGGGAAAGAGTTTGGATCCAAGATCTGGAGAAGCCCTTTTCCTCTGACTCTGTGCCCTCTGCGTCTCTGTGGTGAAAATCCTACAGATTCCCCGGCGCGTTCATGTCGATGTAGTAGGTGCCGTAGTAGTCGGCCGGCACATAGGCGCTGGTCCCCGCGAATTCGATGCCCGAGGCCCAGCCAAGAGTGCGGTAGAAAGACACTCCCTTGGGCGCCGAGGCGCTGGTCACGTCGACCACCAGGATGCCGTCGCCCTGCAAATTCACGAACAGCTTGTTCTGCTGCACACCCATGAGATCGAGGTTGTAGAGCTCGGTGGGCTGGTCGTACGTCATGGTCAGCTTTCGCTCCGACATATCGATGATGGCCAGGTGATCGGACAGGTCAGGCGCCGGAGCGGTTGTGCCAGTACCGCCGCTAGCCCCGCCGGTGCCGCTCGAGCCCGAACCCGAGGTCGCTACGCCGATGGGACCGCCCGTCATGTAGTAGCCATAGTAGTACGGGGTATTGGACACGGTCATGTAGATGCGGTCGCCGTCGTAAACCATCGACCGCGGGGAAACATCGCCGAAGGATCGGGCATCGAGGCGCTCGGCACCGGCCTTCCCGTTCACCGTGACCGCGCGAAGAAGATTCAGGCTGACGGTGTCGACCCATTGCCAGTAGGTATCCACTTGCTGCGTGCTGTAGACATCGTCCCGGGTCAGCAGCAACCTTTCACCGTTAGCGGCCGCCCAGGTTCGCGTGAGCGAGCCGGGAATGTTGATGGCGTCCTCGGTGACCCACGCCCCGTTGCTGCGCGCCCAGCGTTGCGCGTAGTTGGCGTACTGATACAGCGTCGCCTGGGTTTGCGCATCGACGGAGCTGCCGAGCGACACGCGGTAGCTGATGTAGAAACCGGATGGCGCCATGCTGTCCGCCACCAGGCTCGCCGTATTGATAGACGCCGGTGTCGAATTGGGAAGCGCAAGTGTCATTTCCGAAACGGCCGGCTGGGTAGGATCGCGCAAGTCGATAAAGGCCAGGTTCTGCGTATAGACCCAGTCGTATTGGGTCGTGGTAGTGCCATCGGCCAGCTTTACGGTCTTGGGCACGGAATTGCCGCCCTGGATGAGGAACGCGATGCCCTCATCGACCGAGGCAAGGCTCTGCCCGTAACCGAAGTAGTAGCCGCCGTAGTACCCCATGTCGCCACAGTAGTAGCGATAGAACGAGTAGTAGGGGCTCACATCGGCGGGCAACGTGACCGTGCCCACGGCCTTGGGCGCGGTTGGCGTGGAGAAATCGTAGACCAGGGCTTGGCTGGTGTAGGTGACCGAGGAGTAGTATCCAGCGTCACCTGTCGTCGGGCTCTGGACCGCGCGGAAGAGCACCAGCAGGTTGCCGTGCCGGAGCACCTGCTGGACTTGGCCCACCGTGAATGACGCCACGACTGGGGTCTGGTCGAGATCGCCACCCGCCTTCTTCACCCGGAATTCATAGCCGGTCTGCGAGTAATCGCCGCTGCTGGGCAAAGCCACTTCTTCGACCACATAGTCACCGAAGCGATACACCTGTTCCTCGGCTGCCGCCACTTCGACCACGGCATCGAGGGTGGGATTGTCGAGATCCTGGATGTTGGCCAGCGATAGGTACATGTCGGAGATGTTGAGCATCTCGCGCTGCTTGGCCGTGCCCTGCGTGAAAATCACCGAGCGGTTGACCTCACCGTTGGGATGAACGAAGTGCCCGTGGGTACTGATGACGTTCTGTTGTTCGGCGGGCAAGGCGTCGTTGTAGAGGCTGATGTCCCACGACATGATGCCGACCGCGGTTTCGTAGCGGTACCAGTACCAGTCGCTGGTGGTGGTGTCCTGCACGCTGTACGACACAGGTACGGTCAGGACACTCGTGGTGCCGTCGCTTTCGAGCCCGATCATCTTGTGGGCCTGGTCGAGATTCCACGTCACACCGGAGCTGACCCAACCGGAATTGGCGATATCGAGGCATTTGCGCTGCACAAGCCGAATCTTGCCGAGATCGCGCACGTCGATGAGGCTGACCGAGATCTGGGAACTCCAACTCGGGGACACGCCGCCGTCCGCATTCGTGCCACCGACGTAACCCGTGCAGGCGGTGCCTGTGTCCCGCCCCACGGCCAGAAGATACTGGCCATTCTCGACTGGCAGGAAAAGATCCATGTCGCCCGAAAGGCCGTCGATGGCAGACAGGATCGTGAGGTTGTTTCGATCGGCGAAGCTGATCGAGTACATGGGGTCCATGCTCTGCGCCGTGATGGCAAAGGCGACCTTGCGATCCACGTCGAAGTAGGATCCGCGCACGGTTTCGTTGGGCTTGCCGAAGTCGACCGAGGACAGCTGCGTCGCCGCGCCGTTACCCGTGATGTTCCAGGCCTCAAGCGTGTTCTGGGTCTGCTGGGTATAGTTACAGTTGTCGCCAACCCATAGGTTGCGCGCGAAAATGCCCAGGTAGGTGCCGGTGTTGGCAACGGCATCGTAGACGTAGGTCTGTTTGAACTGGTCGCCCACAGAACCGGGAGTTGTGAACGTGGCAGCCACGCGAATGGTGCCGGCCGGGTCGCTCACGTCGACCACCGAGACGACCGACTGTTGGTCGTTCTTGTTGGACCCGCAGGTGTAGTAGGTGGGGCCAGCATCCGGTTTGCCCGAGGTGTTTACGGGAACGCCCGGAACGTAGTCGTAGGTGTACCAGTTCTGTACGACCATGATGGCGTTGGAAGTCGCGGACAGGGTTACGCCACTCGAATAGCGGCTGTGGCTTTCCCCGGTGGATTGATTGTAGCTGTTTGTCGAGCCGCCCTCGAAAACCTTGAGCTGCCCAACCTGTTTCAGATTCGACGGCGTCGTGGCATCGAAGGAATAGACCCACGCCTGCTCGTTCGGCTGCTGCCCGTTCTGCGCGCCCCAGCCGTAGTACCAGTAGCCGCTGGGTTGGTAGGACACCACGTAGATCGAGTTCTGGATCTTGCGCGAGACCCCCTCACGTAGTTGTCCGGCCAGATCCTGCGCTTGCAGCAGCTTGGGGTTGGCGGGATCGGTGATGTCGATGGTCACGATCTGCGAGGTATTGCGCCGCTGGAATTGCAGTTGTCCGTTGATTTGGGTCAGGTAGAGCGAGTCGCTGAGCAGGGCATAGACAGTGTTGTTCTCGACAAACATCTCGACCGGGTAGCCGTAGACGGGCAAGTGGGACAGGCGAACCGGCTTCTGGGTGTTGCTGATGTCGTAGACGAGAAAGCCGCGGTAGGTGTTGAGCAAGTAGAGCTTGCCATCCTGGATGCGGTAGACGTCCGCCTCTTGCACGTCGGCCACGCGGCCGCCTGGAACCACAGGAGCGTTGGCGGCTGTCATGGTGGTGTCGGTCGTCTGGGCGGTCGGCGCTGCCACACCTGCAGTCAGACCGCCTCCCGCCGGACCAGCGGCGTTGCCATTGCCATTCGACGCTGGCGATTCGCTAACGTAGGTCGGCAAGTCGGTCGGAGGTGGCTGCTTGTTTGTGCTTGAATCGGCACACGCGGTGACGATGACGCTGGAGAGCAGGAGATAGAGAACTCGCAAGCAAGTTGGACGCATGGATTTCCTCCGCAGCACTTCAACTAGCAACCGTCGTGCCACGAGAGGCTTGCTCGCCTGACCGCGACATCGGCTTGTCTCGCCTGCGAATTTGCCCTATTTCGCTCTGATTGCGAGATCCGCCCCACTTGGAAGCCTCAAAAATCCGAGGCGGACCCGCTAGCGCGATCAGATTTCCGCCGTGATCGGTAACTGCACGCTCAAGGCACGGGCTGCATGCGCCTGGCCCCGCGCGCTGCCACGGCCTGCCGATAGGCATCGAGAGCGGCCGGAAACGGCTGCAGCGCGCGCTCGAAAATCCCAAGGCTGTAGGCGATGGCCATGCCGTAGTTGGTGATGGGAACACCGGCCCGGTTGCAGGCGAAGATGCGCGACAAGACCTCGCGGCGATTGAGCATGCAAGACCCACAGTGAATGACCAGTTTGTAGTCCTTGGGATCGGCGAGGAAATCACGGCCTTGGACCTGATCAACGTTGAGCGCTCCGCCGACGTACTGACCTAGCCAGCGCGGGATCTTGACCCGACCGATATCTTCCCCGATGGGATGGTGCGAACACGCTTCGGCCATGGCGATGCGGTCACCTGGTTTCAAGCTGTCGATGGCCAGAGCGCCGCGCGCGAATTGCAGCAGATCGCCCTTCTGCCTGGCGAACAGAATCGAAAACGAAGTCAGCGGCACGTCGGGCGGCGTGTCGGCCGCGACCTTCAAGAACGCCTGTGAATCGGTCACGACCAGGGCGGGCTTGCGCTTCAGGCGATCGAGCGCCTCGCGCAGCTCGCGCTCTTTCACCACCAGCGCATAGGCGTCGTGATCGAGCAGATCGCGAATGGCTTGCGACTGCGGGAGAATCAGCCTGCCCTTGGGCGCTTCCTTGTCTACCGGGACCACCAGCACCGCGCACTCGCCGGGCGGCACCAAATCCGACAGGATGGTGGGTGCGTTCAGATACTCGTCGGGCGCCAGATCCACGAGCGCCTCGCGGATCTCGGCCATGCCCTCGCCGCGCGCGGCGCTGGCGATCACCGGTTTTAGGCCACGATGAAGTAGACGATCCAGCGTCGCATCGGCGGGCTTGGCGACATCGCTCTTGTTGAGCACCGGCAGAACCGGAATCTTGCGCTGCTCGAAAGCATCGAGCAGTGCGATTTCCAGGCTGCCCAGCCCCTCTTCTGCCAGCACGAGAATAGCTAGCTCCGTGCGATCCAGCACCTTCATGGTCCGCTCGACACGCAGGGCTCCGAGCGCACCCACGTCGTCGAGCCCAGCGGTATCGATGAACAGCACCGGACCCAGCGGCAAGAGCTCCATGGGCTTTTCGACCGGGTCGGTGGTGGTGCCAGGCTCGGGCGAAACGATCGACACCTGTTGCCGGGTCAGGGCGTTGAGCAGGGACGACTTGCCGACGTTGCGCCGACCAAAGATCCCGATGTGCAGACGTACTCCACGAGGTGCCGCGTTCATTCGCTCTCCTTGCCACGATGGCCAAGCTGGTTCACCCGTCCGGGCGAGGTGAGATGTTCATAGTCTTCGACCGTGAGCAGGCCCCGCCGCACGACCAGGTCGCGCAGGCTGCCTTCCCCGGCGGCGACGGCGCGCGACAGATCGTTGCTAGCCGCGTGCCCGATGCGCTCGACGAGAGCGGTCAGCGCCGCGGTCCCATCGTGCACGTGGGCGTGGCATTGATCGAGGTTGGCCTCGATGCCCGTCACGCACTCGCGCGCCAAGATCCGGCACGACGAGGCGAGCAAATCCAGGCTGCCAAGCAGTGCATCCGCAACCAGCGGCAGGAAGGGATTGAGTTCGAGCGAGCCCGAGGAAACCGCGAGCGTGATGGCCTGATCGTTGGCGATGACCTGCATCGCCGCCTGGGTGACAGCCTCGGGCACCACGGGATTCACCTTGCCCGGCATGATCGACGAACCCGCCTGGCGCGGGGGCAGACGAATCTCGCCCAGCCCAGCGCTGGGACCGGATGACAGCAGACGCAGATCCGAGCACACCTTCCACAAGCTGCTGGCGCAGGCCTTGAGAATTCCGCTCACCTCGACGAAGGCATCCGCATTTTGCGTGGCCTCGACCAGGTTCTCGGCGCGCGCCAGGCCGAAGCCGGTCAGCTCGCGCAGAATATCCACCACGTGGAAGATGTACGCTCGCGGTGCGCCGAGGCCAGTGCCAATCGCGGTGCCCCCGAGATTCACCACGCGCAGTCGCTCCTCGCACTTGTAGATGCGCCAGCGGTCGCGCGTGAAAGCCTCGGCATAGGCGCCCATCTCGCGCCCCAGGGTGGTGAGCACGGCGTCCTGCAATTCCGTCCGTCCCACCTTCACCACGTCGGCCAGCTCGCGCTCTTTGCGCTGAAATGCCTCCTGCAGTTCGACCACAGCCGCTTCCAGCCTACGCAGGCTGGCGATGGCCGCCACCTTCAGCGCCGTCGGGTAGGTATCGTTGGTCGACTGGTGCATGTTCACGTGGTCGAGCGGATCGATGACCGCGTAGTCGCCAAGCTCGCGTCCCAGTAGGACCAGCGCGCGGTTGGCCAACACCTCGTTGACGTTCATGTTCAGCGACGTTCCCGCCCCGCCTTGCAGCGCATCCACCAGGATGTGCTCGTCGAGCTTGCCCTCGGCCATCTCGGCCGCGGCGGTTTCGATCGCCTCCGCCTCGCGGCCGGGCAAGCTGCCGAGTTCCCGGTTCGTGCGCGCGCAGGCCTGCTTGACCAGACCGTAGGCGCGAACCAACGCCGGGCTCGTGCGGCGGCCGGACAGCGGAAAATTCTCCACCGCGCGCAGAGTGTGGATGCCCCACAGGGCGGACGCGGGCACCTCGCGTTCACCGAGAAGGTCGCGTTCCTTGCGCGTCGGACTTGCCATCGCGTAACCCTACCCTGTCTTCCCCCGCGATCAAGGCGCCCACGTCGACCAAGGCGTTGAACTTCGAGGGAAACGGCGCTAGGCAACCCCCACCGATGAAGAAGTACATCTGCTCCGCCTGCGACTACGAATACGATCCTGCCCTCGGCGATCCCGAACACGGCATCGCGCCGGGGACGGCGTTCGAGGACATTCCCGACGACTGGAGGTGCCCGGTCTGTGGTATTTCCAAGGACGCATTCATCCCCATGAACTGACGGCTGCGAGCAGTCAACCAGGAGTTTGACGATGGCCCCACGCAAGATGAAACCAGGTGTGTACTCGGTCGGCGCGATCGACTGGGATCGCCGGCTGTTCGATTCGCTGATCCCGCTGCCGCTCGGCACCAGCTACAACGCCTATCTGGTCCAAGGTGAAAGCAAGGTCGCGCTCATCGACACCGTCGAGCCGGGGCTGGCCAAGGAGCTTTTCGCCAACCTGGACGAGCTGGGCGTAAAGAAGATCGACTACGTGGTCTGCCACCACGCCGAGCAGGATCACTCGGGCAGCATTCCGGCGGTGCTGGAGCGCTATCCCGGCGCCAAGGTCATGACCAACCAGAAGTGCATGGACCTGCTTTCCTCGCACCTGCGCATTCCCACCACGGCGTGCGAGATCATCACCGACGGGGCCGTGCTGGATCTCGGCGGGCGAACCTTGCAGTTCATCTTCGCGCCCTGGGTGCACTGGCCCGAGACCATGTTCAGCTTCCTGCGCGAGGACAAAATCCTTTTCACCTGCGATTTCTTCGGCTCGCACTTCGCCACCGGCACCCTGTACGCCGACGACGAACACCATGTCTACCTTTCGGCCAAGCGCTACTACGCCGAGATCATGATGCCCTTCCGCCAAAAGTACGGCACCTACCTGCAAAAGATCGACGCGCTGGCGCCCGAGATCATCGCGCCCAGCCACGGCCCGATCTACCGCCGACCGGAATTCATCCTGGACGCATACAAGGATTGGACATCCGACAAGGTCAAGAACGAGGCCCTGGTGGCCTACGTGTCCATGCACGGCAGCACCAAGGTCATGGTCGATCGCCTGGTCGACCGCTTGGTCTCCGCGGGGGTGAACGTCAAACAATTCGATCTGGCGACCATCGACATCGGCGAGCTGGCCATGGCCTTGGTCGACGCCGCCACGCTGGTGCTGGCCACGCCCACCGTGCTCAACGGCCCCCACCCCGCCGCCGTGTACGCCGCCTACCTGACCGGCGCCATCAAACCCAAACTGCGCCACGCCGTGATCCTCGGCTCGCAAGCCTGGGGCGGCAAAACCGTTGACGTGCTCAAAGGATTGCTTGCGAGCCTGAAGCTGGAAATGTTCGACCCGCTCATGAGCAAGGGCCTGCCCACCGCCGAGGATCTGCTTGCCGTCGACAAACTGGCCGAGACTATCCAGGCCCGACATGCGGCGCTGGTT
>Ga0265316_10000781_pt1 | contig 35095 bp, 7 predicted proteins | sample 4522metaG_FD_202092 | JGI IMG/M metagenome (GOLD analysis project Ga0265316, IMG submission 202092) | Rhizosphere microbial communities from Carex aquatilis grown in University of Washington, Seatle, WA, United States - 4-5-22 metaG | ecosystem: Host-associated > Plants > Roots > Rhizosphere >...
TGCGGGGCGGTTTTTTGGACGGGCGCGCGGGTTTGGAGTTTGCCTTGATGTTTGCCTGGTATGAGGCGACGATTTATATGCAAGCAAAAGCTGGACTGGAGGCAACATGAAAAATAGGCAAGTTTCACTCGTGTTGGCGACATTGGGACGGGATAGGGAGCTGTTCGCTTTTCTGGACTCCCTGCGAAAGCAGACCTACGCCGACTTTGAGTTGATCATCATCGATCAAAACCAGGATGGCAAAATCGACGCGGTCATCGCGCCGTTCATGCGTTGGTTTGCGGTGAAGCATGTGAAAGTGGACTTCACCGGCAATAGCAGAGCCAGGGATCATGGGATCGCCTATGCGCAGGGAAGCATCATCGCTTTTCCTGATGACGATTGCGTCTATGAGGAAGATGTGCTGGACAAGGTGGTGGCTGAGTTCAGACGCCGGGATGATCTCGCTATCCTGGTGGCCGGCTCTTATGACTTTTCAAAAACCCGGTTTAGCATTGGCGTGAATAGCCGAAGCCCTCGATATTTTTCGCGGCTGCGTATGATGGGGGTCGAATTCACGCATTTTTTCAACCTGGCCGCCATTGACAGACGGCAATTCCATTTGGATCACGACTTTGGAATTGGCTCAAAATATTCCGGGGCCGAAGGATTCGAGCTTTTGTATCGCTTGCTGAGAGCCGGATACGTCGCTTTTTACACGCCATCAATCAAGATTTACCACGCGGACAAAGACAATTATAAGCTGGGCAGCGCAAGGATGTCCAGGTATTCCACCGGCGTTGGCGCTTATATCAGAAAATTCACCAACCAGCATGATCCATTCATGTTTTATTACATCTTCAGAAAGATGTTGGTCGCGCCAGTGTTGAAGATGGCCGTCGCCTTGGTGTTATTAAGCCCGAAGCGGCTGGCCTATTCTTTTCACAATCTCATTGGCATTTGGCGAGGTTTTTTGGTCTATGAAAATTAAACCGATTTTATTTGGAGGACTATTATGGATGTAGGAGTCGTGACAACACACATAGCGCCAGCCAAAGGTTACGGCGGTGTCTCAATAACCGCCAGCGTGTTGACCAAGGCTTGGGCTGAACGCGGACATAAAATCACGCTGGTGGCTGCCGACGCGTCAATTGATGGCCGGTTGGATCCTAAGGATGTGCGCCTTGGCGAAGCGGTGGAGGTCAAGCTCTATCATTGCTATGGTTTCAAGCGCTGGGGTTTTGGGCTGGGCGCTATTCCAAAACTGTTCGGGCTATGCCTGAAAGCGCCTGTGGTTTATATCCACGGCATTGCGACATGGCCGTCGACGCTTGCCGCCATTTTCTGCGTCGTGCTGCGCCGCCGTTTCATGGTGGCCGTGCATGGCGGGCTCATGCCCGAGCATGTCGTGCTGATTCGGCGCGAGAAACCCCATAAATGGCTGTTTTATCAATGGCTGACGTTACCCGCTTTGCGCCGGGCCATCGCCATTCATTGCACCAGCGAGACCGAGGCCGAAGGCGCGAGGGCTGTGCTGGGCGGTGATGCCCGGATATTGCTGGTGCCCAATGGCGTCGACAGCCGTGAAATAAAGCCTAGAGAATATCCTGACGATGAAGGAATGATCCTTTGCTTTCTGGGCCACATCCAGCAGGAAAAGGGAATCAACGCCTTCATCAAAGCCTGGTTGAAAACACGGCGCCGGGGAGACCGGCTGCTGGTCGCCGGCCACAGCGTGGACGGCGCTTATTTCAAAGAATTCCAGGCATTGGTCGACCAAGCCAAGGGGGCCATCTATTACCTGGGCTACGTGGAGCGCATCAAGGTCTTAGGCCTGCTGGCGATCAGCCATTTTCTGGTGCTCCCCTCCGGCCTGGAGGCCAGCGGCGGCATGCGGGAAAACTTTGGCAATGTGGTGGCGGAAGCCCTGCTGGCGGGGCGGCCGGTGCTGGTCGCCAAGGGCTTGGCCTGGGATCATGTCGAATCCATCGGGGCAGGCTTTGTGTTCGACCGGACGGAGTCTTCCGTGTGCGCGGCCCTCCATGGCGCGCGGTCTTTAAGCCGGGCGGAATGGGAATGGATGTCGCGCAATGCCCGTGATTACGTCGAGCAGGACCTTGATGCCGGGGCGCTGGGAGAGCGGGTCTGGTGCGCGCTGACCGACCCTGGCACCGGCGATGCCGCAGGGCGATGGGAGGAGGCTTCCGCGTATGAGTAAGGTCGGCCTCATCGTCCCCACCCTAAACGCCGGCAGGTGCTGGAAAGACTGGCTTGAGGCGTTCGACCGGCAGACCCGGAAACCGGACTGCCTGCTGGTGGTCGATTCTTCCTCCAGCGATGAAACCGTGGCGTTGGCCCGCGCGCATGGATTTGCCGCGCATGTCATTCCCAAGTCGGCGTTCAACCATGGCGGAACCCGCCAAACGGGCGTCAACTTGTTGCCAGAGGCGGAGCTGGTCGTATTCATGACCCAGGATGCGTTGTTGGCCAGCCCTCAAGCCATCGAACGCCTGCTGGCGGTGTTCGCGGATGGGCAGGTCGGCGCGGCCTATGGCCGCCAGCTTCCGCACCGGGGCGCCGGGCCGATTGCCACCCACGCGCGCCTGTTCAATTATCCATCGGCCAGCCAGCTGCGCAGTCTGGAGGATCGCACGCGCTATGGCATCAAGACAGCCTTCATCTCCAATTCCTTCGCCGCCTACCGCCGCGACGCGCTGACGCGGGCCGGCGGGTTCCCCGCCGACACCATCATGAACGAGGACACGTATGTCGCTGGCAAGATGCTGTTTCTCGGTTGGAAAATCGCCTATTGCGCCGATGCCCAAGTGTGCCACTCCCATGATTACCATTGCCTCGACGAGTTCAAGCGCTATTTCGACATCGGCGTTTTCCACGCGCGCTCGTCATGGCTGCAACTGATTTTCGGGGCGGCGGAGGGTGAAGGCCGGCGCTTCGTGCTATCGGAACTCCGTTATCTGTTGAAGCATGCGCCTTGGCTGATCCCCTCCGCGGTGCTGCGCACCGGGCTTAAATGGCTGGGCTTCAGCATGGGCACGTTGCACCAGGCATTGCCGGAGTTTGTCAGCCGGCGGTTCAGCTTGCACCAAGCCTACTGGCTTCGCGCTTTGCCATGAGCCCTTCGGGCGGGCCAAGGGAACCCCCCCTTCTTTTGGCTCTCCCGGCGGCCGACCCCGCGCCACTCTGATCTGCAATTGCCGGAATCTTCATCTGATTTTAATCGTCCCCCGAGGGAGCCCCTCATCTTGCTTGGGTACACTATAGGCTAGTCAGTGAAATATTTTCAGCAAGATAGCCTGTTTTGAGGTGACGCCAATGTTTAGCAAAATACACTCGCTTTTTTCCGTTCCTGATATAAGGCTGGCCGGGCTTGGGTTCGCGGATGGCGATATTAACATCATGGGTGCGCTGACCGCATTTGCGATTCTATTTTCACTGGAAATCGTGTGGGGGCATCAAGAACAGTCAAAGGCGGCAATCCGGCAGTCCTATTTGACTAACCTTGGCCTGTTTATCGTGAACGATTTTGCGTTGTCACTGTTATCAGTGTCATCGCTCTTGCTGTTGGCTCAGCGCTGGAGCCACTGGGGCTTGCTCGGCTTGATGATGGATTCTTTCTGGAAAGGCTTGTGGTCGTTCGTTTTGCTGGATTTGACCTTGTATCTGTGGCATCGGGCCAATCATGGCCTGGCCTGGCTATGGGGGTTTCATAAGGTGCATCACTCAGACCGGTGCATGAACGTCAGCACCGCCTTTCGCCTGCATTTCTTTGAAGTATTGCTTGGAACGCTGGTCAAAGCGGTGTTCATCATGATGGTGGGCGTCAACGCGTCAACCGTCATGATGAACGAGATGGTGATTACCCTGTTCGTGATGTTCCATCATGCCAACATATCTTTCAAAGCGGAAGCATGGCTTGGGCGTTTGTTGATTGTGCCCTCTCTGCACCGTTTGCACCATTCGGCTATTCGCAAGGAGCATGACACTAATTACGGGGCCGTGTTGTCATGCTGGGACAGCTTGTTTGGCAGCTTGTCACATGGCGAACCCGGCGCAATAGGCTTGAAAAACATCAAACCCATGGGGTTGTTGGAACTTTTGCAATTCGGTTTCGCTTTGAAACGTCCTTCAACAGCTCCCTTGCCGTTTTATCGGCCATTACAGAGGAAGCAATAAAAGAAGTCCATGCCCGTTTCAGGTTGCAATGCCAATGACCCCCTCATACGTCTGTGTTCCGGCAAGAATACTCTTCCTGATCTTGTTGTCTGGCTTGCTGCCAGGCTGTGCCTTGTTCAACCGTGGCCTCGAACGGGAGAATCCGCCCAGGCAGACGGCGGGGGAGGCCGTCGAAACGCACCGTTTCCACTTGGACGGGCAAGACAGCGTCATCGGAGGCCTGGCCAGCGTGCCGGTGCAAGACGGCGACACGTTGTTGGACATTGCCCGCCATTTTGGCCTGGGCTACCAGCATATTGTCGAAGCCAACCCTGGACTGGACGCCTGGGTGCCCCAGCCAGGCGCCCGCGCCATCCTGCCCCTGCAATTCATCTTGCCCGACGCGCCCCGCAAGGGGGTGGTCATCAACCTGGCCGCCATGCGCCTGTATTATTTCGCCGATGAAAAACCGGCCACGCTGTCCACCTGGCCGATTGGCGTCGGCAGGGAAGGTCGTTCCACGCCGGTAGGGGCCATGGCCGTTGAAAGCAAGCGGGAACATCCCACCTGGTACGTGCCCGAATCCATCCGCCGCGCCCACGCGCGACAAGGCGACCCGTTGCCTGCCGTTGTGCCCCCGGGGCCAGACAATCCGCTGGGCGAGTACGCGCTCTATCTCAGCAAGCCAAGCTACCTCATCCACGGCACCAACAAGCCCTTCAGCATTGGCCTGCGCGCCAGCAACGGTTGCATCCGCTTGTATCCGGAGGATATCGCGCTGGCGTTCCGGGAAATCCCCCCGAAGACGCCCGTCCGAGTCGTCAACCAACCCTACCTTGTAGGCTGGTTGGACGGCGGGCTGTATCTGGAGGCGCATAGGCCGTTCGACGAATTGGACGGGGCCTTGGAGAAAAAGAACTTGCTGGCGGAGTTGCGGCGGATCGGCAAAAAGCAGGCGCGCAAACTGGATTGGCCTAAGGTCGAGGAAACCCTCAAGCAGGCGCTGGGCATTCCGACGCCGATCTTCGAACAAAGCGAAAGCCTTGGCGGGCGGCTCGCCGCCGCCACTCCGCTGGAGCGCCCCGCGCGGCTGGCCGGGTGGCCGGACACGGCGGAACCGGCCACGGGGGACTGGTTGCTGTGGACGGCGGAAACCGACGATGAACATGGGGCCAGAAGGTTGGCCGCCCAACTCAACCACATTGTGCCGAAAATTCCATCCAAGGTGGTCGCCAAGGGCCGTCGTTACCGGCTCATCGCCGGCCCCTTCGCCCAAGAAAAATCGGCCAGAAAAGCCAAGCTCATCCTGGACGTTGACTTTGAAACCAAGAGTGAACTTGTCAAACCGGCAAAGAGCTAGCACCTCCAAGCTAACGCAACAGAATCTTCACCGCTTCAGATCGGCGGCAGGTTCAGGCCCGCGCCGATTGGACTGTTGAACCAGGCCAGAAAGTGATCCAGTTCCTCTTCAACCCTTCGCGCGGCGGCGTGGCGAAATGAACCCGCAAGGTCTGACATTTCATCAGAGGCGTCTGAATATCCTAATCTGGCAAGGCGGGTTGGCTGGTGGCAATGAGTTAATGAATTCGCCTTATCAGTGAAACGCCGATAAAGGCATCCGACAAGCGAGCGAGACAAGCCTGCCACCCAGGCCGTCCGAACTTTTCGGACGACGATGTCGGCAAGGCCGCGCTGCGGCTAATGCGCTTTTATCCTTGACGTGACAGGCAAGCTCGCCTAGATTGCACTTGGAATATTTTGCGGCCCGCCTGGCGCTGGACGGCAGCAACGCCGCTGTTTTGAGGCGCGGGAGGCGCTGATGGATTTTAAAGTTTCGACCCGTCCACGCCGAAGCGGAAAACAGGGCGAGGCTGCCAAAATGAAAATTGCTGGCGTACAGCAGCCAATAAAACCAGCCCCCCAATGTCTGTTGAGTCTTGACAATGAGTGATGTCGCGTCCGCGGGAAAAAGTTGGACTGGCCTCGGCCCGGGGGCTTCGATTGCCGTCGTCGGCATGGCTTGCAGGCTTCCCGGGGCGGCCAGCGTGGACGCGCTATGGACGCTGTTGGCCGGCGGTGGCTCCGCCATCCGGCCCATCCCCGCGCAGCGCTGGGATGTTGGCCGGCTTCACCATCCGGGGCGCAAAACGCCGGGGCGCACGGTCAACCGGCATGCGGGCCTGATCGATGCCGTCGACACGTTCGACGCCGCGTTCTTCGGGATTTCCGCCCGCGAGGCCTGCGCGCTGGATCCGCAGCAACGCCTGTTGCTGGAGGAGACGTGGCATGCCCTCGAAGACGCGGGGTTGGCCCCCGAGGCCTTGCGCGGCCGTCGGGTGGGCGTCTACGCGGCGGCGATGGCCAACGACTACCTGCAACACGCCGCTTCGCCGTTCCGCGCGCCCGATGCCTATTCCGCCATCGGCGTGTACGCCGCGCTGCTCGCCAACCGCCTGTCTGCGTTTTTCGGCTGGCGCGGCGAAAGCGCCACTGTCGACGCCGCCTGCGCGTCCTCCCTCGCGGCTTTGCACCAGGCCCGGCTGGCTTTGCTGGGCGGCACCGTCGATTACTGCGTCGTGGCGGCGGCCAACGCCATCATCAGCCCTTGGAAGGCGGTTTCCTTCTCGCAGGCGGGCATGCTGAGCGGGGACGGCCTGTGCAAGACCTTCGCCGAGGGCGCCGACGGCTATGTGCCGGGCGAAGGCGCGGCGGTCTTGGTTTTGCGGCGGACTGGCGACGCCCTCGCGGCGGGCGACCGCATCCACGGCCTGCTGCTGGGCACGGCGCTCAACCACATGGGGCCGGCGCCTGGCATCACCGCGCCGTCGGCGGCGGCGGAGGCCGAAGTCGTCCGCGCCGCATTGGACCAGGCGGGCGTCGATCCGGCCCGGCTGTCCTATGTGGAATGCCACGGCACCGGCACCGCGCTCGGCGACCCCGTCGAGGTGGAAGCCTTGGCCCGTGTGTTTCCTGGCGCGCGCGCCGAAGGCGGCGGGCCGCCCGTGCTGCTCGGCTCGGTCAAAACCAACATCGGGCATCTTGAAGCCGCCGCCGGCCTGGCGGGCGTGGTCAAGCTGTTGCTGATGCTGCGGCACGGCCAGATTCCGCCGACTGTCAATCTGGATCGGGACAATCCCCTGATCGACTTCGCCACGCTGCCCTTCGAGCCGGCCCGGGCGCTGGTTCCTTGGCGCAGCCGGCCAAGAGTCGCCGGCGTCAGCGCGTTCGGCTTCGGCGGCGCGGGCGGCCACGCGGTTTTTGCCGAGCCGCCGGCCCCGGCGCAGGCCGCCGCGAGCGGGCCGCCGCCTGGTTTCCCCCGGCCAACCGCGCTGGCCTTGTCCGCCGCCGACGAGACTGCCTTGCGGGCGCTGGCGCAGGCACTGGCCGGACGGCTGGAGCGTCCGGACGCGCCGGAGCTGCCGACCCTGGGCCGGGCGCTGGCCTTGACCCGAGGCGCCCTGAAGCATCGGCTGTTGATAACCGCCCGCGATCCGGCGGCCGCGGCCGCGGCTTTGCGCCGGGCTGACCTGCCGATCCGCTGCGCAAGCGGCGCGCCGCCCTCGCTGGCGCTCCGCCTGCTGCCCGTGGCCGACAGCGCGGCCTGGCGGGTGTTGCGCGGCGATCTTCCGGGATTGGACCGCGCCGCCTTGGCGTTGGAGCAAGAACTGAGGGCCGCCGGTTTCGACGCCGCCGACCCGGCCGTCGCCGAATATTGCCATGTCCGGTCGCTAATCGCCCTGTTGCGGGAATGCGGCCTGGCCCCCCGCTTGTGGCATGCGTTCGGCGCGGCCCGCCCGCCCGCCCTGGCCGCGGCCGGCGTGCTGGGCGAGGCGGCCGCGGCCCGTCTCGCCTGCCATGGCAGCGTGGAGGCGCACGGCTTCCGCCGCCCCGACGTCGCCTACCGGGATGGCGACACCGGCCTGGAACTGGTGCCCGTGCGCCCCGCCCGTGCCGCCCTGGAAAGCCTGCTGCCGACGCCGTCCGCCGCCTCGGAATTGCTGGCCCTGGGATTGCGCCTATGGCGCGGCAACCACACCTTCCGCGCCCACATCGACGAGTGGCGCGAGCTGCTCGGCGGCGAGCCCGGGGAACGCTTGGCGCGGGAGGCGCCGGGCATCGGGCTGGGCCTGGCCGTGGCGGCGGCACTGTGGAGCACCTGCGCGCGCTGGTCGCTGCGGCCACCGCCCGTGGCTGCGAAATGGCCCGCCTGGCCGGTGGCGGCGCTGGTGGCCGACGGCCTGGTCGACCGGCGGCTGGCCTTGGACGTCCTCGAACAAACCCGGCCCGTCACGGATTTGGCCGACGCCCTGGCGCGGCTCGCATGCCTGCCTGCGGCTGGCCGGCATCCCTGGCTGGAACAGCAGCGCGCCCATCTGCCCGAGTGGGACGGGTTGGACTCTCCGCTGGCCGGCGCGCCGGCCAGGCCGTGCGGCGAGGCCGCCGACCTCGTTTTGGCGGTGGGTTCCGAGGCGCTCGCCCAGTCCTTGCCGGTGCCCGCTGGCCGTCTCGTGTTGCTGGATCCCCAGGCCGGCGCGGCCGGCCTGGAGAACGCCCTGGCGGAATTGTGGCATGCCGGCCTGGATGTCCATCGCCGCGCCCTGGGGCAGCCCCGGCCCCACCTCGATCTGCCGTTGTACCCGTTCACACGCAAATCGTATTGGCTGCCGCGCCTGCCGGAAGATGCCGGGGACGTGTTGTGGGAGACGGGCCAGGGCATCGGCTTGGAGAAACCCGCCGCGCCGACCGCGCCGCGGGAAGACGCGCCGCCGCCGGCCGGGGCGGCCAAGCCTCCGGATGCCGCGGACGGGCCTGGCGGCTGGGTCAAGCGGGTGCGCCAGTGCGTCGCGGACACCCTGGAAGCGGACGCCTGCGACATCGACTTGCACAAGCCCCTGGAGAGCCAAGGCATCGACTCGCTGATTTCGATGGATTTGGCCGCCCGCATCGAGCGCGACAGCGGGGTCAAACTGAGTCCGGCGGTGATCGAGCAGCTTGGCAGCGTGGCGGCCATCGCCAGGCGCGTCGACCAAGAAGCCGGCCGCGCGCCGCCGGCCGCCGCGCCGGCCGGCCGGCCTGAAGCTTCCGCGGCGGCTGGCCCGTCAGAAGCCGCCGCCGTGCGGGTCGGCGTGCCGGGCTTGCTGGACACCCTCGAATTGGCCGCCGCTGCCTGCCCGGTGCCTGGCGCGGGCCAGATCCTGGTGCGCGTCCAGGCCGCAGGCGTCAATTTCAGGGACTTGATGATCGCCTTGGACGCCTTGCCCGAGGCGCGGGGCGAGCCTTTGGGCTTGGAGTTTTGCGGCAAGATCGAAGCGCTGGGCGCGGGCACCGAGGGCTTTTTCCTGGGCGGGCGGGTGTTCGGCCTCGCCGCCGGCGCGTTGGCGGAGCGGGTGGTCGCGGAAGCCGCGCTGGTGGCCGCCGCGCCGCGCAGCCTGGACGACGCCGCCTGCGCCGCCTTGCCCGTCGCCTATCTCACCGCGCTGCGCTGCTTGGACGAGTTGCGGCACGGGCAGTCCATCCTGATCCACGCGGCGGCGGGCGGGCTGGGCCAGGCCGCCGTGCGGCTGGCAAAGACGCTGGGCGCGCGGATCTTCGCCACCGCCGGCAGCCCGGACAAGCGGGCCTGGCTGGAAAGCCAGGGCGTCGAGCGGGCCATGGACTCGCGCGGACTGGATTTCGCCGCCGAAGTCCTGGCCGCCACCGGCGGGCGCGGCGTCGACTGGGTGCTGAATTCGCTGACCGGCGCCGCCATCGACCGCGGCCTGGATTGCCTGGCGGAAGGGGGGGTGTTCGTCGAGGTCGGCAAGACCGACCTCCGCGACCCGGCCGATATCGCCCGGCGCCGCCCCGGCGTCCGCTACCGGGTTTACGATCTGGTCGCCGAAATCCGCGGGCAGCCCGCGCGGGTGGGCCGGCTGTTGCGCGGTTTGGCGGAGCGGGTCGGACGCGGCGAGCTGGCGCCGTTGCCGCTTGAAACCTTTCCTTTGGGCGAGGCCCGCGCGGCGTTCCAGCACATGGCCCGGTCGCAGCATCGCGGCAAGATCGTGCTGCTGGCGGAGAACGCCCGCCGCCGCCCGCCGACGGCAGCCGGCGGGGAGGCGGATTTGCCGCTGGCGGTGGTCGGGCTGTCCGGGCGGTTTCCCGGCGCGGGGGACGGCGCGGCCCTTTGGGATTTGCTGGAAGCCGGGCGCTGCGCCATCGGCGAGGTTCCCGCCGGGCGCTGGTCTCCCCGCGAGGTCGAGGCATTCGCGCGCGACTTGCCCGATCCGGCGCAACTGACCCGGGGCGGCTTCCTGGCCGACGCCGAGAGTTTCGACCATGCCTTTTTCGGCTTCTCCCCGCGCGAGGCCCGCGCCACCGACCCCCGCCAGCGCGTGTTGCTCGAAGAAACGTGGCAAGCCTTGCACGATGCCGGGCTGCGCTGGGACTGCGTGGGTTCCAGCCTGGGCCATGCCGATGTCGGCGTGTTCGTCGCCGCCGACGCCGGCGATTACGGCTTCAAACGGGCCGCCTTGGGTGCGCGGGGCGACCAGCTCGCCCTGGCGGGCAATCTGCCGTCCTCGCTGGCGGCGCGGCTGGCCCATGTCTTCGATTGCGGCGGCCCGGCGCTGGCCCTGGACGCGGCCTGCGCCGCCTCGCTGGGCGCGTTGTGGGCGGCCCAGCAGGCGCTGCGGCGCGGCGATTGCCGCTGCGCGGTGGTGGCCGCGGTCAGCCTGCATTCCACGCCGCTGCTAGCGGCGCAACTCGGCGCGGCGGGCCTGTTGTCCAGCGCCGGCCGCTGCCTGCCGTTCACGCTGGACGCCGACGGCTTGGTGCCGGCGGAAGCCTGTGTGGCCCTGGTCTTGAAGCCCCTGGACCAGGCCCGCGCCGACGGCGACGCCATCCACGCGGTCATCCGCGGCGTCGCGGTCGGCCATGACGGCCAGGGCCGCAGCTTCACCCTCCCCAGCGCTGAAAGCCTGGCGCGCATGCAAGCCTCGGCCCTGGCGCGGGCGGGTCTGGCCGCGGAGCAGATCGACCTGGTTTCCGCCCACGGCATCGGCACGCGCGGCGGCGATTCCGCCGAAATCGCCGCCCTGGCGCGCACCTTCGGCGGGCGGGCGGGCCTCTTGCCGGTGACCACGTTGAAACCCCAGATCGGCCATACCCTGGCGGCGGCGGGGCTGAGCGCCGTAGTCCACGCGATTTTGCAAATCCAGCGCAGCCGTCTGTTGCCGGTCGGCCTGGCCGGCCGGGCGGGCGTCCCCGAATGGGACGCGGCCCGGTTTTACCTGCCGGCCACGGCCGCGCCTTGGCCGGCGCATCCGGATGGCCGCCCGCGCCGGGTGCTGGTGAACACCTTCGCGCTCAATGGCGGCCAGGGCGCGGCCGTCGTCGAGGAAGCGCCGGCCGGGCTTGCCCGTTCCGCGCCGCCCGCCCGCCCGCCGCACACCCTGCGGCGGCGGCGGTTCTGGCTGGAAGCCGGCCGTCCAGCGGACGGGGACGCCCTGGCCGTGCGCGATCCGCCCGCCGCCGGCGCAGCGGTGGCCGAAGGGGTTGGATTGGCGGGGTTGCGCGCCGAACTGGCCGAATTGTTGCAGGAGCCGGCCGCCAGCCTGGATCTGGGCATCGCGCCCGCCGCCCTGGGGCTGTCGAGCATTCTGGGCATCGAATTGCAACACCGTTTGCAACGCCGCTTCGGCGTTGCCTTGGGCCTTGATGAAATTCTGGGCGCCGGCCGGATGGCGGATTTGGCACCCCGCTTGGACACAGCGCCCGGCCCGGCGCCGACCAAGCCGGCCGCTGCCGACGACGCGCCCTTCGAGCCGTTCCCGCTGACCGAGATTCAAGCCGCTTATTGGAGCGGTCGCCAGCCGGACGTGCCGCTGGGCGGCGCCGACTGCCAGGTGTACTGGGAATTCGAGTGCGCGAAGGCATGGCCGGAGGAGGCTCTCGAAGCCGCGTGGAACCGGCTGGTGGCTTTGCACCCGATGTTGCGCGCGGTGGTCGACGACCATGCCCGGCAACGGGTGCTGGCCGAGGTTCCGCGCTATCGCTTCGAGACGCCGGACTTCGAAGGCCAGCCGCCGGCATCCGCCGCCGAGCGGCGGCTGGCGCTGCGCGCCGCGCTGAGCGCCGCTGACATTGACCCGCGCGCCTGGCCGCTGTTCCGCATCGCCGTGAGTCGCGACGGCGACAGCTGCCGCCTGCACTGCGCCTTGAATCTGCTGGTGATGGACGTGCTCAGCCTGTATTCGCTGCTTGACCAGCTAGCGCTGCTGGCCGACGCCCCGGCGGCGGCCTTGGACGCGCCGGCCATCAGCTTCCGGCAATGCGTGCTGGCCTTGCGCGCCGCCGCTGACGGCGAGCCGTGGCGCGCCGCCGAGCGGTTTTGGGCGGAGCGCGGCCCGGCCCTGCCGCCCGCGCCGGATTTGCCCATGACCAAGCCGCCGGAAGGCCTGGGCCGCCTGTCCACGCGGCGTTTCCAGGCCCGTTTGCCCGGCCCGGAATGGCGCGCCCTGGCCGCCGCCGCGAAAAGCCACGCCGCCAGCCCCAGCGTGGCCTTGCTGAGCGTCTTCGCCGCGACCCTGGCGCATTGGGCCAAATCCTCCCGTTTCACGCTGAACCTGACCCTCCATGCCCGCCCGCCCATCCATCCCGACGTCAACCGGGTGGTCGGCAATTTCACCGGCACGGTCTTGGTGGATGTGGACGCGCAGGCCGGGCTGCCGTTGCGGGAACTGGCCGCGCGCGTCGGCAGGCGCCTGGCCGAGCACCTAGGCCACGCCGCCTACCCGGGCGTGCAGGTCTTGCGCCGCCGCGCCGCCGCGCTGGGCTGGGGCGCGGGACTCATGCCGGTGGTGTTCACCAGCATGCTGGGCTATGAGTCCCTGCGCGGCGGCAAGGAAAACGCCGTGCCGCTGATTGGCGCGCTGGCCCACGGCGCGACCCGCACCCCGCAAGTCACCCTGGACGCCCAGGCCCAGGCCGACGGCGAGGGTCTGCTGCTGAGTTGGGACGTGGCCGAGGGCGCGTTTCCCGAAGGCTTGCCGGAGGCGATGTTCGCGGCCTGGGTGGGCGCGGCCCGCGCCTTGGCCACCGAAGCGGGCTGGGCGCAGGCGATTCCCGCCCAACTCGCCGCGCGGGAGGCGGAGGCCCGCGCCGTCGCCAATGCCGACACCGGCCCAGTGCCCGAGGAGAGCCTGTATGCGCCCTTCCTGCGCCAGGCCGCCGCGCACCCAGACCGCGTCGCGGTCATCGCCCCGGATCGGACCCTGGGCTATGGCGAGCTGGCCGGGCTGTGCGCCGACCTGGCCGCCCGCCTGCTGGCCGCCGGGGCGCGCCCCGGAGAACTGGTGGCCGTGGCGATGGAAAAGGGCTGGCGGCAGGTCATGGCGGCCATCGCGGTGCAAATGGCCGGCGCCGCCTATCTGCCGCTGGCGCCCGAATTGCCCCCCGCCCGGTTTGCCCAACTGGCCGGTCGCGGCGAGGTGCGCCTGGGCCTGGCCGAGGCGGGGCGCGAATTGAACTGGCCCGCCGGCGTCGAGGCCATCGCCGTCGACGCCGAGGCACGGCCGGCCGGGCATTCCGCCGTCTTGCCCCAGGCCGATCCGGACAGCCTCGCCTATGTCATCTTCACCTCGGGCTCCACCGGCGAGCCGAAGGGCGTGATGCTGACCCACCGCGCGGCCTTGAACACCTGCCTCGACATCAACCGGCGCTTCGGCGTCGGCCCGCAAGACCGGGTACTGGCCTTGTCGGCGTTGAGTTTCGACCTGTCGGTCTGGGATGTTTTCGGGATGCTCGCCGCCGGCGGCGCGCTGGTGCTGCCCAAACCCGCCTCGGCCAGCGATCCGGCCTATCTCGCCGCGTTGATGCGGGAACAGCAGGTTTCGGTGTGGAACAGCGTGCCCATGTATTTGGAACTGTTCCTGGCGGGCGAGCCGGCCTTGGCGGATGTGGCCGCGTTGCGCGTCGCCCTGTTGTCCGGCGACTGGATCGCGCCGGGCTTGTCCGCGCGGTTGCGGGCCGCGGCACCGCAGGCGCGGGCGCACTCGCTGGGCGGGGCGACCGAGGCCGCGATCTGGTCCGTCCATTACCCCATCGGCGATTCGCCCCGGCCCGGCTGGAATTCGGTGCCCTATGGCCGCGCCCTGGACAATCAGACGCTGCATGTGCTGGACGCGGATCTCGCGCCCTGCCCTGACTATGTGGCCGGGGATTTGCTCATCGGCGGGATTGGCCTGGCGTCGGGCTATTGGCGCGACCCGGAGCGCACGGCGGCGGCGTTCATCGTCCACCCCGGCACCGGCGAGCGCTTGTACCGCACCGGCGACCTGGCCCGCTGGCGCGAGGACGGCTTGATCGAATTCCTGGGGCGGCGCGACGGCCAAGTGAAGATCGACGGTTTCCGGGTTGAACTGGGCGAAATCGAGGCGGTGTTGCGCGCCCATCCGGCGGTGCGCGAGGCGGTGGCGGTGGCGCCCGCCGACGGCCAGGGCCGCCGGCGGCTGGCCGCGTTCTGCGTGGTCGAAACGGCCAGCGCGCCGGACATCCTGCTCGACCATTTGCGGACGCGCCTGCCAAGCTATATGCTACCCAAAGAGTTGCGCATCCTCGACCGCCTGCCGTTGACCGCCAACGAAAAAGTGGACCGGCGGGCGCTTGCGGATCGGGCGTTCCAAGCGGCGGGGGCTGTTCCCGCGCCCGGCGTCGGCGGTGACGCCGACGCGCTGGAGCGCCGGCTGCTGGCGCTGTGGGGCGAAATTCTAGGCGAGGCGCACGGTGGCGTCCGCATACCGGATGCCCGGCGCAATTTGTTTGAACTGGGCGCGGACAGCCTGATGGCGGTGGCAGCCAGCCGCCGCATCACCCAAGAACTTGGTATCGCCTGCACCGTGACTGAAATTTTCGAGTATGCCACCATAGCCCGGCTGGCGCGCGCGCTGGCGGGCCGAGCGCCGCAGGCTGCCGCGCCCGCCGCTGCCAGTGTCCGCCCGGCCAGGGCGGATTTGCGCGGCGCCTTTCGTTCCAGACTGGATTGATCGCATGACCCAGCACTCCCCGCCTTCGGATTCCGACCGCGCCGTCGCGGTCATCGGCATGGCTTGCCGCTTGCCGGGCGCGCCCGATCTCGAGGCTTACCGTCGGCTGTTGCTGGACGGGCGGGTCGGCATTGTCGCCAGCGGCGACGACGCCTTGCGCGCCAACGGCATTCCCGCGGAATTGCTGGCGCATCCCCGGCTGGTCCGCCGCTTCGGCGTGCTCGACGGGGTGGACGCCTTCGATGCCGCCGCTTTCGGAATCCCGCCGGCCCGCGCCGCCGTGCTCGATCCGCAGCAGCGCGTCTTGCTGGAACTGGCGGTCGGGGCGATGGAACACGCCGGCTATGCCGGCGAGGCCGGGGCCGGCAGCGTCGGCGTCTATGTGTCGCTGGCGCATTGTTCCTACCGGGGCGGGGCGGCGGCGGACGCCGCCGGCGGCTTTTTCGGCCTGACCGCCAGCGACAAGGATTACGGCGCCACCCGCATTTCCTACGCCTTGGATCTGACCGGCCCCAGCCTGACCGTGCAATCCGCATGCTCCGGTTCGCTGGCGGCGCTGCACATGGCGGTCGAGGCGCTGTTGTCCGGGCAGTGCGACCTGGCTTTGGCCGGCGGCGCGTCGATTTTGCTGCCGCAAGGCGCCTATCTCGCCGCCCCCGGCCTGATGCTGGCCCCGGACGGCCAGTGCCGGCCCTTCGACGCGGCGGCGGCGGGCACCGTGCCGGGCAACGGGGCGGGGCTGGTGGTGTTGAAGCGCCTGGACCGCGCCCGCGCCGACGGCGACACCATCCACGCCGTGGTGCTGGGTTCGGCGATAGCCAACGACGGTTCGCGCAAAGTCGACTATCTGGCGCCCGGCATCCGCGGCCAGATGCGGGCGGTCGGCGAGGCCTGGTCGGTGGCCGGGATCGAGCCTGCCAGCCTGGGCATGATTGAAGCCCATGGCACCGGCACCGCGCTAGGCGACCCGATAGAAATCACCGCCTTGGGCCGGCTGTTCAGGCATTTCGCCGAGCAGGGCCTGCCGCCTCCGGAAACCTGCCGGATCGGCTCGGTGAAAGCCAACATCGGCCATTTGAACGTCGCCAGCGGCATTGCCGGTTTCATCAAGGCGGTGTTGGCGGTGCGCGACGGGGTCATCCCCGGCGTCCCCGGCTTCGACAGCCCCAACCCGGAGGCGCCGTTCGACGGCACGCCCTTGCGGATCGGCGCCGGGGCGGCGTCCTGGCCGCCGGGGCCGCGCCGCGCCGGCGTCAGCTCGTTCGGCTTTGGCGGCACCAATGTCCATGTCGTGCTTGAACAGCCCCCGCAGGCCAAGGCGGCGCGCCGCGCGTCCGGCGCGCCGCTGCTGCTGCCTTTGTCCGCCCACGACGCGGCGGCGCTGGAGCGGATGCGCCGCGATTTGACCAGGCATCTGCGCGGCGCGGCGGCGGGCGATTTCGCCGACATCGCGTACACGCTGCAACGGGGCCGGGCAGACCGGCCCGTGCGGGCGATGCTGCAAGCCTGCGATTTGGCCGAAGCCTTGGCGCGGCTGGACGCGCCGGGGCCTTTGCCGGTGATCGGGCCGGACGGCCCGCTGGGCCAAGCCGCGCAAGCCTGGATGGCCGGGGAAGCCTTGGATTGGGAGCGGACGCCGGGCGCAGCCGCCGGGGGCCGGACGCCTTTGCCCGGCTACCCGTTCGCCCGCGAGCGCCACTGGCAGGACCAGTATCCTTGCTGGCCGCTGGGCGCCGGCGGCGGCGAAACCCGCCCGGAGCCGTCCCGTCCGCCGCGGACGGAAACCGCCGCCGGCCCCGGGGCGCGGCTGGACAGGCTGGAATGGCTGCGGCGAATTTTCGCCGAGGCTCTGCAGCGCGACCCGTCCTCGTTGCCGGGCGGGGCGACTTACGACCAGTTCGGCATCGATTCCTTGCTGGTGGTCTCCATCACCGCCCGCATCCGCGAGCATTTCCCGCAAGTCCCAGGCTCGCTGCTGTTTGAACACAAGACCTTGGACGAGCTCGCGGCGTTTTTGGATGCCGGGTTGGCGGGCGACCCTGCCGCCCGCTCCGCCATCGCCGGGGAATTGGGCGGGGCCGGGCCTGCCGCGCCGCCGGCACCCGGCCCCGCCAGGGCCGCCCCCGTCGCCATCGTCGGCATGGCGGGGCGCTTTCCCGGCGCCGAAGACCTGGCGGCATTGTGGGACTTGCTGGAACAGGGCCGCGCCGCCATCGGGCCGCTTCCGCAAGACCGGCGCTGGGACGGCGCGGCGCCCCAGCAGCAGGCGGCGTTCATTCGCGAGCCCGACCGCTTCGACGCGCTGTTTTTCGGCATCAGTCCAGCCGAGGCGCGGCGGATCGACCCGCAGGCGCGTTTGTTCCTGGAAACCGCCTGGGCGGCGCTGGAAGACGCCGGCTTGACCGCCGCGGCGCTGAAAGCCTCGGCCCGCCGCGCCGCCGGCGGCGAGGCGGATGTCGGGGTGTTCGCCGGGGTGATGAACATGCCCTACCGGCTGCTGGCCCATGCCGCCGACGCGGCGGGGCAGGTCGTGCAGGCCAACCATTGGTCGGTCGCCAACCGGGTGTCCTACCATTTTGATTTCACCGGCCCCAGCCTGGCCGTGGACACCGCCTGCTCGGCCTCGCTGGCCGCGCTGCACCTGGCCTGCGAGAGCCTCCGCCGGGGCGAATGCGGCGCGGCGCTGGCCGGCGGCGTCAACCTGATCCTCGACCCGGTGCAGCAGCGCGAACTGGTGCGAATGGGCATGCTGTCGCCTACCGACGCCTGCCGCAGTTTCGGCGCCGGCGCCGACGGCTTTGTGCAGGGCGAGGGCGTGGGCGTGGCGGTGTTGAAAACCCTGGAGGCCGCCCTGGCCGACGGCGACCGCGTCCTCGGCGTGATCTTAGGCAGCGCCGCCAACGCCAATGGGCGCACCGGCGGCTACACCGTGCCGAATCCCAAGGCGCAGGCCGCCGTGATCCGCCGCGCCCTGGCCGAGGCCGGGATACCCGCCGAGAGCATTTCCGCCATCGAGTGCCATGGCACCGGCACGGCGCTGGGCGACCCCATCGAAATCGCCGGCTTGGCCGAGGCGTTCGGAGCCCAGGCGGCTCGCGGCGAAATCGCCATCGGCTCGATCAAATCCAATATGGGCCATCTGGAAAGCGCCGCCGGGGTGGCGGGCCTGGCCAAGGTGCTGCTGCAATTCGCGCATCGCCGCCTGGCACCCAGCCTCAACGCCGAGCCGCCGAACCCTGGGCTGGGCTTGGCGCGCACCCGCTTCCGGGTGCAGACCCAGGCGGCGGACTGGCGCGCGCCCCGCGACGCCGAAGGTCGGCCCTACCCGCGCCGGGCGGGGCTGTCCGGCTTCGGGGCCGGCGGCGCCAATCTCCATCTTGTGCTGGAGGAAGCGCCGGAACTTGAGCCCGGCGACCCGCCCGGAGCCGGCCGCCAGCCGGTCATCCTGTCCGCCGCCGACGCGGAGGGCTTGCAACGCTTGGCGCGGCGGCTGGCGCGGCAGGTCGCCGCCGATCCGGCGCTGGGCCAGGACGCGCGCGCCCTGGCCGATTTGGCCTACACCTTGGCGGTGGGCCGCGAACCTTTGGCGGCGCGGGCCGGATTCACCGCCGCCGACCGCGGCGGCTTGCTGGACGGGCTGGCCCGGCTGATGTCCGGATCGCCCCCGCCGTTGGCCGATGGCAGCGCCGAGCATTTGATTCGGCGCTGGGTCGCGGGGGAGGCCGTCCAATGGGGCGAATGCTGGGCCGGCGAGCGCCGCCGGCGCGTCGCCTTGCCGGGCTACCCGTTCGCGGGGCCGAAGTTGTGGCTGAACACCGACGGCGAAACCGCCGGGCCGCCGGGCCGCGCGCGCAGCCCCTGGCTGTCGGCCGCCGGGCCTGGCGCGGCCTCGGAGTGGCGCTTCAGGATCGATGCCGCGATGCCTTTGCTGGATCAACACAGGGTCAACGGCAAGCCCTATTTGCCCGGCGTGGTTTCCGCCGCCCTGGCCATGGCCGCGGCCGAATCCGCCGGCCTGGCGGTGGCGGGCGTGGCCAGCGTGGTTTGGAAAAAGCCGGTCGAACCTGGTTCCGCCGGCCTGGCGCTGGTGTTGACGTTGACGCCCGAGCGGTCGGGACAGCGCTTCCGGCTTGGCCCCGCCGGGGGCGGCGAGGCGCTGGTGGAGGGCCGCTTGCTCGGCCCCGGGGAAACCCCGGCGGCGGACGGCGAATCCGTGCCGGCCCTCGACGCGCTGGCTTGGGCCGAAATCCTCGACCAGGAACAGGTGCGCCGCTGCCTGGCCGCGGCGGGGCTGTCCCACGGCCCGGTGTTGCGGGCCATCCGCCGCTTGGGCCTGGATGCCGGGCAAGTCGTCGCGGAACTCGAACGGCCCGCGCAGGCCCGGCGCGATTTGAGCGCCTGGAACCCTTGCCCGGCGCTGCTGGACAGCGCGTTCCAGGCCGCGTGCATGCTGTTGCTGGCGGGTTCTGAACCCGTCCAGCCTTTGCCGCTGGGCATTGAATATCTGTGGCTGCTCGAACAGGACTGGCCGGAGCGGCTGCGAATCCATGCCCGCCTGGTCGAGCGCAGCTCAGGCTTTGCCCGCCTCGACATTCTGATCGGCGATGCCGCGGGCCGGCCGCTGTGCCGGATGCGGGGCTTGACCGCCCGGCTGCTGCCGGCCCCGGCCGGCCCCGTGCCGTTGTTCGCCCCGCGCTGGCGGCTTGCGCAAGCCGACGCCGCGGCCGCCCCCGCCATGCTGCCCGCAGGCGGCGTGGCGCTGATCGCGCCGCAGGCGGACAGTCCGCTGGCCGTCGAAGCCCGCCGGGTTTTGGCCGGCCGCGAGATCCAACTGCTCAATGTGGCGGAGTTCCTGGCGCTGCCCGAAGACCTCCGCCCAGGCAACCTGCTGTTCGTCCATCCGGTCGAAGAACAGCCCTCGCAGCCCCCCGAGGCGCTGCGTTTGCTGGAACTGCTGGCGGGGCTGAACGCGGCGCCCCGGCCCATGGCGCTGGTGTTGCTGACTTTGCGGGTGCATCAGACCCGTCCCGGCGAGCCAAGCTTCCCGTGGGCCGCCGCCGCCATCGGCCTGGCGCGCACCGCCATGCGCGAGAACGCCCGCTTGAGCGTCGCCTGCCTGGACGTGGACGAGCCTGCCGTTTTGGCGGAGGCCTTGGCCGGCAACGCCGACCCCTTGGGCCTGCCCATCGCCTGGCGGAACGGGCGGCGGCTGGCGCTGCGCCTCGACGCCCTGGCGGACGCCGAGGCCCCCGTCGCGCCGCCGGTGGGCGCCGACGACCATATCCTCGTCATCGGCGGCGCGGGCGGCATCGGCCTGGCCCTGGCCGGGCGCTGGGGCGCGCGGCACGGGACGCGCTTCACGCTGGTCGGACGGCGGGGCGCCGCGGAAGCCCTGGACGGCCACAGCGCCGGTGCCGCGCCGCTGTACCTGCAGGCGGACGTGACCGATGCCGCCGCGCTGGCTCGGGCCGTCGCCGAAGCCGAGGCCCGGCAGGGCCCGGTCACCGGCGCGATCCACGCGGCCTTGGTCATGGCCGACCGGGCGATCCGCAACATGGGGCGGGACGACTTCCTCGCCGCCTTTGAGGTCAAGCGCCTTGGCCTCCATCATCTATGCGAAGCCTTGCGCGGACGCCGCTTGCGCTGGCTGTGCGTGTTTTCCTCCGTGAACGCCTTCGCCGCCAACGCCGGCCAGTCCAATTACGTGGCCGGCTGCGCCGTGAAGGACGCCCTGGGCCTGGCGTTCGCCGGCCAGGCCGGCTTCCCGGTGCGCGTGGTCAACTGGGGCTATTGGGGCGAAGTCGGGCGGGTCGCGACCGAAGACTACCGCAAGCGCATGGCCCGCATCGGCGTGAACGCCATCGGCACGGAAGAGGGCCTGGACGCCTTGGAAAAAATCCTCGCGGGCGCCGCGCCCCAGGTGCTGGCCATCCGCGCCGAGCCGGCGGTGCTGGCGCAACTGGGCCATGCCGCCGGCACGGCCGCGGAGGCGCTGGAGGAAACGCCGCCGCCGGCGGACGCCGATTTGTTCGCGGCGGCGCAACGGGAAGCCTTGGCGATGGGCGCGTCCAGCCGCGCCGCCATGGCCGGCGCGATCGGCGACTACCGCGAACTCGACGCGCTGGCGGCGCTGGCCCTGGCCGATTGGTGGCGCGGGCGGCAGTGGCCTGCCGAGGCCGAGCCCGAGGCGCTGGCGCGGCATTTGGGGCTCGCCCTTGAGCATCGCCGCCAGTTCGACGCCCTGCTCGACATGCTGGCCCGCCACGGCTTTCTGGTCCGGCAAGGCGAGCGCGTCGTGTTCGACGCCCGGGCCGTTCCCGCCGCCGCCGACATCGCCGCGCGGCGGGCCGCGTTCCTGGCGGGCGCGCCGCGGTTCGCGGCGCATTTCCGGCTGCTCGACGCCTGCCTCGCCCGCTACGCGAGCACCCTGCGGGGCGAAACCGCGCCGACCGAGGTGCTGTTCCCCGACATGTCCATGTCCCTGGTGGAGGGCATGTACCAGGGCAACCGGATGGTGGATCATTTCAACGACAAACTGGCCGCCGCCGTCGCCGCGGCGCAAAGACAGGCCGGGCCGGGGCTGTTCCGGGTGCTGGAATTCGGTTCAGGCACCGGCGGCACCAGCCGGCGGGTGCTGCCAGTCCTGGGCGCGGGGGCCGAGTACGACTACACCGACATCTCGCCGGGTTTTCTGATCCACGGCAAGCGGCAGTTCAAGGCCGATTACCCGTTTGTCAACTTCAAACTGTTCAACTTGGAAAACCCGCCAGACCCGGCGGAATTCCAGGCCGGCGGCTATGACCTGGCCTTCGGCGCCAATGTCATCCACGCCACCCGCCGGCTGTCCCGCTCGCTAGCGCATGTCGCCCGGTTGATCCGCCCCGGCGGCTTGCTGATGCTCTATGAAATGGTCGCCAACCATGATTTTGTCACCCTCACCTTCGGCCTGCTGCCGGGCTGGTGGCTGTCGGAAGACGCGCGCCTGCCGCATAGCCCCTTGCTGGATCCGGCCGCCTGGCGAAAAGTCCTGGCCGACAGCGGCTTCGACGCCGTCGGCGTGTTCGGCCAGCCTGAAGCCGTCGAGGAGGCCCAGGCCACCCACGCCCTGATCGTCGCCCGCCGCGCCGGCCAGGGCGGCCCGCCCGCCGCCGCGCCCGCGCCGCCGGCGCGGATCGGCCTGCTGCGCGGGCGCTTGCGCCGGGCCGCGCCGGAAACGCTGGAAGCCCAGGAAATCCAGGAGGCAGCCGGCTTGGCCTCCGCCGAGCTGGAAAACCAGGTTCTGGCCTGCGTCGCCGCGAGCTTGGAAATTCCGCCGGAGAAGCTGGATCCCGGGCGCAGCCTGGCCGACTACGGCGCGGATTCGATCCTCGGCGTGCAACTGGTGCGCGACCTGGACCGCCGCTTCGGCGTCGAACTGAAACCCACCACCCTGTTCAGCCATCCTTCGGTGCGGGCCGTGGCCCTGCACCTTGCCAGCCATCACGGCGTGGGTGCCGCCGCCGCGCCCGCCCCGGTGGAAAAATCCGCCGCGCCGTCCCCTGCGGCGGCGGAGGCCGGCGCGGAAGCCGGCGACGCCATTGCGGTCATCGGCATGGCCGGCCGTTTTCCCGGCGCCGCCGACATCGACGCGTTCGAGCGCCTGTTGCTGGACGGCGTGTGCGGCGTCGGCCCGGTCCCCGCCGACCGCTGGGACCACGCCCAAGTCTACGACCCCAGGCCCTTGCAGGCCGGCCGCAGCGTGTGCCCGGAAGGCGGCTTCCTCGCCGACGCCACGGGCTTCGACCCGGTTTTTTTTGGCCTTTCCCCGGCGGAGGCCACCGCGATGGACCCTCAGCAGCGGCTGTTCTTGATGGCCGCCTGGCATGCGCTGGAAGACGCCGGCCTGTCCTCGGCGACGCTCAAAAACGTCAATTGCGGCGTGTACGCAGGCAATGTCGCCGGCGATTATGGCCGCTTGCTGGACGCCGCCGGCCATCCCCGCGACGCCCACGCTTTCATGGGTTCCGCCGCGTCCATGCTGCCGGCCCGCATCGCCTACCATCTGGATCTCAAAGGGCCGGCCCTGTCCATCGACACCGCCTGCTCGTCCTCGCTGGTCGCCGTCGCCGAGGCCTGCGAAGCCTTGCGCGGCGGGCGTTGCGATTTGGCGCTGGCCGGCGGCGTCGCGGCGATGTTCACGCCCGGCTTTTACGTGGTCGCCTCCAACGCGGGGATGCTTTCGCCCAGCGGGCGCTGCCACACGCTGGACGCCGCCGCCGACGGCTTCGTGCCGGGCGAGGCGGTCGCGGTGGTGGTCTTGAAGCGCCTGGACCGCGCCCGCGCCGCGGGCGACCGCATCCTAGGCGTGCTTCGCGGCTGGGGCGTCAACCAGGACGGCGCGTCCAACGGCATCACCGCGCCCAGCGCGCCTGCGCAAACGGCCTTGATCCGCGGCGTGCACGAGCGTTTCGCCATCGACCCGGCCAGCATTGATTATGTCGAATTGCACGGCACCGGCACCCGGCTGGGCGACCCGGTCGAAATAGAAGGCCTGGCCGGAGCCTTCGCCGCGGCCGGTTCCACCTGCGGCATCGGTTCGGTGAAAACCAATGTCGGCCACACCCTGGCCGCCGCCGGCGTGGTGGGCCTGGTCAAAGTGCTGCTGGCCTTGCGCGCGGAAGCCTTGCCGGCCAGCCTGCATTGCCGGCGGATCAACCCGGACATTGCGCTGGACGGCACGCCGTTCCGCCCGGTCACCGCGCTGACGCCGTGGCCTCGCTCGGCGGGCAAGCCCCGGCGCGCGGGCGTGTCGGCTTTCGGCTTCGCGGGCACCAACGCCCATGTGGTGGTCGAGGAAGCCCCGCCCCGGGCGGCGTCCCCGGCGGCGACCGGGCCGTGGCTGTTTCCGTTGTCGGCGCGCACGCCTGCCGCGTTGGCGCGCCGCGCCGCCGAACTGGCGGCTTGGCTGCGCGCCCACCAGGATGTCTGTCCGGCGGCGCTGGCCGCGACGTTGGCGGCAGGGCGGACGCACTTCAAAGAGCGGGCCGTCCTGGTCGCCGACAGCCTGGCGGCGGTGGCGGCCTGGCTGGACGACGTGGCCGAAGGCCGCGGCCCGGCCGCTTCCGCCGCCGCCCGGTCGTCGGCCCGCGCGGGGCTGGAGGCTTGGGCGGACGCCTACGCCGAAGGCGGCGAGCTGCCCCTGGACAGGCTATGGCCGGGCCGCAAGCCGGTTCCGCTATCCTTGCCAGGCTATCCCTTCGAGCGGCGCGCCTACCGGCCGCCGCCTGCGCCAGCGGCAAGCCTGGACGGCGGCGCGGCGGCGCCCGGGCAGGCCGGCCGTTCGCTCCTGGCCGCAGTGACCGGCCATCTTGACCGCCTGGCCGCGCTGGGCACGGAGGCCGAAGCATGACCCGCGTCCCGCAAGACCCCTCGCGCCTGCTCGACCCCTGGTGCCGCGCCTTGCTGGCCAGGGCCGCAAAGTCCGCCGGACTGGACTTGCGGGATGCGCCGGACGCGGACCGGCTGGCGTCGGCGTTTCGGGCGCAAGCCAAATTCCGCCGCGTGCTGGAGGCTTACGCCGACTTGCTCCGCCAGCCCGCCGCCGAGGACGCCGACGCGCTCCGCGCCAGCCTGTTGCGGCAAGAGCCGGCCCTGGCCGCCCATGCCGCCCTGGCCGAGGCTTGCGCGGCGGCGTTGCCTGCGGTGCTGTCAGGGGCGCTGGCGGCCACCGAGGTGTTGTTTCCGGGCGGGCTGCCGCACCGGGTCGAGCCGATTTACCGGGACAACCCCTGGGCCGATTATTTCAACCGGCTGACCGCCGAGGCGTGTTCGCAGGCGGTCGACGCCTATCGCGCCCAGTGGCCGGGGCAACGCCCGCGCATCCTCGAAATCGGCGCGGGCACCGGCGGCACTACCGCTTGCGTGCTGGAGCGGCTGGCCGGGCGGCGCGAAGACTTCGACTACCTTTACACCGACCTGTCGCCGGGCTTCGTCCAGCAGGGCCGACAGGCTTTCGGCGCGCGCGGTTATCGGATGGAATTCCGGCGGCTGGACATCGAGCAAGATCCTGCCGCCGACGCCAGCCTCCACGGCGCGGCGCACATCGTCATCGCCACCAATGTCCTCCACGCCACCCGCCGCGTCGACGCGGCCCTGGCCCATGTCCGCCGTTTGACGGCTGACGGCGGCCTGCTGCTGCTCAACGAGCTGACCCGCGTGGACGCTTTCGCCGCGCTGACGTTCGGCTTGCTCGACGGCTGGTGGCGCTTTGAGGACGCCGGGCGGCGCTTGCCCCACGGGCCGATCCTGTCGGCGACAGGCTGGCGCGCGGCCTTGGCGGACACAGGCTTCGGCGCGCCGGCGGTCTATGGCTGGGACGGGCGGGAAGACGGGTTTCAATGCCTGTTCGTCTGCGCCGCCGAAGCGGCGGCGGGCCACGCCACCCTCGCGGCGGGCGGCGCGCCCTCGGCTCCGGCGCATCCCGCGGACGACGGCTGGCCGCGGCGGGTGCGGGCGGTGCTGGCCAAACGCCTGGGTTTCGCCGAGGCCGAGATTGGCTGGGACCACCCGTTCGCCGAACTGGGGGTGGATTCCATCGTCGCGCCGCAGTTCGCCGCCGACCTGGCGCAGGCGCTAGGCGTCCCGGCGGACGCGGTGGATGTTTACAACCACGGCACGACCGCCCGGCTGGCGGAGGCCCTGGCGGCGCGGCGGCCAGCCGGATTGGCCGGGCAGGCCGTCCAGCCGGCGAGGACTAAGGCCCAGGAACTGCCCGGCGACGCCATCGCCATCATCGGCCTGGCCTGCCGTTTCGCCGGCGCCCCGGACGCCGAGGCTTTCTGGGCGTTGCTGGAACAAGGCCGCGATGCCACGGCCCCGGTGGGCGCGGAACGCTGGGCCGACGCCGGCCTGGCCATCACGGCCGGCTTGCTGCCCGACGCCGACGCGTTCGACCCGGATTTCTTCCGCCTGTCCCACGCCGAAGCCGAAGTGATGGATCCCCAGCAACGGGTGTTCCTCGAAGAGTGCTGGCACGCCCTGGAAGACGCCGGTCTTGGCCCCAAACGCCTGGACGGCCAATCCTGCGGGATTTTCGTCGGCGTGGCGGCGCAAAACCACCCGGCCAACCAGGGCGAAGCCCGCGCCGCGCTGGGCAATTCCAACGCCATCCTGGCGGCGCGCATCGCCTACCACTTGAATTTGCAAGGCCCGGCGGTGCCGGTGGACACGGCCTGCTCCTCGTCCCTGGTGGCGATCCATCTGGCCGCGCAGGCCATCCTGGGCGGCGACTGCGAGCTGGCCCTGGCGGGCGGCGTCTCGGTGCTGCTGTGCAATCCGGCCCTGCCGCGCTTCCTGGTGGAGGCGGGCATGGTGTCGCCCACCGGCCGCTGCCGGGCCTTCGACGCCGAGGCCGACGGCTTCGTGCCGGGCGAGGGCGTCGGGGTTGTGGTGCTGCGGCGGCTGGACCGGGCCATGGCGCAAGGCGACCGCATCCTGGGCGTGATCCGCGCCAGCGGCATCAACCAGGACGGCCGCAGCAGCGGCATCACCGCGCCCAGCGGGCCGGCGCAGACCGCCTTGCTGCGGCGGGTCTGGGAGCGGGCCGGCATAGACCCTGGCAGCCTCTCGCTGATCGAAGCCCACGGCACCGGCACGCCGCTGGGCGACCCCATCGAAGTGCAAGCCTTGGCGTCGGCTTTCGCGGGACGGGCGGCCGGCCCGCGCCGCGCCCTGGGTTCGGTGAAGCCCAACATCGGCCATACCTTGACGGCGGCCGGCGTCGCCGGCGTCGCCAAGGTGCTGCTGGCCCTGCGCGAGCGGACGATTCCGCCCAGCCCGCATTGCCAGACGCCGAACCCGCGCCTGAACCTGGAAGCCTCGCCGTTTTATGTGCCGCGGCAAGCCGAACCCTGGCACCCGGACGGGCCGCGCCGCGCCGCGGTCAGCAGCTTCGGCTTTTCGGGCACCAACGCCCACCTGGTGATCGAAGAAGCGCCCGCCGCCAAGGCGGCGGTTCCCGCCCCGCCTGCCGCCGTGCTGGTGTTGCTGTCCGCCGCCGACCGCGCCGCGCTGCGGCGGCAGGCCGGCGGGCTGGCGGCTTGGCTGGAACGCCGCCCCGACACCGCGCTGGCCGACCTCTGCCGCACCCTCAACGCCGGGCGCGCCTTTCTGGCCGAACGGGCGGCATTCCTGGCCGGCGGGCTGGCGGAACTGCTGGGCGGTTTGCGGGCGCTGGCCGAAGGGCGCGACGAGCCGCCGCGCCACGGCAGCGGCCTGTTGGCGGCACCGGGCGAGGCGTGGCGGATCGGCCCGGCGGACAGCCTGGAGCGGCTGGCCGGCCATTTCCTCGCCGGCGGCGCGGCGGATTGGGAACGGCTGGACTACGGCGGGCGGGTGTTGTCTTTGCCCGGCTACCCGTTCGCGCGGGATCGCTTCCCGCTGCCGTCCAGCGGGGCGGACGGGCGGGTGGAGGCTTTGGACGCGATCTTGCCGGCAGGCGATCCAGGCTTCACCGACCATCGCTGGGACGGACGGGCGATTTTCCCCGCCACGGCGCTGCTCCTGCTCGCGTCCCGCGCGCTGGGATCGAAGCCTTGCGTAATCGAAGCCGTGCGCTGGCACAAGCCCCTGGCGGCGGACAGCCGCTCGGCGCGGCTGCGTGTCCAGCCGGCTGGCCGGGTCGAACTGGAAAGCGGCGAAGGCGTCCATGCCGAGGCGCTCGCGCGCCCGGCCCGCCCGGACGAAACCCCGCGCAGCCCGGCCCCTAAGGACGCGCCGCCGCAGGGCATGGGCCACGCCGAAGTTTACCGGCGTTTCGCGGCCATGGGTTTTGACTACGGCCCGGCGTTCCGGGTGGTTCAACAGGTGGCCGCCGCCGCGGGCCGGGCGCAGGCCGTCCTCGACTGGCCCGCCGGCGTCAGGCGCGGACGCATCCCGGCCATCGGCCTGCTCGACGGCGTCGTGCAATCGGCGCTGGGCCTGCTCGGCGCCGACGGGCAGCCGGCGACGGTGCTGCCTGTCGGGCTGGACTGGGCCTGGATAGACCCCGCCGCCCTGGACGCGCCGTTGCGGGTGGAAGTCCGCGAGCCGGGCCACGCCCGGCAAGCCGGCGAGCGGCGGCTGGAACTGCTGGCCTGGAACGCCGCCGGGCAAGTCGTGGCGCAACTGCGAGGCTTGGCGGTCAGAGTCTTGGAAACGCCGGATCCGGCCATCCCCTTGCTGTATCGGCCAGTCTGGCGGCGGGCCGAAGCCTTGCCGGGAAGCGAAGCGCCCCCGCCCGGGGCCACGGTGCTGCTGTTCGACCACGGCACCGAACGGGCGGCGGCGCTGGGGCAGGGCGCGATCCTGGTCCAGCCCGGCGGGCGTTTCCGCGCGCTGCCCGGCCTGCGCTATGAACTGCCGCCCGGCGATCCCGGCGCGCTGGCCGCGTTGGCCCGCGATCTGGCAAGCCGGGGGCTGCACCCGGATCACTGGTTGAATCTCTGGCCGCTGGCTGAAAACGCCGCCGCCGAGGCCCGGCTGGCGCTCGGCCCGCTGACCTTGCTGCACGGGCTGCGCGGCTGGCTGCCCGGGCGTGACAACGCCCGGCACTTGCGGGTGCTGCAAGCCAGCCATGCCGGCCAACTAGCCGATGCCGACGCCGACCCGGCCTACGCCGCGACGGCGGCCCTGTTGCGCTCGCTGGCCGGGGAGGAGCCCCGCTTCGGCGGCAAGGTTGTCAGCCTGCCGGGCGGCGTTGACGACTGGCCGCGCTTGTTGGCCGAATGGGCGGACACGGGCGGGGCGGTCGAAATCGCCCTGGATTCGGAGGGCGGCCGCCATGTCCGCGCTTACGAGGCGCTGCCTGAGCCGGGCGGGGCGGACGGCCTCCCGGAAGGCGCGGCGTGCTTGATCAGCGGCGGCTACGGCGGGCTGGGCCTCGCCTTGGCCGGGCACTTGTGGCGCACGCGCCGGGCGCGCGTCGCGCTGCTGGGGCGCAAGCCGCCCGGCGGGCGCGCGGCGCGGGAACTGGCCCGGCTGCGGGCCGAAGGCGCCTGGATTCTGGAGCTTCGCGCCGACGTGGCCGACGCCGCGGCGTTGCAGGCGGCGCTGGCCGACGCCGCGCGGCAGATGGGCGGCGTGCAGGCCGTGTTCCATCTGGCCGGCGCGCAGGCGGACGGTTTTCTGCGCGGCCTGGAGCCAGCCGGCGTCGACGCCGTGCTGGCCCCAAAAACCACCGGCACCCAAGCCTTGCTGGCGGCGCTGGAGAGCCATCCGGCGGCGCTGCTGGTGGCGTTCGGCTCGTTGGCCGGCGCTTTCGGCGCGCCCGGCCAAGCGCCCTACGCCGCCGCCAACCAGGCCATGGCCGCGCTGCTGGCGCAGGAAGCCCGGCGGCGGCCGGGACGGCGTGTCTTGCAGTTGGATTGGGGCTACTGGGATCCGGACGCCCTGGCCGGCGGCATGGCGGCGGCGGACCGCGACGCGGCGTCGGTCGGCGCGGCGACCGGGCTGGTTCCATTCACGCCGACGCCCGGCATGGCGCTGCTGGACGGTGTGCTGGCGTCGCCGCTGGCCGGCCGGCTGTTGCTGGCACAGGGCCGGCGGGCGGTTTTCGAGGCCTTCATGGCGGCGGCAGGCCCGTCGCGGCCACCGACACCCGCGGCCGCCCCGGCGGCGGATCCGGACGCTTTCCTGGCTTATCTGACCGGCGTCGTCGCCGAAATCACCCACACCCCGGCGGAACGGCTGGGCGCCGACCGGGCCATCGACGAATTCGGCATCGACTCGATCATGGTCACCCGCTTGAACGCGAGGCTGGAGCGGGACTTGGGGCGCGTCGCCACGACTTTGTTTTTCGAGCATCCGAATTTGCGCTCGCTGGCCCGGCATCTGGCCCGGCATCACGGCGCGGCCTTGCCGCGGGCACAGGCCGCCGCCGTCGCGCCCGGCCGGACCGAACCCGCCGACGCGCAGGCCATCGCCGTCATCGGCATGGCCGGGCGCTTCCCGGAGGCCGGCGACCTCGACGCCTACTGGCGCAATCTGCTGGCGGGCCGGGTTTGCATCCGCGAAATCCCGCGGGAGCGCTGGCCGCTCGCGGGCTTTTACGATCCCGACCCGGGGCGGGCCGGCGCCAGCTATTCCAAATGGGGCGGCTTCATCGACGGCGTGGACCGCTTCGACGCGCTGTTTTTCAACATCGCCCCGGAAGAAGCCGCCCGCATGGATCCGCAGGAGCGGCTGTTCCTGGAGGTGGCCTGGCAATGCCTGGAAGACGCCGGCTTGACCCGCGCCGACTTCGGCCCGGCGGGCGAGCGCGACGCCGGCGTCTATGTGGGCGTGATGTACGGGGACTACGGGCTGGTGGCCATGGAGGCCGCCGGCGCCGACGCGCCGATAGGCGGGGCCGCGCCTTATTGGTCCATCGCCAACCGGGCCTCCTATGCGCTGGGCCTGGAAGGCCCCAGCCTGGCTGTGGACAGCGCCTGCTCGTCTTCGCTGACCGCCCTGCATCTGGCCTGCCAGGCCATCGCGGCGGGCGATTGCCGCATGGCGCTGGTCGGCGGCGTGAACCTGAGCCTGCATCCGAGCAAATACATCGGCCTGAGCCAAGGCCGCTTCGCCTCCACCGACGGCCGCTGCCACTCCTTCGGGGCCGGCGGCGACGGCTATGTGCCCGGCGAAGGGGTCGCGGCGGTGTTGCTGAAGCCTTTGGCCGCCGCCCTGGCCGACGGCGATGTCGTGCATGGCGTCATCCGCGCCAGCGCGGCCAACCACGGCGGCCGGACCAACGGCTATACCGTGCCCAATCCCGCCGCCCAGGCCGCCGTGATCCGCCGCGCCCTGCGCCGTTCGGGGATCGAGGGCCGCGACCTTGGCTATGTCGAAGCCCATGGCACCGGCACCCGCCTGGGCGATCCCATCGAGATCGAGGGCCTGGTCCAAGCCTTGGGCGCGGACGCGCCGCGGGGCGCGATTCCGCTGGGTTCGGCCAAAGCCGCCATCGGCCATCTGGAAGCGGCGGCGGGCCTCGCCGGGCTGGTCAAGGTGCTGTTGCAGATGCGCCATGGCCGCTACGCGCCGATGCCGCTGGCCGGGCCGGTCAATGCCGGCATTGATTTCGCGGCGACCCCGTTGCGCTTGCAGACCGAGCCGGCGGCCTGGCCCGCGGGCGCCGACGGGCGCCGCTACGCCGGCGTGAGTTCTTTCGGCGCGGGCGGCGCCAACGCCCATGTGATCGTGCAGGACGCGCCACCGCGGCGCGCCACCGCGGACGACGGCGAAGATCGCGTCATTCCGTTGTCGGCTCGCACCCAGGCCCAAATCCGCGCCCTGGCCGGCGCGCTGGCCGAGCGCTTGGCGCAGCCGGACCACCCGGTGACGCTGGCCGATTGCTGCCACACCTTGACCGCAGGCCGCGAGGCGCTGCGCTGGCGTTGCGCGTTCGTCGCCCGCGACCGGGCGCAGGCGCAAGCCGTCTTGGCCGCCATCGCCGAGGGCCGCGAGGAAGACGCCGTGTGTTGGGGCGAAGCCCCCGACGACAGCGGCGCGGCCCCGGACCGCCCCGCCGACGGCGGCCTCGCCGCGCTGGCGCGCTTTTGGTGCCAGGGCGGCGCGGCGCTGTGGCCTAGGCAGGGGACGCGCCAAGCCCTGGCCGCCCGCCCGTTCCTAGGCGTCCGGCATTGGCTGCGCGGTTCCGCCGCGCGCCTTTCCCGCGAGGCGCCGCCCGCCTCCGCGCAGCCGGCCGATTGGCGCCGCGCCGCCCGCCCGCCGCGGGACGGCGAGAGCGCCGCCTGGATCTTCACCGTCCCACCCGATTCGACCTTGCTGAGCCAGCACCGCGTCGGCGGCGAATGTCTGCTGCCTGGCGCCGCCATCGTGGCGATGGCTTTGGAGTTGAACCCGGCCGGCCTGAGCGATTTAACCTGGGCGCGGCCGGTCCGCGCCGGCGCGGAGCCGTTGCGGCTGGATTTTTCCCTGCGCCCCGCCGCGCCGGGCGAAGCTTTCACGGTGCGCGAGGCCGATGCCTTGGACGCGCCCGTGCTGGCTTCGGGGATTCTGGCGGCGGGGGCGGGCGCGCCCTCCGATTTCGCCATTCCAGACGAAGGCCAGGCCTTGGACGCCGGCTATTTCTACCGCCGCCTCGGCGAACTCGGCCTGGACTACGGCGAACGCTTCCAGGTGGTGCGGCGGCTATGGCCGGATGCCAGCCTGGCCCGCGCCGAACTGGCGCCAGCCGGGGGGGACGCCGCGGCGCGGCTCGATCCGGCCCTGCTGGACGGGGCGTTCCAAACGCTGGCCGGTTTGCTGCCGGATTTGGACAGCGCCGTGCGCGGGGAAGGCGTTCCGGTGCCCCATACCTTGGCGGCGGTCACGGTGCTGGGCGATGCCAGCCGGGCACGGCAGGTCTACGCCCGCCGGCTGTCCGCCCCGGACGCGCCGGTGCAGCGTTTCGACCTGACCCTGGCGGACGCGGCGGGCGGGGTGCTGCTCCAGCTTCGCGGCCTGACCGCCCGCCGCCGCGTCATCGCCGCAGCGGATGACGCGCCTGTGGCCTTGCTAAAGCCGGTGTGGGCGCACCGGCCCGGATCGGTGGCCAAGCCGGGCCGCGCGCTGATTCTGGCGGCACCGGGGGCGGAAGCCCTGGCCGAAGCGCTGGCCGCGCGCTTCGCCGACGCGCGGGTACTGGCGGTGGGCGACACCGCGCCGGAGGCCTGGGGCGGGGAAGTGGAGGCCTTGTACTACCTCGACACCGCCGACGGTGCCATGCCGCCGCCGGTCGGCGACCCGCAGGTCTGGGCCGAAGCCGCGGCCTCCCGCGCCTTGCGCTTGCTGGCCTGGTTGCGGACGCTGGGCGCGGCGCCCGCCGGCCGCTTGTTGATCGTCACCCGCGGCGTCTACGCGGTGGCCGCCTCGGAAGGCTGGGCGCAAGCCAGCGACGCGGCCGGCCTGCACGGCTTGGCGAAAGTCGCCGCCCGCGAAATGCCGGGCATGGCCGTGGTCGCGGTGGATTTGCCGCAGGCCGCGGATGCGCGCGCCTTGGATTGGTTGGCGGCGGAGCGCGGCGACGCCGACGGCGCCGAAATCGCCTACCGGCATGGCCGGCGCTTCGCCCGCCGCTTACAACCGGTGCAAGTCGGGGCGGCGCCGGACTTGCCCCTGGCGGGCGGCGGTGCTTGCTTGATCGTCGGCGGAGCCGGCGGGGTCGGGGGCTACTTGGCCGAACACTGGGCGGGCCGTTTCGGCGCCCGCGTCGCCTTGGTGGGCCGACGCCCCGCCGACGCCGCCATTGAGGCGCTGGTGGCCCGCTTGAAGGCGCGGGGCGGCGACGGGCTGTACCTCCAGGCCGACGCCGCCGACCCGGCCGCCCTGTCCGCCGCCGTGGCGCGGGCCCAGGCCGCGTTCGGCCCAATCCGGCTGGCGGCGCACGGTGCCTTGGCGCTGCGCGACAAAACCCTGGCCTTGATGGACGAGGCCGATTTCCGCGCCGCTTTCGCCCCGCGGGCGGCGGCGGGCGCGGCGTTCGTGGCCGCGTTCGCGGCCCGGCCGCCCGAGGCCATGCTGTTGTTTTCCTCGGCCAATCTGTTTCTCGGCCAGCGTGGCCAGGGCAATTACGTGGCCGGCAATGCCGCGCTGGCGGCGCTGGGCCAGGCGGCGCGGGCGCAAGGCTTGCCGGTGAGCCTGGTGCATTGGGGCTTGTGGGGCGAGGTGGGCGCGGTCGCCGACGCCGCCACCCAGGCGCGCTTTTCCGCCGAGGGCGTGTTGCCCATCGCGCCGGCGGCGGGCGCTGTGGTCTTGCCGCAGGCTTTGGCGGCCGGCTTCGATATCGCCGCCGTGCGGGTGAGTCCGGCGCGGCTGGCCGGGATCGGACTGGTGGAACCCGGCGTCTTGCGGCGGCAGGCCGGGCCGCGGCCCGCGCAAACCGTCGCCGCGCTGGCGGCGCGTTTGCGGCAGGCCGTCCCGCCGGACGGCGAGCTTGAAGCGGCCCGGTCGGCCTTCGCGGCGTTGGAGCGCTTCGGCCTGTCGCAGATGGCGGAGATTTTGCGGGCGATGGCGGGCGCGGCGGCGAGCCGGCGGTTGACGACCGCCCGCTTGTTCAAGGAACTCGGCATCGTTGCGGGTTACGAGCGGCTGGCGGCCGTGTTGCTGGCCCGCCTCGCCGACTTGGGCTGGGTGGACGGGCGCGACGGCTTGTGGCGTTTGCAAACAGAGGCCGACGCCGGGCGGCTTTCGGCCGCGCAGCAGGCCGCGCTGGCCGAATGGGAACAGGGCCGCCCCTGGCTCAGTGCCAACCGGCGCTTGCTGGAAAGCTGCCTGGCGGCCTATCCCGCCGTGTTGCGCGGCCAGCGCGCCGGCGCGGAGGTGCTGTTTCCGAACGGCGACACCGCGCTGGTCGCGGTCGCCTACCAGGGCAATCCGGTGTCCGACCGCGCCAACACCCTGCTGGGCGCGGCGGTGGCCGCCGAGGTCGAGGCGCGGCTGCTGCAGGGCTTGGAGCCCGTGCGCATCCTCGAAGTCGGGGCAGGCACCGGCGGCAGCACGCTGCCGCTGCTGGCCATGCTGCGGCCTTGGCGGGAGCGGATACGCTACCAGGCCACCGACCTGTCGCCGTATCTCGCCAAAGCCCTGCAAGACCGCTGCGCGGCGGAAGGCTGGGAAGTCGGGGCGGCGGCGCTGGACATCGCCTGCGCGCCCGGGCCGGCGGAAGGCCCGGCCTATGACCTCATCGTCGCGGCCAATGTCGTCCACGCCACCGCGGACATTGCCGCGAGCCTGCGCCATCTGAAGGCCAGGCTGGTTCCGGGGGGACGCCTGGTTATGAACGAACTCACCGCCAGCCGCGACTTGGGCACGCTGGTGTTCGGCCTGGCCCCGCAATGGTGGGCGGCGGACGATAGCGACACCCGGCTTCCCGGCGGTCCGGCGGCAGCCCCCGAGGTTTGGCTGGATTTGCTGGCCGAAAA
>Ga0265316_10000782_pt1 | contig 35078 bp, 31 predicted proteins | sample 4522metaG_FD_202092 | JGI IMG/M metagenome (GOLD analysis project Ga0265316, IMG submission 202092) | Rhizosphere microbial communities from Carex aquatilis grown in University of Washington, Seatle, WA, United States - 4-5-22 metaG | ecosystem: Host-associated > Plants > Roots > Rhizosphere >...
CCCGGAGCTGGCGGCGCAACTCCCTGGTATCTCAGGCGAAGCTCCCACCACGTCTCGTTGTACCTGGCGGGCGGAATCTCCCCGGAAAAAACCTTCCACCGCCATTGGTCGATCATCAGTCCGAAGGGCAAAAACGCGATCTTCTCCAGGGCCTTGTGCAGCAGCAGGCCGATGTCCTTCGAGGTGTCCGGGGCCTGGTCCAGAAGCCCGATCTTTACCAGGTAGTCCGGGGTCACGGAGAGCGCGATGGTGTCGCCGATGGCTTCGTGAAATCCGTCGTTGGCGCTGTCGCGGAACAGGAAGGGCTGCTGGAGGTAGGCCCTCTGGTAGAAATTGTGGCCCAGTTCGTGGTGAACCGTCAGAAAATCCTCGCCGGTGATCTGGATGCACATCTTCAGCCGGAGGTCGTTGAGGAAGTCGATGTCCCAGGCGCTGGCGTGGCACACCACGTCGCGGTCCGCAGGCTTCAGGAACAGCGAGCGTTCCCAAAAAGTGTCCGGCAGGGGATCGAACCCCAGAGAAGTGAAGAACCCCTCGCCGTACCGCACCATGTCCCGCCAGCCGGTATTCTTCTTCTTCAATAAAGCGGTGACGTCGTAACCCGGATCGGCGTTGGGCGGGGCTACCAGGGGATAGATATTCTCCCAGTCCTGGGCCCACATATTGCCCAGAAGGTGCGCCGGAATCGGTCCGTTGGCGGGCACGGCGTCACCGTACTTTTCGCGCAGCCGGGCGCGGACGTAGGCGTGCAGCGAGAGGTAGAGCGGCCGCAACTGTTCCCACAGCCGGTCCACTTCGCGGGCGAAATCGTCCGGCGGCATATCGTATTTCGAACGCCACATGGCGCCGGTATCCTGGAATCCCAGCTCGCGCGCGCCCTGGTTGGCCAGCTCCACATAGCGCGCGAAGTCCCGGCGCATGGGCCGCGCGATGGCGTGCCAGCCGGTCCAGGCATCCAGCAGTTGCCGGGGGTCGCGGCTTTCGGCCAGAATCTTGCTCAATTCCTCCAGGTCCTTACAGCTTTGGGGACCGGCGGGACAGTATTTCCCCTTGCCGTAGGCGCCTTCCAGGCCGGCGGTAATGCGCGTCAGTTCTTCGCTCCGCAGGGGGTCTTTGGGCGTTGCAATGGTGAGCCCCAGCTTGAGGAGTTTGAGCTTACGCGCGGTGGCCGCATCGAGCGGGAGGCCGTCGAACCGCGTGGCTTCTTTGGCATACTCCACGGCGGCATTGATGGCGCGTTCGTCGATCTTGGCGGCGATCGCTTCGGTGTCGTCGGTGATGTAGGTGGACTTGATCCAGTCGGCGCGCGAGGAATCGATAGTCACCGGCAGCAATTGGCGTTCCGCGTCGTCGACGAACTTGCGGGCTTCTTCGGGGGTCGCCTTACGGCTGGCGCCGGCAGCGAGAACGGCACCGAGCGAGGCGAGGCATAGCAGCCTCTGAATCTTCATGCATACAAAGTTAGCAGACCCGCGAGTGTTGCGGGAACATCACCTGAGATACGCCGCAACGCGCAGTGAGACAAGGCCAGGTTCGCGTACAGGGAAAATTACAGATCCTCTCAAAGAATCGTGCGCGTTTGCGCAAAGAGTGAGATAAGATGAATTGACCCGCAAACAGCGGAGCCCAAGAATGTTTGAGGTAGATGAGAATGGCAACCAAGAAAAAACCCGCGAAGAAAGCTGCTAAGCCCGTGAAGAAGGCAGCCACGAAGGCTGCTCCGAAGAAGGCTGCTCCCAAGAAAGCAGTCGCGAAGGCGGCCCCTAAGAAGGCAGTCAAGAAGGCTGCCCCCGTAAAAGCTGCGCCCGCAAAAGCTGCCCCCGTAAAAGCTGCCCCTGCAAAAGCCGCCCCTCCAAAGGCCGCTCCTCCAAAGGCCGCTCCCAAGAAGGCCGCCCCCAGGAAACAGGTTGTGAAGACGGCTCCTCCGCCTCCGGCTCCTCCCGTTGAGCCGCCTCCGGCCGAACCGGCAGCCGCGGCTCCGGTTGCGGAACCTCCCGCGACGCCCGAAGCCGGCTCCTAATTTTCAGGGCAGGCCGTGTGCCCGCGCGCGCATCCGGCCTGCCCCCTCAATATCCCGTCCGCTGCGCCCGCTTGAGGCCGGTCCAGCGTCGAGCTGCCCGCAGTGCCAGTCTCTCTCCCTGTCTCACGAGGACAACCTCCGAGTGGGCCTCCAGGACTGAATCCGGCGGGCGTTCGAGCCGGTCCGCAAACATCACCAGCGGCTCTCGGGAAACGTCTCGCCCGGGGAAGATGGCCACATCGCCCGCGGTCAGCGCCAGAAACTCCTCTTCGGGGCAGAACGGCCGGGCGGACGGGCGGCCGGCGAGAGCCAGCGCTGCCGCGAACCGCAGGGCGCGATCCTTCCGCCGGCGCAATCGGCCGAGCGCCTGCTTCCACAGCCTGCGGTAGAGCGGGCCGTGAGAGACGGCGCGCGCCAGGAACTTGAGATAGTTGCGCTCCAGGATTTCGGCCAGTTGCGCCTCGCTATAGTAGCGGGACGTAGTGGCGCGATGTCGGTGTTCCACCACGGCTCCGGCCACGAACACGGTGGGCCAGCCGCGCTGCCAGGCGCGATAGCCCAGGTCCAGGTCTTCCACGTACGCAGGCGCATAGGCTTCATCCGCGCCGCCCAAAGCGCGCAGCATGGCGGCATCGTAGAGCGAGCAACCGCCGCTGCCGTAGAGGACGTAGCTCAAGTCTTCGCCGGGGATGGGTTCGTCGCAGCGGATGGGGAAGTCGTCGGGATGGGCCTGCGCCATCACCGCTTTGCCGGTTTCTTCGCGGCGCACGCCGGCGGGGAAGCGAATCTGGGCGGTGGCGCAAAACAGAGACGGCACTGCCTGGAAGGCTTCGTCGAGCGCGGCGAAGAAGCCGGGTTCGAGCAGCATGTCGTTATTCAACAGGCAGATGCGGGAGTAGCGCGCGCGAGAGATGCCGCGGTTGACGGCCGCGGCGAACGACAGCGGTTCGGCCGAGACCTCGACCTCGACGCCGGGCCATTCCGCGGCCAGCCACGTGGCCGTGCCGTCGGTGGACCCGTTGTCGATGACGATCACTTCGGTGGGGAGGGACGCAGACTCGCGCGTGCGGGCGGGGGAGGGTTCGGCCGGGAGCGATGGCAGTTGCCGCGCGAGCGCTGCGGCAGGAGACGGAGTGGGCGTGGAGGTCGATGGCAGCTCCTGCGTGACCGCGGCGGCCGGGAGCGGCGGGGGCGATACTTCAACCGGGAGCGGCGCAAGTTCCCGCGCGGCGGCCGGAGACGCGGGCGGGGCGACCCCGGCCGGGGGCGATGCCGGGTCCCGCGCGAGGGCAGCGGGCGTTTCGGCGTGGGGCGATGCCAGGTCCCGCACGATGCCGGGCAGTTGGGCGGCCAGCAGAGAACGGCCGTTGCGCGAGGGGATGACGACCGAGATGCCGGCCGGCGCGGCAGGGCCAGCCGCGGGGCCGGCGGGCCGGCGGGTCGCGAAAGGCCGGAGCCAGCCGGCGATGCGCGCGGCGGCATACCAAAAAGCGAGCTGGGCGGACTGCTGCAAGGTCAGATCAACAGATGCCGGTGCGGCTGCGCACAGCGGTTCCAGAGCGCCAGGGCCTGGAGGGCGAAGGCCGTCGACACGGGGTTGATGTAGGGCTCCCAGGTCCCGCCGGTGCGGCCGAAATAGAAACCGCCGGCGATGTGCTGGGCGGCTTCGGACGCGGGCCCGGGCGCGGGGGCGGCGAACTCCAGTAGTTTCCCGGCTTCCCACTCGGCCGCGGCGCGATCGAGCGGCAGGACGCCGGCCCAATCGGCGTACAAACGCACGCGGAGCAACTGGGCGTACACGTCGGAGCGCTCGAATTCCGGCGCGAGCGAGCGCAGATGACGCGCGACGCGCTCGATGCCGCCGCACAGGGCAGCGGCAGCGCGCGCGTCGCTTCCTGGTGGGGCTACGGGCAACAGGCCTTCCAGGAAATAGAGGAAGGCATGCAGGCGGTCGACCACGGTGCGCCGCCGGGGGTGGCCAGGCAGAAAATCGGTGGAGTCGCCGAGCGCATACTCCAGCAGGCCTTCGTAAAGGCGGCGATAGCGGGCATCGCCCGAAATCTCCCAGAGGTCCCACCACGCCATTCCGGCCTTCAGTTGATAGCAGCCGGGCAAGCGCGACCAGCGCCCGGCGCTGCCCTCCAACGGGTGCTTTTCGGGCAGCCTGAGGACGGGATGAAACTGGCCGTTGGGGGCGGCGAAATCGCGCGCCATGGATTCGCCGATGGCGGTGGCGCAATCCAGAAACTCGCTTTCGCCGGTGGCGCGCCACGCGGAGAGGAGGCCGCGCACGATGATGCCGCAATCGAAGAAGTAGGTAAGCACCGGCAGAGCGATCTCATACGGCATGGAGTGCGTGGCGGCATCCCAAGTGCGGGTCAGGAAGCGCGCGGCGGCGATGGCGCGGTCGAGATAGCGCGGGTCGGCCGTCAGGCTGTGCAGGAAGACCAATGCGCTGGCGGAGTAGCCGGTGATTTCGGTGGAGACCGCGTGGTTGCGGGCCAGGTCCAGGCGGTAAAAGCGGGCCACGCCGCCGTCCGGGGATTGCACGCCGGAGCGAAGAAACCACTCGCCGGCGCGGGAGATTTGGGGAAACAAAATGACAGTATAGCAGAAGGGCAGTAGAGGGAAGACAGAAGAGGGAAGACGGAAGGGGGAAGACAGAAGAGGGAAGCTCGCGGCTGCGCCCCGCGTTCGGGCTCCCGACCTACGTTCGGCCTTGTGTCGGGAGCCGGGAGAGGCCGAAGGAGGAAGTCAGAAGGGGGAAGTCAGAATGGAGGCCGGAGATTCCGGCTTCCCTCTTCTGTCTTCAGTTTCCTTCTACCGGGACGGGATTCGCCGGATCACGCCCGAGCCCTGTTCCTCCGGCGTGGCGCGGGTGAAGGAATCCGGCGTGGCAGGAGCGTGAGGACGCGTGGCGGCAGCGGCGCGCGACGAACGCGGTTTTTCGACCATCGGGGCAGGAGGGACTTCCACCTCGTAGTCGTAGACGCCGCGGCGGCGCTCGGCTTCGTTGGGCGGTATGACGACGCGCTTCTCGAGGATGGTGCAGCCTTCCACCTTCTCGCCTATTTCATGACTGAATCGGGATCGAACGGTTTTGGTCAGCATGTCGAGCGCGGGCGCTCCAGCCCTCTATATGAGGATAACATCGTGCGAGGGGGCAAAGGGGATTCGGGGGGCGCCCGGCTAGTGCCAGCTTCGGACTTGCCCCTTTTTGGGCGGGCTGCGGCAAACGCCAGGCTCAGGCTTCGTCCGGCGCCAGGTATCTGCGCAGGATCCACAGGCCCATGAGGATCGCGCATGCCAGCATGGCAACCCGCACATAGACGGCCGCGTGCATCCGCGGGTCGCCGAAAACCTGGCGCAGCAGGCCGAAGCTCGCGCTGGCGGTGCAAAACCCGAAATAACAGCGCTCGCCGGGATGGCCGGAATATGCCGTCAACAGCAACAGGACCAAGCTGACGATCGCATAGACCCCGGCCATGACCCAGGCCGATGGCGGCGACGTTGCGCGCAGCGGGTGGACCGTCCAGACCAGGCCGAGGGCGGCGACGATCCAAAAGAACACCGTATGGATCAGCGCAATGATGACGCGTTTTCGCGTGGTCAGGATGGTGTAGCCGTTCATGGAGAAAACTTCAGGATAACCGGGCGCCGGTTCGGATGGTAGCGTGCAGCGGGAGTAGCGGCCGCCGCCTGCCGGCATGGAAACGCGCCCGTTTGGCGGCGGTAAGAGCCGAACACCGGGTAGTTTTGCCCCAACCGGTGTGTCAGTAAAGGCAAAAGGAAAATGGTCGAATCGATGTGCCGCCGAATTCTCGTCTCACTCGTCCTGGCCGCGGGTTCCGCGTCAGCCGGTACGTTCGCGTTGCTCCCCGCGCTCGCGGGCGGAGCGGTCGCCCAAGCCGTCCAGCTTGACGCGGCCGGCAACATCTACCTGGCGGGGTCGCTCGCGCCCCAGAGCCCCAAGTCGGCAGCCGATTCCTCGGACGCCTTCGTGGCGAAGCTGTTGCCCGATGGCTCGTCCGTTGTCTACTTCACCATCCTGGGCGGCTCGGGCGCCGATTCGGCCGTCGCTCTGGCGCTCGGCACCGACGGTTCCGCGACCGTCGCGGGGCTCACCGGCTCCAGCGATTTCCCGGTCACCCCCGGAGCTCTGCAGTCAACCTCGGGGCCGAGTTTCGTGGCGCGATTGGACACCAGCGGCGCGGTCAAATACGCCACCTATCTCGACACGCTGGCCGCGCGAATCGCCCTGGATACCAGCGGCGATGTTTTCGTGTTGGGAAGCGGCTCGCCTGGTGGGAGCCCTCTGATTCCGGGCGGGAACGCGGCGACCGCCGGCTATGTTGTAAAACTCGATCCCACCCTGAGCAAGAGCCTGATGTCGTTCGCGGGCCTGGGCGGTTCGGCGATCGCCGTGGACCAGAGCGGATATGTCTATCTCACCGGAACCTACCCGGTGGACGTTACTTTGCCGGCGACTCTGGGAGCCTTCCAGACGACCGTGCCTTTCTATCTGTGCGCCGGCGACAACCAGATTGGTTTCCCCTGCGCGTACGAGTACGTGGCCAAGGTGGATCCCACCGGCACGAAACTCATCTATCTGACCGGTCTGAACGGCACCTACGGGGCCCAGCCCGCGGGCATCGCTGCGGATGCCGGCGGCAACGCCATCGTCGCCGGCACCACCAACTCCCCGGATTTCCCGGTTACGCCTGAGGCATTCGAGAGCCTCTACGCGCCCGTGATTCCTCCTCCTCCGCTCATCGAAGGTCCGTTCTTCCCGTTCATTCCACCGCCGGCCACGGGCTTCGTCGCCAAGCTGAATGCCACGGGAACGGGCCTGGTCTGGTCCACGTTTTTCGGCGGATCGGCACTGGCGGCAGCGCAGCAGTATGTGGCGGCCGGGGACACGATCGCCAGCATGAGCGTGGATTCGAATGGCAATATCTACCTAGCGGGGCAAGCCGATTCCAGCGATTTCCCCGGCCTCTCCGGCACTCCCGAATCCTGCCGGCCATCGGTGACGCAAAGCCTGCCCTACGTGGCGCGGCTCACACCGGATGGCGCCGCTGCGTCCCCTACCCAGTTGCTCTACGGCATGCCGCAGATTTTCTACCAGGGAAACGGAGCGCCCTACGCTGCCGGCACCGTCGCGGTGGCTGGTTTGGCGAATGGCGCGGCAGTCTCGGTCGAGCACAACGGATGGCTCGCCGCCGTCGATCTTCTCGCGCCCAGCCGCCTCGCATGCATTGCCGACGCGGCGGATAACGTCCAGCTCCTGAGCGTGGCGCCGGGCGAATACGTGGCGATCTACGGTACGGAACTGGCGAAGGACACGGAGCAGCAGGCCGTGGGCCGCGGGCCGCTCGACGGAGTCAACGTGGCATTCGGCACGTACCCGTCCAGCATCATCTACACTGCCGGCAATCAGATCAACCTGCAAGTGCCCGCCGGCATCGCGGGGTCGGCTGCGGCCACCATGCAGGTCACCAGCACGCACGTTCCCGTACCTTTGGACGAATCGCGCAGCCTGACCGTGGTTCCCCAGCAGCCCGGCGTTTTTCTGGCCGCGGACGCCTTCTCCACCCCAACGCCTGGGCTCGCCTACTGCGGGTCCAGCGGTATCGTCGGGGTGCATCCCACGGCGCTCAACGCCGATGGAACGTTGAATACCTGCACCAATCGCGCGGCCGCGGGATCGGCCGTAACGGTCTTCCTGAACGGCATGATCTCGGGTGTCGCCGGCGCGGTTCCGGCCCCAATCACCGCCCAGGTCGGCGGCGAAACCGAAGTTGCGGTCGCGGTTCCGGTCACGGTGTCGGCAGAAGCCAATGGCGTTCTGGCGGTGAACGTTCCCATCCCACTGGCCGACGACAGCAGCGCGCAGATTTCCCTGCAGGCCGCGGGCGTAGCGGTCCGCGAGCCGACGCTGGTGATCTGGACCCGGCCCGCGCCGGCCGATTTACTCGACCCGGTTCCAGCGCTTGGCCAGAAGCGTGTCGAGCGATAGCCAGCCGGGGCCGAAGATCAGCACGATCAACGCGGCGAACAGAAACATGCAGGGCGTGGCGGCTACGAATTTGTCGGGGTCCGAGAAAATGGCAAATAGCGCGTCGCGATCGGCGGCGAAAAATGCCACCAGCATGTCGGCCGTCAGCAGCAGCGCCACCAACCGTGCACCCAATCCCAGCGCCAGCAATAAGCCGCCGATGAATTCCAGCAGGGCGATGAAGACCGCGCTCGCGCCGGGAGCGGGAATGCCCAGCGAGGTGAAGTAGTCCGTCACCTTGGCGAGGTCGTGCAGTTTGCCCATACCCGCTACGTGGAACTGTATGCCCCAGTAAAGCCGCACCGCCAGCAGAAAGGGCGACTGCAAGCTGGATGCGGCCGAAATCAGCAGCCGGTAGAGCCGTTTCATTTGGTTCATTGCGGTTCACCTCCGGGGTGGCAAAACCACCCGAGCTCCGCCCACGCGGCGAACCAGCCTTCCAGTTTGCCGCGCAGTTCTTCGAGCGGCAGCGGGTTCGCCCCGAATACCGCATCGATAGCCTCGCCCACCGCCCTTCCCAGGCGCAGCGAATGGAGCAGTTGAAACTCGCCCGCGTCCATCCTCCGGTAATAGACCGAATTGTCGAGGCGGTGTACGGCCACAAAAACGGGTTCCCGCCGCAGGCTGAAGCGCCGCACGGCGCGCCGCTCATTGTGGCGGAGCGCGACGTTGCTGGCTTCGCCGTGGCCTTCGGCGAGTTCGCTCACCCGCAAATGCAGGTCGTCCACCGGATACTCGAGCGCCAGCAGCGTGATGTACGGCTGCAAGCGGAAAGTCATTTGAGGGTCGAGGTCCAGCAGATCTTCCGGGCCGAGCACCTTCCCGGCGGGTCCGTCAAAGGCCTCCACGTGGGCCCACTCCAAGCGCACCATGTCGAGCGCCAGCGTCAGGTTCCTGCCGGCGTGCCCGGGATGCGCCGCGAGCCAGCCGGCCAGGCGGGAACCCAGATTTCGGAGGGTGAAGGACTGCGACGGCATTTCGGCCAGGTAGGCCCGGGCCAGCTTGCCGAAAGCGCGTGGCCCGAGGATGGCGCGCAGGCCGGGGAAATCGTCGGAGAACGAGTCCAGGATGCGATACCAGTAGCTGCGGGCGTAGATCTCCAGGCGCTCAGCCGAAGTCAGGCGGTCGTTCGGCTTGACGATCGCGCCGGCGTCGCACGGCCCAAGACGGTCGCCGCGGCCCAGGGGGGCCATGATGGCGCCGGCCACGCTGCGCTGCAGTTCGAGGAGGGTCATGGGGCGCCCACCGGAATGCCGCCCGCCGGCGCCCGCACGCCGCGCCGAAGCGTGCCGCCCGCCTGCGCCGGCAGGTACTTGGCCGCCTTCATGGCCTCGGCGTGCACTGCGCCGAAGCTGGGGATGCGGTCGTCCCATTCGAGCAGCGTGGGGGTGGGTCCGATGCGGCGGATGGCATGCTCGTAGAGCTTCCAGACGGGGCCGATCACGGGATGGTCGTGGGTGTCCAGAATGTACTTTTCAAACTTGGAGTGGCCGGCGATGTGGATCTGCGCCACCCGGCGCGGGTCCACGGCGTTGAGGTATTCGTACGGGTCGAAGCCGTGGTTCCGCGACGAAACGTAGATGTTGTTCACGTCCAGCAGAACGCCGCAGTCGGCCCGCTCCACCACTTCGTTGAGGAATTGCCACTCGGTCATTTCCGAGACGTGGAACTCGGCGTAGCTGCTGACGTTTTCCACCGCGATGGGCACTTCCAGGAAATCGCGGGCTTCCCGGATCTTGCGGGCGGTGACTTCGGCGGCTTCGAAGGTGTAGGGCATGGGAAGCAGGTCGTGGGTGTAGCGGCCGTCCACGCTGCCCCAGCACAAGTGGTCTGTGAGCCAGGGGGTCCCGGTGCGTTTGACCAGCTTTTTCAACCGCCGCAGGTGGTCGCGATTGAGCGGCTCGGCCGAGCCGAAATACATCGACACCCCATGCTGAACCACGCGGTAGCGTTCCAGGATCTGGTCCAGGACAGCCAGGGGGCGGCCAGCCTCCACCATGAAGTTTTCCGAAATGATCTCGAACCACCCCACCACCGGCCGGTGTTCGAAAATGTGCCGGTAGTGGGGGATTCGCAGGCCGATACCGATCCCGTAGTCGCTATGTCCGTTGAACCGATTGGCAGGCATCCCTTTTGCTTTCCACCCCCGGTGGGGACGGTTGGCCCCCGGTTGGCCCCCGATCCGCCGCCGGTTGGCCCCCGGTTGGCCCCCGGTTGGCCCCCGATCCGCCGTGGATGGAAACTACGACTTCTTGGAACCGTCGGTGGCGCAGCCGCCCTTGCCCTTGCAGGAGTTCTTGGCCTTGCAGCCGTTGTCGCCGGTACTGCAGCCGCCCTTGCCCTTGCAGGAATTCTTGCCCGCGCAGGAATGCTTTTCGATCTTGGCCGCCTTGGTTGCCTTGCCCTTGGTGGCCTTCTGCCCGCCGCCGTTGCTGCTTTCCGGTGCGGCATTGATCCGCGTCATGGTGCCGCCCAGCAGGCCGGTGAAGACCGCTGCCGTAAGCGCGGAGTGTCTCGATACTTTCATGTTGTTCCTCTCCTTTTGTCTGAATGCCTTCCAGCGAGCCGGCGCTCTTGAGTGCGTCCACCGGCTTTGGAAAAATATACTGGTAAAGCTACTGGAGATACGCAGCAAAGTCAAGATCGGATTAGCACACGGCCGAATTATTTACCAGCGCGGCTGTTAAGAATCTTTAATGAGAAGGGACACGGACAAGGCATGAAAGTCTATTTCGGTTTCACTGTGGCGGGAGATCGTTCGTCGCTGACGACCGCCCGGCGGATGGTCGAGCTTCTCGAAGCAATGGGTCACGAAGTGCTCACGCGCCACCTGGTGGAGGAAAACGCCGCGCAGCTTGACCGCAGCCTCCCCGCCGAGGCCGTCTTCGAGCGCGACATGAACTGGCTGCGCCAGTGCGACATCTTCATCGCCGAAGTGTCCGGCTCCTCCTTCGGCCTGGGGTTCGAGACCGGGTTCGTTCTGGGGTCGAGCGACCGCCAGGCGGTCCTGTTCTACCGGCGCGACGCCGCGCCGCGGATCTCGCTGCTCATCACCGGCAACACGCATCCCAACTGCGTGCGGGAGCCGTACGCCGAGGTGGAGGAAATGGAAGCGCGGCTGCGAAGTGCAGTTGGAAGAGGGAAGCCAGAAGAGGGAAGCCAGAATTAGGAGGGGGAAGTCAGAAGAGGGAAGCCCGAATCCCCGGCTGCATGTCCCAGCCCCGGGCTCCTGGCATCTGACCCGCAAGCCGCCAGCCTCGGGCTTCTGTCTCCATACTTCCTCCTTCTGACTTCTCCTTCCCCCCTCCTTCCTTCCTTCCTTCCCCCCCTTCCAGCGGAGTGCGGCGAGTCAAGAAGTGTTCTAGGATGAAGAGAGCAGCAAAATGTCGGGGCGTAGCGCAGCCTGGTAGCGCACCTGCCTTGGGCGCAGGGGGTCGGGCGTTCAAATCGCCCCGCCCCGACCATTAGAATCAGTGGGTTAGGGCTATCCAGGCTGGCCTGGAAGACCCGCCGTAGATGAATTTGTCGATGTAGTTTCCCTCAAGATTCCAAGATATCACCCAAAAATGCTTAGCCCAGGCGTCTAACGACGGGCCAAAATCTGATCCTCCAGTGCCCAAGGCGCCCGCCAAGCACACAAGTGGCAGACCGCGGCGGCGGTCCTCATAATACAACCTGACGCCATTGACATCCGTTCTTGGCATTTCCAAACGGAACCTGAGGTGCCTCTTTTCCCGCGATCTTCGGGGAGGACGTATGATCCAGACTCACAGTCCGGAATCTATCCAATCCAATGCCGGTCGCCGCACTCCTTGGGGAACTCTTGGTTTAAGCCTCGCCGTTTCGCTCGAGGTATTTTATTGCACCCTTATACAGCTCGAACCCAGGTTCACCCTCAAACACAACCTTGATCTCCCCGGAAGCCCAGGGCTCATTGATCGTTGACTGTAACCCGACGATCCGCCGAATGCCAAGCATACGCTCACCTTCTTTAAGAGGGGCATCGACTCCAATCATCGCAAGTTCCGGACCCATACCCTCAAGCACCTCGACATCGTGGACGCCGCTGGATGAGGCAGCCTGACCCACTAGTTTGGCCAGATCTATCGGCTGATGAAAACTGGTGTCGCGCGTCGGATTCTGTTTCTGGTGGACCGCCGGGCACTAGCCGCCCCAGGCGGTCCGGGCCTTCGCGTCGCGCCGATGCCCCGGTGGCGCTGTCGCCACATCAGAAATTTGGGCTGTGTATTTCGGCTAATGCCAGACGCTTTCGGTGCTGCAAGGGTCTTGAGGAGTGGACCACGGGAAGCAGTGGAAGCGAGGAACGGTGCGGCTTGCCAAAGCGGTAGCGATGCGTGGGTAAAGAACTTGCCGACCGTACGCCGGGAAGCGCTCACTGTCCGTGGAGGCTGGCGAACGGCCCGGCGCTTGCGTTTGCGCTGCCCAATGATTACTTCGACTGGCTTCGGGATTCCGCGATTGACTGTCGGCCGAGCGCGCAATCCGCCCAACCGCCGTATGCGGACCCGCACGTACGGTGGTGTGACAGGGAAAGCTGGCAACAGCCTACCTACCTGTGTCGATTAAGGCTAGCCGTCTCTGATGGGGGGCTGCGTCTTGCGTGCCTCAATAAATAGCAAGACGCGTGCGGACAGGCCGGGCCAGCAGAATGCCACAAGTAACGCCAATGCCGTTGGCGACGGCGTCTCCGAATGCCGGGGTGCGGCCGGGCGAAAAGTTCTGGCCTAGTTCCATGAGAACTCCCAGAAGGAACATCGAGAGACCCAATATCAAGCCTCTGCGACGACTCCTCATTCCGATCACCGGCGGAAATGAAACCGCGACGTACATGCAGAAGTGCATCACTCTGCCACTGATGCCCAAACGCCGGATTCCCACGATAAGCGGGCAGGCATTGGGCAGGAGGGAGCCTACGATGACACAGCAGACGAGCACGGCCCAGACGATCAGAATGGCGGTTCGTTCGCGTTGGTTTCGAGCTTGGATACGTTGAAGGTACGCGTGCTGGCTCAAGAGCACGTGAACTCTCCTGCGATTCATAGGTATGTCTGCTTACGATAACTCTCTCGATCCCGCTCGTAGGCTTTCCATGTTGGGTTCTGCGCAAGAAGCAACCGGAGAACCGAAAGGCGATTGAGTAGCGGGAAATTGGGCCACTGAAACACCGCAGCGCTGGTGGGAAGACCACACGCGGCATGACGTTCAATTATGCCGTACTTCCCCGCGAGTACGAACACGGTGGGGCACTTGTCTTCCCTGCTCTGGCCGGCGACTGGGGACTGGTGGTCAACGAAGCGATGGCTGCGGGTTTGCCCGTCCTTGGAAGCGTTTATGACCAGGCCGTCGAAGAACTCGTGGTGGGGGGTGAGAACGGCTGGACCTTTCGTCCCGATCGGCCAGGCGAGGTCTACTCGAAGCTCGACCCCTTCTTCGCGGCTTCAGAACTCGATTTGAACAGGGTCATGTTATCGGCGCGGGAGACAGCTCTGCGGCTTGTGCTGTGCGGTTAAGTTAGCGGCGTACCCGCCCTCAGTAAGCTCCGCGCGACCTGACTACAGCCTCCACAGTGTATGCCAAGATGTAAAGATCCAGCCACAGAGACCAGTTCCTGATATAGTATGTGTCCAATCGCTCCTGGGTTTCAATGTCACCGTCGCTGCGCTCGGAAATCTGCCACAGCCCGGTCAGACCCGGTGGGACACTTTGCCGCAATTCCCGGAAGTCGACGCCGAAGCTGTTCATGTGGTAGCCGGGAAACGGCCGCGGCCCTACGAGACTCATCTCACCGCGGATGACGTTCCAGAGTTGAGGCAACTCGTCCAGGCTGGTCTTGCGGAGGAGGTGGCCGACTCCAGGCAGGATGCGAGGATCGCGCTTGAGCTTGAAGAACCGATTCCAGTGGTTACTTTCGTCGGGATTCTGTTCGAGGTGACGCTGGAGCAATCGCTCTGCGTCCGGGTACATGGTCCGAAGCTTCCAAATCCGGACCTTGCGCCGGCGGTACCCTTCGCGCTCCTGCATGTAGAATGCCGGCCCGGGGCTGACGGACTTGATCCACAGGGCAAGCACTACTATCAGGGGCAGGCTCGCGAGGAATAGCGGTACGCTGACGGCGTAGTCGAGCATTCGCTTAAAGTAATAATTCCTTCTGTGCAGCAAATTCCGCCGGAGCTCAAGCCCAAGTGTCCCGCCCAAGTCGCGTGGTGTGATCCAAAGGCTCTGCACGCCGGCAAGTTGTGGCACCAAGACAACGGTCGGAAAAGGCAGTGACGGCACCAGCGCAGCCATTTGGGGGTAGTGAAGACTCGGCATGGCGACTATCGCCGTGCGAGCGTATGCGGCGAAGTCCGGCGCCAGCGACACGGAACCCAGCACAGGCACCCCAGCAACGGTCGCGCCCCAAGTCTCCGGGCGATTCTCGAGTAGTCCGACTGGGACCATGCCCAGTACCCGCCTGCGGTTTAGCGACTCTACCAGCCGCGAGCCGGCATCGTCGGAGCTCAGGACGAGTACGGGTGTCCCCCAACGCCGGTAGCGAATGAGCAACGAAATAACGGCCATCTCTACAAACTGCGACAAGACCAACGCAAAAACAAAGCTCGACAGCTCAATCCCGCGCGACCATCCTCCTCTAAGAACGAGGCCGTCCCACAACCCCAGGCAGGCAAACGCGATACCCGCTCCGATCATCCGCCGCCGAACTCGCTCTACCGGACCGAGCCTGTATCCGGGATAGAGGCCCAGGAGCCAGTTCGCCAGGGGCAGTGCCAATAGCCCCAGGATCATACCCTGGTAAGTCTCAGGGCCGATGCTTTTCCTCAGCCAATGCGCGGCGAGGTGACGGACGAAGTAGCCCAAGCCCAGCGACACCTGCACGACGCCAACATCCGCCAGCGCCAAAATCCAGGGGACCATGCGCCGCTCGCGAAACTTCAGCGGTTCCGCGGCGCACGATTCCCGTTCGAGCTTCAGGCTTGCCGCAGATGATGGCGGGGCGATGCCAAAGGGAAGGGCTGTGCTCTCAGATGCCATAGGGATCGATTCGACAGGGCGCGGCGGGGTACGCGGAATCTCCGCGGCAGTTAGTTCATTGGGATGGGGCCGGCTGCACCTGTTCGCGGTTGAGATCAAGGAGGGTGGCCGCTTTTGCCGCGCCTGAAGTCATGTTTCCTGGTGCGTCGTTCGCCGGGACTCGGGGCCGTACGGGAGATCGTGGGCAGGTGCTGGCGTGCGGCCCCTGCGCCCGATCAACTGGAGCGCTAGCAGCACAGCGTACCGCGGATTGTGTTTCAAATAGCGTTTCCAGAGACGGCGCGGCTCGGTAGCCAGCCGGAAGAGCCATTCAAGCCCGAGAGGCATCATCCAGCGCGGAGCTTGGCGCTTGGTTCCGGCAAGAAAGTCAAACGCGGCGCCGACGCCGACCATGACGGATTGCACCCGGCCCTTATGTGCGGCCATCCAGTAGTCCTGCTTCGGCGTGTTCAACCCGATAAAGAGGATGCGAGCGCCGGAGGCATTGATGGCGGCGACTACTTGCGCGTCTTCTTGGGAATTCAAGGGGCGAAATGGAGGCGAGAAGGAATAGGCGACCCGCAGCTTCGGAAACCGCTGCGCGACGACCGCCAGAAGGCGCTTCACTGTTTGCGGTGCGCCACCGTAAAAGCCGACAGGGAGGCCGGTCTCGGCGGCCATCCGGAGCAGGATGGCGGTAAGATCGGGGCCGTAGACACGGCTGGCCTCCCTGTGTCCAAGCAGGCGCAAACCCCACACCACGGGCATGCCATCCGGCGTGACCAGGTCGGCCTGGTTCATGACACGCTGGAATTCGGGGGAATCGTAGGCTTCCATGACGTTATTGACGGAAGCCACACAGACGTACTTGGAAGCTCCCTGCTCCACCCACGCCTGGATGGTCTGGCGGGCGTGGCTATAGCTGGTCGAGCTGACTTTCATGCCGAGAATCGCAGCCGTGCCGGGCGGCGGGATTACAGAGTTCGCGCCGGTTGGCGATCGCCTTCGCATAAATCTCCATTAGCATCTGGTAGCGAGCTGCCGAAAGACTCCGGCAGATATTTGAGGCCTGTAAACGGACCATTGCGCACAACCAGACCAAATTCGGCAACGAATCGATCGAGCATCGTGCGGGAGCGCCACTCCTTGTAGGCAGCCCACAGCCCCTTAAGCGGCCGCAACGCGCGGCCGAAAATCCGCCGCGCGAGGGGCCGTCTACACTTCAGGTTGTGCGACTAACCGCACATTCCTGAACCGGCTACTACTGGCAGCCGCGTCGTCATAGATTTGTTGCATGACTTGAGCATGTGCATCCCATGTGCTCGCTTTCGCAAACTGGTACGCACAGCGCCCCATTTCGAGCCGCTTCTCCGGGTGGTCGCGCAGTTCGACTATTGCCTGCGCGATAGCCGTTGCGGTTTCCTGGAGCGTGGTGGGAGCGATCTTTATTCCGGCGGACGGCGGGAAGAAGGTCGCGGCCCCTCCGAGATCCAATGCAATGTATGGCAGCGCGTACGAGGCCGCCTCCAAGACAACCGAACCCAAGGATTCCCGGGTGCTTGTTAGCAGCAGTGCATCCGCGGACTCAAATTCTCGCGCCATATCGTGCCAAGGAACGCTTCCGCGAATGATAATCGTCTTCTCGAGACCCAGCCGCCGGACTTTCTCGGTAAACTCGGCCTGAAGGCGCCCACCTCCGGCAACTACCAATCTGACGCCCGATCCCTCTACCAGTTGTCGTAGAGCGAGAATGGCTAGATCCAAACCTTTCCAGCGCACTAACCGGTTCGCCCAAATCAGGTTCAGAGTCTTTGTGGCCGTTCGGCGCGGCATCGGTTGGGGAATGAAGTCTCCTGGCAAAGCGCTGTCCATGAGGAGACGCACGTTTGAAGCCCCCGCCCGCCTCAAAACGGCTTGCGTTTCGCGGTTGGTTGCTAGAACCGCAAAACTCTTCTGGGCCGCGGCACGGAAAGATGGGAGCAGCGGCAGGGCTCGAACCCGTAAGGTCCGCAGCACCTCCCAAAAGCTCCCGGCGCCAAACATAGCGAGCAGACCTTGCGGGCATACTTGCCCTCCTCCCAACGGCCCCCAAATCAAGGGAATTCTCAGCCGCCAGAAAGGAGACGGTACGCTCACTGTTCCCCAGCCAACATGGTGTACGACGTCAAACTTCTCAATTCGATGCAGTGCGTGGACGTACTGCCGGACACGCCTTGTCCAGCGCACATAGTGCAATTTGACTTTGGTCTGTTCCTCTGGCTTCCAAGCATCGAGCCGCGGCTCGACTCTGACCCAATGTAGTTTCAGATTCGGGCGCGGGTTTTGAGCGAGGAAGCGTTCTACTTCGCGTTCGTGCCGGGGAAAACTCACAAGGTGGACAGTGTTGGCGGCAGCCATATGGAAGGCCCAATTCCAGGTCAGGCCGGGCTCCGACCCGGCGTACGGATTGCACCCATGTCCTATCATCAGCACTTTCATATGCCGAGGGAGAGAATCAACGGAGCGTCCTGTGGGGCCGGGCATCTGCTTCGCAGGAGGTGTCCGTAGCTAGTTGAGAACACCAACTGGGCTCCCCAGCCAAGACCGAAGATTGCCCAGAAAGGTATCGCGCTCATCGGTCCCTCCAGGGAGACGTCGAAGGAGGCATTAATCATAAACGCCAGCCAGTAGGCTATAACCCAGAGGAAAATGGCGTTCCATTCAAACAATTTCAGCCGTTGGGAGCGCAGAAAGGACTGGATCATCAGGGCCAGCCACGTCAGTTGAACGCTGCCCCACAAGAGCAAACCAGGAACACCCGACCGGGCCAGAAACGTCAAATGGGAGTTGTGGGGGCTTCGGAGAGGCATCTGCGTATCGCCGGCGACCTGAAATCCATCGTCGTCCGCGAGGTTGATGCCGTATCCCTTGCCGGTCCAAAAGAGGTCTCCATTGATCGTGTAATCGATAATCCTGTTCCACCACTCCAATCGCCACTGCTTCGTGTTGTCGAGGTCGCTCTCCGGCTCCGCCGAGGCCAGACTCTTGATGTTGGCGAACATTTGGTCCGCCGAAATCTCCCGGGAACTTCCGGGCAACAGGAACTGGACTCCCGACACGATCAGCAAAATGGCTACGCCCAGAAAGGCACCCGCCATCTGCACCACGTGTCTGGAGTCCCGGCGGACAACTCCAACAAGAACGGTCGCGCACAGAAGCGCGACCAGGCCGCCGCGGGTGCGGCTGCCTCCGACAATCACCCCCGCGAGAGCTGGGACGAGCCACAATTGGTTCCATGGAGCCATTCCCGCGAGGAAAAAGGCGATGATGCCGGCGACGTGGACTAACATATCCCCGGGCTTGAGGAATGGAATGGTGACGTCCGTCCCGGGCACCCTTGGAAGGACGTCGGCAAGATACCACGTCGCCAGCAGGGACAGCGGAGCAAACAACACATACCAGCGCGCGAAGCGTTTGTAGCGCTCGAAGAGTTGGTCCATCATTACTGGATACCGGTACAAGATCGCGGCCACAATCCAACCGAAAGCGGCATAGCCCCAGGCCGCCGCATCTCGCAGGGCATCGACTCCATACGTAGCAAGGTAAGGTGCGGTACAGGAGGCTTGCCATAACCCAAAGAGGATCAGCAGGAACCCGAGAAGCGACCCGCCGAGCCGTCCCGGCTTGGCGAGGAATATCGCCACAGAAACTCCCGCACTAAGAAGGATTTCGCTTATGAAAACCGGTGCGGTGCCGGCGTAAGCAAACGCCCGCCCCAATACCGCGTAAAGCGCGAAGCACGCATAGTAGAATCCGGCGTACCGGCGAATGAAGTACGGCAGGCCTTGGTTAATTGCGGAGGATTGGGAGCCCGGGACCAATTTGGTGTGCGCCCTCACGCTCGACTGTCCGTGCCCAATAGATTGATGCGCCGGATGGCTTCGCGCATTGGTTGGATCGAAGTTAGTAAGAACGCCGCCAGAGCAGCCCCGAATGCGGCCGGGATGTACCTGTGCCCGGCCGTCAGCACATATAAAGAGCTCAAGCCGATTCCAAAGGGCAACACCAGCATGTGCCTTGTCGGAAAAGCCATTATTCTACGTGAATGGTAGAGCATAAGAGAGAACACAACCATCTCTGTGGCTACCATGACCCAGGAAGCCGCCCAGGGTCCAAACTTCGGGATCAGAGAAAGGTCTAACGCGACATTGATCGCCGCTCCCGACCCAACCGCGATCAGGTAGCGGCGAGACTCGCCGGCCGCGTACAGGAAGGGAGCTGTAATACTCTCGTTGAAAACCAGGATCTGAGAGATGGCGAGCACCTGGAGGAGCCTCCCGGTCGCCACGAAGCGTGGGCCGTAAAAGAACGGCACAAGCCACGGCGCGATCAGGATCACTGCGCCGCAAACCAGTATGCTCACGCGGCTCATTAGTTGAGTCGTGGACCTAAGGAAGGCGGCCAGTTCGCCGGGATCCGATTTGCAGAGCCGGCAGAATACCGGATACACACTTTGATTTACCAGCAGTTGAACGGCGGCGAGCGTCATGCTGAGCCGCCACGCCGCCGCGTACACGCCAGCTTCGACGTCCGTCCTGGTTGTGTACACCCAGAACACGTCGAACTGCTGATAAAGCTGGAGCATTAATGTGGAAAAGAGGATTGGAGCGGCGAGCCTAAGCATAGCCATCCAGTCCGCGATGTCAACGCTTAGATGAACGGGCATCATCCCCCGGACTGCCCCCAGCATCCAGACGGCATTGACAGCAGCCGCGATGACCGGCGGAACGGCCGCAACCGCGATCTGGGATGGACTTCGCACCAGAATCAATACACCAACCAGGTTTAAGATCTGTGTTGCTACCTTCCGAACCGCGATTACATGCATCCGCTCGAGGCCCTGGAATACCCAGTCGAGCGTGAAGGCCTGGGCGCATATCACACCGGCCGCGATGATGACCGTCGTTTTCACGATTTGCGGCCTATTCGCGAAATGGATCCCCACGACGACCAGCGACAGCGTTGCCAGAGCCAGGCAACTCCGCAGTGCGATAACCGATCCCACATATCGTCCGAGCTCGCCTTTTCCCTGGGCAACGAGCCGAGCCCCCTGAATGTCGAGACCGGCTGAGGCTATCAGGCTCGCATAAGTGGCGATTGCCGCGGCAAAGCCCAACACCCCAAGTCCGGCGGGACCGAGAGTGCGGGCAAGATAAACCGCGCTGGTCGCCGAAACCACCCTTTCACAGATCTGGGCGGCTGAAGTCGAGAGCAGGTTGTCGCGGAGACGCCGGGCTAGCGTGCGTTGGTCCGGTCTGATATCTTGCGCTATCACGGCTTTATGCTGCCGGCCGGCCGAATCAATCTCTTCCGGGGCGACGGCGTGGATCCCCTGCGTGGCACCGGCCCTGCAGGGTGTCTAGTTTGGCGGAAGGAAGGAGAATTGCTCCACGAGTGCTATTCCGGGAGCAGGTTTGCGATGAACCGGCTGGCCGCGTGAACGTCCGAATAGGTCATCTGGTAGCAAGGCAGAGACTCGATCCAATCCAGGAAGGCGCGAATGCTTGCATGTTCATTCTCCACCCAGAATCCGCCTTCCTTCATCCGGATTAACGCTTCCAAGGTGTTCAGGGGATGGATCGATAATTCGGCGCCCTGCACATAGCGGGGAAAGACAATTGCCGCTGCGGGAACCGATGTCTGGTGAACCGGGGGATAGAGGTATCGAACCGGTTGACCGAAACGCTCATAGAGCGGCAGGTGGCAAAAGCCCGGGTAGAGATCGGCTAAGAGAGGCCAACTTCCTTGCCGAATTGGGAGCCCAAAGGGCATGGCGGGAATTTCCAGAGTTTCTTTCTCGAGCGCCACGGAATCATCGGCATAAAACGTCAGACCGCGCTGCATGAGAACCGCGGCGAGGGTGGTCTTGCCGGAATGCGAGGCAGCCGGGAAGACCACGCAGCGGCGACGATTCCCACAGGCGCCGGCGTGCAGCAGACCCAGCCATTGGCGCGGCGCGTTGTCGACTGCGGTGACGCGCCGGACGATTTCCTGGAGGAGAATGGCGCGCGCAGCCGAGACGCTGGTTTCGGCGGACATGAATTCCGCTCCGCAATGAAGGTAAATCAGATCCTCCACTGTGCTGAGACTGAAGGTAAAGTCTGGCTTGGCATGCAATTCGCGGATCGCGGACACCCGCGGAACAACTTCGGCTTCGAGTTCCGCGGAATCCAGACTTATAGCGAAACTCCTTCCATTCCATTGGCAGCCAATGGAGACGTTTTGGCGTTCCGTTCCAGCCGGTGCGGGAAAAAAGCCGGGTTCCGGCGCGGAACTCCCCCGCGTAAAGAGATCCATCCACTGCTCCAACGTGGCGCAGACATCTCCGCGGGCGAGGTCCAGAGAGATCTGAAACGCATTGGCGAGACTGGAACTGATTCGATCCGGGGACGCACCCACCGACAGACGCTCCCAGATAAAGGCCGCCGACGCATTCAGGAGATACAGTCCGTCTATACCAGGGACGGCCAGAACTAGCCCGCCGTTGATGGGAAATCGGCAGGCATCAACCCGGAACGTTGGACTTGAGAGAGATCGAGTGTGCAGGAGATTATTCCCGTGCCTACAGTGCAGGCTTTATCTTACCCAAAACCGCCGGATGAACGGTCAATCGGAATACCCGCGTCGAGGTCGTGATTTCAGTGTTTATGAGGGCCGGTTCCGGTTGCGGCATCGGCCTTCTGGCCTAGGGCCAGCACGGTGAAGGGCGCCGCGTACACGGCGAACTTGCCGAACTTCTGTAACGTTTCCCGGCGATCCGGGCTTTCCAACGTCTTGTCTTCGGGGTTGCCGGGGAGATTCTTGCTGGTTTCGGGATTCATCGATTTTGCTCCTTTTCTCTGAGTTTTAGCAATTGGGTTTCCGGAGACGCGCGCTTCGCTTCCTGTTGAGTCTAATACAGGCCATTACGATAAGGGCTAGACCAGCGGGCACAGTCTGCGCGGGCTCGGGCACCGGAGGCAGCGTCGCGGCCGTGCCCGGCGTCGCGCCGGCGGCGAAAGTGAATGTGAACTGGAAGTCCCCGTCGAGGTAATTGCCGGTAAGGCCGGTCAAATTGTTCGACGTGGAGGGGTTGAAAGTTCCGGGGCCAACGAAGGGACCAAGAGCGCCAACCGCTTGACCATCCCAGAAGAGATTGGTGGTGACGCTCGTCTTCGCCGCGAGATTGAGCGGAGCGCTCTCCACGTAAGTGCCATTGAAGGTGCCGGGCGAGTCGTCGAAGAAATCCTGCAAGAAATCCAGTGTGAGGGCGTCCCCTAGGGAGTTCGTGCTGCCGCCGTTGCTCAGGTACTCGACCGTGGGAAACACCTCGAAAGTGGTCCCCCCCGCGTTGTAGATTGCAACGTAGGAACCGGACACGTTGTACTTGTCCGTTGTGCCGGCAAAAGTGTAATTGAAGTTGAAGGGAGTCGACGGAATACTGTTAGCGTTGCCATTGTGATACTGATTGATCGCACCGTTTTGAAGAGAGGCGGAGTCGCACAGTCCAACCTCGCAGGTGCCGCTGCCGCCGGCAGGCGTAAGCAGGATTCCAGTATCGATGGCATTAGCTCGAGCGGCCACTTCCGTGAATAGAGCCACGGCCACCGTGAGAAACAGTCCGAACGGCAAATTTCGAAATTGAGCTTTCATACGCGATCCTTGGGAGCCTTTCTGAATTGAGATTGATCTTCGTTGGGATTACATCCCATCCGTTGCGCTGGTTGTCTTCGATATATGTTTCGATCGGGAGGCAGCTTCCTCTGCGCTAGCGGCCCCGGCCTTGCACTAGATCGGTCCAGAGCTGCATGTAATTTCCCGGCGCTAGAACCTGCGAGAGGAGATAGCGCGCGCCTTCTTTCGTAGCCAACACCTTCCGAAGCGTCACCAGGCGCCGCGCCAGAGCTATCGAGAGCATATAGGACGGATCGAAGTAACGAAGAGCCGGCCGGCGCCGCAGCACCCTTCTGCGGAACCAGAGAAACCTCAAAGCCGGGTTGAATCGGATGCGCAGCGGGAGGGTTAAGCCCAGAGACTGGGAGACTTGCAGAAGATGGAGTCCAAAGATCCCATACTGTCCGGCCGTTGAGAACCTGTTCGCAACCGGCGCCCAGTGGAGGCCCGGTCCGAAACGGCGCGCGAGGAGCAGCAGATCCGCCATCGCTCGAATCGGCGGCCAAATCCGCTGAAACGCGGAGTGCTGCATCTGCGAGTGCAGGATCAGATGGGCCAGCAGATCTTCCTGAGCCGGCACTCTTACGCGGAGTCCATTCAGATTGACTGCCAGAGACCGCGCGATCACCTGGCGGGCAGGCAGTACCCGTTCACAAGTGCCCGTCCCAAGGCTGTGGTGGATCTCTATCCAGACTGAGGAAGGACGGCGAAGGGGTGGACCGTGATGCCGGAAATGCCGAAATGGGTCGAGATCGTCGGCTAGCCATCCCTCTTGAGTCAGCGCGTCAGCGGCGGCTTTTCGTTGTTCCTCCGGTATCAATAAGTCGATGTCCATGAGGAACCGCTGCCCGCAATCTGAATAGACTCCTGTTGTAAGATAAGCCAGGCCCTTCAGCAGAACGGGCTGGATTCCAATTACATTCAGAATGGCCACCGCGGCATTCAGTTCTGCGATAATTGCCTGGTTGCGTTCTCGATTGGCGCTTTCAACCGCCAGCAGGAAGCCGCCGACCTCTTTGGGCAGGTCGTCGAGCAGGTCCAGGGACGCGAATCGGCTGTGGAGGAGCGGCAGGAGTGCTTCGTCGCATGCCGTCCGGAAGAGCTCCTCCCAGTTCCAGTCGCGCATACGAATGGAACTTTGGACTTCTGTTCGATCGCCCCCGATGCAGGCGCAAAGGAAGTCGCGATAAAGACTAGTCGGCTTACCCATTTATTGTGCGTTGGGTTTGCCGTAGCGGCCGTACTTGCCGTAGGACTGGTACCCATACTGCCCGTAATAGCCACCAGTTGTTTTCCTGGGATCCCAGCCGTTGAGGACGGTGCCGAGAACCCTGATGGAGTCCTCACTCAACCGCTCCTTGGCTGCCAGAATGGCATCCCTCGTAGTTCGCCCTGACCGCGCAACCAGCACTACGGCATCCGCCAACCTTCCTGCCACACGAGCGTCGGCCATCGACAGCATAGGTGGTGTATCGATCAGGATCATGTCGTACTCGCTCTTGCACTGCGCCAGAAGCGGCCCGAACCTGGCGGAATAGAGAAGGTGGGCTGTCACATTGGTTGCCGGGCCAGCGGTCAAGACGTGGAGATGAGGGATCCCGGTGGCCTGGATAAACCCGGCTGCATCCTCTTCCAACAAGTCTTGGCGCAACAGATCCGAGAGTCCGCGGTCATTCGGCACATCGAAGATCTGGTGAATGCGGGGTTTGCGTAAATCGGCGTCAATGACCAGGACTTTGCGGTGGATTTCCGCCGCCGCGATGGCCAGGTTGCTGGTGATTGTGGTTTTGCCGTCCGAGGGGTGGGCGCTGGTGAAAACCAGGACGCGCGGACGGCTGCCGTTTTCGCCAACAAAGAGAATGGAGGTCAGGATCGAGCGAAAGGCCTCCGCGGCCAAACTGGGCCTCTGCTGCCAAGTAATCAATTCCACGGACTGGGGACGGCCGGAAGACGCCAGCCCGAGTGCCTCTTTTCCACCCAAGCTCACGTCTGGATCGGGAACCAACCGGCGCCCGCCAATCTTCTTCACGAAAGCGCCGCTGGGAATGCTGCCTAGTTCGGCGAGGTCGGTCCAAAGCTTGATATCGCCCGGCTGCTGGAGAGTGCGGTCGGCACGTTCGCGAATAGTGACCATCGCCAGACTCAGCATGAGTCCCACCATCAGGCCCACTGCCGAATTGATCCGGAAGTCTGGCGAGAACGGCGCCGCCGGTACTACCGCGGGATCGACAACCCGAACGCTGCTCGCGCGCAGTGCAGACGCGATGGAAGACTCCTTGGTCTGCTGCAACATGGTGTCGTACAACTGCCGGTTGCTGTCGACCTCCCGTTTGAGGATGTTGTACTGGATGGCTTTTTCGTCCTGTCCGGATACTTCACGGGTCTGGGCGTCGTAGGCGGCGGCGAGAAGTTTTTCTTTGCTGGACGCCTCTTCGAAATCGTTCTCGATGCGTTTGAGGATGTCCGCGCGGCTGCGCGCAAACGCCGCTTCGAGAACGGCCAGTTCGGCCTCGGCGCGTTGGACTTTGCTGAATTCGGGGTTGTAGACGGTGCTGAGTTCCGCAACCTGACGGCGGAGGTCGTTGATCTTGGCGCCGGTTTCTTTGAGGCCGGCATCGCTGAGAACATCGGCGATTGTGTCGGGCGGGCTATTCCTGGCCAGTTGGAAGCGAGCTTGCTTGGCGATGCGGTCAGTCGTGGCCGCGGATAGCGCCTCTTGCACTTGCCGGAGCTTTTCCGTGGCAACGTTGGTATTAGCGTCGGTGTAGATCAGGCCGGCGTCGCGGGCGTAGTTCTGAAGGGCATGCTCGGAGTTCTTGAGGTTGGCGCCCGCCTCGTCGATTTCGCGGCTCAGCCAGTCGCTCGTTCGGCGGGTAGCGGCGAAGCGGTCTTCGAGGTTCTTCTGGATGAACTCCTGCGCCAGCGTATTGGCGAAGCCGGCCGCAAGCTCCGGGTCGGTGGACTCGACTGTGGCTTCGATTACGCGCGTCCGTACGGTTGCCTTTATTTTCAACGTAGAAGCAATCCCGGTTAATAGCTGTACCCGGTCCGGGATCGCAACGGGTTCCGGTAAATGAAGCCAACTGCGCCAGCCAGAGGTTGCCATGGTGGGTTTCTTCGCGAGTTCTGCCGCGCGCGGATCCATCTTGATGAGTACGCGCCTGAGAAGGGCGTCGCTCTTGAGAAGCTTGGTTTGCGTCTCGGCCTCGGACACCTCATACGACGAGTCGGCGGTAGAGACCGGATTAGTTCGCTTCTGGTTCATGAAGTCTTCATTAAGACTGAGGATTTCAAGCGAGGTGCGGACACGATAGACGGGCGTCATCGGAATGCCAACGGCAAAGCCGATGAGAAGGCCGGCGAGAGAAGTCAGGATGATGGCGGTCTTGTGGCGGCAGATCAAGCGCCAATAGCCCAGCAGGTTGCCCTCCTCGCCGGGCGAGTCGGAGCTCTGGGGAGGGTAGGATGGGAGTGTTGGGTAATAGGCGGCGTTCACCACTGCGGGTCGAGCTGCCAAGGCCGTCGGTTGGGCCTGAGGTAGAGAGAAATTTGCCGGTTCCATGATTCGCTTTCGCTACTCAGTGTCGTTCAATGGCCGTACCAGAGCGCAGCGCCCGCCAAACTGACTATCGCGTCAAGTGTCCTATATCCGGCGCTCCTGGCGCCACTATTGGGCACGAAGAGGATATCGCCGGCTTGCAGTGGGACATCGCTCCCCTTCCCTGCCATGAGTACTTTCAGATCCACGGGAATCTCGGTGCGAGTGGGTGAGCCCTCGGTCAACCGCAGGATCTTTGCCTTTTTGGCGGCGGCCGTCTTTTGCAGTCCTTCAGCGAGCGAGAGAACCTGGAGGGCCGAAAGGGATTCGTGTTCGTTGAGCAGGAATCCCCCCGATTTGACGACGCTGCCAACCGCATACACCACATCGGCCTTGGGCACCGAAATGGTGTCGCCGGGGAAAATGGGGATGTTCTCGCTGAGATTGGAGGCGTTCATGATATCTTTGAGCCTGACGGATGCGGTGCTCACACCGGCAGTCGCGTCTATTTGAACGCCGGGCAGTGGAATGGGGCCACATGCGGCGGTGCGCGTAATGTGGACCACGTAACCGGCGTCGGGCCGGAGACCGCCGGCGAGGGACAGGACTTCAAAGAGCGTCTTCCCGTTTTCAATCTGGCGAATGCCAGGATTGTTTACCGCTCCGAGGATCGAAACGGGCTGGCTTCTGGAGGCTGTAACGGTGACGACGACTTGGGGTCTTTTCAAGACCTTAGTAAGGCTGTCGCGAACAGCGTTTTCCAGGGCACCGGTCGTCAGCCCGGCAGCGCGGATTTGGCCGGCATAAGGCAAGCTAAGATAGCCACTCCCATCGATGGCGAACGATTTGCCGGCGAAGTCGGTCTCAAGGTCGACCACGATCAGAGAAACCTGGTCATTCGGCCCGAGGAGGTAGCTCGCCGGCGAAGCGCAGGGAGGGGTAGCCGCCGGGATATGGGAGCCGGCAGCAGTTTGGGCCGTGGCCGCAACGGGAACCCGGACAGCGATAAGAAATGTCAGTAACAATAGTGCTCGCATACTCAATCTCTTTGTCCCTCTGCAGAACGCCGGATGCCGTCGAACCACGCGAAAGAACCGCGCATTTGATCTATTGCGATGGAGTGCTAACATGGTCTGACCCAGTTCCTGTCGATCTCGACAGCCACCGACCTTTGCAGCAAGTCGATCGAGATAACCAGCCGGTCCGAGCCCTTGTCGCTGATGAGGACACCTTCAATCCCCTGAAGTGCGCTGTCCACGATCCGCACCCGTGCGCCCGAGTGCACGTACGGCCACTGTCTTCCCAATCCCGACTTCGCCACAATCCGAAGGTGCTCCAACTGAGTCTCTTCGACAGGTATCGGATTCTTCCCAAACGAGACAATGTGGAACACCCCCGGGATCTTTAAGAGCGGTAGACGATCCATTGGATCGAAGCGGCAAAAGACATATCCCGGACAAAGCGGCACATCGACTTCCCGAAGGCCGGCGCCGGACCTGTGACGATTGCGAAAGGTGGGAAGGAAACTCGTGTAACCCTTATTTCGGGCGCTTTCATCGACGACTTTCTCATGTCGGGGTTTCACGCGTAGCGCAAACCAAAGATCGTTTCTATGCACCTGGACTCGTCCCTATGAGCGGCTGACCGACGCTCCCCTCCTACCCGCCAACTCCAACGTTTAAGCTAATATCGCGCGGACGTGCTACCGCCCTGTCAGGATCAAGGCTTTGCTTTGAGAATTTCCCTCCTGGCGGAATTCCGCTTTACTTGACGCCACTCTTCTAAGCGTCCAGTAACGCAGTGCTCTTTGCAAGCCCGCAATCCAGATTCTTAATACTCTCGCCGATTTCGCCTTCATTTGTCAAGCGACGAAGCAGCGCACACAAGTGGAACCGTCCGGAGCGGGCGGGGATGAGTTTTGTTGGGGCCCCAGCCGGGCAGGGAGCATGAAAGGCTCAGAAGTTCCAGTACGGATCCTTCGAAGTACTAATCCTGCGCGGAAAGGATGTCGCGGCTATTGACATACCGCGTGTAATCGGTCAGAATCTTGAAAATACCTAGCCCGAAACGCGGGCATCAGAGGAGAAATACATGAGGAAATTCGCTGCTGTAGTGCTGTTCTGTCTTGGGGCTTGTGTGGCGGCTTCGGCCACCGCGCCTACTCCGGAAATCGATCCGGTTTCCGGCGCCAACGCCTTGGCCTTGATTGGCGGCGCCATAATCGTGTACCGGGGACGCCGTCGGAACTGAGCCTGTTCCAGGCTAAACTTGCCCACTGGCATACGCCCGCCCCGAAGGGACCACCAGTCTCTGTCTCAACTTCCCCAGTCTGTTTCTGAAACAGCCATTGGCTGCGGCGTGCCGGAACCGTCCGTTCGCTCCAGACTAACCCCTTCGCGGTCTACCACCGGATCGCCTGGGTCGCTTTGCTGTTCACGCTGGAACTCATCGCGATTACTGCGCGGCTGGATTGGGCTTCGCTTGACAGTGCCGCTGCGGCTGCCTTGGGGCCAAGTCCCGCCCGCGGTATGTGAGTATGAAACCGGCCCCGGTTCCCATTCGGCGGGCTCTTCTCGCCGGCCACTTTTGCGCCTTGGCGCTGTTTGGTTGGCTCTTTCGATTCCTGTTCGGCGGAAGGGCGCTTGGTTCGTGGGGCAACCCCACCGCCTTAGCTTGTTCATCGTTCGGCCTGCTGGCAATCGTGCTTGCCGGTCTGGCGTTCTTGCCACTGGAAACCTGATCGAGGCTGGTCCGCGGTACTGGCTATGCTTGGGCCTATGCCGCGCCCTGTCAGGATCAAGGCCTTGCTTTGAGGATTTTCCTCCTGGCGGAATTCCGCTTTGCTTCGACGCTAGACTCGGCTAAGTGTCGAGTAATGCAACGCTCTTTGCAAGCCCACAACCAGTTATATTTCTAATACCCTCGCCGATTTCGCCTTCACTTGTCAAGCGACGAAGCAGCGCACACAAGTGGAACCGTCCGGAGCGGGCGGGGAGGAGTTTTGTTGGGGCCCCAGCCGGGCAGGGAGCATGAAAGGCTCACAAGTTCCAGTACGGATCCTTCGAAGTACTAATCCCGCGCAGAAATGATGTCGCGGCTATTGACATACCGCGGGTAATCGGTCAGAATCTTGAAAACACCTAGCCCGAAACGCGGGCATTCAGAGGAGAATACATGAGGAAATTCGTTGCTGTTGCATTGTTCTGTCTTGGGGCTTGTGTGGTGGCTTCGGCCGTTCCTACCCCGGAAATCGATCCGGGTTCCGGCGCCAACGCCTTGGCCTTGATTGGCGGCGCCATAATCGTATATCGGGGACGCCGTCGGAACTGAGCTTGTTCCAGGCTAAACTTGCCCACTGGCATTCGCCCACCCCGAAGGGACCACCAGTCTCTGTCTGAACTTTTCCAGTCTGTTTCTGAAACAGCCATTGGCTGCGGCGTGCCGGAACCGTCCGTTCGCTCCAGACTAAGCCTTTTCACGGTCTACCACCGGATCGCTTGGGTAGCTTTGCTGTTCACGCTGGAACTCATCGCCATTATGGCGCGGCTGGATTGGGCTTCGCTTGACAGTGCCGCCGCGATCGACCGCCTGATGAAGGACTGGGGCGGATGGACCCTGCGGGCGACGGTCGCATTCGTCTCGTTTTTTCTAGTCTTAGGCTACCTTGGGGCCAAGTCCCGTCCGAGGTATGTGAGTATGAAACCGGCCCGGGTTCCCATTCGGCGGGCTCTTCTCGCCGGCCACTTTTGCGCATTGGCGCTGTTTGGTTGGCTCTCGCGATTCCTGTTCGGCGGAAGGGCGCTCGGGTCGTGGGGCAACCCCACCGCCTTAGCTTGTTTATCGTTCGGCCTGCTGGCAATCGTGCTTGCCGGTCTGGCGTTCTTGCCACTGGAAACCTGGTCGAGGCTGGTCCGCGGTACTGGCTATGCTTGGGCCTATGCCGCTGCCGCCGTGATATTTGCCTGCTGGCTCGGCAGTGTACTCCGTTCGGTTTGGATGCTGGCCGCGCAGGCGACCTTCGTTGTCGTCAAGTTTCTGCTCAGTCTGTCCCTTCCACACGTGATGTCCGACCCCGCCACGGCGACCATCGGCAGCACGGCCTTCACCGTCACGATACTTCCGGCCTGTTCCGGTATCGAAGGCGTCGGCCTGATGCTGGTATTCGGCATCGTGTGGCTTTGGCTCTTCCGCGAAGACCTCCGCTTTCCGCAGGCTCTATTGATGGTGCCTGTGAGCCTCATAACCGTGTTTCTCCTGAACGGCGTTCGCATCGCCGCGCTGATTCTCATCGGTAACGCCGGCGCGCCCGGCATTGCGGTCGGCGGCTTTCACTCGCAGGCCGGGTGGATCGGCTTCAATGCGGTCGCCTTGGGTTTAGTGATCGGCTCGCAACGCGTGCCCTGGATTGCGCGGCGCCGGGCCCAGCCGGCCGCGTCCGGCGGTAGCGCCGAGAATCCCAGCGCGCTGTACTTGGCTCCGTTCCTGGCAATTCTGGCCGCGGGCATGCTTTCGCGGGCCTTCACGGACCGGTTTGAATGGCTCTATCCGTTGCGCTTGTGCGCCGTCGCGGCGGTATGGTGGTGCTACCGCAAGGAGTACGCCAAGCGCGACTGGAGGTTCACGTGGCTGGGACCGGCGGCCGGCGCACTCGTGTTCGCATTGTGGATTGCGCTCGATCGTCTGACGATTTCCAGTCCCTCCAGCGGCACCGTTCCAGGCCTGACTCCGGGCCGCGGTTGGGCCTGGATCGCATGGCTGGCGTTGCGCACCCTCGGGGCGGTGGCGGCTGTGCCGATTGCGGAGGAACTTGCCTTCCGCGGCTTTCTGCTCCGCCGCCTGACTGCGGCCGATTTCGACCGCGTCGACGTCAGGAACAGTTCGTTCATGGCCCTGCTGGGCTCCTCGATGGCATTCGGCCTGATGCATGGCGCCCGCTGGTTCGCCGGATCGTTGGCAGGGTTGGTGTACGCTCTAGTAGCGCGGCGGCGGGGAAGAATCGGAGAGGCCATCGCCGCTCACGCCGTTACCAACGCGTTGCTGGCGGCATGGGTGATGGCGCGCGGCGACTGGCGCCTTTGGTAGCGGGCCGCTAGCCTGGATTTCCACGACACCAATTCACCTAAGATCCGCGGCCGCCCTCGAAGCGTGGCTCTTTATTCGCGGCAGAGTCGGGGAAGCCCAATGCGGACGACGGCGGAACATCCGTCGGGTCCTCTGGTATTCTCAAGCGATAACATACTGGCGCTTCGGATCGTGCGGCCCCGTTCCGATTTCGACAAGAAGGCCGCGCGCGGCTAACGACTTCAATCGTGTCAGGGTGGCTCGCTGGGAGAGTCCGATATGCTTCGCCACGGCCGCCGTCGACCGCGCAACTCCATCGCCGAACAAAGCGAGGATGCGCCGGTCTGTCTCGTCCGTATGGGGTTGCCTGACTCGAGCTTTTGAAATGGTCACGCGAAAATGCGTCCCGATTTCCTCCAGTCTGGGAGCCTCCAGGCCAGCCTCCTGGCAGGCAGCGGTCATCCGCTGAATCCCGCTGCCCCATTGCTCGATCAGACGGAGTTCGTGGAAGACGCGCCCGATCACACGATTCCGCAACTTGGAGATGCCTTGCATGATGTCCTCAATCGTCAGGCCGAACGGCAGAAGACCGGGATTCTCGATCTCGATCCGGCCGTCAAACAACGCAATGCGGATGGGCGCTCCTTGCTGGGCGTAGTCCGCATGGACGATGGCATTCATCAGCGCCTCGCGGATTGCAACCAACGGAACCGACCAGCGGTCCTCCCTGCGGACGCCCTCGATGATCGATTCGTGCGTCAGGTGCTTGCGGATGAATGCAATCGCCTCTTCCGCGGCGCGAGGTAAGAGGGAACGGATCTCCGCTGAATCCAGGAGGCGCGCTCGATTCATGCCGGCAAAGCGGCCAGCCTGGATCCAGGCATCGGGGAACCTGGCGAACCTGTCCTTGCCGAAGAGAAGCAGCCCTCCGATAGTTGGCACTTGACGGCCTTGATGTCTGGTGGTGACACGAAGGGTGCTCCATGCCTGGGCGGTCATTTGTCTGTAAGGCGCGAACAACTCGGAAGCAGCTCGGAAGTCGATGGCTTCCGAGTTCAAGTCCGGGATCGCCCGCTCGTCGAACGCGGTTCTCCAGTTCAGGCGCTTTAACTCTTCGATCTGCAGTGGTTCGGCCCTTCGATTGGTCGAGCCGACGCGGAGGAAGACTCCGTCTTCGGGTCCCAGACGTTCCAGGTAGTGCGGGCGCGTGTTGCTCGGGTAGACCTCGACAGCCAACAAGTTCAGCTTCCGCCACGGCACCACCTCGATATCGGGAATGAGACGTGGACGGATCGAATCGGAGACCAGGTTTGCGAGTTTCTCTTCCGCCGCCAGCACGCCGGGCACGCCGCGGACGCGCTTCGACCCGTCCTCCACACCGATGACGACGATACCGCCGGCAGTGTTCGCAAACGCAACCAGGCATTTCAGAATGCCCTCAGGGGATGACAAGTCCCGCTTGAATTCGAGGGTCTTCCCTTCGTTGCGCTTCAGTAGTTCGACGAGGATCACAACTCCGCATTCTACTCGGAAGCGCTCCTCACCGCAACGCTTCCGAGCTTCCGAGCGCATCAACCGGACTGTGCCAAAGCCCATCCCCTTGACTGCCTTGGGCTCTGGCCTCGGGCGGGGCTCCGGACGAGGAGCAGGCACTTCCGGTCGCGGCAGGGCGGTGCCCAACTCCGCGGAGTGCCGCTCGCAGTGCCGTCTGGATGTGCCTGGCCGCGTGGTTGGCGCCACACCCGGCCTGGCCGGTAAGGACGCCCCGCAGTTCTAAGTGGCGGCGCTCGATGGCAAAGACGCGGTGTGCTAGTCTGGTCTACCGGCATGGACTGCATAGAGGCTTTGAAGACGCGGCGAGCGGTTCGCGCCTATACGGGCGAGCCTGTTTCGCGAGAGGTGATCGAAGATATCATCGACTGCGGCCGCCTGGCCGCCTCGGCAATCAACATCCAACCTTGGGAGTTTGTGGTGGTTACCGAAAAGGAAATGCTGCGCGCGATCGCCCGAGCGACCGACTACGGAAGCTTCATCGCGCTGGCGGCGGTTTGCGTGGTGGTGCTGTCGAAGGATACGAAGTACTACCTGGAGGATGGCTGCAACGCCAGCCAGAACATACTCGTGGCCGCGCGGGCGCATGGCTTGGGCGCTTGCTGGGTGGCTGGGGACAAGAAGGCGTATGCCGGGAAGATCCGCCAGTTGGTGGGCGCGCCGGAGGGTTACAAATTGATCAGCCTGCTCGCGATCGGGCATCCGGCCGAGGACCCCCACAAGGACAAGCGGCCGCTCGCCGAGGTGCTCCACTGGGAGCGGTTCTGACGGCGTGCACCGGCCATCCGGGAGGAAGCATGAAGAAACTGATCAACGATCCGCGGAATGCGGTGCGGGAGTCCCTGGCGGGCCTCGGTCTGGCGCATGCCGACATTCTGAAGGTCTGCCTGGATCCGGTGTACGTGGTGCGGGCTGACGCGCCGGTTCCGGGCAAGACCGGCATCGTGTCGGGTGGAGGCAGCGGCCACGAACCTCTGCACGCGGGGTTCGTGGGCAAGGGCATGCTCGATGCCGCTTGTCCCGGCCAGGTGTTCACTTCTCCGACTCCGGATCAAATCGAAGCCGCCACGCGCGCGGCCGACGGCGGAGCGGGCGTGCTGCATATCGTCAAGAACTACACCGGCGACATCATGAATTTCGAAATGGCCGCGGAACTGTGCCAGGCGGATGGTATCGCGGTGCGGGCGGTGGTCATCAGCGACGACGTTGCCGTGGAAGACAGCCTCTATACCGCGGGCCGCCGCGGCGTTGGGACCACGGTTCTGGCGGAGAAGCTGTGCGGCGCGGCGGCGGAACGCGGCTACGATCTGGCGCGCGTGGAAGCGCTCTGCCGCAAGGTGAACGGGAACGGACGTTCCATGGGGATGGCCCTGACTTCCTGCACCGTGCCCGCGGCCGGCAAACCCACTTTCGAGCTGGGCGAGGATGAGATGGAGATGGGCATCGGCATCCATGGGGAACCGGGGCGCGAGCGCATGCCCCTGCTGCCCGCCGCGGAATTGACCGAGCGCATGGCAGCGACGGTCCTCGCCGACCTGCCGTTCCGCGGCGGCGACCAAGTCATCGCCATGGTCAACGGCATGGGTGGCACCCCTTTGATGGAGCTGTATCTGATCTATGGGGAGTTGGAGCGGATCTTAGGTGGGCAGGGAATCCGCCTCGCGCGGCGCCTGGTGGGCAATTACATCACCAGCCTCGATATGGCCGGCTGTTCCATCACGCTGCTGAAAGCCGATGACGAGCTGCTGTCGCTATGGGACGACCCGGTGCTCACGCCGGGGCTGCGATGGGGGATCTGAGCGAATGGCCGTGAGCAAAGAGGCGGTGCTCGAATGGCTGGGAGCCTTGCAGCAGGTCTATGCCGGGAACCGGCAATGGCTCACGGAATTGGACTCGGCCATCGGCGATGCCGACCATGGGATCAACATGGACCGCGGCTTCTCCACGGTGAAAGCCGAGTTGGCGGCTCAGGCTCCCTCCGATATCGCTTCCGTCTTCCGGACTGTGGCCACCACCCTCATCCGCCATGTGGGCGGCTCCGCCGGGCCGCTCTACGGCACCTTCTTTCTGCGCGCCGCCGCGGCCTGCGCCGGGAAAACCGAAATCGTGGCGGCCGATGTGGTGAC
>Ga0265316_10000783_pt1 | contig 35073 bp, 34 predicted proteins | sample 4522metaG_FD_202092 | JGI IMG/M metagenome (GOLD analysis project Ga0265316, IMG submission 202092) | Rhizosphere microbial communities from Carex aquatilis grown in University of Washington, Seatle, WA, United States - 4-5-22 metaG | ecosystem: Host-associated > Plants > Roots > Rhizosphere >...
GTTCCCGCCGCCGTGCTGGCCGTCCAGCCCGAAGCCCTGGCCCCGCGCCGGTTCCCGCCGCCGTGCTGGCCGTCCAGCCCGAAGCCCTGGCCCCGCGCCGGTTCCCGCCGCCGTGCTGGCCGTCCAGCCCGAAGCCCTGGCCCCGCGCCGGTTCCCGCCGCCGTGCTGGCCGTCCAGCCCGAAGCCCTGGCCCCGCGCCGGTTCCCGCCGCCGTGCTGGCCGTCCAGGTCGATGCCTTGGGCCGCGCCGTGGTGGTGCCCGGCCCGAAGCCTTGGGCCGTGCCGGTCGCCGTGGCGGTGCCCGGCCCGAAGCCTTGGGCCGTGCCGGTCGCCGTGGCGGTGCCCGGCCCGAAGCCTTGGGCCGTGCCGGTCGCCGTGGTGGGTGCGCGGCCCGAAGCCTTGGGCCGCTGGCCGGTCGCCGTGGCGATGACCGGGGCCGCGCCGTGGTGGTGCCAGGCCCGAAGCCTTGGGCCGTGTGCCGGTTCCCGCCGCCGTGCTGGCCGTCCAGGTCAATGCCTTGGGCCGCGCCGTGGTGGTGCCCGGCCCGAAGCCTTGGGCCGTGCCGGTCGCCGTGGCAGTGCCCGGCCCGAAGCCTTGGGCCGTCAAGGTATCCGATGCCGACTGGGGTGGACTTGCGCCGGTCATTGACAGCAAGGGTGTTGATACCCCCCCCTATGTAATTTCGCGGGTGTGCGCAGAAAGGGGGCCGACCGGTCTACAACTACAAAAGCTTTAAGGATTTTTACCCCCCTACCCCCCTTAGGCTTCTGGCGCTGCGCGTGGTCGATGCCTGAGGCTTCCGGCCCGGCTTGGCAGGCTGATAGGCGCAAGGCTTCCGGCTGGACGCGGGCAAGGTTGATGGCGATGCTTCAGCACCGGGCCGCGCCGGTCGCCGTCCAAGGCTTCCCGCATGGCCCGGCTAGACTGGCAGGCCCAAGGCTCAAAACTAAGCATCCGGCAGGCTAAAAACAGGCGTCAAACCTGTAAAACCACGCGGGCAATTGTGAAATGAAGGGAAAACAGGGGAAAAGAAGGGGGAAACAGAGGCAACGCAAAGCGAAACTAGATAGTAAGACTCTGATATTTAGAAGGTTTTTTCTTGAACACCCGCACAGACGCACAGACACACGCGCAGAATAGTTGTCAACATATGTTGCAGGAGTGGGGACAGTGGGGATTTCGGCTGTAGCCCAATGCTGGCGCGGCCTACAGCGTCCCCACTACGTTTTTTGAGTGGGGATTGTCCCCACTCGAAGTGGGGACGGGCTGTAATCCCCGCTTTTTCCCTTGCTCCTTGGCTTTTGTTCCGTCCCCACTCAAGTGGGGATTGTCCCCACTCGTTTTTTATGAGTGGGGACGCCGAAAGCCACGAATGACGGGGCTTAAAGCTATAAGTCCCCACTGTCCCCACTCAAAAACAATCACTCATCCTCTAGGGTTTTCCTGCTCATCACATAGACCCGCCTTTTTACGCCCGCGATGGTGCGCTTAGGACTCATCCGCACCTTGCCCGCTTCCTTCACCACATCGAGCAACAGCCCCCGGTCATACATCCGCGCCCATAGGCTGCGCTGCGTGATAGCCAGGTTCTCCCCGGTGGCCTTTGCCATTTCCTGAACCGCCGCAAAGGCCGCATTGCCTTCCAGATAGACGCGCACCGGGTCAACCCAGCCCACCAATTCCCCTAGCGGCTTGTCAACAGTCGGCGGTTGATCGCCATTGCCAGGAATCACCCGCCAACCCCAAAAGCTAGGATGCTCGGCAGGCGCGCCTTGCTTGAGCGAGTCCGAAAAATGACAAAGCCCAGCGTTCAAGCTGGACTTGAGATAGGCCAAGAACTGCAAGACTTCATCTTGATCGGCCTGCAAGTCCCCTTGCGCGGCGATCATGTCCTTCAAAGTGTCCTGGCACGCCTTGAACTTCTCATCCATCTGCCCGGCCTTGAGCGCCCCAACCTCCTCCGCGAACATGAAGAACACCGCCAACCCAACCAGCAAACTGGCGTACACGTCCGCCGCCCGTGGGTGCGCCTTGGCAAAGCCCTCCTGTATGGCCTCATCGCGGAAGCCTCGCAGACGCTCGGGAAGCTTTGTTTTCAATGCGCCCATGTCCTTGGCCAGCCAGCGCAAGAAACCGCCCATAGCCCGTTCCAGAGCGCCAGAACGGGCCGACGCTTGCAACTCGCTCAATACGCCGTTGTCCACATCGGCCATGCTCAACTCCACCAAGGCCAGCCGCGCCCGCAGGGAAGCCCCGCGAGGAATGTCCTCGCCGGTCGCCAACACCAGGCCGCGAGGGTGGTAAGCCGCCCGCTGCTTCATGTCGGAAGTCCGCCGCCCGCGCCCCGATTGGTTGCCCACGGATCGAAACAGCCGGTCGGCTTTCACATGCAGCTTATGCACGTCATTGGCCGCGCCTCTCGGCTTGAAGTCATCGACCACAAACAGGCAATCCTTGGCCCCGTGCCCCTTGGCTTCAAGATCGCTTTCGGTATCGTCCCAGTTCGCCGGGAAGTTCCTCGCATTGAAGCCCCGGCCAAAATGGGCCAGGGCCACGCCCGCCGCTTCCGACTTGCGGGAACCGGTTTGCCCGGCCAGGAAAACCCCGTGGTCTATTGGCGCGGCCTCGCCCAGGGGCGCACGGTACACACCCGCCAGCAACACCACACCCAAGGCCGCATTGCTCGCCGAAATGTCCAGTAAGCGCAGGCTCGCCCGAATATCCGCGCACAGATCGCCGCCGCCGTCTGTCTCGAATTGATAGCGCCGCATATTCCCTTCACCCGCCCGCACCTCAATATCGGCTCGACCGCCCCCCGCGCCAAGCCCGCCGCCGCCGTGCAAGAACAGCCACTCATCGCCCAGCTTGCGCCAACCGGTATGGCCGTAGACTGTCCGCCGCTTGTCGCAAAGGATGATCCCCTGTATAGCCGTCCGCAGATGATCCTTAATACTGCTCCCGGCATGTACCAAAGGCCGCGCGCCCCATTCGCTGGACACCCAATTCATGCTGGGAAACTTTGAGGCGGGCACTTCGACCGGTGGCAAGCGTGTGCCATCGCTCATGCAGCCTTCGATTAAGAATAGGGTTTCAGCTTCCGCCCCGTTGTCGTGGATAACCTCCTCTGTGATACTCGCCGCGAAATTGCACAGCGGTCGCCGCCCTTGATCGTCCACCAGGAATATCTGATTGCCACGTATCTCATAAGGCAGAAAGCCAGGATCGGCCCGCCCGCGCCCGTCTTGCGGATCGTCGCCGCCTTCGTGTAAATCTTGCTTGAGTACGTCCAGGGACACTTTGGCTTTCTTGGCAATCTGCTTTAACAGGTTGGCCTTGGAAGCCTTGCGCAAGGCGGATTTATTGATGTCCGGGGCCAATTCGTAAACCAGCTTGCCAAAATCCTCCACTTCGTTGATTTTCCGCTCGAAGGCCAGCCGCAAGGCGTTGTCCTCGACCATATCCACGACTTTAGCCCCGTCCGCCTTTCTGGGCTTCTTGGAGCTGCTGTCGCCTGCCGGGGTGGCCGCTTTTTCGGGTTTATTGGGCCGTGGTTCGACAGTCGGCGGAAGGCCGGGAAACACCGCTGTTTTGCCATCCTCGCGCATCCCGGCAAGCTGCTGTTCGCAATACGCGGGGTCAAAGGGCGGTTCCGGCGGTCGCAGTTCCGGCCCGGCGGTGGCCTTGAGGAAATACTTGCCGCCGCCGTGCGCGTGAGAATGGATAACCGGCTTGCCGTCCTTGCCATTGGCGTAGAATTTGGCCGTGGTGCGCCCATACTCAACACCCTCGAACGGATCGGCCAGCGCCGCGCCGTCGTAGCGGGCCGGGTTCGCCAACACATCGCCGACCGTCGCAAAGCCCAATGTGGCGAACTCGAGCGGCCAGTCGCGGTACAGGTCGGCTGGCCGTCCATCTGCCGGAACTTGCCGGGTCTGCGCCCGCGCTTGCGCCTCGTCCACACCCCGGCCCACCATGCCGCGAACATGGGCTTCCTCCCAGGTAGCCCGCTGCGCTCGCCGGTCGGCTTCGCGGCCCTGCTTGGCCAGGTCGATCAATGCGGCAAGCTGCTCCTCCTCCTCCGCGTCCAGGTCGGGCAAGCTCCGCGTGTCAAGCCACCCGCCCGGGTGATACGTCGCTTCCGGTGGCGTGTAGGCCAGCCCCGGCCCGACCACGGGCTTGCCGACGAAATCCAGCCGCTCCCCGTCGAACACCGCGCCGTCAATGATGGAACGGACAAGGAAGCTGCCCGCGCTGGACACGGCAATAAAGCCATGCCCGGCCAGCCATAGCCGGTTGAACAGCACCTTGCCAAAGCGTGGAATGTCCGCCGCGTCGGCGCCGGCAAAATACAAGTGGAACCCGCGCCCCGGCTTGGGCGCTTCGCCTTCACGGTGGACGCCCGCCGACAAGCTGCCGCGCGCCCATGCCGCGGCGTCGGCAAACTCCGGACACACCGCCGCCAAGATCCCGCGCAGTTCCTCCGCTGTGACTGCCGGGCCGTCCGGGTGCGGATCGTGGTCTACCATCAGCACGCCCGGCCCTGGCCGGTAGTCGAAATAATCGCGGGTTCTGGCAAGGACGCCCTTGGCCGGTTCGGCTTTCGCGGCGACGGCAAGCTTGACCGCCTCGCCGTGGGTCGCCGCGTCGTGCAACCCATAACCAAACGCCTCGCGTTCGCTGGCCTTGGCCAATGCGGGGCCGAACGCCGCGAAATCCAAAGACACCCGGACGGCGCGGCCCTGGGTCATATTCGCGGCGGGTGTTTTCACCAGGTTGCCACCATCGCCAAGCGCAAAACGCTTGGACAGCGGCTCAGGGGATTTAAAAACAGTGAAGCTAACAGCCAGATTTGAGTTAAAATGGGGCTGTCTTTTCTTTGCTCCCGCCGAAACCTCTGCCAGCCCGCCAGCCGACAGAGGTTTTTTAGTTTTAGGGGGTTTGGCTGTCATCGCTCACCCCCTCATTAGTCTTAGTCTCGGCATGGACACTCGCCGCATGTTCTGCCGCATGTTCTGCCGCATGTTCTGCCGCATGTTCTGCAAGGATTTGATCCAAAAGAAGCTTGATAAGTGCGCTCAAATGCGGATTGAAGGGCGCGTTAGGAGGTGATTCACTCATGGGAACCCCCTTCACCTTCAACAATTAGCTTGCCGTCTTTAAAGTATCCTGCATACCTCTCGGGCATTACCTTCTTAATAAGCCTTGAAAGTTCCGCCTCTGGAATAGTCCCGCCGTTTTCCCTCACCAATTCGGCAATTCTAGCGTTTTCCTCTGCGCTGGCCGTTGCAAAGTAGGCGATGATGGCTTTTTTAATGGCCTTCTTCGCTTTGCCGCCGGTAATGTAAGAATGCTTCTTGCTCATGATATTACCCTCCCCGCTTGCACTGGTTCAGCCGTGCGAAATCAATTTCACCCCTCTCATAGTGCAGGTCTTTGGCAAGCTCGGCCAGGCCGCAAATAAGCCAACCGGCCTCGATCATGTCTTTGCTGCACGTCTGGCTGTCGGGGTCTTGAGACAATGCCAACAGCTTGCCGACGATTCCAATACCTCTCAGAACAGAATCTAGGGCTTCATCAAGTTGGTTTGACACCAGTTCGCAGCCCGCGCCATCGGTAGCCATGACGGACTCGAATCGTTCGTTTCGCTGGCGCGTCTTTGTAAATGCGCCCAAGCTCAACAAGCTGGCTAGGGAAGTTGCACCGCCGCCTAGGGACAGGGTTCCGCAATGAGAATAGTCAAAGCGGATCGCGTCTAGGCCGGTCGTTTGGGTGGGGATGGGGGTAGTGGTTTTGTCGGATTTTGGGCGGATTTTGCCCGTGGTGGGGGTGTTCATGGCTTGGCTCCTTTTGGGATGAATGGAGCCGACACGTCCGCTTTCCACGGCGGGTTGGTGGCGGCTAGAACGGAGGTGGAAAACCGGCCAAAAGGAAACCGGCCACGCCGAAACGTGCCCCGCCCTAGCTGCCATATTGAAGCACCGGGCAAAAAAATAGCGCCCGATGGTTGGCGCTTGTGCGCCTTTTGAACACGGGTTTCCACGCCCGGCCTCGGATGCGTCCAAGGCGGCAACAGTTTGCCCCGATGCCGCGCCGTGTGTCAAGGGGCGCATCATAGCCGCGCGCCCTTTTTCCTCGCCTCTCGGCCCGTCTGCGCCCGTCATGCCGGGCTTGGTGAATGCTTCGCGCCGGATCATTGGCGGCTCCTCCATGCTTCCTGCTGTTTCCCCTCAATATAGAGTCCAGCGGTCTGGATATGCCAAGCCGCATCTGTTAGATGCTTTTGATATTTCGTCATGTCATTATCCGAAATATCTTTACGGGCAACGATACCCGGCAGTACGACAGAGTTGACAAAGTGGAAAACCCTAAAAGTTTCTTCGCGTAGTTCCTCGACATTTTTGAATGCCTGAATATCCCGGCTTTCCAGTTCCACCAAGCCATTGCACAGCCGGATGGCTTTCTTTATCAGCTTATTGGCCTTGACAAATTCGCTTTTAAGTTTATTCCTGTCGTTACTGTCAAGACGGATAAGGATTGAAGCATCCAACCTTTCAGCCAATTCATGCAAAAGTAAATCAGCAAGACACAGAGATGCCAGAAACCCAGGCAATACCAGCGGATTCAATGTGTGGGGTTGGTTTTTAGTTTCCGCTCGCAATCCCTCCTTGGTTTCGATTAACGCTTTAATATCCTCGACACGCCATGCGGTGGTCTTGGGGCCAAGCTTGACCGGTTGCGGATAGCGCCCGTCTTTTACGCCACCAAGCCAGCTTGTGCGCCCGACGGGGTAGAGCGGGGGGATAGGCGGGGTGGCCTTGGGATTGCCGATGATTTGCTTTAGGCGCAAAAATCCGGTTTCGGGAAGTGTGTTCATTTTTTGGTTCAACCTCGCTCGTTTAGATGCGAGGAAATCCTAAATGAAGGCTTAGACGTGCGGAATGCCTGTTGCTCGCAGCGGCTAGCCTCTACCGGCAGCGGCTATGTTTTAGCGGGGTCTGGTGTATTTCTGAGAGCTTTGCGGGCAGACGAAAAAGACATTTTAAGCGCAGCGCATTCCTTTTCCGCGCAAATGTCGCGGGTTGAATACTTTCCAGATGCCCATATCCTTTTGATTTCATCTTGCTTTTCTCTACTCCCCCCCGGCTTGTCGTGTCGGGCATTCGCAGCCTGTCTAGCAAGATCACTTCTAGCTATTGCGAAATCCATGCTTTTGTGTTTCGGGTCGGCTTCGTCTATTTCATTTAGAATATATGCCTGATCTTTGTCTTGGCTTTGAGTTTGCTCAAACGTTAGCAGATCGGGGGTGTAGCCTAACCCAATACAGCGAAAAGCTTTCTTTACCGTATCCCAATGGTAAACCTTAATAGGATCAAAATATTTTCCATCTCCGAACCTCCTTTTTGTTAGCTCAAGCGAATGTTCATATTCACTTTCCAGCTTCTTATAAAACTCTTCTATCCATGGCGGAAACTCTGGAATTTCTCCATATGTAAGCCTCATTGGATAGGTGAAATATTTGTTATGCGCAATATATGCCGCCTCAAGCGCTGTTAAACCATCGGTTTGAGCCTGCTTCAGAATACACCATAGATTTTCTTTTTTGATGTTTTGTACTTGGATATTTCCAATCGTCATACAGCCCCCTTCAAGGCCAGCCCTTCAAGATAGGAACCACGCCAGGCGGTGAAGGAACCGCTTTTCGCCTCGCGACTTGCTAGGCGTGGTTTTAAAAGGGTATCAGGCTTTCTTGCGTAGCGGTATCACGTCCGCGCCTTTCTTCAAGCCGTCCAGATAATCCGCCCATGCCTGCATCATCTTCCGGCGCTCGGGTAAATGCACCGTGCGGTTGTAGGCGCGTCCGTTCGGATCGCGCACGGCATGGGCTAATTGATGCTCAATAAACTCGGGCCGAAAGCCCAAGACTTCATCTAACACGGTGCGGGCCAACGCCCGGAATCCGTGAACGGTCACTTCGTCTTTGCTGAAGCCCATGCGCCGCAATGCCGCCAGCAACGCCACTTCGGACATTTGCCGGAAACCGTTGGGCGTCCGGGTGGATGGAAACACATAGCGCCCGTGGCCGGTCAAGGGATGGAGCGCCCGCAATATCTCAACGGCTTGTGTCGCCAGTGGCACTATGTGCGGCGTGTCGGTTTTTGTCGCGGTATATCGCCATTCCGCCGCCTCAAGGTCGATATGCGCCCATTCCGCGCTCCTCAGCTCACCAGGGCGGACGAACACCAAGGGGGCCAGCTTCAAAGCGCATTGCACGGGAAACGTGCCCCGGTAAACATCAATCGCCCGCAGCAATTCCCCCGCCTGTTTCGGCTCGGTGACTGCCGAGAAATGCCCGCCCCGCCTCGGGGGAAGCGCTCCTTTCAGATCGGCGGAAGGATCGCGCCCGGCGCGTCCGGTCGCAATGGCATAGCGGAATATCTGCCCGCAGTTCTGCAAGGCCCGATAGGCAGTTTCCACAGAACCCCGGTTTTCGATGCGCCGCAACACGGCCAGGAGTTCCGGGGCGGTGACTTCGGCAATTTGACGCGCCCCTAGCCAGGGGAACAGGTCTTTTTCCATTCGCGTCAGAACCTTCTCGGCGTGTTTTTCCATCCAACTCGGCACTTGCTTGGCGTGCCACTCCCGCGCAATGACTTCAAAACTCCCCGCGTCCGCCCCCTGCGCCGCCTTCATGGCCTTGCGCTGTTCGCCGGGGTCGATGCCTTGGGCCAGAAGTTTGCGGGCTTCGTCGCGTTTTTCGCGGGCTCCCTTGAGCCCCGTTTCCGGGTAGGTTCCCATGGAAAGGGTCTTGCGCTTCCCGGCAAAGCGGTAGTCCAGCCTCCACCACTTGCCCCCGGCCGGGGCGATCAGCAGGTACAACCCCTTTGCATCGGCCATCTTGACGGGCTTGGCGGCGGGCTTGGCGTTGCGCACGGCGGTGTCTGATAGGGGCATGACGGTAACTCGTTTTGGTGGCAGGTCAGTTGCCGTCAAAGTTACCGCCAACCGCTGCCGGATGCAAGCGGATCGTGGCGAACCAATACGGACAACCAAGGCGCAAGAATCCAAGTGTTTCGCGGGCTTGGTGTACTTCGTCGAACTGTGGCGGACTGGCGTTTAATAGTTGGAGTGGATATTGAACCGGCATTGACCGGCCAAGCCGGGCCGTTTAGTCGGCGACGCGGGGCAAATCGGGGAACGATCCTTTGCGGATGTTGAAAAAGAATAACTCGGGCAGGCTGACCAGCACGCCCTTGGCGCCTTGCCAGAGGTTCGCGCCGCCGTCCCAAGGCAGCGTGAACAGGCCGAAAACCCCTTGCGCCAGCCCCGCAGCGAGGTTGGCCCCGCCCGCCAGCGGCCTGGCCCACACGGTGTCGTCGGTGAAAAAGACAAACGCGGCGTCGCCGCGGTGCCAGCGGTACAGCGTGGAACTGAACACATTGGACTCGCGCAAATCCACCCGCAGCGGGTTTTCTTGCCGCCTGGCCTGCTCCAGGCGGCGCAGCCGGTAAGACGGCAGCTCCTCCGTCGCGGCGACCCGCCAATGCCCGCCCACGGCCTGGAACGACACGAATGGAATAAACCCCGGGAAGCGCGCGGACACCTGGCCACCCAGCCTGCGCATGGACTCGGCGCGGGCCGCCCCGGCCGATCCCGCCGCCTCCGCCATCGCCGCGTCGACTACGCGGAAGATTTCGCTGGCGCAATTGCGGCCCAGCAGATCGTAAGCGTACAACCCGGCCAAGCCTTGCCCATACGCCTGCTGGTAAGGCTCCAGCCGGGCCAGCGCATCCCGCAGTTGGGCAGGCGTCATCCCCGCCGGCGGCCGCGGCGCGATCTTGGCCACCTGCGCCGGCAAGGCCGTCAAACGGGCCTCCCCGCCGGCCTCAAACCGGTTCGCCGCCTGCTCCAAATCGGCATAATCCCACTCGTCCACCGCCCCGGCCATCGCCGCCTTGGCCCGCAGAAACCGGGCGCGGTTGCCTGCGTCGGCGGGAGGCCGCGACGCCTCCGGGACGGCCTGCGGCGCTTCGTCGGCAGGGGGCTCCGCCAGATTGACAAACACCAGCCGGCCCGAGGCGAGGGATTCGTCCAACGCGGCCAGGCGCGCCACCCCCACCAACAAGGCCAAGCCCCAGTCCTCGCGCCCGGAGCGGAACAGCCCCAGCAACTGGCCTTCCAGCCTCGCCCGGTAAGCCGCCAAGGCTTGCTTTTCCACCTCGTCCAATCGAAACTCCGCCGCCTCGGGCCGCGACAACACGCCCTCCCTGGGCGCAAGCCCTAAGGCCAACACCTGCAACGCCGCCAAGGCGCGCAGATGGTTGGCGTAGCGCTCGGCAAAGGCAAGGCCGGCGGGCCGGAAACCGTCTTCGGTCAAATCAATCGACTGCGGGTCGCCGACCTCAGGCCGCAAATCGGCCAGACTTCGCAGCAGCGCCCGCCGTTTCGCCAGCAAGAACCCATCGCCAAAGACGGCTGCAACCCGCCGCGCCAACGGGGCCGGGCTTCCCTCCGGCACCGCGTCGGCGTAGTTCCAGCCGTCGGCCAGGAACAGCCCCGGCCCTTTCAACGCCAGCCCTTCCGCCTCGCCTTGTCGATGTAAAAAGGTTTCCAGCAAGCGCCGGTCTTGTTCCAGCCCGTCGCGCCGGTCGAATTGCTCCTGCTCGATCAACAACACGCGGTTGAAGCGCTCGCGCAGCAAATCCCGCGTCTCGGCGGACACCTCGACCCGGTGCCGGTAAATCGTGCGGTTTTCCTTGTCGCCATATTGCAGGCGGAACCAGGCGAAATCGTCGCGCTGGGCCCGCAGCAAACCCGGCGGGACATGCTGGAAATGGAACACCTCATCGCCCAGCCTCAACGCCGCATGGCCGCCGCTGGCCGTGCCCTCGCTGGCGTTGATATACAGATACTCGATGTCCGCGCCACGGGCGGCCAACGCGCAGCACAGCAGACCGGCGCCGACCAGCCGGCGCCCGCCCGCCCGGCGCGGCGGCTTACCGCTGCTGATAGCCTTCGGCAATCGCATCCATCTTCCAGGTTTGCGACTCGCCCAGGCTGGCCTTGAAGGCTTCATACTGGGCCTGGCTCAAACCCGCCTTGCGCAGCCCCTTGCCGATGGCGACATACGTGGACTTGTCCTCGTCCCAATGGGACAAGCCGTATTGGTCGGCGATCTTGCCCAGCCGCGCCCGGAACGCGTCCAGCTTGCCGTCGGAAGACTTGGCAAATTCGGCGGTGTAGTCACGCACATCCGTCTCGAAGCCCGCCTTGGTCTTGTCCTTGGAACTGGGCACCGAGGAAGAAGGGCTGGACGCCAGGTCGGAGGAGCTTTTCGAGCTGGTCGAAAAAGAGCAGGCGGGCAACAGCGCCGCCGCGAGCAACAGGGTAAAAGGCATTAGCAGTCTGGGCATGTTCGATTCTCGTCAAGTGGGGGGAAACAATTCGTCAACCTAGGCGGGAAATAGCCCCGCCAAGCGTCCAGCATAGGACTTGTCACGCCGTCTGCGCCAGTGTGGACGGCGAAAATTCCGCTCAGCACCGTATCGGTCGTTATCAGCTCCAGCCACCAGCCTAGCGTGGCTTCGCCAAGGCGAATTTCGGACGCCGAATGACTTCTTTGTACTCGGTAAGGATGGCGGGTGTCACCAGCCAGGCAAAATCCTGCTGGGCCAAGCACCAGCACAATACCCTTTCCGGCAAACGATCCCGAATCACCGCCGACACGCAGATGGGCGAAGGATAGCACGAATCGGCAAAAATGTGTCAAATATGAAATTTTAGTGTTGCATCTTGTGCTTAATACGCTATCTTTGTGCCAAATACGACATAAACAGGATAGCACACCATGGCCCAGCACCGCCTCCTCTCGGCCAAAGCCCGCACGCTGCCGCTGAAGCAGATTTTCACCATGCCGGAAGAGGCCGCTTTCGGCCTGTTCTAAGGAGTCGCGCTGGGGCCGCGGCAATCCTGGCCGCCCAATCTGCGGCGTCATCGACGCCCATTACTTCATCGGCACCCGCAAGCAATGGCGCTGCAAAGCATTGGCTAAGGGGGCGAATCGGTTTACCATCTTCTCTTTGGGTAACCCTAATCCGCCCCGCCTTCCTGCCCATTCCCCATGCTGACCGCCCTCAACCCCTTCGACAGCAACCAGCCCTTCCCCAACGTTTCCCAGGCCCTGGAAGAACCCAACGGGCTGTTGGCCGTGGGAGGCTGCCTGTCGGGCCGGCGGCTGTTGAACGCCTACCGGCACGGCGTCTTTCCCTGGTTCAGCCAGGGCGAGCCGATCTTGTGGTGGTCGCCGGACCCGCGGCTAGTGCTGTTCCCGGAGCGGCTGCACCTCTCCCGCAGCCTGCGCAAGACGCTCAACAGCGGGCGGTTCGAGTTCAGCTTCGACGGCTGCTTTGAACAGGTCATCGACGCCTGCGCGATGCCCCGCGCCTATGCCAGCAGCACGTGGATCTCCCCGGCGATCAAGCGGGCGTTCTGCCAATTGCACGAGCAAGGCTTCGCCCATTCCTTCGAGGCATGGAAGGACGGGCAGTTGGTGGGCGGGCTGTATGGCCTGGCGCTAGGGCGGGTGTTTTTCGGCGAATCCATGTTCCATGCCGAAACCGACGCCTCCAAGGCGGCTTTCGCCTTCGCGGTGGGCCGCCTGAAGGACTGGGGCTACCGGCTCGTCGATTGCCAGGTGCACACCGAACACCTGGCCAGCCTGGGGGCGGAAGAAGTTCCCCGCGCCGAGTTCGTCCGTCTGCTGGCGGATTATTGCGGCCAGCCGCCCGAGGCTTCGGCCTGGATCGGACAGGAGCCGGGCCGGTGAAGCAAATCCGGCTGTTTCGCGGCGCCGAGCACCCCTGCTCCTATCTGCCGGGCCGGGCCGCTTGCTCGGCCTACGCCGACCCCACCCTGGAGCTGGACGTTCCCATTTATTCCGGCCTCGCCGCGCAGGGCTTCCGCCGCAGCGGCGACCTGGTTTACCGGCCCCACTGCCTGGGCTGCGCGGCTTGCGTGCCGGTGCGGATACCGGTGGCGCGGTTCGCGCCCGACCGCTCGCAGCGGCGCGTCCTGCGCGACAACGCCGGGGTGGCGGCCACATCCAAGCCCGCCGTGTTCGACGAGGCGCACTACCGCCTGTTCCAGCGCTACCTGGCAGCCCGCCACGACGACGGCGGCATGGCGGATTCCAGCGAAGAAGACTATATGGGCTTCCTCGGCAGCCGCTGGGCCGACACCCGCTTCGTGGAATTCAGGCTGGAGGGGAGGCTGCTGGCCGTCGCGGTGGTGGACCGGCTGGAGACGGGGCTGTCGGCGGCCTACACGTTCTTTGACCCCGACGAGGATCGGCGCGGCCTGGGGACGCTGGCCGTGCTGTGGCAGGTCGGCGAGGCGCGGCGGCGGGGCCTGGAGTGGGTTTATCTGGGGTTTTGGATCGAAGGCTGCCGCAAAATGAACTACAAAGACCGCTTCCGCCCGTTGCAAGCCCTGCGCGGCGGGCAGTGGCTGACGTTTGAAAAAGGCGAGAAGATTCACCTCTGATATGGTAACATCGGCAACTTTAACCACCCCGTCTCTTTACGGAGAGGCAGGGGTGCCCGGTTCGCCAACGCATGGAGTTTTATGTCTAAAGAAGATCAAATCGAAATGGAAGGCAAGGTGATCGAGACCCTGCCCAACACCACCTTCCGCGTGGAGCTGGACAACGGCCACGTCATCATCGCCCATATTTCCGGCAAGATGCGCAAGCATTACATCCGCATCCTGACCGGCGACCGCGTCAAGGTCGAAATGACCCCCTACGACCTGACCAAGGGCCGGATCACCTTCCGCCAGCGTTAAGAGGCGGCTTTCAAGCCGTCTCCGGCGCCTTCTCCCGCAAGCTCACGATGGCGAACGCCAATTTGCCTTCCCGCACGCTGATCCTCACCATGCCGCCCTCGGCCAGCTTGCCGAACAGGATCTCGTCGGCGAGCGGTTTCTTGATGTTTTCCTGAATCACCCTGGACATCGGCCTGGCCCCCATCTTCGGGTCGCAGCCGTGCGTGGCCAGCCACTCCCGCGCGTCGGGCTCCAGCGCCAGGGACACGCGCTTCTCGGACAGTTGCGACTCCAGCTCGAAAATGAATTTGTCCACCACCTGGCGGATGATCTCCATGTGCAGCGACTTGAACTGGATGATGGCGTCCAGGCGGTTGCGGAACTCCGGCGCGAACAGCCGGTCGATGGCCTTCATCGCGTCGGTGGAGTTGTCCTGCGGCGTGAAGCCAATCGAAGGCCGGTCGCCGTCCGCCGCGCCCGCGTTGGTGGTCATGATCAGCACGATGTTGCGGAAGTCCGCCTTGCGGCCGTTGTTGTCGGTCAGCGTGCCGTGGTCCATGACCTGCAACAGCAGGTTGAACACGTCCGGGTGCGCCTTTTCGATCTCGTCCAACAACAGCACCGCGTGGGGGTTCTTGGTGACCGCCTCGGTCAACAGCCCGCCCTGGTCGAAGCCGACATAGCCCGGCGGCGCGCCGATCAGCCTGGAGACGGTGTGGCGCTCCATGTACTCGGACATGTCGAAGCGGATCAGCTCGATCCCCAGCACCTTGGCCAACTGGCGGCTGACCTCGGTCTTGCCGACGCCGGTCGGGCCTGCGAACAGGAAGGAGCCGATGGGCTTTTGCACTTCCCGCAGGCCCGCCCGCGACAGCTTGATCGCGGCGGACAGCGCGGCAATCGCCTCGTCCTGGCCGAACACCAGCATCTTCAGGTGCTTCTCCAAGTCTTTAAGCTTGTCCTTGTCGTTGGTGGAGATGGTTTTGGGCGGTATGCGGGCGATCTTGGCGACGATGTCCTCGATCTCCACCGTGCCGATCAGCTTCTTGCGCTTGGAGGCCGGCTGCAAGCGCTGGCAGGCGCCGGCCTCGTCGATCACGTCGATGGCCTTATCCGGCAGGTGCCTGTCGTTGATGTAGCGGTTCGACAGCTCCGCCGCCGTGCGCAGCGCCGACAGGGAGTATTTGACATCGTGGTGCTGCTCGAAGCGGGACTTCAAGCCGCGCAGAATCTGATACGTCTCGTCCACGCTGGGCTCGACGATGTCGATCTTCTGGAAGCGCCGCGCCAGGGCGCGGTCTTTCTCGAACACGCCGCGGAACTCCTGATAGGTGGTCGAGCCGATGCAGCGCATCTCGCCGGAGGCCAGCATCGGCTTGATCAGGTTGGAGGCGTCCATGACGCCGCCCGAGGCCGAACCCGCGCCGATGATGGTGTGGATTTCGTCGATGAACAGGATGGACTTGGGCTCCTTCTTCAATTGCCCCAGCAAGGACTTCAGGCGCTTCTCGAAATCGCCGCGGTACTTGGTGCCCGCCACCAGCGCACCCAGATCCAGTGCGTAGATGACATTGTCCTTCAGAATCTCCGGCACTTCGTTCTCGACGATTTTCTTCGCCAAGCCCTCGGCGATGGCGGTCTTGCCCACACCGGCCTCGCCCACCAGCAAAGGATTGTTCTTGCGGCGGCGGCACAATACCTGGATCGTCCGCTCGACCTCGTCTTTGCGGCCGATCAGCGGGTCGATCTTGCCCTTTTTCGCCAACTCGTTGAGATTGGCGGCGTACTTTTCCAGCGGGTTGGCGGAAGACTCGCCCTCCTCGCCCTCGGCCTGGCCGCGCGGGGCCGCGTCGGGCTCGTCGTGCAGCTTGGAAATGCCGTGGGAGATGAAGTTGACGACATCCAGCCGGGAAATGTCCTGCTTGCCCAGCAGGTAGACCGCCTGCGAATCCTGCTCGCTGAAGATGGCGACGAGGATGTTGGCCCCGTTGACCTCTTTCTTGCCGGCCGACTGCACATGGAAGGCGGCGCGCTGCAACACCCGCTGGAAGCCCAGCGTGGGCTGGGTGTCGCGCTTGACGCCGGCCGGAATCAGCGGCGTGGTCTCGACCAGGAACGCCTGCAGCTCCTTGCGCAGCAGGTCGAGGTTGGCCCCGCAGGCGTTGAGCACCTCCACCGCCGACGCGTTGTCCAGCATGGCCAGCAGCAGATGCTCGACCGTGATGAATTCGTGGCGCTTGTCGTAAGCCGCGCGAAAGGCGGCGTTCAGCGAAAATTCGAGTTCTTTGCTTAACATAAATTTGCTCCGCCTAGGCTTCTTCCATCGTGCATAAAAGAGGGTGTTGATGCTTGCGGGAAAAGTCGCTGACTTGCTGGACTTTCGTCTCCGCCACGTCCCTGGAGAACACCCCGCACACCCCGATGCCGCGCGTGTGGACATGGAGCATGATCTGGGTGGCCTTTTCCTCGCTCATGCCGAAAAAGCTCTTCAGCACCAGTACGACGAATTCCATGGGGGTGAAATCATCGTTCAACAACAAGACTTTGAACATTGGCGGCCGTTTCAGTTTCGGCCTGGCTTCCTGTACAGCAAGCTCGTCATTGAGTTTGTGGTCAGGGGATTGGGACATCTTGACTAGAACCTCGAAAAACATGGCCAGGCGGGCGGCGACCCGGCTTCAACAAAAATCGTCCGCCTGGCACCCAATATATCACCGGACGATTGGCTTGTGTAAATAGCTTAGGCGGCTTGGCCGGCGGGCGCCGCGCCGGCCCCGAGCTACAGCCAGCCGGCCTTTTTCAAGCGCCGGTAGAGCAGCGCGCAGGCCACGCTCAAGCCGCCGACCACGGTAGGATAGCTATAAGGCCAGTCCAGTTCCGGCATGCTCTTAAAGTTCATGCCATACAGGCTGAACACCATGGTGGGCAGCGCCAGGATCGCGCCCCAGCCCGCCAGGCGCTTGACAACCTCGTTCTGGCCCACAGTCACCAAGGCGAGGTGGACCTGCATCGCGGCGGTGAGCATTTCCCGCATGCCGTCGATGGCCTGGTTGATGCGTTTGACGTGGTCGGAGATGTCGCGGTAATAGAATTGTATGTCCTCGCTGATGATGTTGCCATGGAAGCGCGTCAGCTCGTTGCAGATGTCCAGCAAAGGCGTGGCCGCCCCGCGCAACAGCAGCAGCTCGTGCTTCAGATCATAGAGCTTCTCCAAAGTCTGCTGGTTGAAGCGGTTGCGGAAAATGTCCTCCTCCAGCCGCTCGAAACGCTCTTGCAGGCCATCGACCACCGGCATGTAATTGTCGACGATGAAATCCATCAGCGCGTACAGCGCGAAACCCGGCCCCTTGGCCAGATTTTCCGGCATGCCCTCGCAACGCTCGCGCACCCGGCTGAAACTCAGCGGCGTGCCGTGGCGGACGGTGACGATGAAGCGCGGGCCGACAAAGATGTGGGTCTCGCCGAACTGCACGGCGTTGCGGTAAATCTGCGCGGTTTGCAGCACCAGGAACAGCGAATCGCCGTAGCCTTCCAGCTTCGGGCGCTGGTGGGCGGTGCGGGTGTCCTCGACGGCCAGCTCGTGCAGGCCGAACTCCTGCTGGATCTTGTCCAGCAATGCCGCGTTCGGCTCGCGCAGGCCCAGCCAGACGAAGGTGTCGTCCTGCCCCAGCAGATCGCTGATCTGGTCGATGCCGATGTCGCCGACGCGCCGCCCGCCCGTGTAGGCGACGCACTTCATCACCATGGCCTGGTAGGCCCGGCTGTTGCCGTCGGCGGCGCTGAAAACCGGCGTGGCATGCTCGGCGGGCATGTCGTCCGCGTCGGCGGGCTCGGGCGGGAGACGCAACATGAGGGTCACTGAAGATTCTCTGTCAAATAAAATAAACGCCGCAAGCGGCTTGCGCGCGGGCGAAAAGAGGACAGATTGTACTCCATGGCCCGCGTAAGGAAAGCTTGACCGAAACCCGGCCTTGATGGTTTGCTTAAGGCCCTTGCCGCCCGCCTGCAAGGTTTTGGGCACGCCTCCAACCCATAAACACTCAACCAGGATTCCCATGAAGAAATTCATCAATTCCGTAGACACCTTGCTGGACGAAAGCCTGCGCGGCTTCGCCCAGGCCCATGCCGGCATCCTCCGCTACCACCCCGAACCGCGCTACCTGGCCCGCACCCTTCCCCGCCCGGCCGGCAAGGTCGCGCTGATTTCCGGCGGCGGCTCCGGCCACGAGCCCTTGCACGGCGGCTTCGTCGGCCTTGGCATGCTGGACGCGGCCTGCCCCGGCCAGGTGTTCACCTCGCCGACGCCGGACCAGATGCTCGCCGCCGCGCAGGCGGTCGACAACGGTGGCGGCGTGCTGTTCATCGTCAAGAACTATGCCGGCGACGTGATGAATTTCGAGATCGCCGCCGAAATGCTGGACGGCCCGCACGAGACCGTGCTGGTGCATGACGACGTGTCCATCCCCGAACACCAAGGCATGGGCCGGCGCGGCGTGGCGGGCACCACTATCGTCGAAAAAATCGTCGGCGCGGCGGCGGAGGCGGGCTACGACCTAGCCGCCTGCAAAGCGCTGGGCGAAAAAGTCGTCCACGCCACCGCCTCGATGGGCGTGGCGCTGACCAGTTGCACCGTGCCCGCGCTGGGCCACCCGACCTTCGCCCTCGGCGAGGACGAAATGGAGCTGGGCGTCGGCATCCATGGCGAAAAAGGCCGCGAGCGCGCCAAGCTGGGCAGCGCGGCGGAGATCGTCGAAACACTGGCGCACACGATCTGCGACGAACTGAAACCCGGCCCCGGCCAGCAGGCTTTGCTGCATGTCAACGGCTTCGGTGGAACGCCGCTGATGGAACTGTACCTGGTCTACGAACTGGCCCGGCAATACTTCGGCGGGCGCGGCGTGGACATCACCCGCTCGCTGGTCGGCAATTTCACCACCTCGCTGGACATGGCCGGCGCGTCCATCACCTTGGCCTTGCTGGACGAGGAAACGACCGGGCTCTGGGACGCGCCGGTGCATACGGCGGCCTTGCGCTGGGGCTGTTAGGCGGGCGGCGCGATGAATCCGCAACTGCTGTTCCTATGTACCGGCAACTATTACCGCAGCCGCTTCGCCGAATGCCTGTTCAACCACCTGGCACCCGCCCACGGCCTGCCGTGGCGGGCGTTCTCGCGCGGCATCGCGATTGAGCTGGGCGTCGACAATGTCGGCCCCGTCGCCGCCTCCACGCTGGCCGCGCTGGCCCGGCTCGGCGTCGAACTGGACGCCGGACACCGCTATCCATTGGCCTTGGCCGAAGACGACTTAAAGCGGGCCGGCCACATCATCGCCCTCAAGCGCGACGAGCACCAGCCGATGCTGGCTGAAAAATTCCCCGGCTGGGTCGGACAGGTTGAATATTGGCAGGTGCATGACATCGACCAGGCCCACCCGGACGACGCGCTGCCGCAAATCGAACAGGAAGTGCGGGCTCTGCTTCGGCGCTTGGCCGATAAAACTTAAGGCCAGCCCAGTTTTCCACCATCAGGAGCATCCCAGTGAATAATCCAGGCGAACCCAGCAAAGTCATCGTCGTCGATCTGCAAATGCCGTTCTTTTCCATTGTCGTGCTGATGGTCAAATGGGCCTTGGCCTCAATTCCGGCGATCATCATCTTGGCGGTGATTTTCAGCCTTGCCACCGGCCTGACGGGTGGATTGATCGGCGGGATGATGCGCTGAGGTTGTAGGGATAACATCGCTTCAAGCGAAGTTATCCCTTTGCTCTTGCGCTGAACCCCACCTACACGCCACCGATGCAGCCGCGTATACGCACCCTAGCAAAGAAAGCCACCCAGCAAGGGTTGCTTCAATCATTTCAAGCAAAACCATTAACAGGTAAAACCGTGAGCGACATATTGATTGCGCCGAATGGCAACAATGCCAACAAAGAAGTTTCTATCCTGTTGGCCCATCAAACCTTTGTCGATATGGTGCTGAACTTTTTAGGAAAAAAAGAAAGACTTAATTATAGAATAAAAAATAATTTTATTCTTCGACTGAATGACATCGAACAATTCCACTACCTGCTTGAAACCAAGATAGCTAAAGAACAACCGGTACATATCAATCATTTTTCTGTCACCATCTCATACCATGATGGAACCGCCAGAGAAATCAATGGCATTAAAGCTCTTAATGGCTTTATTGAAACCAGGGATGTAATTCCAAGATCTGTCACATTATCATGGAATGTAGTGGTAAATTTCCCAACTTCAACAAGCATTGAAAATCAAAAAATTGATCTTAGCTTTATCACCAACAGAAAGGCAGAAGCGCCAGGAAATATTATTTTAACCATAAATTACACTAACCAAGCGTGGGGAACAGAAGTTCTGAATCTATTAAAAGACAAGATAAGAGAGGTCTTATGGATTGACACTAGCCATGCAATAGCCGTTAGCATCAAAAAAAGACTTATTGATATAGGAATAGGATTCGTTGCTATTGCATTTATCATATCCACCATCATAGCCTCCATATTACCTCAAGACAACAAAACACCTAACCCATCCATTCATGATGCAACCGAAGAAACTTACTTTGAGCTAGCAAAAAGCATTGCAGAAAACAAAAACGAACACGATAATTCGTTAGTGCGATTTTCGTTAACATATCTCTCTGATGAACACATAAAAAGCATCGCTAAAAATCATATCATTGACACAAAAACACAAACAGCCTTAATAGCTTTTGCAAGCGCAAGAGAAGAAAGTTTTAAAAAAGAGCAGCATGAAAAGACAGTTAAAACTTTAGCTCGTTTAAAATTTATTGGCGCAATTTTAGCTTTATGGTTTGCCATATATTTTTATCTATACCAATACATAAAACACCATAAAACAAAAAGCTATATTTTGCTAAATAAAAGATCTGAAAAAGAATATGACACTGACCGCGCCAACCAAAGCAAGCTTGAATACTACAGCATCACATCCGCCTGCATTGCGGTGATATTAGGCGTCATTGGCAATTTCGTGTACCAACTATTGACGCAATGACCTAGATTTAAAGAGGCAACCATGGCCGCGAACACAATCACTATTGAAATCCCTGAAAAGGTATTGCTGGCCGAAAAGACCGACGCCGCCAGTTTTGGCCGTGAAATGCGGATGCTCGCGGCGGTCAAGCTGTTTGAACTGGGACGCCTTTCATCCGGCCGGGCGGCGGAGCTTGCCGGCATGTCGCGCGTGGAGTTTTTGCTCAATTTGAGCCGCTACAAAGTTTTCCCTTTAGCGGCCGAACTCGATGACTTGGAAAGCCAGCATGCCCAAGGCCATTAGCAACACATCCCCCTTGCTGTACCTGTATCGGGTCGAGGCTATTGATTGGCTGCCAAAGCTGTTTGACGAAATCTGGACAACCGAAGCGGTGCGCAATGAGTTGCTGGCGGGGCAGATGAAAGGTTGTGAAGTGCCCATTCCAGCGGACTATTCATGGCTGCGCATCGTCAATCCCCAGGCCATGCCTTCGGAATGGTTGGCTTTAGACTTGGGGGCGGGCGAGCTTTCCGCAATGGCGCTGGCCTTGGAAAACCCCGGCCGCGTTATTCTGCTGGACGACATGCTGGCGCGGCGCACGGCAATCGCAGCCGGATTAAACGTGTGGGGAAGCTTGAAAGTGCTGCTTGAAGCCAAGTCTCAAGGTTTGGTTGACAGGCTTGGACCGGTTGTGAATCGCCTGCATGAGGCGGGCATGTGGATTTCCGCCGACGTGAAACACCGCATTCTCGAACTCGCCGGGGAAGCTGGAAACCAAAAACTGGGCAATTAGCCAATCGTTGACAAGCCGAACCCTGTCCGTCATGGTAGGCAGGCGCTTGGGAACGAGCAGAACATCGCTTCAAGTGATGCCCCTTTGCTCCTTTGGGTATCTGCCACCGTTGAAAAGCGCTCCCTAAAGATAGCCCTATCGAGGTGCCCAAATGTCCGCCGTCCTGAAAACCGACCCCGGTTTATACGCCCAACTCTGCGCCCTGCCGCCCGGCCAAACCGGGGAAATCATCGCCGGGAAACTGCATGTGCAGCCCCGGCCCGCCGGCCCCCATGCGTTGGCGAGTTCCGCGCTGGGCGGGGAGTTGTCTGGCCCGTTCCAACGCGGCAAAGGCGGGCCGGGCGGCTGGTGGATACTCGACGAGCCGGAAGTCCATTTCGTCCGCGATGTCGAAGTCTGCGTGCCAGACATCGCCGGTTGGCGCAAGGAGCGTTTGCCGAAGATACCTCAAGGCCATCGGTTTGAAGTGGTGCCCGATTGGGTTTGCGAAGTATTATCGCCTAGCACCGCCAAAACCGACCGGGTGGAAAAGATGCCGGTTTATGCCCGTTATGGCGTAGCCTACTTATGGCTCGTAAATCCAATTGAACGGACGTTGGAGGCGTTCGCGCTGCGCGACGGGCTATGGACGGTGATCGGCTTGTTTCAGGAGGGCGACACCGCGCAGGTCGCGCCATTTGAGGCTGTCGCGCTGAATTTGGCGGATTTGTGGGCGGAAACGGAGGAGGGGTGAAATCCCTTGCCGGCGTCATTCCGGCCAAAACTCCCGATCCAGGATTTGCTCAAGGGTATAGGGGCATTCGATGGGAAAAACGCTTTTGGACAGTGAAGTCTCATAGATAGCGTCGCTGCGGGCGTCAAAATACTCACTCGCGACAAATCCCGGCAGCAAAGGCTTCAAACTGGGGCTGTCGTCCAACAATCGGCGGATGGCGCGGCGCTGCTCGGCGATGGTCAAACGCCAACTGACGCCCCGGCGCTCACTTTGATATTGCCATTTCAATAGATGGGCTATTAACACCGTCAGGCGGCTCATGAGTTCGCGTTTGTCGGATGCGCCCATGCTTTCCAGTTCCTCGCTGAGGTGTTCGATGTCCAACTCGGCCCAGCGGCCCTGCTTCAGCCACTGGGCCTGCTGCCGCGTCCAGGCGTAATAGTCCTCATCGTGCTTGACCGCGCCCATGTCGGCCTACCCGGCGTCCCCGGCCAACACGCCGCCTATCGCCGCGATCATCAACTGGCTGGTCCGCGCGCCCGCGTCGATGCAGCCGCGCGCGCGTTCGCCCAGGAAGGACGAGCGACCTTTGGTCGGCACCAGGTCGCGCGTGGATTCGCAGCCGGCCTCGGCGGCGCGGTTGATTTCAGCGACGACCTTGGGCAAATCCCAGGACTCCGCTGCCGCCTGCCGCAACACCTCGGCGACCGGGATCAGCACGTCCAGCATGGTCTTCTCGCCCAGCTCGGCCTTGCCGCGCTGCTTCATGGCGTCCACGCCCGCGCCGAAGCCCTCGGCCAGATGGGCCAGGCTCATGTCCCTGCCCTTGAAGGATTTGGCCATGGCGAGGAAAAACGTGCCGTACAGCGAGCCGGACGCGCCACCGACCGTGCTCATCACGCTCATGCCCATTTTCTGTAACGCGGCAGGCCAGTCCAAAGCCCCGAGATCCGGGGCCAGGCTGGCCAACACGCCCAGGCCGCGCTGCACATTGGTGACATGGTCGCCGTCGCCGATGGCCTGGTCCAGCGCGGTCACTTCCGCCTCGTTCGCGTTGATGACGGCGGTGGCGGCTTGGATAAACGCGTCAATCTGTGTCGTGCTCACTGACATGGGAATACCTGCTGAGTGTTTGACCAACCTGGATTCAACGCCCCTTGGCTTTCTTGAAAGCCGCCGTCCAATCGCCGGCCTGCTTTCTCGCCTCGGCGGCTTGTTCCGGGCTCAAGCCTTTTTCCGCGGCGGCGGCGCTCTGGAAAGCGCCGGAAATGATAAACCATTTGACCGCCTCCATGGAATTTTGCGCGACGCCCTTGCCGTCCTGGTAAAGCTGGCCGAGATTGTGCTGCGCCTCGGCGTTGCCTTGTTCGGCGGCTTTCGCAAACCATTTCGCGGCTTCTTTAAAATCTTGCGGAACGCCCTGCCCGTCCATATACATGATCGCCAAATTCATCTGCGCCGCGATGACGCCCAGCTCGGCGTCCTTGCGGTACAGCGCCGCCGCCTTTTCATAATGCTCCGCCGAATAGGCTTCATCGCCCTCGCTCAACTCCGGATGGTCGGCGGCGGCGAGGGCGACGCCCTGCCCCCAGCCTATGACGGCGGCCAGCCCCAACACCCACAACGTTTTTTTCATTTCCCCCCCATTAACAACGATGGCGCGACATAGTGGTAACCCCGGCACTTGACTAAATAGGCCGAGCGTTTTTGCTTGCCCCTGCCCTCGACTTCGACCAGCACCGGCTCATCAACTTGGGCAAAGTACGATTTCAACAACAATATTGAATAGATTTCGATTTTATTCAGCACGACTATCGCCGGGCGGCCTTCGAAGGCGTTCAAATCAGCCCAGTAACGATAACCGATGCCACTGGCACCTAACACATAATCATTGACCGTATCCACCGTATCGCGCAAATAAAACCCGGTTTCCGCGGCAATGTTCAGCTTGTCCCAGCCGACGATGAACGCCGGTTTCCCGCTTTCGCGCGCCAGCGCTGCGCGGGCCTGGCCGATTTCGCCGGCCAGCGCCTGCCAGCCGCCCGCGTTGTTGAGCGCGAAAACCTGAGGAACGCCCCAGGCCAGACCGGCATGCACCACCGCGCCGACCGCCAGCGACAGCGCGACGGCAGCGCCCAGCAGCCAAGACCGAAGGCGGCGGCCGCGCCCAACGCCGTCCAGCTCCAGCCACACGGCGGCGGCGGCGAACGACCACGACAAATAAGCCGGCGCGGTCCAATTGACATGGCCTTTGTTCTTGAAACTGGCCAGCACGAACACCGCGAACAAGGGCAGCGCGAAAGCCATGGCGAAATTCCAGCGGTCTTCCCGGCCAATCCAGCCGCGGCGGACGGCGGGCGCCAGCGTGTAAGCATACAAGGCCAGCAGAAACGGCGTCAGCGCCAAGACTTGATACAGCCAGAACAGACCGGCTTCATGCAGCGGGTCGTGGCGCACGACGGCGGTGCGGGTGGACTGGAACAGGAACGACGCCCACTGGTGCTGGGCGTTCCAGATGATCACCGGGCTGAACACCGCGAGGGCCAGCCCCAGCCCCAGCCACGGCTCCAGCCGCGCCAGCCAGTGCCGGTGCTTGGCCGACACCAGCAAAAACAGGAATAACGAGCCGGCCAGCATCACCGCCGTGTATTTGGACAGCATCGCGCCGCCCAGCCCCAGCCCGGCCAGCAGCCAAAAGCCCATTTGGCTGGTGTGCAGCGCTTTGCTGATGCCATACAAAGCCAGCGCCCAAAAAAACATCAGCGGCGCGTCCGGCGTCACGATGAAGCCGATGCCGACAAAGATCGGCGACAGGCAAAACAACAGCACGGCCAGCGCGCCGGTTTTCTCGCCAAACCACAGCCGGCCGGTCGAAAACAGCAACCAGGCCGTGCCCGGCCACAACAGGATCGCGGCCATGCGGACACCCAGCTCGGTGTCGCCGAACACTGCGGTGCCCAGCCCAATCAGCCAAGCCACCATCGGCGGGTGGTCGAAATAACTCAGCGCCGGATGCTGGCTGTAAGTCCAGTAATACGCCTCCTCGGGCACCAGTTCGGTGTGTGGGGCCAGCAACAGCCGGATCAACGTCCAGGCCAGCACGCCGCAGGCGGCGGCAATCGACCAAACGGGCCTGTCTGCGCAGGCGGGGGGATTAGTGGCGTCCACGTTTCGAATCAGGCTCCGAGGCCAGCCAAGGTGGCCTGTGTATTAAATAGGGGGCTTCAGCCCAATGCCGTCAAGTTAAGGATTTTCCGTTCGCCCTGAGCCAGTCGAAGGGTGGACGGAAAATCCTACCTTGGACTGGCGGGCGATTTTCACGGCCAGCAACACGATCAACACCGTCGTCCAGCCAGCCGACAGATACCCAATCGTCCCGTCAAACAAGCTGACCAGATAATACGTGGGCGAATAGAAATTAAACTGGGTCATGGGTTTGGTCGCCTTGATGACAAACACCCAGCCGGCATGCAAGCCGATGCACCAGGCCAGCCCGGTGGCCGGGTATAGCAGCCTGACGCAAGCCAGAAAAGCGCCGGCCGCCAACAAGGCGAGAAACGAATCGAGATGCGGCGCGGCCAGGTTGCGGAACGCGTCCAGCACCAGCACAAACCCCGTGTCCCAACGCACTTCATCGTATTCCGGCCTCAGGTCGGTGTTGAGAAAATGCAGGCTGGCGAAATACGCCGCGCTAATCAACACCGCGTTGACGCGGCCCGTCTTGCGGAGAAGGCTGCCAAGCAGGAACCCCCGGAACACCGGCTCCTCAATCGAAGCCACCGCCAGCCCGATCAACACCCCCTTCAGCGACAGGCTGACAGCCCGGGCGAGCTGCAACTTGTCATGGTCGAGTTCGCGGGCATGCAGCAGCAACACCACCAGCACATGGATGGCCAGCATCAGCGCGCCCAAGGCGAAGCCGCGCGCCAGCAGGCGGAAAAATTCCCGCCGCGGGAGGGCCACGCCGATATCCGCCTTGCCCAGCCCCAGCCGCCGCCCCAGCGGAAACAGGCTGAGCATCATCATGAACTCGGCGCATTTGAACACCAGCGTCTGGTAATCCAGCGCCCTGGGCAGCACAAAATGCAAAGGGTAAGACAGCAGGGCCGAAGCGAAGGCGCAAACCACCAGATAGGCGGCGGGGGCGGCGGTCAATCCCAACAACGAAACATATTTCATGAACACTCAAAAAATCCGATCCACCGAAGAAGCCTCGCCATTGCCGTTGACCCTGACCAGGAACGTGCCGCCGTCATTGTCCCGGGCGATGAACAGATGGTTGCCCAAATACAGCACATGGGCGTCGGGCACCACCTGGTAAACCGCCGTGTAGTCTTCCTCCGAGCCGCTGCACGCCGCGAGCGCGGCGAACAGCGGCAAAGCAATCAGTTTTTTCATGTGGGGTCGCCTGCTCGCGAATGATTAAGGGCGCGCTTTAGACAGGGGCGCTGCGCTTTTTCGCCCGACCCGGCGAGGCGGCATGATACAAAAAAAACGCGGCGGAAGCACAAACAAACGCAGGCACGGCCGATTGGCGAAAGGGCTTCGCTTTAAGGCCACACCCCGCTATTCCTCGATTTCGACCCGGAAGCAGGCACGCTAAGGAATGGCGGAAGGGCGCTTCGAAAAACCCCGCCCTTCGACAAGCTCAAAGAGGCGGGCCTTACCTGACCGGCAACTCGATATTCTTGAACAGCGCCTCGATCTCGTGCTTCTCGCGCAGCGCCAGCGCCTGCGTGATGATCTTCTGGGTCAAATGCGGCGCGAACAGGCGGATGAATTCGTAAATGAAGCCACGGATGAACATATCCCGGCGCAGGCAGACTTTGGTGACGCTGCGGCCAAACAAATGCTCCGCGTCCAAAGCCACCAGATCGCTGTCGACCTCCGGGTCGTAAGCCATCCGCGCCACGATGCCGACCCCCAGGCCCAGCCGCACATACGTCTTGATCACGTCGGCGTCCACCGCGGTCAGCGCCACTTGCGGGCGGATGTCCTGCTGCTCGAACGCCTGGTCCAATTGCGAGCGCCCGGTGAAGCCGAACACATAAGTCACGATGGGATAGGCGGCCACCTCGCGCAGGCTGATTTCGGGCTTTTGCGTCAACGGATGGCCCTGGGGCACCAGCACGCAGCGGTTCCACTCGTAGCAGGGCAGTTGCACCAGGTTTTCAAACAGATCCATGCCCTCGGTGGCGATGGCCATGTCGACCAGCCCGCGCGAGGCCAGCTCGGCGATCTGCATCGGCGTGCCCTGGTTGATGTGCAACTGGATGCCCGGATAGCGCGCCATGAACTCGCGCACCACTTTCGGCAGCGCGTAGCGCGCCTGCGTGTGGGTGGTGGCGATGGACAGCGTGCCCGCCTTGTTGTCCTTGTGGTCTTGGGCGATGTTCTTGATGTCCTGCGCCTTGCCGAGGATCTCCCCGGCGATGGCGACGATCAGCTTGCCGGCGTCGGTGATTTCGGTCAGGTGCTTGCCGTTGCGGGCGAAGATCGGCACGCCCAGCTCGGACTCCAGCAGGCGGACTTGCTTGCTGATGCCAGGCTGCGAGGTGTAAAGGCTGTCCGCCGTGGCGGAGACATTGAGTTCATGCCGGGAAATCTCCCAGATATAGCGCAGTTGCTGAAGTTTCATGGCGTTCACGAGGGAAGGACGGGGCGCGGCCCGCTAGGGGCGGAGAGGCCGGGCCGATCAAAACGCCCGGCCCTAGTAAAAATCGCGGAGTGGACGCCGCCTTGGAAAAACCTCAAGGCGGCCGCAAAACATAACGGGCTTACCTCTCCAAATATTGGAACTTGTCCCCCTTTTCTTTCCAAGCGTCGGCGTCGGGCAGGGCCGGCTTGACCTCCGTGATCGTCGGCCAGATGGCCGCCAACTCCTTGTTGAGGGCAATGAATTGCTGTTGATCAGCGGGCACTTCGTCCTCGGAATGGATGGCCTTGGCCGGGCACTCGGGCTCGCACAGCGAGCAGTCAATGCATTCGTCGGGATCGATCACAAGGAAATTGGGGCCTTCGTGAAAGCAATCGACCGGGCAGACGTCCACGCAATCGGTGAATTTGCACTTGATGCAATTTTCGGTCACTACGAAAGTCATCTTGGGTTTTCCTAACTCTAAATTGGGTGATTGAATTTTGGGGTAGCGGGAATGCCAGCGCATGGCCGGTTTGCGGCGACGCGGCATGGCAAGCTCCGGCGGGGTGGCGCGCATTTTACCTTGACCGGGACATATTTCCAAAAACCTAAGGCCAGACTGACGCCCCGGGCGCTTTCGCCGGCCCGGTTCAGCCCGCGCCCGGCAGATGCGGCCCCAGCCAAGCCTTCCACTCTTCGAACAACGCGTGGTCGCAAGCCGCCACGGCGGAGCGCGGTTGCAGCGCCGGTGTGTAAATCGGCCCGCCTTCCAGGCTTTCCGCGCAACCGCCGGCCTCGGCCAGGATCAAAGCCCCCGCCGCGTAATCCCACAGCTTTTGCCGGCCATGCAGATACACCTGGTAGCGGCTGGCCGCCAGCCAGGCCCATTCCAAGGTGCCCGAACCGAAATAGCGCTGCGAACTGTATGGCGGGCGGGACACCAAGGCCGCCGCCAACGCCGCCGGCAAGCGCTTGAAATCCACCACCGCGAGGCCTTTGCACAGCGGCAGGCCCGAAGGCCGGCAGCGCAGCGGGCGCCCGTTCAAGCTCGCGCCCCGCCCCGCCTCGGCGGCGAAACATTCGTCGCGGATCGGATCGTAGACCAGCCCCAGCACCGGCTTGCGGCCGATCAACAGCGCCAGGGACACCGAAAAAAACGGAATGCCGCTGGCGAAGTTGCGAGTGCCGTCCAAGGGGTCCAAGCACCACAGCCCGCCGTCGCCGGCTTGCAGCAACGCGCCCTGCTCCTCCGCCGTCATCTCCTCACCCAGCAAAATATAGCGCGGCGCGAAGTCGGCCAACTCCAGGGTCAGCCGCCGCTGCATGGCGACATCCGCCTCGGTGACGATGCTGCCGTCGGCCTTGAAGCGGCGCTCGGACCCCGCGAAACGCGGCAACAACTCCTCGCGGGCGGCGGTTTTGACGATCTGGGCAAGGGCTGCGAGCATGGCGGTTCCGGCCGGCGGATAAAAGCTTAAGTGTACGCCATGGCAAAAGGCGGCAAAAGCAATCCCGCGCGCGGCGGATGCCGCGCAGCCCCCGGAATCCGCCGCGCGCAGCCAGTTTTGCACAGCTTATCCACAGCTTTTCAACAGATAAAACCACAGCATATTGTGCTTGACCTCGGATTTGACCACCGTCTATAGTGAGCGCACTGAAAAGACCCCCTGTTCCACCCGCCCATCTTCCAAGAGGAACCCCCATGGCAGCAGAATCCGCCGCACGCGCCGCAACCGCCGCAAGCCCCCTCCCCCACGACAGCGCCGCCCCGGCCGAAGTCCGCCCCTACGCCCCCGGCGAAGTGCGGGTCATCCGCCGCAACGGCAAAGTCACCCAGTTCGACGCCTCCAAGATCAACGTCGCCATCACCAAGGCGTTCCTGGCGGTCGAAGGCAACACGGCGGCGGCGAGCCGGCGCATCCACGAGACCGTGGTCGATCTGACCGACCAAGTGGTGCGCGCGCTGTTCCGCCGCCTCCCGACCGGCGGCACCATCCACATCGAAGACATCCAAGACCAGGTCGAACTGGCGCTGATGCGCTCCGAACACCAAAAAGTCGCCCGCTCCTATGTGCTCTACCGCGAGGAGCATTCCCGCCTGCGCGCCGAGAAGGCCAAGGAAGCCGAGCTGCCCAGCGCCGCCGAAGCGCTGCACGTCACCCTCGCCGACGGCTCGCGCAAACCGTTGGACGAGGCGCGGCTGCGCAAAGTCGTGGACGAGGCTTGCGCCGGCCTGGCCAACGTGGACGGCGCGTGGATCTTGGAGGAAACCCGCCGCAACCTGTTCGACGGCGTGCCCGAGAAAGACGTGGCCCCGGCGCTGGTCATGACCGCCCGCACCCGCATCGAGCAAGAGCCCAACTACTCCCAAGTCTCCGCCCGCCTGCTGCTGGACAACCTGCGCCGCGAAGCGCTGGGCTTCCTGGGCAGCGGCCCAAGCTCGGCGATCCAGGCGGACATGGCCGAGCGCTACAGCGAATACTTCGCCGACTACATCAAGCGCGGCGTCGAACTGGAACTGCTGTCGCCGGAGCTGGCCCGCTACGACCTCGCCCGCCTTGGCGCGGCGCTGGAGGCCGGGCGCGACCTGCAATTCACCTATCTCGGCCTGCAAACCCTCTACGACCGCTATTTCATCCACAGCGCAGGCCAGCGCTTCGAGCTGCCGCAGGCGTTCTTCATGCGCGTCGCGATGGGCCTGGCCATCGCCGAGGTCGACCGCGAAGACAAGGCCGTCGAATTCTACCGGCTGCTGTCCTCGTTCGACTTCATGTCCTCCACCCCCACCCTGTTCAACGCCGGCACGCTGCGCCCGCAATTGTCCTCCTGCTACCTGACCACCGTGCCCGACGATTTGGACGGCATCTACGGCGCGATCAAAGACAACGCCCTGCTGTCGAAATACGCCGGCGGCTTGGGGAATGACTGGACGCGGGTGCGCGGCATGGGCGCGCACATCAAAGGCACCAACGGCCAATCCCAAGGCGTCGTGCCGTTTATGAAAGTCGCCAATGACACAGCAGTAGCAGTGAATCAGGGAGGAAAACGCAAGGGGGCTGTTTGTGCTTATTTGGAAACTTGGCATATTGATATCGAAGAGTTTCTCGAGCTGCGCAAAAACACCGGCGACGACCGCCGCCGCACCCACGACATGAACACGGCCAATTGGATTCCAGACCTATTCATGAAGCGCGTCGCCGAGGAAGGCCAGTGGACGCTGTTCTCCCCGAACGACACGCCCGATTTGCATGATTTGACCGGCGTGGCGTTCGAGAAAGCCTATCTGGCTTATGAGGAAAAAGTGGATCGGGGCGAGATTAGCCTGTTCAAGCGCATACCCGCGTTGAGCCTGTGGCGGAAAATGCTGTCGATGCTATTTGAAACCGGCCATCCGTGGATCACGTTCAAAGACCCGTGCAACCTGCGCTCGCCGCAACAGCATGTTGGCACGGTGCATAGCTCGAATCTATGCTGCATCGCCGCCGACCAGCGCGTGGTGACAAATCGCGGCATGCTGACCATCGGTGAGCTTTACGCACAAGGCGGCAAGAATAAAGTCGTAGGTTTGGACGGTGTTTACAACGCTTCTGAAATGCTGTTGCCACGCCCGAATGCGCCGATGGTGAGAATCAACACCGCCGAAGGCTATACCCATAAAGTCACGCCTGACCACAAAGTCTGGGTGAAGGACAAAGGCTGGGTCGAAGCCCAGCACTTGAGTGGCGGCGATAAACTGCTGATCCAACAGTTGGAAGGCTTGTGGGGAATCCAGCATAACCCGGAATTGGCCCATACCATGGGCTTGATCGCAGGCGATGGAACCTTCAGTAAAAATAGCGTCCACATCGACTTGTGGGAAAATGAGTTTGAGTATCTGCCGCGCGTCACCCAAACGGTGCATCATCTGCTGGAAGGCAATACGGCGTTGCAAACGACTTCCGTCAACACACCGGAATTCCGCTTCAGCCCTGCGCAGCGCAAAGCCCGCCTGAGTTCCGCCCCGTTGCGCCGCTTGTTGGCGAAGCACGGCTTCACCAAAGAAACCAAAACCGTCGTCCCCAACCTAGTGTGGCAGGGCACAAGAGAAACCGCCGCCGCCTACCTGAAAGGCTTGTATCTGGCTGACGGGAATATTTGCGCCAGCGGCGAGGTGACCACTTTGGCATTGGCATCGGCCAAACTGGAATTCATCCAAGAACTACAAATCCTGTGGGCTAATTTTGGCGTCAAAACCTCGATCAACCAAATGCGCGGCCACACTCTGCACAACCTGCCCGACGGCAAAGGCGGCAAGAAAGCGTATTGGAGCCAGCCATTGTACCGGCTGTTAATCACTTCGATCAAAGGCTGCCAGATTGCCGAGGGCGTGACCGGGCTTGCGGCCAGCCGGAAATCGGCAGCGGCGCGGCGGTATTTGGACAATCTGCAAAAAGAAGGCTATGCGCAAAAGCTTTGTGCGACGTTCACGGGTCTGACCGAACTGCCCAACGAAGACGCCTATTGCCTGATGGTGGAATCGGACACCCATGCTTGGACGGTCAATGGGATGATTACGAAAAACACCGAAATCACTCTGAACACCTCAGACAACGAAATTGCCGTCTGCAACCTGGGTTCTATAAACCTTGCCGCGCATATTACTGACGATGGAATACTAGACAGCGCCAAGCTGGAAAAAACCATCTCCACCGCGATGCGCATGTTGGACAACGTCATCGACATCAACTATTACAGCGTGCCGCAGGCGCGCCGGGCCAACCTGCGCCACCGCCCGGTGGGCTTAGGGCTGATGGGCTTCCAGGACGCGTTGTACAAAAAGCGCGTCGCCTACGCCTCGCCAGAAGCCGTGCAATTCGCCGACGAAAGCATGGAAACCTTGAGCTACTATGCCATCAAAGCCTCCACCGACCTGGCCGAGGAGCGCGGAACCTATTCCACGTTCCAAGGCTCGCTCTGGGCCAAAGGCATCCTGCCCATCGACTCCATCGCAATATTGGAGGAGCAGCGCGGCGGCTATTTGCAGCAAGACCGCACGCAGACCTTGGACTGGGACAGCTTGCGGGAACGGGTCAAGACCGTCGGCATGCGCAACAGCAACACCATGGCCATCGCCCCGACCGCGACGATCTCCAACATCGTCGGCGTCGCGCAGTCCATCGAGCCGACCTACCAGAACCTGTTCGTCAAATCCAATTTGTCGGGCGAGTTCACCGTCGTCAACCCGTTCCTGGTCAACGACCTGAAAGCCCGCGACTTGTGGGACGCGGTGATGATCAACGACCTCAAATACTACGACGGCAGCGTCCAGCCCATCGAACGCATCCCCGAAGAATTGAAGGCGCTGTACGCGACCGCGTTTGAAGTCGACGCCCGCTGGCTGGTCGAAGCCGCCTCGCGCCGCCAGAAATGGATAGACCAGGGCCAGTCGCTGAACCTGTACCTGTCCGAGCCGAACGGCAAAAAACTCGACACCTTGTACAAGCTCGCCTGGGTGCGCGGTCTAAAGACCACCTACTACCTGCGCTCGATGGGCGCGACGCATGTCGAGAAAAGCACGCTGGCCGACGGCAAGCTGAACAAGGTGCAGATCGACCCGATTGAGGAACTGACGCCGGCCAAGCTGTGTTCGATAGACAACCCTGAGTGCGAGGCTTGCCAGTAAGCGCCGGTTTCAACCCGTAAACGGTCGGGCAAAAAACGATGGAGGTGCGCAAGTACTTGGAGGAAAATGGCGTCGCGCCATTCGATGAATGGATTTCCCGGTTGCGCGACCGCCAAGCCAAAACGCGGATTCTGACCCGAATCCGCCGCTTGGGTTGTGGCCTGGAGGGCGATTGGAAATCAGTTGGCGAGGGAGTGCGCGAATTGCGCATTCCCGAAGGGCGGGGCTATCGGGTCTACTATGCCTGGGACGGCCCCCATTTGATTCTTCTGTTATGCGGCGGAGACAAAGGAACGCAAACGCAGGATATTGAGACAGCAAAGCACTATTGGAGACATTACCATGAGCGCGAAAGCCACTAGCGCCCCATTCGATGCGGCAGATTACCTAGAAACTCCCGAGGACATCGCCGCTTATCTCAGTGCGGTGATTGAGGACGGCGACGAAGGGGTATTACTCGCAGCCTTGGATGATATATCCCGTGCCGCCAAACGAATCATGCCAGCGCAAACGGCCAGCCAACCAAATGGAGAAAACATGCCTGATCTTGCTCACCTCTCCATCTTGCTACATGCGCTTGGTTTTGAGCTTTCTTTGAGGCGGAGACGCGCGGCCTAAGCACAGCTAAAATATACCGAATGTAGGATGCGCTGAGGTACGAAGCGCATCAATCGCGAACGATGCGCTTCCTTCGTCAGCGCATCCTACGCGAGCTGGCTATACAGCTTTCTATATTACCAATACACTTCTGAAACACTCGAGAAATACCCTTATGAAAGAGTCCCTAGCCAAAAGAAACGAAAACACTGAAAACCTTAACAGTGAACAACATGTCAACAACAAAAAAGATAAAGTACCCCAAAACTTAATTAGCATCTCAATTGATAAAACCCTACACAGAATACTAGACATTGAAGATTGCGCCAATGAATTCATACGTGCAGCAGGTCATAACTACGAGCAAAATGCAAGAAAGCTAAAATCTCAAATCGAGGAATGCCAGCACTTATTTGAAAAAGAAACAAACCAAGATCAAAAACTTATTGCCGCCAGAAACCTTAGAAAAGCAATACGGGACATTGACCGTCACAATAATTCATCCCCAATTTTAACCTTAGAAAAAAGTTTGTTTATAAACCTTTTTGCCACATTCGACAAATACATAGGAGACCTAATTATTGCTCTTTACCACAAAAAGATAGATCTATACAAAAATATCAGAAGAGAAATCGCCCTATCGGAAGCACTCAAATATAACTCTATGGACGAACTCAGAGTCGTTATGTTAGGCCAAACATTATGGCGAAAACAGTTCCCGGAAGAATTAGAAAGTGCTGATCGCCACTTGATGGAACTTATTTTCAATTTTCTACATATGGAACATTTGGACAATGCTATATCCTTAAGTAAATTCGCTCTAAACTTACCAAAAAT
>Ga0265316_10000785_pt1 | contig 34983 bp, 31 predicted proteins | sample 4522metaG_FD_202092 | JGI IMG/M metagenome (GOLD analysis project Ga0265316, IMG submission 202092) | Rhizosphere microbial communities from Carex aquatilis grown in University of Washington, Seatle, WA, United States - 4-5-22 metaG | ecosystem: Host-associated > Plants > Roots > Rhizosphere >...
TACAGGTATCTTCAAATGCCGAATCAATTTTGAGAATATTCATTTCAATTTTAATCAATGCTTCAAAAACTTCCTTTTTATGAATTAAAGATGAATTGGAAAGAACAGCTATTTTCACTCCTGGGAAATATTTATTTCTTAATAAAATGGTATCATCAATTATTTTTGAAAATTCAGGGTGCATTGTAGGTTCTCCATTACCAGCAAATGTAAGAGCATCCAAAGGTTGGTTAAGTTGCTTCATACTCTTAAGTTTATTTTCAAGTAATTCTTTAACATCTTCAGATGAGGGCAACTTTTCATTTGAAACAGAATTATAGGTCCAGCCGCATTCACAGTAAATACAATTGAAATTGCATATTTTCCTTGTATTAGGCAAAAGATTAATTCCCAGGGAAATACCCAGTCTCCGGCTAATTACCGGGCCAAAAATGGTTTTATCAAAGAGAAATGTAGACATGGAATTGTTTTTAGTGCTCAATGCAGAGTGCCGAGTGCTCAGGAATCGGAAATAATACGTAATTCCTTTATTCCGGTCTCCGATATTTATTTTATTAAATTAATTTCTTGACCCTGCTTTCTTTCGTTAATTTCATATTCACGAAATCAATTGCTGTAATTAAATTTATTCCCGGGTTTTTTCCAATTTCAAAACTTCCAAATTTATTATCAATTTCCAATGCTTTGGCTCCGTTTAAGGTACCCCACTTAATTAACAATTCTAATGGCAAATATGGATAATTATAAGCCAGTGTTTTAATTTCACCAAGAATCGAAAGTTCCGTATTAGAAGAATAACTGTCAGTTCCAAGGGCTATATTTAAACTATTTCGAATGAACAATTCAACATCGGGCAGCCGGTTTTCAATAATAAGGTTAGAATTTGGACACAGTATCCAAAATAATTTTTCACTTTGGCTTTTAGCAATATCAATATCACTTTGTTCAGTATAAATATTATGTATTAGCAGGATGTTCTGAAATGAAGGGAAATAGGATAATACAGACTGCAGGGACGATTTACCTGTGACTTTAATGCTGTTCATATCGGCTCCTATTTTTTCGAATAATTCGCAAATAGCACCGGAATGTGTTTTGAATAGTTCATTTTCCGACTTAGTTTCCTGGTTATGAATGGAAAAAATTCTTTTAAATTTATTGGCATGTTGATGCACCAATTCAAATAATTCAGGTGATACAGAATAGGGAGTATGTGGAACGATTGAAGCCGGTAAATTCATTTCATTTAGCTGATTGAAAAGTTTTTCTCCTTTATAATAAACTTCCTTAGACCTGTCGGGAGAAGGCCAGTAAACTTCTATAAAAGTGTGGTAATATAGTTTACTTTTTTCTTTTACATGAAATGAAAAATCATCATTTGAAATATCTCCTACAGCTACTATACCTTCAGCATACATTTCGTTATCGGCAGATCTGATAATTTCATTAAGATTTTCAGGTAAGGCTCTTCTTTTTTGGCTAAGCTGCATCAGAAAATCGGGAAGGCCATTTGCTTTATCAATTAAACCTTTCATATAACTTAGCTCGAGATGGCAATGTGCATTTACAAAACCTGGAACCAGTATGCCATTATAATATTCCATGGAGGCTGATTCTTTTAGCTCTCCTCCGGTATCAATGATATCGATAATTTCACCTTCATCAGATACTGCCAGAATTCCATACTTTAAAGGTTTTGAGGAAACCGGAAAAATATATGAAGCAGATATTTTCCTCATATATTTATTTTATTTTAATTGATTGAACCGGCTTTTTAGCAGTATTTGGTTTCACTTCCATTTGTTTTTTCGGACTAGCCAATTTTTCTTCTTCTTGCTTTTTTGTCATTTTCTCTTTTTCTGCTGCTCTTTCTTTTTCTAATCTCTTTTCTATTATAGCTTGCTTTTTAGCCATCTTTTGTTGCACTTCAGCCTGCATTTTGCTTAATTTGGCTATTACTTTATCATAAACGGCATCAAATTTTTCCGGATTATCTGAATAAAAAGAAACTGTGCTGTCGAATACTGCTCTTGAATAGCCATAGCTTTTAAGAACAGAATCAGTTACATTCATGTTTTTATGATTTTTTGCTTTTAGACGGTAATATTCAGAATAACTGACTCCTTCTGCCAAATGATAATCAACCAGAAGATTTTCAAATTTGTCTTCAGGTATAACCAAATTTTTGGTATTCTTATTTTTAAAATGACAGGATACCAGAAAAACCAGACAAGCCATCAAAATAAATCTCATTGCCCTAAATATAGTTAAATTAGTGTACGCAAATTTAAATGAATTATTGCATCAAATAATATAATTCTGGTGAAAATGCCTAATTGCCTATTAGTTTTGAGACTTTAAAATTAAGAATCCAAAGAACCATAAACTGACAAAATGGTTACTGGCAAAGAAAAGTAAAAAGAGGATAAATATTTATTGTTTTCAATAAGGGCAGAATATAGATTAATTGTCAATCATAAAAACGGTAATTGGTTATAAAGAGTAAGTTTTTGTTTTTTTCATTGGTTATTTTTTTTTAACAACCTGCCAAATATTTTGGCAGGTTGTTTTTCATTAAATTAAACAGCATTTTGAACCAAACAATCTAATCTGTTTAAATTGTAGCAAATGCAAGAGTTCCAACACTAACTTTCGTATCTGGTATTTCCAAAATTGAAATGGCACAAGCTTCAAGAGTTGCACCGGTAGTTAATACATCGTCAACTAAAAGAATATGCCTTCCCTTGAAAGTCTCCGGGTCAATTACCCTGAAAATATTCTTTACATTTTCCCACCTGTCAAAACGGGATTTCCGGGTTTGGGTATCAGATGCTATATATCTTTCAATTGCATTTGCTTCAATGGGGACCTTCAGTATTTCTGAAATTCCCTTAGCTATCCATTCGCTTTGATTATAGCCCCTTTTCCTGATTTTTGATTTATGCAAAGGGACCGGTACAATCAAATCTACTTGTGAATAGGGAGTATTTTGTAATTCACTTCCAAACAATTTACCCAAAAAGGTGCCAATTTCTTTCATGTTCCTGTATTTCAGATGATGAATCATATTTTGTAACCGTCCTCCTTTCTGAAAATGAAGAAATGACGAAGCATTTTGAAGATATACCCTACCCCAGAATATCCGTGCCACCGGGTTATCTTCTTCTTTCCAGTAACCTGTTTTTGGAAGTTCATAAAAACATTCTGAACAAATCAGATTTTCTCCGGTTGCCAAAGAATTGTCGCAACCGGCACAAGTTCTTGGAAATAGAATGTCTATGAAGTTAGATAAAAAATTCATTGTTGCAAACAATAATAATTTAACAATATCCTGTACTCCGGAACGCATGAAAATACCTTAAAAATATTAATTTTGCAAGGTTATTAATGAATTGTAAATATTAAAGAATGGATTTAAAAAGAAGTTTGGTAAAAGAATTACTCAATTCAAAGGAATTTGAAAAGGAAGTACTGGTTAAAGGTTGGGTGCGCACTCGTCGTGGTAATAAAAACATACAATTTATTGCTCTTAACGATGGGAGCATTGTTAACAGCATCCAAATAGTTGTGGATTTAAGCACCATTCCTGAAGAGTCATTAAAGCTTGTAACTACCGGATCATGTATCCAGGCTATTGGAAAATTGACAGAATCTAAAGGACAGGGTCAAAATGTTGAAATACTTGCCAAAAAAATTGACATTTTTGGCACTGCCGATTCTGAAACATATCCGTTACAGAAGAAAGGGCATACGCTTGAATTTTTACGTGAAATTGCACACCTTCGTCCGCGCACCAACACATTTGGTTGTATTCTACGGCTTAGACATGCTGCATCATTTGCCATACATAAGTATTTCAATGACCATGGCTTTTATTACATGCACACACCAATTATTACTACATCAGATGCAGAAGGTGCCGGTGCAATGTTCAGGGTAACTACTTTAGATCTTGACAAATTGCCCAGAAATACAGAAGGTAAAATTGAATTTGCCGAAGATTTTTTTGGAAAGGAAACAAGCCTTACTGTTTCCGGCCAGCTTGAAGGAGAATTGGGAGCCATGGCGCTGGGAGCCATTTACACTTTTGGCCCGACTTTCAGGGCTGAAAATTCGAATACACCACGTCACCTTGCAGAATTCTGGATGATAGAACCTGAAATGGCTTTTTATGAAATTAAAGACAATATGGACTTGGCCGAAGATTTTCTGAAATATTTAATAAAATATGTACTGGAAAACTGCAAAGACGATTTGGATTTCCTAAATAATATGTATGATAAAGAACTAACAGAAAGATTAAAATTCGTTATCGATAATGAATTTGTGAGATTAAAATATACTGAGGGTGTTGATATTCTTATGAAATCAGGCCAGAAATTCGAATTTCCGGTAAAGTGGGGGGTCGATTTGCAAGCGGAGCATGAACGTTATCTTGTAGAAAAGCATTTTAAAAAGCCGGTTATACTTACAGACTATCCGAAAGAAATTAAGGCGTTTTACATGAAACAGAATGATGATGGCAAAACGGTTCGTGCAATGGATGTTTTATTTCCTAAAATAGGTGAAATTATCGGAGGATCTCAGCGTGAAGAAGATTTAGAAAAATTAAATAAAAGAATTACAGAATTAAATCTTCCGCTAAAAGACCTTTGGTGGTATATTGATACCCGCAGGTTCGGGTCAGCACCGCATAGCGGGTTTGGATTGGGGTTTGAACGCTTCATGCTATTTATCTCTGGCATGTCAAATATCAGAGATGTTATACCGTTTCCCAGGACACCAAAAAATGCAGAGTTTTAAAAGAAAAAACCCATCCTCGGCCCTTCCCAAATGGAAGGGAGAAAGAGGGGTTTATTATAAAATGTAAGTATAATTGATAGAAATAGGTCGTTTTTTAATTAGAAGTTGAAAAATGATAAAATAAAAGTTTAAACTAAAACTGGCTTATTCTTCTCCCTCCCCTTGGGGGAGGGTTGGGGTGGGGCTTTTATACTATGCTTAAGCAACGTTTACAACAGAAATTGCAGCAAAGGCTGTCTCCTCAACAAATTCAAATGATAAAATTGTTGGAGATACCTGCTATGCAGCTTGAGCAGCGCATTAAGGAAGAACTGGAAGTTAACCCAATGCTTGAAGAGACTGTTCCCGAAGAAAATAATACTGTTGAACTTGAATCTGAAGAAAAAGAGAATAAGGATGATAATACCGACGAATTCTCTTTAGAAGATTACTATAACGAAGACGAATACATACCTTCTTATAAACTTAGCACAAGCAATTATTCATCAGACGACAAACGGTCTGATATTCCATTTTCAGTTGGATCAACTTTTCATGAGTACCTCGAAAGCCAGCTTGGTGAGCTACAACTGGACGATCGGCAGCATGCACTTGCTTCGTTCTTAATCGGCAATATTGATGATGATGGATACCTCCGGCGGAAGCTTGATGCGGTAGTTGATGATATCGCGTTTTTGCAAAATATAAAAACTGATGAAGTAGAATTGATAGATTTGCTTCATAAAATACAGGAATTTGAGCCACTTGGTGTTGGTTCACGCGATTTACGGGAATGCCTGTTGCTTCAAATTGAAGAAAAAGACTTGCACATGCCTGCCATCAAACTTGCAATGAATATTATTAAAAATCATTTCGAAGAATTTACTCACAAACATTATGATAAAATTATTAGTAGGCTTGGCATTTCCGAGGATGAATTAAAATCGGCAATTGATGAAATATTAAAGTTAAATCCTAAACCTGGAAGCACTTTTAGCGATCCTGCAAATAGGGCTTCTGAACAAGTTACACCTGATTTTCTGCTTGAATATAAAGATGATAATCCAATATTAACTTTAAATGCAAAAAATGTACCTGAATTAAGAATTAACAGGTCCTATGCTGACTTAATTGATAATAATCCAAAAAAGGATGATAATTCAAAACAGCAAAAAGAACTCATAAGTTTTGTAAAGCAAAAACTGGATTCTGCAAAGTGGTTTATTGATGCAATCAAACAGCGTCAAAATACACTTATGGTAACTATGCAAACTATTTTGGATTATCAAAAGGAATATTTTAAAGATGGTGATGATAAAAAACTCCGACCCATGATCCTGAAAGATATAGCAGATGTTACCAGACTCGACATTTCAACAATATCCAGAGTGGCTAATAGTAAATATATTCAAACAAATTTTGGAATTATACCTTTAAAATATTTCTTTTCTGAAGGAATGCAAAATGAAGCAGGAGAGGAAGTTTCTACCAGAGAAATAAAGAAAATTTTAAAAGAATGTATTGAGAACGAAGAAAAGAGGAAACCCGTGACCGATGATCAGCTGGCCGACATTTTAAAACAAAAAGGGTATCCAATTGCTCGCAGAACAGTTGCTAAATATAGGGAACAATTGGAAATACCGGTTGCACGATTAAGGAAAGAATTAAATTAAATTTAAAAATGACTAAAATTTCAGAATATTTTGCCAAATTCATTTCGGTTATTTTTCATCCTTTATTAATGCCAACAATTGGACTTTTATTCATTTTCAATTCGGGCTCATACATATCATATATCCCTTTTGAAGCCAAAAGAGTAATTTTCTATTTATTTCTTTCAGGCACATTTATCATTCCAATAAGCTTTATTCCAATATTTCTGTATTTTAATATTATTGAAAATGTAAAAATAAATATTCATTCTCACCGATTGGTTCCATTGCTAATTACAGGATTTCTATATTTTACGACCTATTATATTTTACGAAAATATCCTATCCCATTTATAAATTTATTTCTGCTTGCTTCTTGTATTTGTGTTTTAATTAATGCCTGCATAACCACATGGCTAAAGATCAGTTCTCATTTAATTGGAGTGGGTGGTCTTACCGGTTTGGTTTTAAGTATGTCCTTCAGGTTAAATGCAGATATATCCTCTTTACTTGTTTTTGCTCTATTAATTTCAGGTTTAACTGCATTTGCCCGTCTTCGCTTAAACACTCATTCTCCCCTTGAGGTTTACGGAGGATTTTTTTTAGGGCTGGCGATAGTTTGCGGCATGATGTTATTCTTTTAATTCGTTTAAAATGGTTGTAAAGATCAATAATCTTAAAATTTGAAATATTTTATTTACAATTTCTGCCATTGACATTATAAAGGGCCTATTTTTTTAATCTCTAAAAAGTTTTAACTTTAATAATTATTATTTAATTTCTTTATAAAAGAGATGGAAAAAGATAGTAAAAAAATAATTGTTCCATGGGATTTTTCAGATAAAGCTGAATTTGCCCTGGAACATGCTGAGCGTATAGCACGCACTCTTAACAAGAATATTGAGCTTCTTCATATTGTAGATAAAGAGCATAAATTGCAAAGCAGGGAATCTGAATTAGAAAAAGTGACGCAAGAAGCATTCAAAAAATATGGGGTCAAACCTTCCATAAAAGTTCTTGAAGGAAACATTTTCTCAACTATTTCAAATTATGCTTCTGATACCAAAGCCAATATGGTAATCATGGGGACTCATGGTATAAGGGGCATTCAAAAATTTACCGGTAGTTATGCACTAAGGGTTTTGGTTGGTTCAAAAGTGCCATTCATTATTGTACAAGACAGACCACGTACTGAAGAAAAACTTTCAAATATCGTTTTCCCGATTGATTTCAGGGGTGAAAATAAGGAAAAACTTTATTGGGCAATTTACCTGGGAAAGTATTTCAATTCAAAAGTACATTTGTTCAAATATCCCGTTAACGATACAGCACTCCAAAAAAAGATTAATATTAACCTGAATTTCTGCATACGGTTTCTTATTCAGAATAGCCTGGATTATGAAATTCATACTGCGCCTAACGGCGATTTTGGTAAAGAAACCATAAAATTTGCCCAGGAGTTGAATGCTGATTTGATTCTTATTGTAACTACTAAAAATATTAATTTTCTTGATTTTATTTTTGGCACTCGGGAACAATATATTATTGCTAATAGCGCAAGAATACCGGTTATGGTTGTAAATCCTCGTTCAAACTTTGCTGCAATGAGTCAATTTATGTACGGACAAACTTAATCGATTTGCCTACGATGTGCAGCTTGTCCTATAATAAGTAGTTTATTTATATTTGATTAAAATACTTATGTTTAATTTAATCAATCAATAAACTAACCTGTATATTATTTCTCACTATCAATAAGATTATTTTATTGATAGTTTTTCCTTTATTATTTATATTACCTACTTTATGTTTGAGTTCTTAAGCAATATTTTTATAAGCTCAAAATCTGGTTGAAGTGATGTTTTCTTTTTGGCATCAAAAAAGTATATTCCAAAATCGCCTTTATATTCCCAGTTGCACCAGGCTATGTTATTGTCTTCAAATGCAGAAATAAGATCGCCGTAAAACAACAATCTTTCTTTTCTGTCCACTGTTGGCATACAGCCAAACTCACCGCAGTATAGCTGTAGGTTCTTTGATTTTGCGAACTCAAGTCCTTCTTTAAACACCTTGATTAATCGTTTTTTATTAAAAGTATCTCTGGCATCAGCAGTTTGGGACAATAATTGCTCATTTGTAGTGTCAATATATTTTTTGTAATTATTTGCTGTAATTATTTGCCCGGGATAATGCACAGGGCCATTATAATATTTAATTTGAGTCCAATTTGCTTTGTAGTGAGTAAAAGCCAGCGGTGTATAGGTATGAAAACTTAGGATAATATTTTTATCGCCATTTGGTAGTTTTAAGTATTGGAGATTAGGTGCAATTTGCCACATATTTGAACCTATGATCAATACCCTTTGTGGTTCTAATTTACGGATTGCTGCAACTGCCTTATTCATCAATTTATTCCAGTCTTCGTTGTCGGGTGCGACAGCTTCATTTAATATTTCGTAAGCTACCATCCTGGTTGGATATTCATGAAGTATACCAGACAATTCGACCCAAAGTTTGACAAAATTATTTTGTGCGGTTGAATCAACCCAGAGGGTATTATTAATTCCTTCATTACCAGCATTGAAATAATGTGCCTTGACTATATGCAGATCCACAATTGCACGAAGGTTATATTTTGCGCACCAACCGAGGCAACTTGTAAGATATTTAAACGCCTTCTTATTTGGAATTCCTGCGCTATCCCACATTTCCTTTTCATCTATGGGAATTCGTACATGGTCATAGCCAATGCTGTCGATAAACCTGATATCGCTTTCGCTGATGTAGGTATATTTCGGGGCCCAGCCAAAGTCTTGTGACAACCAATGACTTAAATTAACTCCCCGATTGATTTCAAAACCAGAAGGATTCATGCAGTTATTTTGTATTTTATGATTGCAAGAAATAAATGCTATAACAATTGCTCCAACAAGTGTTAAAATTAATACTGTATTTTTTATTCTCATATAAACTATTATTTAAATTTGTTCAAATGTTTCGTTCAAATCTCTCTCAAATTGTGGCGGACGTTTAGTAAATAAATCGTAAGGCCTTATGTGTTTTCAGTGGTTAAATAATGGGCCATTCTATAAAACAACTTAAAAGTGAGAAACCCTTGCAGTTCATGCTTGTGAATTTGTTTCTGTCTGGCAGCTACTCACTTATTATTGAAAGTAAAACAAGGTAATACAATCCACATTCTAATGGGTTTGTTGATAGAAGGTTGTTTATTTCCAAAATAATTTATTTTCCAGCAAATTCCATCAAATAAGCCTTAATAAAATCATCCAATTCTCCATCCAGAACACTTTGGGCATTTGAAGTTTCATAATTTGTTCGTAAATCCTTAACCAGTTTGTAAGGATGCAGAACATAATTTCTTATTTGAGAACCCCATTCAATTTTAAGTTTTTTACCTTCAATTTCTGCCTGCTTTTCACGTTGCTTTTGAAGCTCAATTTCATAAAGCATTGATTTTAAAAGGCGCATGGCATTTTCTTTATTTTTCAATTGAGAGCGGTCCTCCTGGTTTTCCACGACGAGTCCTGATGGAGCATGTCGTAACCTTACTGCTGTTTCAACTTTATTAACATTTTGCCCGCCTGCCCCGGATGAACGGTATGTTTCCCAGGTAATGTCAGCAGGATTTATATTTATTTCGATGGTATCATCTACAAGCGGCGAAACAAAGACAGACGCAAATGAAGTATGACGCTTTGCATTGGAATCAAAAGGAGAGATGCGCACCAAACGGTGTACACCATTTTCACCCTTTAAAAAACCATATGCAAACTCACCATCAAACTCAAGAGTTACTGTTTTGATACCTGCTTCTTCACCTTTCAAATAGTCGAGTTCTTTTATTTTGTAATTGTGGCGTTCTGCAAAACGGGCGTACATGCGCATAAGCATGAGTGCCCAATCCTGGCTCTCTGTACCACCTGCGCCTGAATTAATTTTCAAAATAGCACCCAGTTTATCTTCTTCATTTCGAAGCATGTTCCTTGATTCAAGTTCCTCAATAAGTTTAAGTGTAAGATGGTATTGAGTTTCAAACTCTGCTTCATTGGCTTCGCCTGTTTTGTAAAAATCTGAAATAACAGACATATCCTCAGTAGCAGAATTTACTTTGGCAAAAGCATTTGTCCATTGCTTAAGCGATGATATTTTTTTTAATTGTTTTTCAGCCTCTTTTGGATCATTCCAAAAGTCGGGGGCCTGGGTTTTTTGCTCCTCTTCTTCAATTCGAATCAGTTTGTTTTCAATGTCAAAGATACCTCCTAAGGGCATCTTTACGCTCTTTTAAATCTTTTAATTGTTCTGTAGTTACCATTTGAATTAAATTAGGAAGCGAAGTTAAACAACTAATTTATTTTCCGGGAAGGTTTTTATTCAAAAAATCAGCAAACTTTCTTAGCAAATCTGAATTAATAATATACCATTTTTTAATGTAATCGTTATCTGACATTCGAAGGATATAATGGCTAAAAACATTAGTAAATTTAGAAGTATCTAATGATGAATAGAATGGCTGGTATTCTGCTGTAAAATTCTTTTTAGATTTTAAGTATTCATCAATTAAACTGCATAAATTTTCAAATGGGGAACTGCCAAAAATTTCATCTTTTGTTTTTTGAGATATATAATAATATAAAATATTGTCCACTGTGATTACTGCAAGCCGTGTACTTAAAAAAGGAATATTGATGTTATTCATGTTGTGTTTCAAATACTCATTAATAAATGTAATTGCCTGTTGCGACCGCAATGAATCATTGTCAATTAACAAAGCAAATAGAAAAGCGGACACACATCTGGGATCATTTGAATTTTCAAACAACAAACACCCATTTAAGTAGTGGGCAGGTGTAAAAAAAGGCTGTAATTTTATAACTTTATTAATTGCTGCTAACGATTTATCTAAGTACCTGTATTTATAGCAGCTTAATGAATATTGATACCACAACTGGTAATTTTCAGGATAATATTTTAATGCCCTTTGATAGATATTCAATGCTTCTGAAATCCGACCCATACGATCAAAAGAACCGGCATATAGAATGTAGGATTCTGCTCTGTAATCATTTGGTTCGCTGATATTACTTTTGCTATATTTCAATGATTCATTGTAATCTTTTTTTATAAAATATGACGATGCAAGACCATACAATGCATAGGAAGAATGTTTGTTTCTTTTAAGTATTGATTTATAATTTTGGATTGCCTTTTCGGGAGATAGACTATCAATTGTAGTTACTTCCTGAGTAAAGGAATTGTTCGTGAAAAAAATAATGATAAATAAAAATGGAATTTGGTACTTCATTTTTATTATTAAAACGATTGGATAAATAAATTATTTTATTCAGGTATTTCAAAAGGTTCTAAATTGTTATGATCTGGAGTAAGCTCCATCTTCCATAACTTTTTTCGTAGCTTTTTTAGTCTCTTCAATTTTGGGTTTTATCAGGTTGCATGCCACCAGTTGAGAAATATCCATTACAGGTTTATCAGATACTTCAGCAAAGGTTTTCTTACACAGTGGACACCCGGTAATTAAGGCTTCCGCTTTTGATATGCCCATTTTTTCAATTGCCTCACTGGCGATTTTTTTCCTTTGGAAGTTAGTTATTGGGATGTTACCAAGACTTCCCCCGCAGCATAAACCTTTTTCATTTTCATAGTCTGTTTTTAATAGATGGGCACTATAATTAATAACCTGGCGTGGCTCGGTAAAAATTCCCGAATTGCGTCCTAATTCGCAAGGATCATGGTAGACAACGGTTCGATTTGATTTTTTTAATGATATTTTCTTTTCTTCTATAAGGCGAAGTAAGAATTGTGAATGGTGCATTATTTCGATATCGAGGTTATATTCTTCTTTAAAAGCTTTATAACATATAGGACAAGAAGTCACCAGTGTTTTTGATCCTGAAGCTTTTATTGAAGCTGTATTTTTATCAATCAGAACTCTGGCAGACTCCAGTTGACCAGCCAGAAGCAATGGTCTCCCGCAACAGATTGTGCCATCCTTGTCAAGAAATTCCCATGAAATACCCGACATATCAAGAATTTCTGTCATAGATTTTTTAACTGAAGGAGTAAGATGTGTCATACATCCGGCGAAATATAAAACATCTGTTCTGTAGGGATTGATAGAAGGCAGATAATCGTATTTGAATGGATTATATCCGTTATGTTCTATTCGCTTTGCCAGTCTGATTTCAGTTGAATCTATACCTACTGGGCATGCAGCATTACAACGTCCACACATCAAACAATTCTGAATGACGTCAAAATCATTAATATGATGACGCAAATTTCTAAGAAAATATGAAGGTTGAATGTTCCTGACATTATTTGCAGATGACAATTGGCATTTGTCTATGCAAATACCGCAACGTGAACATGCATTAATTTCAATTTGTGCAAAAGTTGAAATTTTTCTTTTGGCTGTAATTCCTGCATTTCGAAATATAATTAATAATGGTTCAACCGGGATATGCATGTAACGTGAAAATGGAAGCGCGAGAAAAAAAGTACCCAATACCAAAGAATAAGCCCACCAAGCCGGATAAATTAATTTCTCAGCAGGTAAAATTGAACCAAAAAAATGACCCATAGTATTGGTTAAAAAACTACCGTTATTATAAATAGCAGCACTTAAACCTTCAGCAAATAATCTTAATGGAAAGATAAACCATAATGCTGTAAGTGCCAATTTATCTCCTCTTGAATGCACTGTTGGATGTTTCATTCCAAACAAAGATGAATTGAATCTTTTTATCCATGCAAGAAATGCTCCGGAAAGAACTATTAATAAGGCAAGGTCCATTATAAAATTAAATGCTTTATCAAATGGATATGAAGGTGGGTTAGGTTCAAAAAATTTCAGAAATATTGGATAATGTGGAGGATTAAATGGATCGGGGCTGAAAAATTTAACCTGAAGGTTCCCAACCAAAATAAGCAAGAACCATCCTAAAGCCAGGCTCATATGCATATAACCCAAGAGCGGATTAGTTTTAAATATTTTTCTGTGAAGTAAAACTTCCTGGTTGATTTCTTTTAATGATTTAAAAAGAGAGAAACTAAATATGTATTTCCTAAGTTTACATTTTTCTTCAGTATTTAAACTTAATATCCATTTTGTGAACCTGACAATAATGTAGATTAATAAAAAGTTAAGGCCTAATAAAAATGGTATAACAAATATATCAAACTTCATAATTGAAATTTTTTATTCATTTAGCAATTTCAATATCATTCAACAATTTTCTTGCGCTTAAAATGAAATTCCTAGTATTGACACCTCTTGGACAAACTAAAGTGCATTTTCCGCAAAGCATACATTTTGATAATTCCTTTGATAAATCCTGAATTTCACTACGGGAAACAAGTGCAATTATTTTTCGTAAACTTAATTGCGTAAAATTTCCCGCACTGCAAACTCCCGAGCATGTTCCACATGCAAAACATGATTTAACGGAAGGCTCTGATTCAATAAGTTTTTGCAAATATTTCTTATCATTGAAATCAAGGTCAATCTGATTATTAATGTTTATTTTATATCCCCATTCAGGCATAATGAACAAATTATTTGCTGTTATTTTCACTAAAAGAGTTATTCCTTAAATAACTTGCGGCCTGCATAGCAGCCGATCTTGCATCTGCAATAGTTTCAGTAATTGTTTTTGGCCCGGTACATGTTCCTGCAACAAAAATTCCTTCTTTATTTGAAAAATTAAACAATGTATGTGAATCCAAAGTTTTAATAAAACGATCTTCATCAAGCTGTATAGATAATCTTTTTGAAAGTTCCTGTGTACCTGTTGAAGATACTTTACCAACCATAAGGACAACCATATCAACTGTTAATTTTAATGGTTTTCCTATTAGTGTATCTTCAGCTTTCAAAATTATAGCGCCATTCATATCTTCACTTGCTTCTGACAGACGACCCCTTATGAATTGTATACCATATTTGGTTTGTGCTTCAAAGTAAGTATCTTCAAAGTACCTGTCAAAAAATCTTAAATCCATGTAGAAACAGTAAACCTCAACTTCCGGTATTATTTTTTTTACCTCAATAGCCTGTTTTACAGCAGTTATGCAACAAACCTTGGAACAGTATGTATTTCCGACTTTTTCATCTCTTGAACCTACGCAATGGATAAAGGCAATTTTGTGCGGAATAGCACCATTGGAAGTTTTGAGCACTTTTCCTGAATTGAATTTTTCTTCAAGATCTGCTGAGGTCAATACGTTATCGTAAATACTATAACCATATTCTTCTTTCTTACTGGCATCAAATAGATCGAACCCGGTAGCAACCAAAATGGCATCAGCTTCGATATTCTGGCCGTCTGTTAAATTTAATGTAAAATAATTATTGCTTTTTTGAAGTTTATATACTTCTGCTCCAAAATGTATATCCACTTTATCCTGAACGCCAGATTTAAGCTGGGCAATGATTTCTTTTGCCAGTTTACCATCTGGAAATAAATGATGCCAATTGGCTACATGACCTCCCAATATATTTCCTTTCTCTAATAATGAGACCTCAAGGCCCATAGCAGCAAGTTGCCCAGCTGCCTCCATTCCTGCAATTCCTCCTCCTATGACTGCTATTTTTTTCTTAGGCATTTATTTAAAATCTTTTTAATAATGAAGTATTTTAATATTAATTTTCAATCTTATTTCATTTATTCATTAACTCCCTGGCGAGGAAATTTAAATCAACAACATGTCTTTAAAACATTTGGCGATACAGGTTTACCTAAATACTTCCCATTTATTCCCAAATACTTCTTTTCCGGATCATAATTGATTCCCATTTTGTTTAAAAGAGGTTCTACAGAAATCTGGTGAACCTGAAGTCCAATATCCCAGGGATCATATCCCATAATCAGTCCGGCAACTTCCTCGAATGTAAAAACCGGAATTCCCATACCATCCTGTCCATAAGTTTTGCCTTCGAGTTCACTGATTGCATACTGCCCTTTATCAAGAAACATCGGACATCCAGGACAATTTGTTATAATCATATCTGGTTTATAGGGTTCCATGGACTCAAATTTCTTTTTTGTGCAGGCAAAGGTAAATCCCCTGTTTGCCTGGACAAGATACTGTCTGAAACCAAAGCCGCAACAATGACGGCGTTCAGGATAGTCAATTAATTCTCCTCCCCAGGATTCTATCATTCCAACCAATACATAGGGATATTCAGCACCACCAACTCCTTTACTTGGAAACATTTTGGAATAATGGCAACCAATATGTTCTACTACTTTTAATGGCTCTCCGGTATTTGAATTTATCAATTTATATTTAGCCTTTGCTGCAATTTCTTTTCGGAATTTATAAATAATATCACTTGAATGTGCGAGGTTTTTGGGTATTTCAAATTCACGGCCAGTAGCTTTTTTCAAATTTTGTCTAATCCTTTTCAGAATTTCCGGATGATGATTCCAGGTATCAATTACTTCTGAATAAAGTCCAAATGAAGTAATGCATGAAGGTACCAGGTTCTTATAACCATGACTGGTCATTAGAGCAAACTGCCTTGCTACAATGGTCATCGTTGTTTCGAAAGGCACGATATCAGTATGATAACCAATCCCTGTGCAGGTAGTATGCCCAGGATCTTCATAAATATCTTTTTGCAATTCCTCTTTCATAATTCGCAAAAAAGTGGGCTCAGCTCCAGGGAAAAAATTTTGTCTTACACAACTTCGCAAATAAAAATAGTTGTCATCAGCTATCTCTTTCTGATAATTTTTCCAGATGGTCTTTTTTGCCTCCGAGTTCATTATTTTTTGTTGTGATGATTGTTATTAACTGAAAAAATATGCTTTATATATTCGTTGTTATTTTTATCGTCAAGCTTCATGCCTAATTCTTTAGCTTTTTTTGCAGAGTGTTTTTCAATTTTTTCAAATCGTTCATTTGCACCTGTAGCTTCAAATATATCACGTATTTCTTTAAGCGCTTCATCAGGAATTTTGCGCAAAACACCGGTACCCTTACCTTTATAATTTGCTCCAACCCTTGCCATAACATCGGACCAGTGTTTCTGACGCCAATCCCAGATTGGGCCCTGCTCTGGATGCCCATCTGTACCAACTCCTTCAAGATATAAACAATAGCCGGTATTTAGTATCCATCCTCCGATTGTTCTCTTGATATACAATTGCTGACGGCCTTTTTCAGATTCGGTAAAATATCCCAGCTCTTGTGACAATGCACGCAATGCCATAATAATCTGGCCAGGTGTATTTTCTCTTGGACAACGCGTTTTACAACTCATGCATTCTCCGCAATACCAAATGGTGTCGCTCTTTAAAAGCTCTTCTATCTTTTCATCATCTCTAAGTTGAATTGTATTTGTTATTTCACGAGGATCATAGTTATAAAATTCCGCGGCCGGACAAATCGCAGTGCATGTGCCACAATTTATGCAGGCCTTTAGGCCTTCCTGAAGGTGTACGTCCTGCGTTAACTTATCATATAATTTGCCCATAAAGATTTTAATCAAATAGATATTCAAAAATAGATTATTGTTGAACAGCAGTAAATAGAATGAAAGACCTATATTGAGGGCATACTTAACCCATGCAGTTTTTACTACCACTTAGTGGGTAAAAATACCCATCCATTATAATTATTGAGATTTTTCAAGTTATATAGCCTTTAAATAAAGGTCAAATAGTTTATCGTGTTGCTACCTGTAAAGTAAACAATATTTGGTTTTATAAAATTACTTAACTGAGCAATTTTATATTTACCCAAAGTAAAATTTTATAAGTTATTAAACTACCTTTTAAATTTTGAGTTCGTTTTTATCAGGAATCTTAAGTAAAGTTTAATTCTTAACTTAAAACCAAATTGTTATATTTGAGTTTTAAAAGTTATTTCAATGAAAGTTCATTTTATCGCGATTGGCGGAAGCGCGATGCACAATCTGGCAATTGCACTTCTTAAAAAAGGTTTCGAGATTACAGGTTCAGATGATGAGATATTTGAGCCATCAAAAAGCAGGTTAAGTGTTTTGGGATTGTTACCAGAAAAACAGGGATGGTATCCTGAAAAAATTACTTCTGATCTTGATGCAGTTATTCTTGGAATGCATGCCAGGGAAAATAATCCGGAACTAAAAAAAGCAAAAGAAATTGGAATAAAAATATACTCTTACCCGGAATTCCTTTATGAACAAACAAAAAATAAAACCCGCGTGGTTATTGGTGGAAGTCATGGAAAAACAACAGTAACTTCAATGGTAATACATGTACTCAAATACCACAGAATTAATTTTGACTTTATGGTTGGCGCCCAACTTGAAGGGTTTGACAACATGGTTCAATTTTCGGAAGATTCAAAAATTGCGGTATTTGAAGGTGATGAATATCTTTCTTCGACGCTAGATCCCCGACCTAAATTTCATATTTACAAACCAAATATTGCTTTAATAACCGGTATAGCTTGGGATCATGTAAATGTATTTTCAACTTTTGAAGTTTATGTTGAACAGTTTAAAATATTTATAGAAAAAATAGAAAAAAATGGCAGCTTGATTTATTGTGCTGACGATTCTCTTTTATCTGGTATTGCTCTTACTGCCAGAAGTGATATAAAAAGTTATCCCTACCATGTTCACCCTCATAAAGAAAATGATATTGTTTACCTGTTGAATGAGGGAGAAAAGTACCCTGTTAAAGTTTTTGGAAAACACAATATGCAAAATATTAGCGGTGCCAGGCAAGTATGTAAATTATTGGGAGTTACTGATCAACAATTTTATGAAGCAATAACTATTTTTGAAGGTGCAGCAAAAAGGTTGCAGCTAATTGGACATAATAATAAGACCTCCGTATATCTTGATTTTGCGCATTCACCATCAAAACTTATTGCGACAATCAGAGCTGTAAAAGATCATTTCCCAAAACGAAAACTTGTAGCTTGTATTGAACTTCATACTTTCAGTAGTCTTTCAGAAGAATTTCTTGAACAATATTATGGTACAATGGAACGGGCAGATATTGCTTATGTTTATTTTAATCCAAACTCCAATAAGGTCAAACAACTTAAACCATTATCACCTGAGGCTGTAATCAAAGCTTTTTCAACGAAACGCCTCAAAGTTTTTACAGATTCCAATGAACTTGTCAATGAATTAAAATCTTTAGATTGGAATGATAAAAATCTATTGCTTATGAGTTCCGGCAACTTTGATGGGATAGATTTTACTACATTTGTGAAAGAATTATTGAACAACTAAACATAATTACTATGATGAAGAAAAAACTAACAACTTTTATTATTGCCTGCATAATTGGTACAAGTATCCACGCCGGCGGGAATACTGGTCTGGGTCTGAGGATATCAACTTTTTCTGACGCTACAGATTTCGGTATTACCCTAAACCACCATTTTGCAAGAGGTACAACTTTGGAAGGAATTGCAGAATTTCCTAATTCAGCAGTAATTATCACGGGATTGTATGAAAAGTTTCATTCATTAACCCAATCACATACTTTATTCTTCTATTATGGTGGGGGTATTTATATTGGTTCAGGTGGTGGTGCAACTGCAGCCGGACTAAGAGGAGTTGTAGGATTAAGTTACGGGTTTAAGGACCTACCAATTGAAATAGGCATTGATTGGATGCCGGCATTGCAAATTACTCCAAAAATTGATGGCAGTTTGCCCATTTTTGGTTTATCGGTTAGATTTACTTTTTAGTTATTGTGTTATATAGAAAATAATTAATAGGTGGTTGATTCTACTCTGATACATTCGATATTTTGAAGTAAATTGGTGTTTAGGTATCCATGGCGGCGGATAGTGGCACATTAATACAAGACACAAAAACACAAAGTACCACCAAGAAGAAAAAATTAGTAAATGAGACAAAAAAGTCAAATTTTTTGAAAAATCTTTTTACCTATTAAAAAAGTTTCTACTTTTGCAGCGCCAAAAATAAAATGGCCCGTTCGTCTAGCTGGTTAGGACGCAAGATTTTCATTCTTGAAATCAGGGGTCCGAATCCCCTACGGGCTACTAAGTAGTTTTAGTATGCATTATAAATCAATAGTTTATAATGTATTTTTTTTAAATACGTACACCATTACGTACACTTTAAGACCTCAACTAACCTACTTGATATTTTCACAAGTTTCAAATATAGTAACTAATTTTAATTGAATAGATAATTTGGTTTTACTCAGAAAATGATTGCACTGGTAGGTCAACAGCTATATTATTTAATCTCTTATAAATATGATACTTATAAGAGATTTTTTATTATAACATACATTATAACATACTATTTTAGACTTAATCTATTAAACATTTTTAAACTTATAAGTGTTGAGGCTTACAATAATTACTATGCTATATAGTTTTATTATAAGATAATTTATTTATTTTTATACAAATATTCATATTTTCGCAATCTGTAAGAAAACAACTTTACGCATTTTTAGACGTAAAATATTAAAAACAATTCAAAATGGCAAGTAATATTATAGAAACACCAGTTTTAACAGGTAAAGATGCTATATCTTTTCTTAATAGTTTTGCCGAAAAAGTAACACATGTTCCATCTGCTAAAGAAAGAAAAGTTTTAGCAAAGGAGCTAAAGCAAATGGAAGAAAGCTACAAAGTGTTACAATCAATCTCTAATGGCGCATTTTGACCCCATCCTTAGTCCTCCTGTAAGACTTGTAAGATTAACGCAAGAACATGATTTTAAACCATTTGACTGCGGGAACACTGATTTAAACAACTTTCTAATTGAAGATTCAAAATACAATTTAAAGTATTTATTGTCGGTTACTTATGTAATTGAGAATGAAGATAAAACTATTGCCTACTTCAATGTAGCTAACGACTTATTAAGGATCAGTGCAGACTCACACAAAAAATTTAAGAGTATTTTACGTAGAAAAGTTAAAGATAAATATTTATACAAATTATTTAATTATACTGAATTTCCTGCCGTAAAAATTGGACGGCTTGCTGTTAATAAAGATTTTCAGTGTAGAGGCATTGGAACTCAACTAATAAAAGCTATTACTTATAGTTTCATAAACAACAATAAAACAGGCTGTGTATTTATTACAGTTGAGGCACTAAATAATCCTAGAACAATTAATTTTTACGAAAAAAATGGATTCAACTATTTAATTGAACCTGATGCAAAAAAAGAATCTCTAGTAATGTTTCGCTGTTTATTAAATTATATACAATATCCTAAATAATTCAAAAATCAATAGATTAAATTTATCTTTTCATTTCCTCAACTATCTTCATTGTCTCCACGCTTACCATGCAAACCCGTTTTAATAAATCAATTACCTGCTTTTTGTAATCTGCAAAACGATAAGTATTGAACCTTTCTGCAATGGTTGGATCAGAAGGCTTCTTTTCTTTGTATTGGTCAAGAATCCATTCAAGAGCTGAACGATTGCCAAGTTTGTAATCCCATGCCTCTTTAGGTATTCCTGTTAATGTTGAGGCCTCATCTAAAATTATTGTACCTGTTTCTTTGTCTGCTTTAAGTTTTGATTTGGGATTTTCAAAGCCTTTTTCTGTAATCTCTTTTAATTTGTAAGGTTTTGCAGTTTCATAATTGATATGCAAATTCATAAGCACTTTGCCCCATTTTACCCATTTGTAAAAATTATCATAAAAAGGTACTCTTGGAAAATCACGTTTAAGATTTAATTCATATTTTTTACGGTATTCAGGATTATGCAATACTGCATAAATGTAATGTAATATGTCCTCTTTTTGTTATTTTCTTGTCTTTATAGTGTTCCCAAAATTGTTGTAAGCCCCAGTCTGTGATATTAGAAAATGTTTGATCATGCTCATCATATTGATAGAATGGAACAAACTGACCATCTCCTGTAAAATGTAAATCCAAAAGAGTATTACAGGATAAAACAAAAAAACCTTTTGTATTGACATTAAAAGAAATAAGAAGATTTTTTTGATTTAATGAATGCCCAAAAGATTTATAATGTAATTCTGTAAGCCTATGGTTAAATATCTTTTCTGTATAATGATAAACCTTAACAAATGGTCTAAAATAAGTTTCTTTTATATTTATTTCTTTGTATTTACCTTTTATCTTTCTTTCAAAGTAATTTTTTAAACTTGAACTCCATTTTATAGTATTTGGAAAAGTGCTATCATTCTTGTCAACAATTTCATTATAAGTCTTAATAAAGTATTGCATTTTATTTGACAAATTTGATTTATCAAAATCATATACCCATTCATCTCTATTTGTATTAATACCTAGTGAATATAGCTTAAAAACTGCTTTCTCAGAATGTCCTTCTTTAACTTTATCATCACATATAGGAATTAAAGAATAAAAATCATTATCTGAATTATTAATCCAATTATTTTTAATGTCGGGAATAATGACGTTAAAAGAAATATCGTCAAACTTATGGTTTGCCAAATATTCTAACTTTTCATCACGAGTAGCTCGAATATCTGTCGGGTGTATGTATTTAATAATACAATTTTGATTTTTACAGTTTTTATCTTTTACTAAAAACGCTATCGAAATACCAACAGCGGCAGCTTGACCGAATATTGTATGATTTTCGTTTAAAAAAATCCCATCTTTGCCCGAAAGTTCACGAATATTACCTCCTAAATCTATAATGTAAGCAAACTGAAATTCATTTTGAATTGATTTACGAAATCCATCAAATGCTTTAGCATTTAAATAGGAATTATTAGTAATAAATGCAAGTATTCCATTTTCAGATAGCCTATCAAATGACCATCGAAAAAAACGTACATACATATCATAAAGATTTGCTTTATTCGATGCATTTGAATTTTTAGCAAATGAATCCTTAATTTTTTTATCAATATTCGGATATGTTCTATTTTTGTTATTATCGTTTTCATTAGCCTGATTAGCATTATAAGGAGGATTACCAATAATTACAGAAATTTTACGCTTATTTTGTCTTTTAATACGTTCTGCATTCTCAGCACTTACAGACCATAAACCGTGTTCTAAATTTTTATTTGAATATCCAAATCCCAAATTATCAAGTGTATCAACAAAACATAAATTCTTAAATTCATTGTACTCACCTGTTTTCTGCTTATAAGTAAATTCAATGTTGAGGTTAGCAATATAATAAGGTAAAATCGCTATCTCATTTGCATGTATTTCAGTTTCATATTTAAAAGGTAATTTATCCTTTCTGATGTAATCTATAATGTCACAAATAAATGTTCCTGTACCTGTTGCAGGATCGAGAATTTCAACACCCTGATCTTCTAAACCTTTACCAAAATGATGATATAAAAGATAATCGGTACTTTCAATCATAAATTGTACGATCTCATTAGGAGTATAAACAACACCTAAACGATCAGCTGCTTTGGGATTATAACTTTTGTAAAATATTTCATAAACTACTTTCAGAAACTTTTGTTTTTCATGATGGTCAGCAATTTGCGCTGCTGCTGCATTAATGGCTTGGTAATAATGTTGAATTGTTCCTAAAGCAATATGTTTTGTATTTCCGGTAAAAAAGGTAAGAATTACCTGTTCGAGTTCATGTGCTATGTTGTTTTCACGGTGAAACTGAGTTTCACCAAAAATAGTATTGAAAATGTCTTCAGTAAGGATATGCTGAATCATCATTTCCCGAACATCATCTATAGATAACTCAGGATTGATGCTTACTTTACAAAGCTCCCAAAACTTATTTTCAGCTTCTGTAAATTTAATATTTGTTTTTTCCTGTGCAATTATAATACCTCGTAAAACACTTGTGACATTCGGTATATCTTGTTTAAATAGTTCTATTGCTTTATGAAAATTTCGAACTTCTGGTCGTTCGTAATTAATAAACTCTTTTATGATTCTGTCGAGTGCATCCGCATCTTTCATTGAAATTCGCATTGCCTCATTTTCCTGCTGAATTAAAATAGCAGTTTTGCTGTCCTCGAATAGTATGTTCTCTTTGGGGTATCCTTTATTAAATTTCTTTTCAATTTCCTCATCAATATCATCAGCCTCATCTTTACTTTCCCAATAACCCCAATCTAATCGCAATGAATCTTTCAAAGTACCATCGGGAGTTATATTTTTACCTTTTGAGGTTTTAATTGTAATTTCAGGAATGAGTATTAATCCTTTTTGTTTAGCATATTCATTTAACAGGTTATAGAAAGCATTACGAATGGCAGTTTCTTTTTTAGTGCCGCCAAATTGAATTATTTTTTCAACTTCGGACTGATATTGTTTGACAGAGTGAATACTCATAAAAGTGGTCAATGTTTTATTTAAGTGGAACGGAAATTACGTTTTCCTTATTACAAAATTCTATTTGTTATTGAATATTATTGATCTTTTAGCAAGTTTTTCAAAACCAGAGTAAGCGTCATTTGATTTAGTATCTTTTCTCAATCTATCAATATAATCTTTTATTTCAGCATTATTATATGCATGAATTATACAATAGCTAAATTGATTATCAATTAAATAAAATGACAAAGTATTATCTTCATTATACTTTTCAAGCAATTCAAAAAACCCCAAATAATCATCCATATCAAATTCAGTATACTCACCACCGTTTGCAATTAGAATAGGTTTATCTTGTTCAACAGTTCGAAGTAATTTATATAATTTTTCATTTTTAAAGAAAAAGTCATCCTGCAATTTGTAAAGCAAAGTGGCTTGTTGAAATAATTTTTGCGATCTATAATTTTGATAATTAATTATAGCTATAAAAAAAAGTAAAATCAAAATTACAGAAACCGATATTTTATAAAACATGTTTTGCATATAAAAATTATTAATTATTAGAAACCCATTCTCAGTTCACATTAACGAATTGTTTTACCTTTGTTTCAATCAAGTTTATGTCATTTACTTCATTGAATTCTATATCATCTTCATTAATTCCAATTTGTTGAAATTTAGTTATCCAATTTTTACGAATTTCAGAAATTTCATTTTGATTTTTACTTGAATTTGGCGCATTGATACCGCACATAAATATTTTTAATCCAGTGTAATTTCCATTCAAGTCTATTTTTGTTCTACTCTTTTGAATGTCGCTATTAAATGCTTCATCCCCGTCTGTAAGTATAACTAGAACATTCTTATAATCTTGTCTGAAATAGTATTTAAGTTTTTCTTTTAAAAATTTAGTAACATCGCCACCTGAAGGATTTTGATTTTGTAAGGCAATATTTTCTAAATCGCTAGTACTTTTTATTAAAGTATTACAATGCTTATCAAATTCTTTTTTCCTTACTGGTATTGAGAGACATGGTTTTCCCTGACTTTTCAACTCTTGAAAAATTTTTTCCATATCAATTTTTAATTTCTCGTAATTATCTGAATAATATTGGTCGTAATTTGAATTGTCTTGGTGAACAGGTTCAATGTTTACTTTATCTTTTATTGTCAATGAACGAAAAGTTTCTTTAAGGACTGATAAAATAATTCTTATTGCTGTTGTGTCATGCTTCACAGGTATATCAGTTGTAAGTTGAGGATAATTATTAGAAAGATTTCTGTCAGAAAGGTCTATAAGGATTGTAATATTATATGGAATGACTAAATTACCTGCTCCTCCTCGTTTTGAATTTTCATTTGTGTCTGTAGCACAAGAGAATAAAAGATAAGATGAGATAAGATAAATACTTAAATAAATTATATATTGTCTGAGAAAATCTGTTATTATTTTCATTGTTTTTTTGTTTCAAAGGTTTCATAAAATTCCTTAATTACTTCATCTTTTTTTGAAAAAAGTTCCTCGATTTTAGCTTTAGTCATTTGTTTATCATTTCCATGATATATTATAATATATTTTTCCCAGCCAGAAGTATAGTTACTCAAATTCTTTTGCAATTCCTTTTCCGCTTCCTTGTCTAATACACGTATCTGAGTTTCTATCAAATCTTTTATTTTATTTTTAAATTCAATAATTAATGATTCTATATTTTGAATTTCATTTTTTAAAATTGAAATTGGTAAATCAAAGGATTTAATTTTCTGTTCAACTCTTGTTTTATGAATTTGAGGATTTAATTTTTCTAAAAAAGAGTCAAGCAACATGCCCCAAACTAAATAAGCACCGAACCCAAGTAATATTATTGCTCCAAATGAACCAAACATACTATCGCTAATATATTGATTAAAAGGTTTCATTTCGGTAATTAATGATTCCTGAGTGTATATCTGTTTTTCAACAACAGTTGCAATTACAACATCAAGAACAAAAACGAATAGTATAATTATAATAAAGCCAAACCATTGTTTTTTTTGCTTGTATTCTTGTAACAAGTAGCCAATACCAAGCGGAAGAACGGATAATAAAATAGAAATGATTTTAAGAAAAATAGGAAGTTTTAAAAAGTTGTCCCATAATGTTGGAATAGCAGCTTGTATTTGCTGACCTTGCATCTGATCAGTCGCTGATTTAACAAGTGTTCCTATTACACTGGACAATGTAAGTCCATAAAAAAGAAACAAGGCAGTTCCTAAAAAAATTACTATACTGCCAGTAATAAAAAAAGGTGCTTTACTCGGTGCAATACTTAAGCCTGCTAATTCTAGTTGGTGTTTATTTTTTTCTGATTCTATTTTCTGAATCTCTTGTTTTTTAGTTTCTATAAACTGTCTTTGTTGCTCAATGTCATTTTCAACTCCTTCAATCTTTTTCTGTTTAGCTTGCTGGCTTATTTGTGTATGTTCATTGCAAACGATCCTTGCTCTGTCTTTATATTGTAAAAAGTCAGGATAAAATTTTGCTGCTTCTCTTGCACCTCTTGTTTCATAGGCAAGAAGAGAAGATTTGTCTTCTGCGTCCGTGTTTAAATTATTATTTAGGGGAGTTATCATTGTTATAATTTTAATTTTAACTACTGTTTCGTACTCTCCATAATCTGTTCAAAATCTTTGATAAAATCATCTAGTCTATCTAATGTAATGCCTTTAACTTGTGAATAATTTGATTTTTGAAAAATATTATTTTTTCATATATTCCTCTTTTAGATGTTTTGGTCAATTTGAAGCAAACTTTGTTTTAAACTTTAAAGATTATTTGACAACCAATTTATAAAATAATTTTCACAAAAACGTTATATCGAATACTATAATTTTATCAAAAGACTATACTATCATTGTAATAACAAATCAATATTATTTTCCAACAGTATGCCTAATTCAATTGGCAGCTTATATCCTGCAAGTACCTTTTCGTTCTCTGTATTTATCCAATCACATTGTTTAGAATCGAAAATCCATTCATTGTATTGATTTAGCTGTGTAGACTTTACTTTTTTTTCAGATTTAGGTAACTTAAATCCAAACCTATCAAAAAGACGATGTTGTTTCATTGCTGTCAATATATTGTCGAGTGCTGAAACATAAATATGATGAGGAACTTTTTGTCTAGCATGTTTATTCAAATCCGGTTCAGTGAATATTTTAGTTCCATATTTTACACATTCTATTAAGTCTCTTTCGAGGTTCTCAACTTTTCTTGAATTTTGGGCAGCTTTATTTGTCCACTTATTTTTCCAAAGCCTCAGCCATTCAGAAATTAGAATATCAGCGGTTTCCTTGCTATTAACTATCAAATGAAAATGTGGATTATATGTTTTCGTTGCCGGATTAAAATTACATTCTAAAGATTTTATTCCCATTAATTTGTTCCCTTTTCCTCTTTGATTTCTTTTTTTATACTTTTCAATGATGATTTTTAGACCTCTAATCATTCCTCTTGTAATAGTATAGTTCAGTTTATTTGCATAAACGGATTTTATTGTCAATGTTACAAAATATGGATTTTCCCATGTTCGTAGAACTGGAAGATATTTATTTAATATTTCAGCTTTTCTAATGCAAAGACAAACAGTACAAAACCGATTTTTGCAATATTTTCCATATAGACGACCTTCCGAACTATAAGTTTTGTTCAAACAATGGTAAGCATTCCAATATGCTTTCACCTGCTCAGCTTTTCCTTTCTTTTTTGCAACATCAATTAAGCTGAGTAACATTTTTTGAGTAATTGTTTTTCTTTTTGCCCAACCCTGTAATTGCCTGATATTGCATATTTCAGTTCCATTGCCTGAAACAGTTATCTTTCTTTTACTTATTGAAAGCTGAGGTAATATTGTCCCACTTTGTGCTAATGTATTGAAATGATTTTCGGACAAACAGGAAAATTTTAGCATGCCTTCGGCAATAGAAGGTTTTCCCTGTTCTGCAATAACAGGGTTTTTCATTTTTTGGCTCTTCTATTTTGCTTTGAATTTTTGAGGGCTTGCAATATTTCCGCAGTATTAAATATGCATTTTCTACCTACCTGGATATAAGGAAATAGGTCTTTGTTCTTAGCATCCTGTGTTTTTACGACAGACCAGCCAAGAAAATCAGCAAGCGATTTTAAACTGTGAAGATGTTGAGGTTGCTCAATCGGTGTGGATTCCTTTTCTTTGATAAGGACATCCAATAATAGGTTTTCAATACCTATTAATCTGTTTTCGATTTGTTCAAATGGATTATTACTCATAATTTGAATTTTTTATTTCAAATTTATGAGTGCAATTATGTACTTGTTAAACCTAATTTAATCTATTTATATTGCGAAATACCTTATAAATAAAGGATTTTAAAATATTTTTGTGTACTTGAGATTAAGTACATATACGTACATAATACAAAAACATCAAATCATTTAAAACAATTATATATTTTTGATTTTAATATCTTATCGGTTGGATTTTTGTGAGTCTTATAAGTTGTACCGAAAGTATTTTTATACCAATTTTCAAAGATTGGCACTAATTTTTTATCTCGTTTGGTCTCAATAATGGATAATCCGTAATTAAAGTATACTCCTTTACCTTGTATAATTTTTAATTCACTTTTTGTATTTGTTCTAAAAGTCAATAAAAACTTATCTAAATCAATATGTTCCCAAAATTCTCCATCAAATTCATTATGGAACTTAATAAGACTATCTTTTTCTGTTTTATTAAATATTTCTTCTGGTTTATTTATCAATTCAATCTTATCAGATTTTGTTAAATTGGCTATATTAATCTTTTGATTAAGGTATTCTTTATAATCATTAATAAACTCATAATAGCGCATATCACATTCATAAAATCCTTGATTCACTACATCATGGTCAAAGCTTGGCATCTGTGGAGCTGGCAGATTTAGTTGATTGAGGTAAGTTAATTTTGAACTATCTCTTAAATATCCAATTTTCTTTTTTAACTCATACAAATGCTGTATAAGTGAAGTTGTATAGCAATTTTGAACATAGGTTTCCCCAATTTCACCCCGCCAAATTTTTGGTTCTATTTGGGGTTCTTTGTTAATATCAATACTCTCAAAAAAGCTAATCCAATTATTTTTGTTTATATTAGTTTCACTAAATATAATTTCTTTAAGAGGCCTCTCATTTCTATCTAAATCATCAGTGAGGTATACGTAAAACATTTGATTTGATAGAAATTCTATTAAAACAGAGCCTAATTTATCAAATCCAAAATTTTCTTCAATACTATATTTTCGGGAGTATTCTTTTAATTTACTTCTATGTAAACCATCAGAAATGTGATAATTAAGTATATCAATTAAAGGTGTATGCAAATTTCGTATTTCACTTTGACCTTTAATGTTTGAAAGATGCGTACGTATAAGTTTAATTGAGAATGTTTCTTTATAAATTGTTGACTCGCTATTAGAGAGCAATTCTCCAATTTCAATTGCCTTTTTTTCTATAAAATTTACTTTGTCAGGTTTATATTGCAAATCAATTTCAAAATCAATTTTTTTTTCAAAATATGAATATATACTTTGACAAAAAACATATCGTACAAACTTTTCTTTTAATTCTTCAATATCAATTTCCATTGTATATTAAATCAAATTAATTATTTCGGTTTTTTGTTCGTCTTCAATGTCATAGTAACGAGAAAATGCCTTGCTATCTTTTTTATGGCCTGTCATACTTGCAATAACGGAATCTTTTACTTTTTTATGCAAGATACTGATAAATGTTCTTCTTGCAAGATGTGAAGATGCTATGTCAGCAAGTGATTTGCTTTCTTCTATCCCTGTCAAAGGGTTTAATCTTATCACTTGCCTTGTTAATTCACAATGATTAAATAGTTCTTTTATAAAGAGGTTATATTTAACATCATTAATGAAAGGCAAAATAGTATCATTACCTGAATATTTATTCAATATTTGCTTAGCCTTGTCATTAATTGGGACACTCACTGGGTTTGGGCTTTCTTCTTTTGTCTTGGTAGGTATATATTGAATAAAGCCATTAATTATATTTGCTTTGGTCAATCGCATTAAATCTGATACTCGGCACCCAATACAGCACTGAAAAATAAAAATATCTCTTGTTTTGTCAAGTTTGGGATTGTCAGATATATCTTTATTATAAAGTAGTTCAAGCTCATTTTTCGTTAATGCAATTGGTCGCCCATACTTTTCAGATTCTACTTTATATTTCTTAAAAGGGTTAGTTTTAATCCATTCTTTTCTTTCAGCAAATTTGAAGAATGCCCTTAATCGCTTCATATTGCTTATTATTGTATTATGTCCTTTATTTTCACTTGCACTTAAATAATTCTCAAATAGAACTAAGGTTTCAGTGGTAATATCGTTAATATCTTTATCCGCTTTTAAGAAAGTTTGAAAGTGTCTAATTACAACATTTATCATTTTTAGTGTCCCGTAACTGACTGCTATTTGTGATTTATAGATATCAAAACAATGGTTAATACTATTTTCATTAACCTTTTTGTTGTTCTTATTGTCAACAGCTTTTAGCTCATTTCGAAAATTTTCAATAGTCAAAGATTTTTTAAGTGCATCGTAATCATTGTAAACCTTAGCGGCTTCATTTTTTAGATTAATTAATTTTTGGTTGAGGAACGATGCAGTTTGTCCATTCTCATTAAGATTGTTCTTCTTTACTTCCTGCTCTTTTTTATCCCATTTTTTTAAATCAATTCTATAACCAGTATAGTATTTTAATCGGTTACCGTCAAACCAGACAAGCAAATTAATAGGCAAGTTTTTAGTATTGCCTTTTCTGCTTTCAAGATAGAAGTTAATTTTCAAACTCATAGTGTACGTATTTTTGGTAAATTTACGTACACTATTTGATTAAATCTAATGAAATGTAATAATATTTATTTTACCTTTAGTGAACAAATGAACCCTATTTATTAGGCTTCATAATGTCACAATAGAATTAGATAAATTGTAATGAAATGAAAAAAGTAATACCCTACGGGCTACTAAAGAAGAATATTATTCACCTTTTTCATTAATTGTCGCTTTATTATAGCAACATTCGCATTTAATAAAAACTTTAGCCGTTTTTATAGATTTAATGAAATTGTCTTCAAAGATATAAGCTCCTGCACTTTCTCCACATGCACAAGTCACTTTTTTTCTTTCAACGCTGTAGCCATAAATTTTAAACCGATTCAATGCGGTCTCAAATTTTTCTGATGATTTAAAATAAGTTTTCATTTTAGGTAGATTTTAGGCATGTTTTTTTTATTTAAAAATTATTTTTAATTATCACAAGAAGATATTTTTTGCCCTTGACAATTATTACAAAAAATTTAAACTCTTATAATAATTTCAACTAATACTTATTGTTGATTAATGGATATTATTTATTTAATATTTAACTTTAAGACGATATAACCTGATACTTTTATCCTTTATTTTTATAACGTATGCAGTATGTTTTTTAAACTAATCTATATACAACATTTAACCATATAAAGTTTTGCTATTTAACATTGTATAACTATATTTAAAGTTCATTAACCTAATCAGGATTCAAATTAATTATAAGAAGTTTAGCAGTGGAATTAATTAATAATGTGCGTCATTATTTTATTGATTTTTACAAAGAGGGGATTCTTTAATTGAATTGTTCTTTAAATTGATTAATAACGGATTTATTCTTTATAGCATTTGCAATAGTTGGCTAATAACTCTTCGTTTCCACTAAATTGAAATGAATTGAATATTTAAGAATTCTAAATTTTGGTTAGTTTATTAAATTTCTGGTCAATCATAAATCCACACAATTTATTAAACTAAGCCAAAATTGATTAAAACAAATATTCGGAATGACCCGTAAATACATAATCATTTGCATTGAGTTGGTCTTAATAATTCTGAATTCAATTTTCACTAATGCCCAGGATAGTACTAAAACTATAAGGGCAGTCAGAATTGAAAAGCCACCTGTTATTGATGGAAAATTAAATGAAGATGTATGGAAAAATGTTCCTGTAGCCAAAGATTTTGTTCAATTTTCCCCTAACAATGGTGCAAAAGCCTGGCAAAGATCGGAAGTAAAATTCTTATATGACAATACAGCGCTATATATTGGTGCGATGCTGTATGATTCATCTCCGGACAGTATTTTAACCGGGTTAAGTGAACGTGACAATATAAATAACGCAGACTATATGGGCATTTATTTTGATCCGTTGGGCACCGGAATGAATGGATTTGGTTTTTTTGTAACGGCCTCAGGTGTGCAAGTTGATGTGAAGGTAGATCATTATAATGAAGATGCCAGTTGGGATGCTGTTTGGAAAAGTGAAGTAAGTATTACGGACAGTGGTTGGATAGCTGAAATAAAAATTCCTTTTACAGCTCTTCGTTTTCCCAGAACTGATACACAGAAATGGAAAATAAACATTTGGAGAAATATTATGAGACATCGCCAGAATACAACCTGGTTTTTTGTTAACAGGGAAAAAGATGGCGTGCTCAATCAATCTGGCAGGATGGTTGGTGTAGAAAATATTAAACCTCCATTAAGGTTGTCCATTATGCCTTATGTATCCGCGTATGTTGAGAAAGATCCGGATCATAAAAAATGGGGTTCTACAATAAATGGAGGCTTGGATCTGAAGTATGGAATCAATGAAAGTTTCACGCTCGACATGACAATGATTCCAGATTTTGGTCAGGTGCAATCCGACGATAAAGTGCTTAATCTATCGCCTTATGAAACATATTATGGTGAAAAAAGGCCTTTTTTTACTGAAGGAACAGAATTGTTCAATAAACTGGGCTTATTTTTTTCCCGAAGAATTGGTGGCACTCCTTATAAAAGTAATAATGTCACTAATGAATTGAAAAATAAAGATACCATACTTTCTAACCCCTCGATTACTCAAATGATTAATGCTACAAAAATATCAGGACGAACAAAAAATGGCCTGGGAATTGGTTTTTTTAATGCTGTTACAGAAAATACATATGCTATTATTGCTGATTCTAATGGTGTTGAAAGAAAGTATGAAACCCAGCCATATACCAATTACAATGTGATAGTTTTTGATCAGGAACTGAAAAATAATTCTTACATAAACTTAACCAATACAAACGCTTGGATGGAAAAAGATGGTTATATGGCTAACGTTACAGGTAGTGAAATATTTTTAAGAAATAAAACAAAATCATACGGAATACAGGCCAGGGGTGTAATTAGTCAAAAATACAGGGATACAAGTAAATCTGAATATGGACATTCGTGCTTTCTCCAGGCTGGTAAAATTGCTGGCAGATTCCAGGGTTTTGTTGGGTACCAGGTTTTATCAGATAATTATGATATTAACGATTTAGGATACATGGACAAAAATAATTATCAATACACTGAACTATTTATGAGATATGAAGCAACAAAGCCTTTCTGGAAAATGCTGTATTTGTTTTCATACATAGATATGTATCATTGGAGCATCTACAACCCTTCTGTTTTTACTTCAAATAATATTTATTTTCATACAGATGGAACTTTCAGGAATCAATATTCTTTTGCAATAAATGCCACATATCTTCCAAATGGTGACAAAGATTATTACGAACCAAGAGTTAAAGGGAGATTTGTTATACCTTTTATAAAACTTTATCATTTTGGCGGTTGGATAAATACTGATCCCAGAAAAAAATTATCATTTTATTTTAATCCGGGAAGACGTTGGAATGATGATCCTGATAAATATGAATACTGGTTTAACGAATCCGTCACTTACAGAGCAAGTGACAAACTTTCGTTTTCGTATGCCTTAAATTACGATTATGATCATAAGACAAAAGGATGGGTTAAAACCAGTGATAATGAAGATACAATTTATTTTGGAATTCGCAATGTGAGAACGATTGAGAATATTTTTTCAACTGAATTTATTTTTAATGAATCATCTTATCTAAGTTTTCGATTGAGGCATTACAACAGAAATGCGGTTTACGATAAACAGTTTTACGAACTTAATTCAGATGGAACATTAAAAACCAGCAATTATTCAGCCAACCATAATGAGAGTTTGAATACTTTTAATATTGATATGGTTTATACATGGCGATTTGCACCAGGCAGTGAACTCTCTCTTGTCTGGAAAAATATGGTTTATGATGACCAAAGCATAATAGTGTATCCGTACTTTAAAAACCTGGATAATACAATAAATTTCCCTCAAACAAATAGTTTCTCAGTAAAAATAATTTATTACCTCGATTACCTGTATTTAAAAAGAAAATAATATTTGTATAAGAAGCCTTCCCGCGACTACTTCATTAAATGTCTTATTTGAATAAGCGTTTTTAAGTTCAATTGTTTATATACTTCATCGTTTTTTAATCCTGCTCTGTAAGGACAAACCTTGCGGCAAGAATTGCACGTATACAATGAGTATCCTTTCTTATTCGTTATACTCGAGTTGGGTCTGCACTTTTTCTGCATTACAGATGTCCCATCCATAGCATCAACCGGGCAATTTTTCAAACAAAGATTACAAGAGTCTTTACAGAAATTAAAATCTTCTAAAGGATCACCTTCAAGCTCTGCATCGGTTAGAATTGCTCCCAACCGGATTAGATTGCCAAATTTTCTGTTTATTAATAACGTGCTTTTGCCAATTACTCCAAGTCCACATAATCGTGCTGCATGTTTTAATGAAAGGATTCCTTTACCGGTCATTTCCTTTTCATTCCAGTATTCATAAGGTTCGGAAGGAACAGGAATTGCGACAACACCTTTTTTCTCTAAACTGATAATCATTTCAATCGTTAGCCTGTATACTTCAGCTAAAATCATTTCAGTCGCGAATGTATATGCAACGGCGGATTTTGAGAATAACGTACTCTCTATCTCGCGTTTCGCGATGGTTATTACTGATTTTGTCCCAGGGTAAATGTCTGAGGGATGAAATCCTGCAGGCGCGTGTTCGAACCGCTCCACAGGAGCAATTCCGCAAAGGTCGGCACCATTGCGCCGAGCCATTTCTTTAATTTCTGCTGAAGTAATCATAGGTTATAGGTATTATGTAAAACAAAAAGCCCCCCGAAATTCGGAGGGCCCATTTATTTAGTGTGTTTATTTTTCATATTAATTTATTCTAACAAACAGCAAATACCCTCCCGAGGTGCACATTTTGTGGACCTTTTAGTAGTAGTACTATGCTTTCTGTT
>Ga0265316_10000788_pt1 | contig 34909 bp, 34 predicted proteins | sample 4522metaG_FD_202092 | JGI IMG/M metagenome (GOLD analysis project Ga0265316, IMG submission 202092) | Rhizosphere microbial communities from Carex aquatilis grown in University of Washington, Seatle, WA, United States - 4-5-22 metaG | ecosystem: Host-associated > Plants > Roots > Rhizosphere >...
AATGCCGTCAATCAGCGAAATATCCACGGTCTCGATCTGAGGCCAGAAGGGAAATCCGCGGTCCGCAATCACCAGCGTGTTGGTGTGCCGGACCCGGCTGAGCAGCGAATTGATGGCCGGATTCAGGATCCCGGTTTTGAGCATGTTCTTCCCCCGCTATTTCGTTCTGACTCTGACCCGGAAAGCGCCCGGAACATCCTCCTCGGCCACCACCATCAGGTAGCCGCCTCCGCACCCCGAGTACATCGCCCCGGGATAACGGGACTGGAAGTTAGCCAGAATGCCTTTCAGGTCGATGTTGACGCTCGAATGCCGCACGGTATGCGGCAGGATGGCTTCCCAGCACTCCATGCAGAGGTTCATCGAGTCCGCCAGCGCGCGGAGGTCCTGCTGCAGGATGGCCGCGAAGCAGTCTTTGCCGGTCTCGCCCAAGTGCCGGATCCACTCCGGATCCAGGTTCTTGATCCCCAGCGGATTGTAGCCCACGGGCCGTTGATTCACCGCCACCAGTTGGAGGACTCGTTCGAGCCAGCGCGCAATCTCCGGATCGCAGTTGGACTCGATGTGCGCGGGAAAGATCCCGCCCTCGCAGGACGCGTCATAATCCAGCCGGTTCACGCCGGGATAGATCAGGCCGATCATGTCCTGCGATCCCGAGGGCTCGGGCTGGCCTTCGTTCTCCGCCCGGTACAGCTCGCGAACGAGCTCTTCTTTGGGGCGCTTGGGCAGCGCGCCGTTCCACAGCCGCGACGCCACGCGGCGCGTGCCGCTGGCGATCCCGGCACGCTCCATGAACCAGCAGTCGGGTTCCAGGCCGACCACCACCATGGAACCTGGCGGCGCGGGATTCAGGCTGGAAACGAAAGGTTGGTCGATCCAGCCCCCGGCCAGCGCCAACCGGTGCGGGATCTTCCCGATCAGGCCCTCGATGCAGGTCCGCTCCATGGGAGTCTAGTCGGTGACCACGCGCTTGCCCGCCTTGCGGTCCGCGAACTGCTGGGCGATCCAGGCGTAGGTCTTCTCCATGCCGGTGCGCAGAGGGGTCCGCGGCTCCCAATGCAGGATCTGCTGGATGAACGTGTTGTCGCTGTTCCGGCCGCCAACGCCCTTGGGCGCGGTCGGATCGTAGGTGCGCTCCAACCGGATGCCCGCGATCTCTTCCACCATGCTGACCAGGTCATTGATGGAAATGAGCTCGCTCGATCCGAGATTGATCGGGGTGGCGATGAGGTCCTTCGAGTGCATGATCCGGTCGATGCCCTCCACGCAGTCGTCGATGAAGCAGAAGCTGCGCGTCTGCGTGCCGTCGCCCCAGATCTCGATCGAGTGTTTACCCGAGTCGATGGCCTCGAGCGCCTTCCGGCTGATGGCGGCGGGGGCCTTCTCCCGGCCTCCGAACCAGGTGCCGTTCGGACCGTAGATGTTATGGAAGCGGGCGATGTGGGTTTCCAGGCCCCGTTCCGCCCAGTATTCCTGGCAGAACATCTCCGAAATCAGCTTTTCCCAGCCATAGCCGCGCTCGGACATGGCCGGGTAGGCGTCGGACTCTTTGAGCGCGCGGACGTTGGGGTCCTTCTGCAGGTCGGTATTGTAGGCGCACGCCGAGGAGGAGAAGAAATAGCGCTGCGCGCCGGCCCGCCAGGCCGCATCGATCATGTGCGTGTTGATGAGCACGCTGCGCAGGCATTCCACCCGGAAGCGCTCGATGAAGCCCATTCCGCCCATGTCGGCGGCGAGATTGTAGACTTCTACGGCGCCCTCCACGGCGCGGATGGCGTTCTGCTTCTCGCTCAGGTCCATGGAAAGGCATTCCACGCCCGGGACGCGCTGATACCACTCGGTCAGTGGTTTGCGGTCAATCGCCCGGATGCGCGTGTAGCCCAGATTGTGGAATCGGCGGGTGAGCGCTCCGGCGACAAAACCGCCGGCGCCGGCGATGACGATCAGGTCATCGGAAGCAAGCTGTCGTTCGATGGGGAGATTGGGATCAGGCATTGTAGTTAACGATAAAGCCGAAGAATCAGCATATCTTGTCAGTCACGACCTGTCAAGTCTCAGTTCGGCAGTCTCAGTTCGGCAGGGGCGCTATTCCTTCAGCTCGACAATTGTGGCCCCTGCGCCGCCCTCGTTCTGGGGCGCGGTGTAGAACTTCTCGACGTTGGGATTCTCGGCGAGCAGTTCGGCGATCATGCGGCGGAGGATGCCCATGCCGTGGCCGTGGACGATGCGGACGCGGTTCACTGACGCCAGCACCGCGCTGTCGAGGAACTTGTCCACCAGGTCGCGCGCTTCCTCGGCGCGCTTACCGATGACGTTGATCTCGCGCACGCTGACGTAGACCTCGGGGCCAGAGGGTTTGAAGGTCACGCCCTGGGGCAGTTTCGAGCCGCCCGGGCTCTCGGGCAGCACTTCGAGGACCTCATCACGGGAGACCTGCATCTTCATGAAGCCGGCTTCGACTTCCAGGCGGTCGGCTCCGATCAGCCGCCGGACGCGCGCCGGCTCGCGCACATTCTTCAGGCGCACACGCATGCCTTCGGCGAGTTTCAGCGGCTTGATGTCGCCCTCGCGCGAGTCGGATTGCGTCGAGAGGATCGCGGTCTGCATCTCCTCGCGCAGTTCGCGCTTCACCTTGGAGACGTTGCGCAGCGCCTGGGCGGACGCACGTTTCTGGTCGCCGGTGAGCGAGACCTTGCCGATGGCTTCCTGGGCCTGGGCCTCGAAGCGTTCGAGAACCAGCTCGGTTTGGCGCTCTATCTCTTTGAGCTTGGCCGATTCGCGCTTGGTCCACTCGTCGGCCAGCGCCTTCTCGCGCGCCTGGAGGCGCTGGCGCTCTTCTTCGACGCCGCGCTGCGAAGCGGCGACTTCGGTGAGGCGGCGATCGAGCTCAGCAAGGAAACGCCCCAGGTCGCGCTCTCGGGTGCCCAGAGTGGCCCGCGCCCGGTCGAGGATCTCGGCTGGAATACCGTGCCGGCGGGCGATGTCGAGTCCCGCGGATTTTCCGGGCGCGCCCAGGCGGAGAACGTAGGTGGGCTCGAGCGTCTCCTCGTCGAAGCCCATCGAGCCATTGAGGACGCCCTCGGTGTTGGCGCCGAACACCTTGAGCGCCAGCAGGTGCGTGGAGGCCAGCGTGAAGGCGCCGAGCGAACGGCAGCGGTCCAGAATCGCCACGCCCAGCGCGCCGCCCTCTTCAGGGTCGGTAGCGCGGCCCAACTCGTCGAGCAGCACCAGCGAATCGGAGGTGGCCTGCTCCAGGATGTCGCGCACGCGGCTCATATGCGCGGAGAAGGTGCTGAGGCTTTCCTGGATGGATTGCTGGTCGCCAATGTCCGCAAGCACGCCGTCGAAGAAAGGAAACTCGGCTTCGACGCAGGGCACGGGCAGGCCCGCCTGCGCCATCAGCGCCAGCAGGCCGACGGTCTTGATGGTGATGGTCTTACCGCCGCTGTTCGGTCCGCTGATGAGCAGCGTGCGGGTTCCGCCTTCAAGCGTGAGCGACGCCGCCACCACGGTTCGCTTCTGGCGCCGCAGCACGTCTTCGAGCAGGGGATGGCGCGCCTCACGCAGGGTCAGGCGGCGGGCGCCAGCGGGGCTGAAGCGCGGGATGACGCAGCCGAAATCGACGCCGAACTGCGCCTTAGCGAACAGCAGCTCGAGCTCGCCGAGGATGGCCAGGGTCCGCTGGATCGGTTCGGCGTAGTCGCGCAGCCGCGACGTCAATTCGAGCAGGATGCGGTGGACCTCACGCATCTCCTCTTCGGTGAGGCGCACCAGCTCGTTGTTGAGCTCGATGGTTTCGAGCGGCTCCACAAAGAGGGTCTGCCCGGTGCCGCTGGCGCCGTGAATCACGCCGTCGATCTTGCGGCGCTGGCCGGCGACGATGGGCACCACGAAACGCTCGTTGCGGATGGCGACGAATTCCTCCTGCAGCTCCTCTTTGTGCGCGCGCAGGAAGCGCTGGAGCGAATCCTGTATGGCGCCTTTCTGGCGCTCCATGTCGCGGCGCAGGCGGCCGAGCAGGACGCTGGCGTGGTCGGCGACGGTGCCATCGGGCAGGATCTTGCCGGAGAGGTCCTTGATGAGGGAGCGGAACTCGCCCATGGCGGCGCCGCGCGCGCCCAGTTTGGGGAACCGGTCGAGGACGGCCAGCAGGACGGAGCGGATGTCGGAGGCGCGGTCGAGCAACTCAGTCAGAGCGAGGATCTCTTTCCCTTCGAGCGATGCACCTTCGATGTGGAGCTTGTGGACCGAATCGCCGGTGTCGGGCAGCGAAGAGAAGCGCAGGCGAACGGCGGCGCCGCGGGTGGCGGGCTGGGGGCGAGAGGCGGCGCGCAGATAGTCGATGGCCTCGGCGGCGTCGGCGAGGGCGCGCTCGGCGGCGGGGCGGTCGGCGCCTGGGGCGACTTTTTCGAGTTCGGCCTGGCCGAGGGGGCTCGAGACGTATCGGCCGAGCAGGCGGCGGAGAGCTTCGAATTCCAGGAGTTGGGCGCTGGTGTTCATGGCAGCAACCACGTGGCGCACGCTTCAGCGTGCCGTGTCAGCACTCGTGCCGACACCCGAGCGTCGAGACGAGTCTCGACGCGGCACGCAGGAGTGCGTGCGCCACAAGGAACTACTTGAGGAACGTGCTGCATGCAACCAGAGCCCTTTCAATGGCCGCCAGAGTTCCTTCGGTAATGCGGTAGGCGGCCAGCTCCTCGCGCGGCACCCACACCGCGCGGCTGGCGTCGCTCGCGGCGCCCAACTCGCCTCCCGTCACCTTGCAGAAGTAATCGATCAACACGTAATGATACTCGGTCCGGCCGTCCGCATCGGGCATGATGCGCTCGAACACTTCGGCGACGGAGACGGGATCGACCTCCAGGCCCGTCTCCTCGCGCACCTCGCGGCGGATGGCGTCTTTCAGGGGCTCGCCGAGTTCCACGCAGCCGCCCGGAAGCGACCATGTGCCCTTCAGCGGCTCCCGCCCGCGCTCGACCAGCAGCACACGGCCGCGGTCCTCGATAATCGCACCGACACCGAGAATCGGGCGTTCGGGATAGCGGCGGGAAGTGGACACACGTTCAGTATGGCAGAGGGTGCGGCCAGGCCCCGCTACGGGGCAAAATACCCGTCGATGTCGAGAATCACATGGGTCGCGTTGGTTACGTAGACGCTGACGGCCCCGTCAACGCCCGCTTGGACGATCGCGGCATTCGCGGCTACCGTGCCCCCCAGGGAATTCAAGGTCGAGACGAACGGCTGTGGAGAACCCGCAGGCCAGGCCGTCAGATAGGACAGTGGCCCATCGGGCACCACGGTTACATTCAGCGAGTAAGCCGCCGCCGTTGCGGGAATGTTGCAGCCGCTGGCCGGGACGGAGAACGAGCGTGTCATCCCGCCTCCCAATGCGGGGCCGCCTCGCGTATCCGCGACGCGGCAGGGAGTAACCGGGTAGAACGAAAGCGCATCCGAGCTCCCCGGCGCGGCGAAGTAGCCATTTATGTCGAGGACCAGGTCGGCCGGGTCGGTGGCGAAAACCGATATCGAGCCATCGGTCCCCGCCGGGACGATCGCGGCGTTGGCCACCACCTCGCCGGTCCAGGAGTTCAGTGTCGAGACGTTCGGCTGCGCCTGCCCGGCCGGCCAAGCTGTCAGGTAGCCGAGGTAGCTCACCGCCGGGTCCGGTATGGCCGTGACGTTCAGGGAGTAGGCGCGCGCGGAGGCCGGAATCCCGCAGGAACTGGAGGGGATGGGAAAATCCCGAACCTGCCGGGCTGACAACGCTGGCCCGCCGAACGTGCCCACGGCTCTGCGCGTATCTGCGACCCGGCACGGCGTTGCGGAATAGAAGGCGTACGAATCCGACACGCCCGGCGGATCGAAGTACCCGTCGATATCGAGGATGACGTCGGTCGGATCGGTGACAAAGACGCTGACCGAACCGTCGGCTCCGGCGGGCACGATGGCCGCGTTGGCAACCACGGTGCCGTCCCAGGAGTTGAGGGTGGAGACCAGAGGCTGGGCCTGGCCGCCAGGCCACAACGTCAGATACGACAACCGGCCCCGGGGCACGGCTGTCACGTTCAAGGCATAGGCCTGGGCGGTGGCGGGAATTCCGCATCCGCCCTGCGGAACCGCAAAAGATCGCACGAAACCGCCTGGCAGAGCCGGGCCGCCGAATGCGTCCGTCCTTCCGCGCGTGTCTGCGAGGCGGCACGGGGTCACTGGCACGAACCGCAGGCCGGCCACCGGGGCGGTCGAGAACGAATAGATGGCGGAAGCGGCGGAGCCGAAGGAACCGTGGGCGGCGATCTGCCAGTAGTATGTCACTCCCGCAGCCAACGGCCCTGGGACGAAACTGGTTTCCGTCGTGTTCGCCACCAGGGGCGGAGCGGAGGACGTCCCGAAGTGGACGTCATAGGAGGCCGCTTCAAAGGAAGACATCCAACTCAGAACGGGCGCGGGCAAGACACCGGCCGCTCCGTCCGCCGGAGAGACCAAAACAGGCACGGACGACGGCAGGACGACCGCCATGTCGACGGCAGTGGCAGCGGGCGAACCACCCCCGAAGACCGTGACCTGGTTGGTCACCTGCGTGGGCGCATCCGCGGCCACGCTGGCCGTCACGGAGATGGGTGGATAGCTCGCAGCCGGGGCTAGCGCGTCGCTACGCGTGCAGGTGTTGCCGCTGCAGGTCCAGCCTGGGCCGGCCATGGACAGCAAAGTCAGACCGCTGGAGACGACGTCCCTCACGGTCACGGTGCCCGTGGTCGGGCCGGCGCCGCTGGCATTGCTCACCAGTATCGAGAAGGTCGCAGACGCCTGCGACAGCGAGAAGGGATTCGAGTGCACACTGGCGGCGCTCAGCAGCGCGCGGGTTCCCGCGGGGATCGCCACCCAGACGTACCACTGGCCGTCGGCGATGTAGACGCTGCCGGTGCTATCCACCGCCGTGCCTGCCGAGTCCATTGTGGCAACCGTAGTGATCGTGCCGCTGGGATCCAGTTTCTGGACGCCCCGGCCCCCGATGTAGAGATTGCCCGCGGCATCCGTGGCGACACTTTGCGGATAGAGGACGGAGGGCGCACGAGCCACTGTGGAGATCGTGCCATCCGGACTGACTTTGCGGATCGCACCGTTGGAGGCGGGGCTGCCTGGATGCAGTGGGGTTCCCGTCGGATAGGCGGCATTGTCGACGATATACAGGTCTCCGGCCGCGTCGACCGTAACGCCTCTGGGAGAAAGACCGGCGCTTGTTGCGGGCCCGCCATCTCCGAACCATTCCGGAAAACCGACTCCGGCGAAGACCGTCGCGGTTCCCCCTGGCGCCAGCTTGTAGACGACTCGGTCGTAGTTGTTGGGAAGGTAGAGATTTCCCGCCGAGTCGAGGCCAAAGTTACCCGGCGGGACAACGTCTAGAGTTTCCTGCTCGCCTGCCATCGTGGCGGTTCCGTCCGGCGCCACCTTGAGTATCCTGTACGGGTAATAGTACGATCCATAGGCCCATGCTCCCGCCGGCTGCGCGGAGAGAGTGTCGAGGATGTAGAGATTGCCGGAGGAGTCTACGATCAGGCCCGTGGGCGTGGTGAGCTGATCGTTGATGGCCACCGTTGCGATTGTGCCGTCCGGAGCCACTTTTCGCACCCTGCTGTTCCCGGTGTCGGTGATATAGAGGTTTCCGGCGGAGTCCAGTGCCACGCCCCAAGGGGCGTGGAGGAAGGCGCTCGTAGCCGGGCCTCCGTCGCCCAGATTGGCGCCGCCCGCCACGGTTGTGATGGTCCCGTCGGGAGTCACTTTGCGAATCACGGAGCCGTCCGGAATATAGAGGTTCCCAGCCGCATCTCCCGCCACGCCGTACGCGTTGATCTGGGCGGCGGTAGCGGGACCTCCGTCGCCCGTAGAGCCCGCGCCGTTCCCTCCGGCAACGGTCGTGATGGTGCCGTCGGCAGCGACCTTAGAGACCCTAGAAGAGAAGCCCCAGTCGGCGATGTACAAGCTGCCGGCGCCATCCACTGCCAGGCCTTGAGGGAGGTCGACCGCGCTGGTTCCGGCCACCGTTGTGATGATGCCATCGGGAGACACCTTGCGGATCGCACCTTCGGTCCCGATATAGAGATTCCCCGCGGCATCGACGGTTAAGGCGCCGAGCCAGCTAAGTTGGGCGCTGGTGGCTGGGCCGCCGTCTCCCGAATAGCCGCACGTGCCGGTTCCGGCCACCGTCGTGATAGTGCCATCGGGAGACACCTTGCGGACCTTGAAGTCGGAGGTGTCCCAGATCCCCTGGGGCCAGGTGTACGAGTTGCCGATATCCCCGATGTAGAGGTTCCCGGCGGTATCCACCGCCACCGCGCCAGGCGCCTCGAACCGGGCGCTCGTGGCCGGCCCTCCATCGCCGGATGCCCCTTGAGTGCCGTCGCCAGCCACGGTCGTGATGGTGCCGTCGACCGCCACCTTGCGCACCCGGAAGTTGCCGGTGTCGCCGATGTAGACGTTGCCGGCACCGTCCACGGCCAGGCCAACAGCGCCGTTGAGCTGGGCCTGGGTTGCGGGGCCACCGTCGCCCGAGTAGCCCAAGAGACCGTTGCCGGCCACCGTGGTCAGGATTCCCGCGCGATCCATCTTGAAGACCTTGGCCCAGGCGCTACCTACGAAGTAGACATTGCCGAGAGTATCTACCGCAACCGAAGATCCACCCCCTAACGGCATGCTCAAGGCCGGGGCTGGCGTGCGCGTGGAACCACCACCCGCGACCTTGGTGACCAGATACTGCTGGGCCGAAACCACCGGCCCTGCGAGGCATAGTGCCATCACAGCGACGACGTCTTTCCTCATGTTCGGGTCTCCTTGCCGGCGCAGAAGAAGCGTCTGGCGGTCCCGTCTGAGGACATATTACTCCCGAACATGTGCCGCGCGCGCGAGTTTTCAGTCCCATTATCGGAATTGGGGTCGCTATCCGCGCGAGCCGGGACGGCGCCCAGATCACGCCTCCCCGTAAAAGCTCAGCACATTGTCGCCCTGGCGCACGGTGCGCGTGCGGCGGAGGCGGCTGTATTCTTCGCGCAGATCGAGGCGCACCTCGTGCTGCACGATGGTGAGGGGCGGCGGGGCGGCGCCGAGCAGTCCCAGCGCCGCGGCGTATTCGGCGGCGACGTCGTAGGGTGGGTCGAGAAAGACGATGTCAGCCTTCTGCCGTTCCAGAACCACCAGCGCTTTGGCGCAGAAGACCTGGGCGCGCGTTTCGATGCCGAGGGATTGGAGATTGCCGCGGATCACGTCCGCGGCCGCGCGGCTACGCTCGATGAAGATGGCCTCGCGCGCGCCGCGGCTCAGCGCCTCGATGCCGACGGCGCCGGTGCCGGCATACGCGTCCAGGAAGGTGACGCCTTCGATGCGCGGGGCGAGGATGTCGAACAGCGTCTCGCGAAGGCGGTCTGGCGTCGGCCGCAGATGCGGTCCCGGGAGCGACTTGAGGCGGCGGCTTCGAAACTCTCCTGCTATGACGCGCATGGTGTAAGACCGCTCCCCATCTTCTCACCCCACCTGCGCCAGACCGTAGCGGGTCTGCCAGTGGCCTCTCAAATAGGCCAGGGCGCGGCGGCGGTCTTCGTCCCCTTCCGGCCGCGCGATCAGCGTGGCGGCCTCGCGGCGAGCCACTTCGAGGATCTCGGAATCGCGCAGAATGTTGGCGATCCGCAGCGCGGGCAGTCCGGATTGCTTGGTCCCGAAGAACTCGCCCGGCCCGCGCAGCTTCAAATCCATCTCCGCAATGTGGAACCCGTCGCTCGAATCCACCAGCGTGCGGATGCGCTGGCGGCCGATGTCGTTGAGCTTGCCGGTCACCAGGATGCAATAGCTCTGGGCCGCGCCCCGCCCCACGCGCCCGCGGAGCTGGTGCAACTGCGAGAGGCCGAAGCGCTCCGCCTGCTCGATCACCATCACGGTCGCGTTGGGAACGTCGATGCCCACCTCGATCACCGTGGTCGATACCAGGATTTGCGTCTCGCCGGCCTTGAACCGCTGCATCGCAGATTCCTTTTCGGCGGTGGTGAGCCGGCCGTGCATCAGCCCGATGCGGAGTTGCGGGAAGACCTCGACCGCCAGGTGCTGGTACATCTTCTCCGCGGCCTTCATAGCCTGCGTTTCCGATTCCTCGATCACCGGGTACACGACGTACGCCTGCCGTCCCTGCTCGATCTCGCGCTTTACGAAGCTCCACACCTGCTCGATGGCGTCCTCGGCGGAATGGCGCGTGAGGATGGGCTTGCGGCCGGGGGGCAGCTCATCGATCACCGAGACGTCGAGGTCGCCGTAAAGCGTCAAGGCGAGGGTGCGCGGGATGGGCGTCGCGGTGAGGACCAGCACGTCCGGATGCGGGCCCTTCTGGATGAGCCTCAGCCGTTGCATCACGCCGAAGCGGTGCTGCTCATCGACGATGGCGAGGCCGAGCTTCTGGAACTCCACGTCCTCCTCAATCAGCGCGTGCGTGCCCACGGCGAACTGCACCAGACCCGCCGCCAGCGCGCGCTTGAACTGCGTCTTCTCGCCTTTGGTGTTCGACCCGGTGAGCAGCGCGACGGTGTAGCCGAGCTTGCGGAACAGGTCCTTGAAGTAGAAAAAATGCTGCGTGGCGAGGATCTCCGTCGGCGCCAGCGTCGCCACCTGCCAGCCGTTCTCGAGGGCGATGATGGCCGCCTCCGCCGCCACCAGCGTCTTCCCGCTGCCCACGTCGCCCTGGAGCAGTCGATTCATGGGCGCGGGCGATTCCATGTCCCGCGCGATCTCCACCAGCACCTTCTTCTGCGCGTCCGTAGGCTTGAAGGGAAGCATGCGTTTGATCTGCTCGCGCACGCGGTCCGTCAGCTCGAAAGCGATTCCGGGCTGCTTGCGGGCGGTGCTGTGCTTCAGCGCGAGGCCGCATTCGAGCCAGAAGAACTCCTCGAAAATGAGGCGGAACTGGGCCTGGGAGCGGTACTCGTTGAGCAGGCGGATGTCCGCGCCCGGCGGCGGGAAGTGCAGGTCGCGGATAGCGGTCCAGAAGTCGGGCAGTTTGAGCTCGGCGCGCAGCCGCTCGGGCAGCGGGTCTGGCCCGGCCGGCAGCGTTTCGAGAACGTGCCAGAGCAAGCGGCGGAAGACGCGAGTGGTGATCTTCGCGGCGGCCTCGTAGATGGGGACGATTCGCCCGGTGTGCAGGCCCGTTTCGCCCTCTTCCTCCTCGCCTAGAATCTCGAACTCGGGGTGGAGGATGGACAGTTCGCCCGAGTAGCTGTCGAACTCGACCTTGCCGTAGAGCGCGATGCGCTGGCCTGGCTCAATCACCTTCTCGAGATAGCCGCCGTGGAACCACTTGCACACCAGCGTGGCGCCGGAGGCATCGGTGAAAACGGCTTCGAACAGGCCCAGGTTGCGGCGCCGGAAACCGGCCAGGTGGGCGGCCTTCACTTCCGCCATGACGGTGGCCATCTCCCCGGGCGCAAGCTGGGCGACGGTCTTGACGTTGGTGCGGTCTTCGTAGCGGAAGGGCGGGTAGGCGAGCAGGTCCTCGACGGTTTTCAGGCCTTTGCCTTCGAGCATCGCCGCGCGCGCCGGGCCCACGCCTTTGAGATACATCAGCGGGGTGGAGAGCGCGAGCGAGATCATGACCGCTTTCGCTATCTTAGCTGACGCTCGGGGGACAAGCTGAAGCTTATCCTACGCGTATTGTTCGAGCGTCTCGAACGCCGGCGTGACCAGGGCCTTCTCCATGTCCTCGCCGGTCTCGATCATGCTCCGGAGATGGCGCGCGGCGAGGGTGGAGACCCAGGGGTCGGTCACAGGCTTGCCCGTTTGGGCGCCGAGCGCGAGCAGGTCGGGCTGCCCGAGTGCCACGACCTTGGTTGTCCGTTCGGTGCCGGCCGAGAGCTCGAACTTCACGTCAATCGCGTCGGCGTGACGGATCGAGATGGCGTTCTGGATCCAGAGAAAGTCGACGTTCCACACCCTCCCGGAGGGATCTGCGACTTGGAAATGGCGGAAGTTGTCCGGCATCGCTAAATCTCGCTCGAGTGCTGCCGCAGCAGCGCCAGAAACTCGTCCCGCGTCTCCTTACGCTCGCGGAACGCTCCCAACATCGCGCTGGTCACGGCGCCGGAGTGCTGCTTCTCGACGCCGCGCATCATCATGCAGAAATGCCGCGCTTCGCACACCACGCCCACGCCCAGCGGATCGAGCACCTGCTCGAGCGACTGAGCGATCTCCTGCGTCAGCCGTTCCTGGATCTGCAGCCGCCGCGCGAACATGTCGACGATGCGCGGAATCTTGCTCAGCCCCACCACCTTGTGCCGCGGCAGGTACGCCACGTGGACTTTGCCGAAGAACGGCAGCATATGATGCTCGCACAGGCTGAAGAACTCGATGTCTCTGACGATCACCATCTCGTCGTACTTCACCGTGAACAGCGCGCCGTTGACCACCTTCTGGAGGTCCTGACGATAGCCGCTGGTGAGGTACTTCAGTGCTTTCTCGACGCGCTGGGGAGTCCTGGACAGGCCCTCGCGGGCCGGGTTCTCCCCAAGCTGGCGGAGGACGTCCTCCATCAACGATGCGATGGTGCGTTCGGAAATAGCAGGCGCATCCGCCGAGGGGTTGTCAGTCAAGTAGCTCAAATCGGTTCCTCTTCGTTTCCTGAATTCGGATTCCATCGAGCGCCGGCCCCTCTCCGGGGAACACTCGATGCCACCGGCCGGCTAGCCGCGAGCGGATCTCGATCGCCAGGTTCTCGGTGGTGGGAACCCGTTCCGCAAACGCCGGAACCTCCTTGTTCAGATCGTGGTGGTCGAAGGGTTCCAGAACCTGCTCGCGGACCAGAGTGTCGAGTGCCGCCAGATCGCCCACCCGGCCCGATTCCGCGTCCACCTGGCCGCTCACGCTCACCTCCAGCGTGTAGTCGTGCCCGTGCCCGTGAGGGTTGTTGCACTTTCCGTAGAGGGCACGGTTTTCGGCATCCGAAAGCCCGGCCGCGTGAAGCCGGTGCGAAGCGCAAAACCGGTAGCGCCGCGTCAGGCGGATCACGGCTGGCCTCCGAAATAGTCCACGTACAGATCCTCGGTCTCATAGACCCGCACGCCGTGTAATCGCACGCGGGGACCAGCCAGGTGGGGCTCGATGCGCCGCCACACCTCGATCGCCAGGTTCTCCGTGGTCGGCACCACGGTATTGAATGGCGGAACCTCGAGATTGAGGAAGCGGTGGTCCATCGGCTCTACCACCTCGCGATGGAGCACGTCTTTGAGCCGCTTCAGGTCGAACACCATTCCGGTTTCGGGCTCCGGATCGCCCTCGAGAGTCACTTCGATCACGTAGTTGTGGCCGTGGCCGTGCGGGTTCGAGTCCGCGCCGTAAAGCGCCCGGTTCGCCTCGTCGGACAGCCGCTCCAAACGGCACACGTGTGACGCGGAGAAATCAGCCCTCCTCGTGATCAGCATGCGCCCCCTCACACCTACCGATACAGCCGCCCGCGAATGGTTACACTTAAATCATAGGAAGTTCGAATGGCCCCAGTCAAAACCGAACGGATCATCCAAGCACTGATTGTCGTCTGCCTGGCCCTGCTGGTGTGGGTAATCGCCGGCACCTATCAGGAGCGAATTGTGGTGGCAGGCGACAGCGCCCCAAGCTTCACCGTGACTACCGAGGATGGAAAGACCATCTCGCCCTCGAACTTCGGTGGCAAGCTGCTGGTAGTGCATTTCTGGGCCACCTGGTGCCCGCCCTGCGTGACGGAAACGCCGTCGCTCAATGAGTTCCAGAAGCAGTACGCCAAGGACGGCGTGGTGGTGCTTGGCATCAGCGTGGACACCAACGCCAAGGCCTACCGCGACTTCTTGCAGCGGATGAAGATCTCGTACGCCACCGCGCGCGACCCGGATGCCAAGATCGCCTCCGACTACGGAACCTACCAGTATCCGGAGACCTACATCGTCAACCGCGACGGCAAGGTGGTCGAGAAGGTCATCAGCAACACCGATTGGATGGATCCGGAGCGCCAGAACCTGATCCGTGCGATGCTCGGCTCATGATCCACCACGTGGCGCGGGCTTGGGAGGCGTAGGCCATGTTGACCAGACGGCAGTTCTTTCTGACAGGGAGCTTAGCGATGGCTGTTACCGGTAAGTTGACCAGCAAAGAGCGGGTGGACCGCGCGCTCCAGGGCGCCGATGTCGATCGCCCGCCGTTCAGTCTGTGGCATCACTTTCGTTTGGCGGCGTTCCCCGGCGAGCGGCACGCCGCGGCGACGCTCGACTTCCACCGCAAGTTCCACACGGACGTCGTCAAGGTGATGAGCGACTTTCCGTATCCGAAGCCCGCGGGCGGCATCGAGGCCATCATGCCCGAGGCGAATCCATTCCCCGAGCAACTGCGCGCGCTGGACATCATCCGTGAGGGCCTCGGCGGCCAGAACTACTTCGTCGAGACCGTCTTCAACCCATACAACCAGGCGCAGAAGACGTTCTCGAAGCCAGAGATTCAGCGGCTGAAGCAGGAGCAGCCGCAAGTGCTGCTCGACGCCTTGGAGGCGATCGCGAAGTCCGAAGTCAGCCACGTGCGGAAGGCGCTCGCGGCGGGCGCTGCCGGCATTTTCCTGGCCATCGATTGCGCGGTGCCCGGCGTCCTCACGCCGGAGGAATACGCGAAGTTCAGCGAACCCTTCGATCGGATGGTGCTCGACGCGGCCTCCGGTGCGCACTTCAATATCCTGCACCTGCATGGCGACAAGGTCTACCTCGACCTGTTCTGGAAGGGCTGGCCGCCCGCAGTGATCAACTACGAGAGCCACCTGACTGGGGTGGATTTCGCTACGGCCAGACGCCACTTCTCCGGCGTGCTGATGGGCGGCATAGATGAGGTGAACTACCGTACCCTCCCCGAGGCCGAGATCGCGCGCCAGTGGCACACCGCCGCCGAGGCCGCCGGAAAGAAGTACATCCTCTCGCCGGGCTGCTCGGTCCCGGACCAGAGCACGGACGAGGAACTGGCGCGGCTGACGCACGTGGTGGGGGCGTAAACAAAAAAGGTTCCAAGCGACCTACGGATGGGCGGTCTCGCCGGCCGGCATGCGACGGCCCCGAGCGCGGACTCAGGCTCGCCTGACAGCGCCCGACTTCCCGCCACGGTGACCCGTGACAAGTCGTTTTTCAGTCGCTGTCCGCGACACCCGAGCAAGCCGGCGGTTCGATGCGGCCTTTCGCTCCCCCGCGGCGGCTGCCCGTTTCCGGGCCACCTCTGCGGGATCACCGTTCCCGGCCTGCACCTTCACCGCACCGCGGAGTGCGCGCCAACCCGTCCGCTTCCACGTTCCTCATTCCCGTTGCCGGGCGGTCGGCTCGCACAAGGGTTTGTTGCCACGCACTCCGTATTCCTAACGGTTCCTCGCTTCTTCGCTCCCCTTCGGGACCTTTCGATCCCTCCAGATCATCGCTCGCCGCGATTCGCCGCTCGAAAGCTTACCTTCGCCGAACGCCCGCTTTCCGTCCCTCCCTGCTGCTTCGGATCGCTCCGCCGCCTCAGATCACCGTTCCGGATTCGCTGCGTCCCGCGAGGCTCGCCAACTCCGTAAACCTCTTGGAACCTCCATCATCGTGCACCGAAACGGCGGGTCCAGTCAATAAGGAAGATCGCTTAGTTACGGTGTTTTCCGCAGCTTTATTGGGCTGTGGGATCAGTCGATTACACGAGCCCGGCTCTGGAATTCATGTGGATAAATCATTCCGGTCCGGTCCTGGTTCAGGCTCCTCTTGACGCCGCCCGATATTTCGAGTAGCATAGAAATATACTTCGATGAAACAGAAAACAGATCCGGAGTTGGCCGCGCGCTACGCCGACATGCTGGCGGCCATGGGAAACGACGCGCGTCTGGGCATCATGCGGCTGCTGCTCTCCGCCTATCCGGATGGAATGGTGGTGGGCGACATTCAGGCGGAAATGGGCATTCCGGGTTCGACGCTGTCGCACCACCTGGAGAAGCTTCGCAACGAAGGACTGGCGGACCAGCGCCGGGAGGGCACCTTCCTTTGGTATTCGGCGAACGCGCGCGCGCTCCAAGACCTCCTGACGTTCCTCTACGCGGAATGCTGCACGCGCAACAAAGCAGTCAAGCCGGAGTCGATCTTGAAGGCATGCAAGTGCTAAAGCAGCCATCGGCCGTGAGCTTTCCTGATGGCTGACGGCTGAAGGCCAGTTTCTCCGAAAGGACAAGACAGATGGAAATCAAAGACATGGTCAGAGAGAAATACGGGGAGCACGCGCTGCGCGTGGTTTCGGGCAAGGCTTCCTGTTGCTGCGGGTCGCAGGCGGCGCCCGAGGGCGCGGTGGACCCGATCACCGCCAACCTCTACGACGAGCAACAGAAATCCGGCCTGCCGGCGGAGGCGGTGCTGGCGTCGCTGGGCTGCGGCAACCCAACCGCCCTGGCGCAGTTGATCGCGGGCGAAGTGGTGCTCGATCTCGGCTCCGGGGGCGGCATAGACGTGCTGCTTTCGGCCAAGCGGGTCGGCCCTACCGGAAAGGCCTACGGCCTGGATATGACCGACGCGATGCTGGCGCTGGCGCGCGAGAACCAGAAGAGGTCGGGGCTGGAGAACGTCGAGTTCCTGAAGGGCGAGATCGAGAGCATCCCGCTGCCGGAGGCGACCCTGGACGTGATCATTTCGAACTGCGTCATCAACCTCTCGACGGACAAGGACCGCGTGCTCGCGGAAGCCTTTCGCGTGCTCAAGCCGGGCGGGCGGTTGGCCGTCTCCGACGTCGTGGTACGCGGCGAGATGCCGCCCGAGATCCGGCGCAGCGTGGAGCTGTGGGCGGGCTGCATGGCGGGCGCGCTCGAGGAGGGCGTCTACCGGGAGAAACTCGCGCGGGCGGGCTTCGTGGAGATCGATATCGAGCCGACCAGGGTGTACAGCACCGAGGATGCGCGAGAAGCGCTCGAGAGCAACGGCTTCGATGTCGATACGCTGGCGCCGCTGGTCGATGGCAAGTTCGCCGCGGCCTTCATTCGCGCGCGCAAACCCGCTCGGTAAGGGCAGCGCATGAATCGAACGGGCGCTCGGCTTTCCTTCCTGGATCGCTATCTCACTCTCTGGATCTTCCTGGCGATGGCGGCCGGGGTTGGGGCGGGAGTCGGACTGCCCGGAGCGGTGCGGCTCATCACGCAATTCCAGGTGGGCACGACCTCGATCCCGATCGCCGCCGGGCTGATCCTGATGATGTACCCGCCCCTGGCGAAGGTGCGCTACGAGGAGATGGGCGAGGTGTTCCGGGACCGCAAGGTCCTGCTCCTATCGCTGGTTCAGAACTGGGTGATCGGGCCGGTTCTGATGTTTGCCCTGGCGATCGTGTTTCTGCGCGACAAGCCTGAATACATGGCGGGGCTGATCCTGATCGGCCTGGCGCGCTGCATTGCCATGGTGATCGTGTGGAACGAGCTGGCGCGCGGCGATACGGAGTACGCCGCGGGACTGGTGGCGTTCAACTCCGTGTTCCAGGTGCTGTTCTACTCGGTCTACGCGTGGATCTTCGTCACGGTGCTGCCGCGGTGGCTTGGACTACATGGCGCCGCGGTGGACATCACGATCGGCGAAATCGCGCGTAGCGTCTTCATCTATCTCGGCATTCCGTTTCTAGCCGGGGTCGCGACGCGGTTTGCCCTGGTCCGGGCGCGCGGCCGCGAGTGGTACGAGAAGGAGTTCATCCCCCGGATCAGCCCGCTGACGCTGGTGGCGTTGCTGTTCACGATCATGGTGATGTTCTCGCTCAAAGGCGACACCATTGTCCGTCTGCCGCTGGACGTGCTCCGGATCGCCGTACCGCTGCTCATCTACTTTGTCGTGATGTTCCTGGTTTCGTTCTGGATGGGACACCGGCTCGGGGCGGACTACCCGAAGACGGCCACGCTCTCCTTCACCGCGGCGAGCAACAACTTCGAGCTGGCCATTGCGGTGGCGGTCGCCGTGTTCGGCATCCACTCGGGGGAGGCATTCGCAGCGGTGGTGGGGCCGCTGGTCGAGGTGCCCGTGCTCATCTCGCTGGTGAACCTGTCGCTGCGTTTCGAAAAGCGCTTCTGGAGGCAGGCATGAAACGGATCCTGGTCCTGTGCACCGGCAATTCGGCCCGCAGTCAGATGGCCGAAGGGTTCCTGCGGTCGTTCGACTCCGGATTGGAAGTGTACTCGGCCGGCACGCGGCCGGCGGAACGGGTTCACCCGGCGGCCGTGCAGGCGATGGCCGAAGAAGGAATCGACATCGGCGCCGGGCGCCCTAAATCCGTCGAGCAATACCTCGGGCAGCGGTTCGATTTCGTGATCACGGTCTGCGACCACGCCAACCAGATCTGCCCCGTGTTCACGGGCGAAGTGCGGCGGCGGGTGCATATCGGCTTCGACGATCCGGCGGCGGTACAAGGGAGCGAGGACGAGGTCCTGGCCGCGTTCCGCCGCGTGCGGGACGAGATCCAAGAACGCTTGAGACGCTTCTACGAAAGCGAGATCAGGGCGCCCCGGCCGTGATGACCCGCAGAATTACTTCTTGGCGGGCATGACGATGTTTGAGACAGTTATGCTGTCGCCGTTCATCTCGCCCGTCAGTTTAACCGTGTGACCGGCGTGCTCTTCTAAAGCCGCGAAGTCCTGGTTGCCGACGCTGTACACCTTGCCGCCGCTGACGAAGACGTACTTGGCGTGGTGCTCTTTCACACAGGCCAAGGTGCAGTCGCGATCGGACATCTTCTTGCCGCCGTGTTCGTCCGCAGTGTTGTGCTTCGCGCCGCACATACTGTCGCTGATTCTCCCTGTCCAGGTCTGGTCAGCGGCGGAGACGGACATAGCTCCGAGCATAGTCGCAACGACTGCGATGCATAGGTGGTTCATTAGATTCTCCTTACTTGACGATAGGGACACGAAAGCCACAGAGGTTCGCTGGACTGCCCCGTGCCTGCGCCTGACGCTGCTCTTCTTTGGCGCAGCCAAGGATGTTCCGGAAGCAGCAAAAACGGTCACCGCCGGGACAGCCAACGGCCAACGTGGCCGCTCTCAAGCGGTGGCGTGGCGCCTGAAGAAATGCACGACCAACGAAATCAGCGCGATTACCAACAGAAGGTGGATCAACCCACCGGCAACGTGGAACGCGAACAGTCCCAGCAGCCACATCACGAGCAAAACAACGAACAGCGCTAGAAACATCTGGATCTCCTTTGTTTCGCACAACCCCACTGAGCTTTGGGCAACACTCTACCCAAGAGCACGAGTCCTGCCACCGTGCCGACCGGTTGCGCGTCCGGTTCTTGTGGAGGAAGCAAGGTCCGTCGAGTGACGGACAAACCACTTCCCGCCAGTGGCTTGCGCGTTCCTTGCTGGGGCACACCTAGCGGTACCGCCCAGAGCGGGCGTGCACGAAAGTGGCCACCAGAGGTGCAGGATCTACTGGAACATGCAGGTTCTGCCACCTGATCGGAGTCGATCCCATCTGGTGTGGTCCTGCGGGGGCGGCGCACCCGTGTCCGGACCGCGGGCGAGGGTGGGCCGCCCCACCCAAGGGCCAGCAGCCCGATTGGCCAACGGGCGAATGCGCTAAAATCGGCAGCCAGAATGTCCGCTGAAAGCGCCGTGCGCCTTTCCCGCTACCAGATCCTGGTCCTGATGGTCGCCTGGCTGGGGTGGATCTTCGACTCGATGGATTCCACCATCTACAACCTCGTGCTGACGCCGGCGTTGCGCGAGCTGCTGGGGACGCGCGGCACGCCCGAGAACATCGGCTGGTACGGCGGCATCATCCTGTCTATCTTCCTGGTCGGCTGGGCGCTGGGCGGCGCAGTGTTCGGCGTGCTGGCAGACACGATGGGCCGGGCGCGCACGCTTGTGATCACGATCCTGATCTACGCCGTGTTCACTGGCTTGGCAGGGTTCTCACACACATGGTGGCAACTCGCCATCTACCGCTTCCTGACGGCGCTGGGAATCGGCGGCGAGTGGGCCGCCGGCGCGACGCTGGTGGCGGAAGTGTGGCCGGAGTCGCTGCGCGTGAAGGGGGCGGGACTACTGCAATCGGCGTGGGGCGCGGGCTACTTCCTGGCGGCGGGCATCGGCGCGCTGCTTTCGCACCGAAGCTGGCGCGTCATGTTCTTCGTGGGTCTGGTACCGGCGTTGGTGGCGCTCCTGGTGCGCCTGAAAGTGCGGGAACCGGAGCGATGGCGCGAAGCCAGGCAGGCCGGTGGGCGGCGCTTCACGGTGTCGGAGTTGTTCCGCCCGGAGCACCGGCGCGACACCGCGGTCGGCGCGGCCCTGGCCCTGGTGGCGGTCTTCGGATTGTGGGGCGCGACGAACTGGACGCCGTCCTTCATCCGCGAACTGCTGGGACCGCGGCGCCTCGATCCGTCGCGGCTCACGCAGCTCACCAGCTACGCGGTGATGAGCCTGAACGCAGGCTCGATCGCGGGGTATTTCGCCTTTCCGCCGCTGGCGGAACGCGTCGGGCGGCGGCTCGCGTTTCTGGTGATGCTGGTTGGCTGCGCCCTGGTGTTGCCCTTCACGTTCCTGGCGGGCTGGTCCTACGGCGCCGTGTTGCTGGTTCTGCCGGCGCTCGGCTTCTTCACCAACGGCATCTTCAGCGGATTCCCGGTATACCTGCCCGAGCTGTTCCCCACGCGCATCCGCGCCACGGGAGCCGGATTCTGTTTCAATGCCGGGCGCGTCCTGGCGGCGGGCGGCCCGTTCCTGACGGGCGTGTTGATTGTGCATCTAGGAAGCTTCGCGCGGGCGCTGAGCTCTATCGCCGTCATTTACGTATGCGGGATGGCGGTCCTGCTGTTCGCCCGCGAGACGCGAGGACAGGCCCTGGAGTAAGTTGGGATCAGTCGAAGCGGCTACGGCTCGATCCAGATCCGCACGCGGTTGCTTTGCTGGTCGCCGGAGGCGATGTAGAGCTCGGCTGGGCCCGCGTTGACCAGCGCCGGGAGCTGCACTTCCACCAGGTACAGCCCGATGTAGCCGGGCGCCAGCACGGCGCGCGTGACCTCGATCGGGGCCCGATCCAGGAATGCCTGCGCGGGGGCGACCACTTGCGGCGGGCTCTCGAACGGCCCCGGCCTACCGGCCGGCCAGTCCGGCCGCACCGCCCCGAGACCCGTAGCCAGAATCTGGATCCGCGAGGTCGAGTGCGCGGTGTTCATCACGTCGAGCAGCACCCCCGTGTCCGCGTTCAGCACCAGCGGCGTACCATCGCGATCTACGAAGATCGCTGGCGACACGCTTTCGACCGGGATCGCCAGGCGGACGCTCCCCGCACTGGTCTCAAGCGCCATGGCGAGTGTGGACCCGCGCACGCTGAACGGGACCTGGATCTGCGTCTCGGTGTCGGACGCGGCGAGCACCGGGAGATCCACCTCGCCCGCGCGGGCCGTCCGTACCCGGACGCCCAGCACGCTCAGCAGCGAACCCGGCGCCGCGGCGCGCCGGCTGAAATCCGCCGCGTTCACGAGCCGCAGGCTCCCCAGCCGATGGGGCGCCAGCGCTGCGTACACGCCATAGCCCTGGACGGCTACGAAGAGCTGATCGCCACCGGAATCGAGCCGCACATCGAGCGCCGGTGCAGGCGGCAATCCGGCCAGCGGAGTCCAGGGAGTAGCCGGGCTGGCGGCGTTCAAATCGGCGCGGGCCGTGTAGACGCCGCGGCCGGTGGCCACGTAAATGGCTCCGCTGGGGCGGTCGGCCGTGATGCCGTGGACCGCGGTCTCGGGAAGATCGGCGGTGAGGTCGTCCCAGAACTGCCCTGCATTCATGGTGCGCAAGACGCGCGGTCCCGTGATGCCGCGGGGATTCGCGCCCAGGGCGGCTAGCGCCTGCCGCGGCTCGCGCGCGTCGGCGAAGATCGCTTCCACCGGGCCGCGCTCGGCCAAGGGCGTAGAGTTCCAGCTCCGCCCTTTGTCGGCCGAGACCCAGAGGCGGCCGTCGGCAGAGCCGGCATAGAAATAGTCCCCGGCCGTTGCCAGCGCAGTGATCTCGACGCCGAGGGTTCCGGAGAGCAGCGCTCGCGTGGCGGCGTCCTGGGCCACCGCCGCGTCCTGCACTCTCCTCCAGGCCTGCTTTTCGCCGGGCGCCCACTCCAGGACGCCGAGCGTGCCGGCGCCCACTTTGAGACCGTCGGTTCCCTGCGGCAGCGCCGCGATCCGGCGGGCGGGCAGGTTGGGCAGGGTCTCGTTCAGACCGGTCCAGGATGCGCCGCCATCGAGCGACCGCCACACACCGTTCTCATTCCCCGCGACCACTTCTTCGCTGTCGAGCGGCGAAACCGCCAAGTCGCGTATCTCGCCGCCGATGATGGACCGGCCGCCGAACGCGGTGACATTTGCCCAGGCGCGACCGCCATCGTCCGCGCGGAGCACCTGATCTCCGTACGCGTACAAGCGCCGTCCGTCCGCCGGGGCGGCTCGCACGCCGCGCGCGCCTCCGGGGACCGAAGCCGCCGGAGCGTTGGGATCGGCAGCAGGAGGAACCGCCGAACTGGGCTGCCACTTCTCGAAGTCCTCCGTTTCGAATACGGTTCCTGCGGCGGTCCGAACATACAGACGGGAACCATCGGGGGAATACCACAGGCGTTCAACCGGGCCTGAGGCGGGCGATGCCAGCGCCATCGAGACGGCGGAGTTGCCGATGTGCCTCCAGTCCGGACGCACTGCTCCCGGGCTCTGCGCCTGGACCGCGCCCGCGCAAATTGCGGCCGCGAGCACAGCGGGAGCCAGTCCTCCGCCGCGCTTCCAGCCAGCACGCAAGAGTGCGCCGTACCGATACATGGAACTCCTTTAATTCTAACCCGGCTGCATCGCGCCCGCAGAGGCCGTTTGACCCCGCCGAACCCGGTGCGCTATCCTGACTTGAGGAAGCTTCCGATCTAGATGGCAAACCATTTCTCTGCGCTGAAACGTGTACGACAGGAAGAACGGCGGACGGTGATTAACCACGCGCGTAAGTCGCGCCTGCGCCACCAGATCCGCGCCATGCGCCGCCTGCTCGACAAAAAAGATGCGAGCGGGGCTCAGGCCGAGCTCCCCCAGACTTTCTCGATCATCGACCGGGCCGCCCGGTGGGGCATCGTGAAGAAGAACACCGCCGCCCGGTATAAGTCCCGTCTGAGCGCGCGCTTGAAGACCCTCGTTGCGTAGGCCGCCCTAGGCCGTCAGCCGCAGGATAAACTCCTCCATCACCAGCCGGTCGTCCGGGCGAGTGTCGCGTAGCGCCTTGTCCGCCTGGAAGATCAACCTCAGGGCGCTGGTCAGGCGTTTTTTCGAGAAGCTCGAAACCGTCTGGAACACCTGCTCCGAGCGCGAACCCCAAATCTGCACGCCCTGTTTGGCGAAATGCGCCTGGATCTGCTGCGGGCTGCGCAATCCGGCCTCCCGGGCCGCCAGCGCCAGCCGGAACTGGGTGGCGAGAAAACTCAAGGCCAGCGGCAGGTACTCGCTCTGGCGGATGAGCGTGTCCAGGATGTCGAGCGCGCCGCCACGGTCGTTGCGGCCCAGGGCGCCCACCAGCGCGAAGATCGTGGATTCGCGCGCCTCCGGCACCAGTTCCGAGATCTCGGCCGCGCCGATCTGCTTGCCGCCGGCGGCGTAAATGCTCAGCTTCTCGATCTCGGACGCGATGCGGGCCGCTTCGCCGCCCAGGTCATCCACCAGCAGGTCCAGCTCGGCGGGGCCGATCTTCAGGCCGGCGCGAGTAGCCAGGTTTTGAGCGAAATGCCGCGCCTGAGCATCGGACATTTGCGGGAACTCGACCACACCGGGCACGGCGGCGTAGAACTTCCTCACGCGCTCCAGTTTCCTTTTTTCCTCGCCCTCGAAGTCGAAGCGCGCGGCCTCAAAGACCAGCACAACATCGGGCGAGGGATCCTTGAGGTAGACGGCCAGCGCCGAGGCCGCGCCCTTGCCCGACCCACCCTCTTCCTCCGCCTCTTCGGCGCCGGCCCGCGTGCGCGGCAGAGCGGCCTCCGCGGCGGAGACGACCAGGACCCGCCGGGGAGCGAACAGGGACGGCGAACGGGCGTCTTCGAGCACCGCGGCGAGCGTCACCGTATCGAGGTCGTGCCGGATCAAGCCGCTCTCGCGCTCCTCGGGGCCGGGGAGCACACGCTGGATCAGCGCGCTGCGACAGAATTCGCGCTGGTAGGGCTCCGGTCCGAGAAACAGGTAGGCCGGGGCCGGCTCGTGCTGTTTCAACTGCGCCAGAAACTGCTGCGGAGTCATGCTAGCCCGATCTTCTCACAGGCAGCGGCTCTGCCGCGGGGCGGGCGATTCAGAACTTCTCCAGGATCGCGCTCACGGCGTCGCGCGCCACGGTGCGGCTCATCCGGTCGAGCGCGGCGCTGCTCTCTTCAAAATACGTGTCGGCGGTCGGGCTGACCTCGTAACGCTCGTGCGCATCCAAATTCCGGGCGTAAATGACCTTGCCGGTGGCCCGGTCGGTCAGCGTGAGGCCTATGGTCACCGAGATCATGGCGCTGCTGGCTCGGGCGGTTGCAGGATCCAGAGTCGCTGCGAGGGAATAGGACTTCACGAGGGAGCCGCTGAGGACGGCGTCGGCCGCGGCGGGGTCCGTAACCACCCGGTAACGGGTGCGGGAGATGAACTCGCGCGTGATATCGGCCGGCAAACGGTCGGCCAGGTGGTAAAGCGTCGTGGCATTCCCGAAGGCGGGGATGGCGATGGTCTTGATGTTCTTTGGAAGGGCGTCGCCGCGGCCCGCGACGCGGTACCCGCAGCCGCCGCACAGCAAAGCCAACCCCAGCGTGGCGGCCACCGCCGACCGGTTCATGGTTTCGCCTCCGCTCCCGCCGCGCCTGACAGCGGCAAAGCCACGGCGACGGCGTTCTCGGCTGCGATTCGGAGGTTGTCCGCGGCCACCCAGAACCAGGCCGCGCGAGCGTCGTTACGGTCCGCCGCGATCGCACCGACGGCGATGCCGCTCTGTCCGGCCATGCCTACCACATTGGGCGCTTCGACATCGGCTCCGCGGACGTCGATGTGGGCGCTGGCCAGGGCCTTTTCGAGCGCCCCGACCCCGGGATTCGCCTCGAACTCCACCCAAAGAGAAACGCTGTGGCCGTGAAACACCGGCGCCTGGATCAGGCGGAGGGACGGCATCTGGATTCCGCCGTTCAAGGCCAGCAGCGTTGCCAGGTGCCGCTCGATGCGCGTTTCAATGCTCTCAATCGAAAGCGGCGCTTCGGCGCCATAGCGCGCCAGTAGATTGAAGGCGGCCTGTTCGTCGTAGACGCCCTTGGGCAGCTTCTGGAACGTGAGCAGGTTGACCGTCTGCCGCTGTAACTCGTCGATACCGCACTGGCCGCGCTCGCTGGCCGGCTCGAAAACGTGGGCGATTACCCGGCGGATCGGGCCAGCCTGGCCCAGGCGCACCAGGAACAGCGCCAGCAGGATCGCCGCCGGGTGCGCCACGATATGCTCGGATTCCGGAGGGAGGACGTAGCCGGCGGGTTCGACAACCGGAGCCCGGAGGTGCGCCGTAGGCCGCTCTTCGAGAGCGTTGGTGAGGTCCACCACCATCGGGCGCAGCCGCAGCCGCGAGACGATCTCCATGGCTCGACCGCTCGATTCGGCCGACCCGGCCAGAAAGACGGCCCGAGCCGCGGCCAAGTTCTCCTCGTCGAGGGCCGTGATCACTAGCGGCTCTCCACCCTCTTCGGTCAGCGTTCCGGCCTCGACCTCGTCCGCGCCGATCAGCTTGGTCTGGAAAGGCGTCCTGGAGAGGAGATCGCGAAGTTCCCTGCCCAGAAGGGAGTTGCTTCCCACAACCGCAGCGACTGGCTTCAAGCTACCCAAGCTGGCGCTCCGGTTCCGGTTCCGAGCGGCGCAGGCGGCGCCGGACGATCCCGCCGATGCGAACCGCGAGTCCGCTCCCGACGTAGACCGTCGTAATCGCCAGCAGGGCCGGCCGCGTGTAGGTCGCTAGCAGGTAGATCATGCTGCCCCCGAGCACGAAGGTGAGCCAGGAGCGGGGGCGCAGCAACTGAACGTCCTTGAAGCTCTGATAGCGCCAGGTGCTGACCATCAGGAAGGACAGCAGCGCGAGCAGGACGAGCCAGGCCAGCATCAGCGGCCAGGACTGGATGGGCGTGCCTTCCGCGGCGTACACGATGGCGGCCACCATCGCCGCGGCAGCCGGTATGGGCAGGCCGACGAAGTACTTCCGGTCGGGGCGGCCGGGGTTTTTCGGCACCGGGTTCTTCTGGATGTTGAAGCGCGCCAGGCGCGCCGCGCCGCAGAGCAGGAATAGGAACGGGATGAAGAAGCCGACGTGCCCCAGGTGATCCTGGAACGTGGGAACAACCGTTCCGATCGCGAGTTGCACGCCCCAGGTGAACGCCAGAACGGCGGGAGCGATGCCGAACGTGATCACGTCGGCGAGCGAGTCCATCTCGCGACCGAACTCGCTGACCGTGTTGGTGAGGCGCGCGATCCGCCCGTCCAGACCGTCCAGCAACACGGACCATCCGATCAAGATGGCGGCCATTTGGAAGTGCGGGTTGGCCCCGGTCTTGCCGGACCCGGCCAGCAGCGCGCCCTCCACGGACTGCATGATCGACACAAAGCCGAGGAAGACGTTTCCCGCGGTGAACAAGGTCGGCAGGGCGTAAGCCGCACGCGGGCGCGGCCGGCCATCGGGCCCCGGGCCAATCCAACGCTGCGATAAGCTGCGCACGCCCATTCCGCCTTTACCCCGGCCTCCGGCGCGCCAGCACGCTCGATCCGGCCCGCACCCGCATTCCGGCGCGCACCTGGATGTCCCACTCCGGGCCGAGGAGAACATCCACCCGCGATCCGAACTTGATCAAACCGACCCGCTCGCCCGTCTCCACCCGGTCCCCCCGCTGCTTGCGGAACACGATGCGGCGGGCGATCAGCCCGGCAATCTGCCGGAAGGCGACTTCCGTGCCGTCGCTGTCAATCACCACCAGGTTCTGTTCGTTCTCGGCCGAGGCCCGCTCCCGGCTGGCCACCAGGAAGCGGCCTTTCTTGTAGAAGACTTCCTTGATCGTGCCTGCGACCGGCGAGCGGTTCACGTGCACGTCGAAGATGTTGAGGAACACGCTCACCCGGGTCAAGCTGGGCGATTCCGGCCGCACCGCGACTACTTTCCCGTCCGCCGGCGAGACGGCCACCGGGCCGGCGGGAATCTCGCGGTCCGGATCCCGAAAGAAATAGAGGCAGAAGACGGCCACCAGGAGCAGGGGGATGGCATAGAGAGGTCCCGCCAGCCACCAAGCGGCTCCGGCGGCCGCGCCGAATGCCAAACCGTAGTAGATGCCATCAACTACCATCTGAAACACCTATTCTCTCACGGCTCAGTAGTACCGGAAGCGCGGGATGCCAAGGGGCCGTTATCGGCCGACCGCCCGCCGCACGTCGCACGGGTGTGTACGCCACAGACATTGCCTTTTGGGTACTTGAAAAGAGGAGTGCATGGGCATAAACTCCATAAAGGCTCAGAACAAGGTCGTAATGCGCCCGCTGGAGCAAGAGAACCGAGTCGGATTCGAGGCCGATAAGGCCGAGAAGGGGCGGCAAATCCGCGTTCCGGCGGAGGGGAGCGAGAAAAATGCTCGATAGCGACACTCCCGATCCCTTCGTAATCGGGCGCATCCTGAATCTGCATAACGCCTTGAGGACCTCCACCGGCGAGGAACAATTGGCGCAGGCGGTTTGCCGTGGCTTGCTGCGCGTTCCCGGGATCGAGGACTGCGCTTTTTGTATCGGCGGGACCGTGGTCGCCTCCTCCTCGCCGGAGCGAACCTACGATCTCGCCGCACGTCTCTGCCAGGAGGAGCGCCAGGAAGAGGGATGCCAGGGCGGTTGCCGCTCGCGAAACATGCATCGAATGGCCAGAGTCGCGCTGGCGACCGAGCGCCGTAGCTACGGCGGCCTCCTGATCCGGATCTCCGACGAGGAACAGTACTCCCTCTATGAACCCTACGTGGACAGCACGGCCAGCCTGGCTGCGCTGCACATCGAGATCGAGAAGCAGGCGGTGGAGCTTCGCGAGCAGAGCGGGAGACTCGTCCTCCTGGTCCGTGCGCGAACGCTCGAGCTGGAGGACAGCAAGGCGAGACTGGAACTGGCGGTCAAAGGCGGCGACCTCGGCACCTGGGACTGGAACGTGGCCTCCGGCGCGGTGTCCTATAGCGAGCGCTGCGCCGGCATGCTGGGCTACACGATTAACGAGATCGAGCCAAACGTGCGCTCCTGGGAGCGCCTGGTTCATCCTGAGGACCTTCCACGCACGACCGGGGCCATGCGCGCCCACCTGGAGGGGAAGACCGCCTTTTACCAGAGCGAACACCGCCGGCGGCACGCGTCCGGGAAGTGGGTATGGATTCTCGACCGGGGTCAGGTGGTCGAGCACGATGCCACCGGAGCTCCGCTGCGCATGTGCGGCACTCACCTGGACATCACGGAACGCAAGGAGGCCGAGCAGGCTCTCCAGTTGAGTGAAGAACGCTTGCGTCTCGCCCTGGACGCCGGCGCCATGGGGACCTGGGACCTGAACCTGGAAACCGGCGAGGTACTGTGGTCGGAAGCCCACGAGAAGCTGTTTGGCCTGGCGCCCGGCCAGTTCGACGGGACCATGGAAGGCTTCATGCGACGCGTCCACCCCGAAGATCTCCCGGGCACGCTGGCCGAATCCGACCGCTGCCGCGACAATCGGCTTCCTTTTCGGCATGAGTTCCGGGTTGTGTGGCTGGACGGCTCCACGCATTGGGTGAGCGCCAGGGGAACGTTCTCCTACGATCCCGACGGCAAACCGGTACGGCTGCTCGGGGTCGTGTGGGACATCACGGAACGGCGTCTGGCCGAAGCGGAGCGCCAGCGATTGACGGCGGCGATCGGGCAGGCGGGGGAGAGCTTCGTCATCATCGCCCGCGGCGGACCCATCGTGTACGTGAATCCCGCCTTCGAACGAACGTCTGGATACTCTTCCCAGGAAGCGATCGGACAGCGGTGGAGCCTGCTGAAATCCGACAAAATGGACGATGCGTTCCGCGCAAGCGTCTGGGCGGTCCTCAGCGCGGGCAAGACATGGTCGGGCCGTAGCGCCATCGCGCGAAAGGACGGAACGTCGATTACCATCGAATGTACCGTCTCACCGGTACCGGGCAAGCTTGGCCAGATCGAATACATGGTCGCAGTGTATCGAGACATTACGGGCCAACTGCGGATGGAAGAGGAACTTCGCCAGGCGCAGAAGATCGAATCCATCGGCCGGCTGGCGGCTGGCGTCGCGCACGATTTCAATAACATGCTGACGCCGATCCTGGGGTACACGGAGATCCTGCTGGCTGCGATGCATCCCGCCGACGCCCGGTACGGACAGTTGCTCGAGATCAAGAAGGCCGCGGAGTGCTCGCGGGACCTGACCCGGCAGTTAGTCGCCTTCAGCCGCAAACAGGTATTGCAGGTCAAAGCCGTGGACCTGCGCGACGTCGTGAGCGGCATCGAGCAACTGCTGCGACGCACGGTGCGCAAGAACGTCGCCCTGAAGACCAGTCTGTCCGCCGACCCCTGTCCCGTCGCGGTGGATGTAGGGCAGGTGGAGCAGGTCCTGATGAATCTGGCTGTGAACGCTCAGGACGCCATGCCCCAGGGCGGAGAGCTCACCATCGACGTGGCGCCCGTGGAGCTGGATGCGGCGTTCTGCGCTACGCACCACGGGGCCAAGCCGGGGCGCTACGGAGCGCTCATCGTTTCCGACACCGGCTGCGGGATGGACGACGAGACCAGGCAGCACGCCTTCGAGCCGTTCTTTTCGACCAAGAGCGACCAGGGCACCGGCCTCGGGCTGTCCACGGTCTATGGCGTTGTCAAGCAGCACGCGGGAAGCATCTGGATCGAGAGCGAGCCCGGCAGTGGCGCCCGGTTCAGCATCTATCTCCCGGCTGCCCTTCCGCCGGGGCCGTCCGAAGGCCAGTCCCCCTCGCGCCAGGCGTACCGCGGAACCGAGACCATCCTGCTGGTGGAAGACAATGAAATGGTCCGCAAGCTGACGCAGAATCTTCTCCAGATGCAGGGCTACAGAGTTCTTGCCTTTGCCAGCGGCCGCGAGGCCCTGTGCGCGGCCGAAGAAAGCTGCGCGGCCGGAGGGGAAGGTGCGGCCATCGATCTGCTGCTGGCCGACGTCGTGATGCCGGACATGGGCGGGCGTGAGCTCTCGGCGCAAATGCGCGCGAAGAACCCAAAGCTGAAGGTGCTGTTCATGTCCGGCTATAGCGATGACGCCATCGAGCAGCACGGCGTGCTGGAGGCGGGCGCGGAGTTCATCCAGAAGCCCTTCTCGGTCGGCGGGCTGACCGCCAAGATCCGGGAAGTGCTCGAGCGGGAAGGGTAAACTCTCGGGTATGGACATAGAGTGGGTGCGCCGGCACTGCCTCTCCTTTCCCCACGCCACCGAGCAGGTGCAGTGGGGCGACAACCTGGTGTTCAAAGTCGAGGGCAAGATCTTTGCCATTCTGGGGCTCGAGCCGGGCGGCCAGTTCCTATGCTGCAAGTGCTCGCCGGAGGAAGCCGCGGAGCTGGTGGAGCGGGACGGGGTCATTCCGGCCCCATACCTGGCGCGGGCGAACTGGGTGGCACTCGAGCGCGAGGACGCGCTGAGCGCAGCGGAGTTGAAGCAACTGGTGGCGCGCTCCTATGAGCTGGTGGTGGCAAAGCTGCCGAAGACAAAGCAGGCGGCCCTGAGGAAAAAGGCATGAGACAAGCTCACGAGCCGCCATCCGCCCTCGCCCAGCGGGGATGGCGCTATCACCACATGGGAATTCCCACCAACGTGCCGCGGGCCGGCGAGCGGTACCTGAAGCAGTTCGGGATGTTCGTCTCCGGCTTCGAGACGAGCCCCTACGGGGTCGAGTGGATGCGCTTCGAGCCGGGCAGCCCCTTGCCGCCGGCGGTCCAGTCCCTGCCGCATATTGCCTTTGAGGTGGACGATCTGGATGCCGCCCTCGAAGGCAAGCAGGTTTTGGTTCCTCCGGGGTCGCCTTCCGCGGGCGTCCGAGCGGCCATGATCGTCGACGACGGGGCGCTGATCGAGCTGATCGAGTTCCGGCCCGCCTGAGTCGCTGGCCGCTTTCGTTCGCGGTGGTGGTTTTCGGCCAACCGCCGCTTGCCGATGCGAGCAATAAGCCACTAGCAATCAGAGGATTGCGCTTTGGCAACCCGGATGCTCTACGACCGGCGGGAGCAGACGAAAATGAAAACGCGATTGCTAGTCCTCATGTTATTCGCAACGGCCTCCGTGTTCGCGGGAACCCACGTCTTCGTCGGAGTTGGCGTGGGAGGCGGCTATGGTTATGGCTACTACGCCAGCCCGCCCGCCTATTACGCCCCACCGCCCTGCCCAGGGCCGGGGTATTCCTGGATCGACGGTTACTGGTATTGGTCGGGACCGCACCGCTACTGGCGTGGGGGCTACTGGGCGGCGCCGCGGTTCTACGGCGGTTATGGCCGTGGCTACGGTTACGGCTATGGGCGCGGCTACTACGATCGCGGGTTCCGGGAGCGCGGTTACGATCGTGGGCGCGGACGCGCCTATGGACACTATCGGGGCGAGGGCCGGGGACGCTAGCCGGTAGTGCTACGGGGCGAGGCTCGCTCCAGAGACCGAGCCTCGACCGCCGGGGGTCAGGTGGTGGCCCGCGCGACTCGCAGCATGGCGTCCAGGCTGCGCGCGACGTCATCGTCGGTTGTGGCCCATCCCGAAACGCTGATGCGCATGGCGGCGCGGCCTTGCCAGACCGTGCCGCCGCACCAGCAGGTGCCCTCCTCCTGAATACCCGCAATCACCCGCCGGGTGGTCTCGTCATCCCCGAAGGAGACCAGAACCTGGTTCAGCACCACGTCGTTGAGCACTTCGTAGCCGGCTGCGCGAAGGCCCTCCGCAAAGCTGGCGGCATGGCGGCAGGTGCGCTCCACCAGATCGGCCACGCCGGAGCGGCCCAGCGACGCGAGGGCGGCCCAGATCTCGACACCGCGCGCGCGGCGCGAGAGGCCGGGCGTGAAAGTCCACGGCTCGCGCTGCTCGCTGCCCACCAGGTAGGCGGCTCTGGCGGCCATGGTGTCGTGCAGGTGCCGGGCATCGCGCACGGCGACCATGGCGCTGTCATACGGCACGTTCAGCCATTTGTGCGCGTCGACAGACCAGGAATCCGCATCCGCGACGCCGCGTGTGAGATGCGCGCGGGCGGGCGCGGCGGCGGCCCACAGGCCGAAGGCGCCGTCCACATGCACCCAGGCTCCGCTTTCGTGCGCCGCCGCGCATATCTGAGCGGCGGGATCGAATGAGCCGGTGTTGACGTTGCCGGCCTGTATGCAGACGATGGCTGGCCCGGTCAGGCGCGGCAGCGCGTCCGCTCGCATGCGGCCCTGGCCATCGGTGGGGACGCGGATCACGCGGTTCCTCCCCAGGCCGAGCAGGCCCAGGGATTTGTGTACCGTCGTGTGCGCCTCTTCGCTCACGACGACGGTGATGGGCGGCGCGCCGAAGAGGCCCTGGCTCTCGACATCCCAGCCTTCGCGCAGGAGCAGGGCATGGCGGGCGGCGGCGAGGCCGCAGAAGATCCCCTGCGTGTCGCAATCCACCAGGCCGACCCCTGAGTCACGCGGCAGGTCCAGAATTTCGAGCAACCAGTGGATGGCGATTTCTTCGATCTTCGCGGCGGCCGGCGAGGTCGCCGTCATGACGGCATTCTGGTCCCACGCCCCGGCCAGCCAGTTCGCGGCCAGGGCCGCCGGCAGCGATCCGCCGATGACGAAGCCGAAGTAGCGGCCGCCCGCGCTGGCCACCGTCGCGGGCGAACCCAGGCGATCGAGGCGGTCGAGAACGGCCAGCGGATCGGATGGGCCGGCGGGCAGTTCGCCGTCCAGTTGCGCGAGGGCGCTCACGGCTTCCGGGGACGGCCCTACGCGGCGCTCGCCCAGCTCGTCCAGATAGCGCAGGGAGCGCTCGGCCGCGGATTCGAGCAGGGGGCGATTCATGACACCCTCGTCAGCCAGCCGTGGACGTCCGGCCGGTTGCCGCTGACGATCCCCAGGAACTCGGCTTGCAGCTTTTCCGTGACCGGACCGCGGCGGCCGGCGCCGATGCGTATGTGGTCCACCGAGCGCACGGGCGTGATCTCGGCGGCGGTGCCGGTGAGGAAGACCTCATCGGCGATGTAAAGCACCTCGCGCGGAATCGCCGCTTCCTCCACGGGGATGCCGAGGCTCTTGGCAACCTGGATGACCGCGTCGCGCGTGATGCCGTCGAGCAGCGAGCAACTGAGTGGCGGCGTCAGGATCCGGCCGTCGCGAACCACGAAGGTGTTTTCTCCGGAGCCTTCGCTCACCAGGCCCGCGGTGTCGAGGGCGATGCCTTCGTGATAGCCGTTCGAGACGGCCTCCATCTTGATCAATTGCGAGTTCATGTAGTTGGCCGCCGATTTCGCCAGCGCCGGAAGCGTGTTCGGCGCGATGCGGTTCCAACTGGAGACGCAGGCGTCGATTCCATCGGAGGCCGCGCCGTCGCCCAGGTAGGAGCCCCACTCCCAGCAGGCGATGTAGACCTCGATGGGGTTGTTCGAGGGCTGCACCCCCACGGCGCCGTAGCCGCGCAGAACGATGGGGCGAATGTAGCAGGCCTCCATGCGGTTGATGCGCACCAGTTCGCGAATGGCCGCCGAAAGGTCGGCTGCCGAGTAGGGCCGGTCCATGCGGCAGATGCGCGCCGAATCGAGCAGCCGGCGCACGTGTTCCTCCAGCCGGAAGACGGCCGGCCCGGAGGGCGTTCGGTAGCAGCGTATGCCTTCGAAGACCGCGCTGGCGTAGCTGACGACGTGGGACAGGACGTGGATGCGCGCCTCGTCCCAGGGGATGAAGGTTCCATTGCGCCAGATTTTTTCGGTAGGAGTCATGACCCTTCCAGGATAGCCGCATTCAGTAATGCAGAACAGATGCAGACGCGACGATTTGATACCATAACAGTTGCATGGATCAGGAAGCGCAGCCGTTTCTCTACCGCAGCGTCTCGGGCAAGATCGCCGGGCTGATCGACGAGGGCGTGCTGCGGCCGGGCGAGCGTGTGCCGTCCGTACGCCGGATCAGCGCGCAGGAGGGCGTCAGCGTCTCGACCATCCTGCAGGCGTACACGCTGCTCGAAAACCGCGGCTACATCGAAGCGCGGCCGCAATCCGGGTTCTACGTGCGTTCGCGGCGGGAGAGCCTGCCTCCCGAGCCGCGCACCTCCGCGCCGGGGCGGCCGGCGACGCGCGTCGGCATCAGCGGCCTGGTTTCGAGAGTGCTGCAGGCGGTCACGGATCCCGAAGTCATCCCGTTCGGCGCCGCCTGTCCAGCGCCCGAATTGCTGCCGGGACAGAAGGTGAATCGCCTGTTGGCCGGCCTGATTCGCCGCTCCAGCCGTGAGATCAACAGCTACAACTTCCCGCCGGGCCTGTACGATCTGAGGCGCCAGGTGGCCCGCCGTTCGCTCGATTGGGGCGGCAGGCTGGCGCCGGAGGAGATCGTCGTCACCTGCGGCGCCACCGAAGCCTTGCACCTTTGCCTGCGCGCTGTGGCGCAGCCCGGCGATTTGGTGGCCATCGAATCGCCGGCCTATTTCGGAACGCTGCTGCTGCTCGAGGCGCTGGGAATGCAGGTGATCGAGATTCCGTCGCATCCGCGCCACGGAATGTGCCTCGATCTGCTCGGCGACGCCATCAAGAAGCACCGCATCCGCGCCTGCATCGCGTCGCCCAATTTCAGCAATCCGCTGGGCAGTTCGATGCCGGACGAAGGCAAGCGCGAACTGGTGGCCATGCTGGCCCGCCGCGACGTCCCGCTGATCGAGGACGACCTTTACGGCGATTTGTAT
>Ga0265316_10000791_pt1 | contig 34881 bp, 28 predicted proteins | sample 4522metaG_FD_202092 | JGI IMG/M metagenome (GOLD analysis project Ga0265316, IMG submission 202092) | Rhizosphere microbial communities from Carex aquatilis grown in University of Washington, Seatle, WA, United States - 4-5-22 metaG | ecosystem: Host-associated > Plants > Roots > Rhizosphere >...
CGAGCAGATCACGAACCGTGTTGTCGTACTCCACCCGGTTCAGGCGCCGGATCGTCACCCGCCCCGGATCGCGCGGACCCGCATTCGCTGGGGTCCCCGTCGAGCCAGTGCCGGTTGTGCCGGTCGGACCTGCCGCGTTGCCGCCAGCCGCTCCGGGGCCGGTCCCGCCCGCGCCGCCGGGGCCTTGGTTCGAACCCCCGCCGCCTTGAACGCCCGGAATGCCCGAGCCAGGGCCGGACGACCCACCGGTCGGTCCCACCTGTGCGGTACAAGCCGCCGCCATCATAGAAAGGACAGGCCACCAAGCCCGCAGGGATCGGACTCTCGAGCCATTTCCGTGAATCATGTGGGCTCCATTCTCCACGAACGTGGGACCGCCCCGGACCAGCCAGGGCTTACCATGATGAAGGAAGGACAGGTCGGGCGACGAAAGTTCAGTCCAAGGGGGCCTTTGGGCCATGATTCTCGCAACATCGGACGAATCCAGCCTTGACGGCCAAAGCGGCCCCGAACACCGACCCGCTCGGAACGATCGGCCCGAAGGTGCCTGCCGTCCAAAGCGGAATAATCCAAGGACATCAAAAAGGCATTACCCGCGGGTGCAGTGGCCGGTGCGATGATGTGGACCGGCTTCAGCGGGGCAGCAACGGCTCATCGTGCGTTGCATGCCTCTTCTGCGGGTATCTACTGGTTAGCATGTATTTGCGCTGGCGACACTGCTCAATAGGGCGCCAAGATGGCTTGCCCGTCTCATCGGAATTTTCTTGTGCCTACGCGTTCTTGGGCGGACAAAATGCGGACATCTTCCGGCTCGATAGTGACGGACACGCTGCTCTGGTAGTGGCATAGGTTATCCTCTCGATTGAAAGGCGGGGTCCCATGCGGTCGCCGTGGCTCGTACTCATCGCTATCCTTGGATCGGCGCCCGTACCGACGTTGGTACCCGGATGCGGGGGCGTAACTTCCACGGCGAGCCCACCCGGAGGGTCATCTCCCGATGGCGGATCGCCGTCCGCTGTCGGCACGCAACCGAGCACCGGTGCGGCGGGACCGAGCAGCGGCGCCGCCGTGGCCGGCGGCGGGTGTCCCGCGATGCCGCCAATCCACCAGGCGGGCGGGACCATCATCACTTTCCAGACCGATCCGTACCTCGGGGGGAAGCCGATGGTTTACGGACAGCCCAACGTGCTTCCGGGCGGCGGTACGCTGACCCCGCTCGATCTTCGCTACTTCCTGTCGAACGTCACTCTCGTGGGCAGCGACGGAAGCCTCGTGCCGGTCGATCTGGTTACCCCCGCAGGAAAGCTGGAGGGCTACGGCATTCACTTCTTTAACGCCGAGGACCCGGCGACGACGGCGTGGAGCATCCGCGCACCCGCCGGGAGCTTCCGCGGGATGACCCTCACGCTCGGGATCACCGATGCTTGCAACTCGATTAACGTCATCGGGGATGCCTACTGGACCGACTCGCAAATGAGCTGGCCGCCGCCGTTCGGCTATCTTTTCCTGCGATACGAAGGACAGATCGATGGTCTGGCACCGGATGGCGGGGCTTCGGTCGACGCGGGCGCAAATGGTGGGGTGGGACCCCTGAACGCGCTGACGGCGATCGCAATGGGGGGGCTAACGGGGAGTGTGTTCGCCCCGGCCGTGCACATCGATGCGTCGTTGGCGGTGCCCGTGTCCGGGCCGGTGATGCGCCATTTGCGATTCGTCATGGATCAGGTCTTCGCGGGCGCGACCGCAAACGTCGATGTGAGCGGCGGCCCGCCTCCCGTCGCCGGCGACACCTCTTTCGGCCCACCCCTCACGACGCCCGGATTCGTGAGCTCCAACGACGAGACGGTCGCCGGGGAGCGGCTGAGGCAAACCGCACCCAAACTCCCCATCTTCGTGCTCGACCCCTGAGCCTCCGGGCGGTTCTGCTGGTGCTGGCGGCGACCAGTGCTTGCGAGCATACGTCGCCAGTGAGGGCGCTCACGGACAACAGCGCTCCTGCCGGGTACCCCAAGGGCCCGATTGCCGCGGTCGCGCCCGCCGACAGCCCGCTCACCGAAGCGCGCGCGAGGCTCGGGCGACGGCTCTTCTACGACAAGCGGCTGTCGCGCACCGGAACGATCGCGTGCGCGAGCTGCCACCACCAAGAGCACGCTTTCGCCGATGTTGCGCCCGTCTCCAAGGGAGTCGACGGGCGCACGGGAACGCGCAACGCGGCCGCGCTCGTCAACCGGGCGTGGGGCTCGTCCTTCTTCTGGGACGGACGCGCAAGGTCGCTCGAAGACCTCGTCGGCCAGCCGATCGAGAACCCGGCCGAGATGGATCTCAGACTTGCCGACGCCGTGGCGGCGGTCGGCCGCGACTCGACGTATGCCCGCGATTTCGCGACGGCGTTCGATGGCGCGCCGCCATCGGCGGAGTCGCTACGTCAGGCGCTTGCGAGCTTCGTGCGAACCCTGGTCAGCCGCAGCAGCCCGTACGACCGACATCTCCGTGGCGACGACACGCGCTTCGGCTCGGCGGCCCGGCGAGGCGAAGCGCTCTTCTTCAGAAAGGCCGGGTGCTTCCGCTGTCATCCCGCCGGTTCGCTCACCAATAGCGGATACTTCAACAATGGGACCTACGTCGCGGGCGGCGACCCCGGTCGCGAAGCGGTCACGGGCCGGAGCGGGGACCTCGGCAAATTCAAAGTACCCACGTTGCGCAACGTCGCCGTCAGTGCGCCGTATATGCACGATGGATCGCTGGCCACGCTGCGCGATGTCGTGGAGCAGTATGCGCGAGGCGGTCGCGGAGACCCCGCCGCCGACCCGCTCATCAAGCCCTTGGCGCTGTCCGACGGAGACAAGAGCGATCTTGTCGCGTTCCTCGGCTCGCTGACCGACGACGACTTTTTGACGGACCCCCGCTACAAGCCCTGAACGCAAACCAGAGGCCTCCCCTTCTCACCCGCACGGGACCGGCAAGCACACCTAGGTCACTTCGGGGGCGGGGACGGCGACGAGCGCAGTGTGGGCCCAGTGTTCTCAGTCTCTCCACTCGCGTTCACAACGGCGAACGAGCCGACCGTTGCGCTGGCAAGCGGCGGCGGGGAATCGACGACCGACCCGTGGGCCCCGCGCCACACGCCGGCGGCGTGCCACAAGCGCCCGTCGCGGCCGCGAACGAAAACCCAAGGGGAGAAGCTCGCACCGGGCGGTGGCTCGACCCACCGACCCGGCAGCCACGCCCAACGACCGCGCCGCCAGATCCACTCCCCGTCGATCCAAACGGCCGAATGGCCGGGTCGAGCGGGGACGACTTCGACCCGCCCCGGCGGCGGCGAGGCGGCGACTTCGACGAGCGCGCTCTGGGGCTGGGCGACGTAGGGCGGGTGCGCAAGGGAGGGGGAGCACGCCGCGAGAAGTAGGCTCGCGGCTGGGGCCATGCGCATTGGCCGCGCGTGTGTAGCACTATAGTGGCCCTCCCGCAGCGTCCCGATGCCCGCTCCGCTCGCCCTCGTGTTCGGCCGGACTTTCGTCGGGGCATCGCTCTTCGCGCTGCTGACGGCGCCGTGCGGTTGCGCTTCGATCCCGCAGGGAGGAGCCGCGATCGACTCGGTGCGGATCGTCGGCGCCACGTCGATCGACGCGCGCGCGCTTGGCGACAAGCTCGCCACGACGGAGAGTCCGCGGTTTCTGGGTCTCCTCAGCGGCGTGGCGAACGACTACAGCATCTACGACCCGTCCGTCCTTCAGCGTGACCTCGCGCGCGTCGAACGCTTCTACCGTGCTCGAGGCTTCTTCGAAGCGCGCGCCCGCGTCGCTCGTGTCATTCACACGAGCCCCGATCGAGTCCGTATCGAGATCGTGGTCGCGGAAGGAGAGCCGGTCCTCAACGGCGATACGCGCATTGACCAGCTGGGCCCCCTTTCCAAGGCGACGGCCACGGCCGTCCGCGTTGCCGCCGAGAGCGCGCTGCCGCGTGGCAAGCGGTTCGACGAGAATGCCTACGCAGACGCTCAGGCGGCGGTCCTTCGCGCGCTCGTGAGCACTGGCTACGCGTACGCGACTGTCCGGGCCGAGGCGCACGTCGACTTGCCGTCGCATGCGATCGACTACGCGATCACCGTGAACCCCGGAATCCCCACGGTCTACGGACCGATCACGTTCGTGGGGCTCGATCCCGACGGGGCTGGTCCGCGGCCGCAGGAGATCGACGAGAGGGTGCTTCGCCGCGTGATGAACATGCGCGCGGGAAGGCCATTCTCGTCCACGGAGATCGACTCCAGCACCCAGGCGCTGCTCGACCTCGAAGTGTTCAGCGCGGTGCAGATCGTCCCGAGCCTCTCGGATCCGCCCAAACCAGTGGTTCCCCTCGTCGTCCAGGTCCAGCCCGCACAGCTCCGCTCGGTTCGGCTAGGAGGAGGCGCGGAGCTCGACGTGATCAAGACCGACGTGCACCTGCTCGCCGGCTGGGAGGATCACGATCTTCTGGGCGGGCTGCGCGACTTCAGCGTGGACTTGAAGCCAGGCGTCGTCTTCTCCCCGACCAGCCTCAGCGATTTTCAGACACCCCAACGGCTCTTCTACGAGCAGCGCTTGCGCCTCCAGTTTCGCCAGCCCGGAGCCTTCGAGGCGCGGACGACTGCCTTCGTTCGGCCCGAGCTCAATATCTACCCTCTTCTTGTCGAGCCCAGCCCGCCCCCCAAGAAGGGCGTGGCGAACTACGTCGAGCCGAGCGTCGTGCCGAACTACGTCGAGCCGAAGGTTTCGGCCGGCGTGGAGCGCCGGTTCGGCAAACACCTGTTTACGACCCTCGCCTACAACTTCCAGGGGGAAAAGCCGTTCACCTACCCTGGACAGCAGCTCGACCCGTCTCTGCCGACCGTGCTCCTGTCGTTCCCTCAGCTGGTCACTCAAATCGACTTCCGCGACAACCCCGTTCACACACACGCCGGCTTCGCCGCGAATATCGACCTACAAGTCGCCGGAGGCCCATTCGGCGGCACGGCGACGGACTGGCGGGTCCAGCCTGACGTCGAAGGCTACATTCCCATCACGCGCGACGTGACGTTCGCAGTGAGCGGCACGCTCGGGCTTCTCTTCCCCGTAAACTACGGACAGAGCGTGGAGAACGGACTTCCCGCGGGCGCTACCGCGACCGACATCCAGACAGTGTACTTCCGCGGATTCTTTTCGGGAGGGCCGAACTCGAATCGCGGCTATCCGCTGCGCGGCGTTGCTCCCCACGGCTTCGTTCCATTTCTCAATCCGCTCACCGCGAGAGCGCAAGCCGCGAACAATTGCGATCCGAACTTGGTCTCCGCCGGCGACCTTCAAAAGAATCCGCTTTGCTCGAGCCCGATCGGCGGCTTCACGCAGTGGGAAGCCACGGCCGAGCTGCGTATCGCCTCGTCTGGCCCATGGGGCGGGGTGCTGTTCTGCGATGCAGGCGACGTCTCCCAGTACGTTCTCTTTCGGTCATACCCGTCGAACCCCAACGCGCGAGCGCTGCGGTTCAACTACCTCCACATGTCGTGCGGCGTCGGCGCGCGCTACGATACACCGGTGGTCCCGATCCGGCTGGACGTTGGCTACCGGATCCCCGGATTCCAGATTCTAGGGAAGAGCGACCCCACGCAATTTGACGCGGCGTTTGGTGACCCTCCGGTCCTCTTCAGCGTGCTGCCCATTGCCGTCGCATTCGGCATCGGAGAGTCCTTCTGAAGAGGGCCCGGCTGCGCGCCGCGGCTCGCGCGCTCGCTACGGGCGCGGTGGTCCTGTCGACCGTTGCGGTCGTCGCGCCCCTCGCGTTGCGCCTTCCGCCGGTGCGGCGCATCGTGATCGCGAAGGTCAACGGCCTGCTCGAATCCACGTTCGCCGGCAAGGTCGCCGTGGACCGGATCGGCGCCCTCGGCCTCACGTACGTCGACGGCGTGGATGCGCACGTGGACGGCACGGATGGAAAGGAGGTCTTGCGCGTCGAAGGGATGCGCGCGCGTGTGTCGACGTGGACCCTCGTTCGCTCGGCGCTGGGCACGCGCGGGGAGATCGTCGTCGATGTCCCGGAGCTCTCGTTCGCGCGCGTCGAGGCTGCGCTGGATCCGGACGAAGGCGGCGCGCTTCGGATTGCGCGTGCGTTCGAGCTGCGTCCGGACGCAACGCCAGCCGGCGCTCCGCACCGCGCGGTGCTCGTCGCGCTCGCGCAAGTTCTGGTGTCGCACGCGACCGTTCACGTGAACCCCAAGGCAGCCCCGCCGCTCGACGCCGACGTGGATGGCGCCCGGGCGAGCTTGTACTTGGCGGGCGGAAGGCTCACGATCGATCTCGGCCCCGCCCCACTCGTCGTCCGCGGGCTGCCTGGTGGGGTACAAGCCGAGGGGCAAGTCGAGGCGCACCTCACCCAGCCCTCCCTTCGCGTTCGAGCCCTGTGGAATGGTGCGATCGGCACCATCGGCGACCGCGCCGAAGTGACGTACGACGACGGTCACCTCGACGCCACGATCGACGTTGCGCGCGCGACTCCGGAGGAGATGCGCGCGGCCTGGCCCGAATGTCCCATTTCGGTCGAGACCGAGGCCCACGCCGAAGCGCACGGCACGCTGCCGCATCTCGATGTGTCCGCGCACGTGACGGCCGGAACGGCGGCACTGGACGTCGGCGGACCAGTCGTCGTTCGACCGGAAGTCCACGCGGCGCTTCACTTCGAGGCACTGGGCCTCGACGCTCACGCGGTCGTGCCTTGGGCGCCGAGGTCGAATGTGGCGGCGTCCGGCGATGTCGATGTGACCGCGAAGCCCTCGGGGGCCCTGGAAGGCAGCGGGACTCTTCTCGTGAGCGGCGGCACTTGGGGATCGACGCTGGTTCCTCCCGCGACGCTGGCGGGACGGTTCGGGCGCTCCGCCGACGGCCAGACATCGGCGCAGGCGGAGGCCACGATTCGCGAGCCCGGGGCACTCAGCACGCTGACGATGCAGCTCGAGCCGAGAGGCGGCTCCCGCGTCCTGACGTTCGTGGGGGACGTGGAGGCAGCGCGGCTCGAGTCTGTCGCGCCGCTTGCGCACCGGGCCGCAGGAAGCGCGAGCGTGCACGCGGCCGGAGCGATCGACCTGGGCGCGAAGACGGTCGACGCCCGCGTGTCCGCGGTGATGGCGAACCTGATCGTGCTCGGTGCGTCGGTGCAGAGGGCGCGAGTCGATGGACACGCGACAGGCAAGCTCGAGGCGCCGTCGATCGATGTGGCGATCGACGGGGAAGGGCTCGAAAGGGGAATCGTTCACCTCCCCGCCTTGCGAGCGCAAGGGCGGCTCACGATCGACGGCGGTCTCGCGGCGCACGACGTCCGTGTCGACGTCAGCGCAGACGGAGAGGCGGCGCGCGCCCAGAGCTCGCTCGTGCGCCTGTCGGGCGAAACGCTGCGGGCCGACGACGTCGAGATCGACGGGCTCGGAAGCGAGCTGACCGCCATGCTGATGGTGTCCCCGTCGGCCGTGGTCGTAAAGGCCAAGAGCGATGGGCTCGACCTCGCACGCATCGCCGTCTTCGCGAACGTTCCTGCGGCGCGCGGAAAGTTGGCGCTCGATGTGGACGCGACCGTGAGCAGAGGATCCGCCCATGGGCGCGTGGCGTTCGATCTCGAGCATGCGGCCTTCTCGGAGATCAAGGACGCGGGCGTACGGATCGACGCGACGATCGACGGCCGTCATGCCTCGGGACGCGTGACAGCAAACGTGGAAGACATCGGGACGATAGAGCTTCACTCGTCGTCGGTGAACGTCGGGAGCGGCCCGCTGCTGACCGCGTCGCCGTGGAGGAAAGCATGGGGCACCGTGGACCTCGACGCACGAATGGACCTGGCCCGGCTGGCCGCGCGCCTTCCGCCGAACACGCTGCGGCTGGCGACCGTCCTCGGGACGCTGGAGCTGAGGGGACAGGTCACGCGCGAGACGGACGACGACTTGACGCCGGACGTCGAGATCGCGGCGCGCACGATAGGGCTCGTGCTCGCCAACGGATCGGGCCCGACCCGGCCTGACGGGAAGGCGGGGGCCGGGGCAATTCCTGCCGGGTCCCGCCCCTGGCGCGTGGCCGGGATCGATCCCACGCTTCGCGTGACGGTCAACGGCAACACGGGGGAGACGGCCCTCCAAGCTCAATTGCGAGACAGCGCCGGAACCATGATCACGCTTGACGCCGAATCGCGAGAGGTCCCTTATGCGGTGCTTCTCTCGGACGCCAGCCCGGTCGAAGCGCTGCGCGCGATGCCGTTCGACGCGCGAATTGCGGTTCCTTCTCGCCGACTCGACTCGCTCCTCTCGGGATGGGGATTCGGCGCCGTCGCCGGGGACATCCAGGCAAGCGCGTCGTGGCACGGGTCAGCCCTCCACCCGACGGTCGACGCGACCGCGTCGCTCGTGGGCGGCAATCTCGACCCTGCGGTCATGGCGCTTCCCCTCGACATTGCCGTAGGCGCTCACTACGACGGGACACGAATCGACGGGACGGTTCGAGCGACGTCGCGCCGCCAGCAAGTGCTCGAAGCGAGCGCCACGGTGATCGCGCGCGCGCGCGACCTGCTCGCTGGCCTCTCGGGGGCCGGCATTCCGTGGACGGCTTCCGCACGAGCCAAGCTGGATCGATTGCCCTTGCGCAGCATTGCGTTCCTCGACGACGGCCAGGTACGCGGAAAAGTCAGCGGTCAGATCTCCCTGGAGGGTCTGCACGAAGACGCCCGAGCGAGTCTCGCGCTCGACTTCGACGGGCTGGAGGTCGGAGGCGTTCCCTGCCGATCGTCGAGCGTGAAGGCGACGACCGACGGCCGCGTTCTCGATGCCTCGGCGCGGGTCGACCAGAAAGACGGATTCATGGAGGCCACGGCACGCATCGGGGTGCTCTGGGGAAAGGCGAACGCACCCAGCCTCGATGTGTCTCGAACGGCCGAAGCATCGCTGACCGCGAAGCAATTCCGGGCGGCCTTCCTCTTGCCGTTCGCATCGAGATGGATGAGCGAGCTCGATGGGCGCGTCGACGCCGACCTGCACGCTCAGCTCCCGGCGGGCGGCGCGACCGTACGACCCGAAGGGGCTGTCACGCTCCAAGACGGCACGTTCGAGCTCGCGTCGTTCGGCGGGGCTTTTCACGGGGCTTCCGCGAAGGTCCTCCTCACCCCGGACGGGGTGGTCCGCCTTCAGGATGCCCTCGCGCAGGGCGTTCGAGGAAGCCTGCGGGCCGCGGCATCGGCCCGGTTCGACGGCCTCACGATGGCAGGGGCGCGCGCGGCGTTGCGAATCCCGGCGAAAGACGCCTTACCCCTCGTCTTCGATGGGGTCCAAATGGGGATGCTCGACGGCGACTTCGATGTGGCGGTTGACCGCGTCGGCGCGAACGGCGGGCTGGCCGTCCTCGTCGATGTGCCGGCTGCACACGTGGAGTTGCCTTCCGGACCTTCATCGATGGACGTGCAATCGCTCGGCGGGCTCGCAGGCGTCAAAGTCGGCTTGCGACCGGGAGCGGGCGCCTTCGTCGAGGCTCCGCTCGACGGCACCCAGGCTGGTGTCGCCGACCGCACCGGAGGGCCCCGCACGGCGGTCGAAATCGCGATACGCCTTCACGATATGCGGGTTAGCCGCGGTACCGATCTGGACGTGCGCTTCGAGGGACAGCCGACGATCTCCGTGGCCGACGAGACCCGCGTCGCGGGTCAGATTCGAATGCTGCGCGGGTCGATCGATGTTCTTGGCAAGCCATTTGCCATCGACCAGGGGACGGTGACCTTCGTCGGCGGCGACTCGACGAACCCGCAGATCGTGCTCTCCGCGAGCTGGACCGCGCCCGACCTGACGCGCATCTACGCCGATTTCGTCGGCCCCCTCAAGACCGGGAAGGTGAAGCTTCGTTCCGAGCCATCGAAGTCCCAGAGCGAGATCGTGGCGCTGGTCCTCTTCGGAGCCACCGACGAGCAGTCGGGCACTCCGATGGCCGCGGCCGCCAGCGGAGCGGCCACGCAGCCGCTCAATCGGGCTCTGGGCGGCGTCGATCGAGCCCTCGAGAGCATGGGCATGGCGGGCGGCATCACGACCAAGATTGATACGTCACAGACCACTCCGCGACCCGAGGTCGAGGTTCAGATTGCCCGCGACATTTCTGTGCAGATCGCCTGGGTGCTCGGCGCGATACCGCCAGGCACCAACCCGGACTCCGCACTGGTCACGCTGAACTGGCACTTCTTGCGCAAGTGGTCGCTCGAGACGACAGTCGGCGACCAGGGCACGTCGATCGTCGACGTGGTCTGGCAGCACCGGTATTGAGAGGGCGGAGGAGAAGGGATTCGAACCCCTGGTACCGTTGCCGGTACGGCGGTTTTCAAAACCGCTGCCTTAGACCACTCGGCCACTCCTCCGGGTACTGCAATCGCTCCCTTGTCTAACACGGCGGGAGGTGGTCGTTCATCGTACGCATCCCCGCTTCGGCTCTTCGGTAGGTCGCGCGGCCGCCGCGACCGAGTTGGCGAGGCGTCATCGAACCGGGAGGCGTACTATCAGCGATTGGCTGGAGCAGGAGGAATGAGCGCACAATCGGGACGTGGGGGTGACAGCGAGCCGGAGACGGAGGCACGGACGCTGGCGGCGCTCCTCGATTCCATCGTCGAGAACCTCCCGGCGATGATCTTCGTCAAAGATGCGAAGAGCCTCCGGTTCGAACGATTCAACCTCGCTGGAGAGGAGATCTTGGGCCTGTCGCGCGACGCGCTGATTGGCAAGAGGGACTGCGACGCCTTCCCGGCCGAGCAAGCCGAGCGTTTCCAAGCGACGGATCGCGAGGTGCTGCGGAGCGGGGCGGCGGTCGACATCCCCGAGGAGCCGATTGACACACCGTCCGGCCGGCGCTGGCTCCATACGAGAAAGACCTGGATTGCCGATACCGCCGGCACACCCAGGTATCTGCTGGGCGTCTCGATGGACGTCACCGAGCGCAAGCGAGCGGCAGAGTTCCTCCTCCGGACCCGCGACGAGTTGGAGCTTCGAGTGCACCAGCGAACGGCCGAGCTGTCGGAAGCGAACGCGGCGCTCAAAGCGCTGATCGCCGAGCGGCAGACGACCCAAGACACCCTGCGAAAGGCACAGGAACAGCTCAGGCAGGCCCAGAAGATCGGAGCACTCGGCAGGCTCGCGGGCGGCGTCGCACACGACTTCAACAACCTGCTCTCCGTCGTTCTCAGTTACACGGAGCTGATCCTCGCGGACTTGCGCCCGGACGATCCCTTGCGCGCGGAAATCAAAGAAATCAACACCGCGGGCCGCCGAGCTGCCGACCTCACCCGCCAGTTGCTCGCCTTCAGCCGCCAGCAGGTCCTTCAGCCGAAGGTCATCGACCTGAACCAGATCCTCGCGGGCCTCGAGAGGATGGTCCATCGGCTGCTCGGCGCGGACATCGAGCTTGCCACGTTGCCGTCGTCTGCCATCGGCCGGATCCAGGCCGATCCGGGGCAAGTCGAACAGATCGTGATAAACCTCGTCGCGAACGCGCGAGACGCGATGCCGCGCGGCGGACGGCTCGCGATCGAGACTGCCGACGTCGAGCTCGACGATGCCTATGCACGTGACCACGACGATGTCACTCCCGGCCGGTACGTGAGGCTCACGGTGTGCGATACGGGGATGGGAATGGAGAAGGCAACCCAGGGGCAAAGCTTGGAGCCTTTCTTCACGACAAAAGACAAGGAAGAAGGCACAGGGCTCGGGCTCGCGAGCGTGTTTGCGATCGTGCAGGAGAGTGGCGGTCACGTCTCGGTATGCAGCGAACCGGGCAAAGGAACGACCATCAGGGTGTACTTCCCCCGCGTCGAAGGATCCGCCGAGACACTCGCATCGCTCCCGCCGAATGCAATCCCTGGAACCCGCTCGGAAACGATCTTGCTGGTAGAGGACGAAGAGCAGGTCTTGGGCGTCGCGCGCGGAATTCTGCGACGCTGCGGGTATCATGTCCTCGAAGCCCGCAACGCTGGAGAGGCGCTCCTCATCTCCGAGAAGCACACGCAGGAGATTCACTTGCTCCTCACCGACGTGGTTCTCCCGCACATGAGTGGGCACGAGCTGGCCGAGCGGATTCAGTCGCAGCGACCAGACGCCAAGATCCTCTTCATGTCGGGTTACACCGACGAGGCAATAGTCCAGCGCGGCGTCTTGCACTCGGACCTTGGGTTCCTTCAGAAGCCAATCACGCCGGAATCCCTGTCGAGAAAGGTTCGCGATGTTCTCGGATCGAGCCGGACGATCGAAAGTGAGAGGTACTGAATTGCAAACATGGGAACGGATGTGTGCTATCCCGTGCGCCCATGCCCAGCAACTTCCACGCTCAGCTCAGCGCACTCACGCTGTCGCTCACTTCTAACGTTCTCGACGCGATCAAGGGTGCGTCCCTCGCAGACCTGCACGGCGCCAACGGGAGCCGGGTCGCCAAGGCGCGGACCGCCAGCGCGACCGCCCAAGCGTCCCCCCAAAGCGCGGCGAAGCGCCCCCGCGCGGGTGGTCGGCTCGCGAGGCGATCTGCAGAGGACATCGCAGGGGCCCTCGACAAGATCACGACACTCGTGAAGAAGCACAAGGACGGGCTCCGCGCCGAGGAGATTCGCTCTTTGCTGGGGATGGAATCCAAAGAGATGCCGCGCGTGCTCGCCGAGGGGCTCACGAAGAGGAAGCTCAAGAAGAGGGGACAGAAAAGAGCGACGACGTACTTCGCGGCGTAGCTTGATTGCGGCGGCCGGTGTCGCTCCGCTTTTCGTCCACGATGGAGTCGGCTTTCGCCCGACCGGGGGTCGGGACGCGCGGCGAGCGCCACCGACAGCGTCGACTCGCGGCAATGGATGGTGCCGGATTCGCCGTCGGAGCTTCTGGCTTTCGCCGGCTACGTGCCAGTCGAGCGCGCGAGCTAGTTCCCTGAATTTCAGACACGATGACCGATTCGTGCTAATGGGCTGCTCATGTCAAATCTTCATTCCCAGCTCGCGTCCCTGGCCACATCGTTCGCGAACGCCGTACTCGAGGCGATCAAAGGCGCGTCCCTCGAAGACCTGCTCTCCGAGTCTCCCGCTCCGTCGCGCGCTCGCCGCGACCAGCCGAACGGTGCTCCTCGACCGGCTCGAGCCCGTTCGTCCGGTCGCCTCAAGAGGCGCTCCCCGGAAGACATCGCCGGCGCGCTCGAGAAAGTCGTGGCGTTGGTCAAGAAAAATAAGAATGGGCTTCGCGCCGAGCAGATTCGTGACGAGTTGAGCATGCAGGCCAAAGAGATGCCGCGTGTCCTCAAAGAGGGCTTGGCAAAGAAGCAACTGAAGAGCCGGGGTCAGAAGCGGGCCACGACGTACTTCGCGGCATAGCGAGCCGGTGGGCTCACTGTGGCCAGTCCGTCCACGCAAAGCTTCGCACATAGTCGCGCAACTCGGAGTCTCCGAGCGACACCGGCCGCAAGAACGTGCCGACTCGCTCGCGCCTCCACCAGGCTCCTTGCTCTCCGGCACGGTCCCGCGTGAACGCGTAGCGCCAGATGTCGGCGCGGATCCACTTCGGCGGGGATAGGACGAAGGGATCGCGCGAAAATAGTGATTTTGGAGAGCCGACTCCGGCGAGGAGCTGCCACACGAGGTGCACGAGCCACGGCTCGTCTTCGATCGTTTCGCCATGGGCGGCTCCATTGCCCACAAACCACATCTGCCAGTCGAGGCGATAGTGGTACGGAGAAATGAGGCACGGGCGACGCCTCGGATCGCCCGGCATGCACGGGAGCTCGTACTCTTGCCATCGGGCCAACCGATCGGGGATCTCGTCGCGCGTTCCCTCGAGAATCACCTCGTAGCGTTCGCGGTCGATGGTCCCGAATGCCCCGTACGTGTTCACGAGATCGAGCGGCGAGAACGAGCTGTTCATCGACTGGCTGCACGAAGCGAGGTTGACGACCGGCGCCACGCTGAGGACCGCGACGAGGATCCCCACCCCCAGCGCAAGGCGCGACTGGCCAGGTGACGGCTTGAGCGCGCCGAAGCGCGCGGCCAGCGCGGCTCGAATCCTTCGGGGAGCGAAGATGGCGAAGGCCGTGTCGTCGAAGCATGCCAGCGCAGGCACGATCGTGAGCCAGTTGAGGAAAGACAAGTTCCCGCTCAGGATGAGAAAGACCTGGAATGCGACCAGCAGCACCCCGGCGACGTGCCGATAGCGACGCAATCCGAAGGCAAACCAGGGAACGACCAGCTCGACGAAGTGGTTGAGCACGACGCCCAGCGCGTGCAGGGACCGCGGAGCATTGTGCAACCACCACGCGAGCGGGTTCGGGTTCGGCTGGGTTTCGAAGTGGTAGTCGAGGCAAGTGAAATCGCGCCAACACGGATCATTGCGGAGCTTGATGAGCGCCGCGCCCACCATGACCCGGAAGATGAGCCATCGCAGCAGCCAGACGACGGCCTTGGGCGCGGCGGCAGCCGGGAAGGGCGATACGCCGCGGGCCGGGCAAAGGAAGATCGCGAGAAACCCGGTCTCGAGGAGCTGAATCTCCCAGCCGTAGCCATAGAACGTCTGCCCGACGTGAACGAACGACAAGTACGACGCCCAGAGCGCGAGCTGGACGAAAGCGTTCGTCACGCCGGCCAAGGCCGCGGCTGACAGCGCGATGCCGGCCCAGCACACGGCGTGCATCGCCCCGTCGGAAGCGCCGAACCAGAACAGCGTCGGTATGCGCCAGTACGCCGATCCGCCCAGGTGCCTGCCCTCCCAAGCAAGGAACGCCGCGGCCGGCTCGAGCCCGCGCGAGCCAATCAAGGGGTCCAGTTGTCGATGGAGCGCGACGAAGGCGACCAAGTACACGAGCGCGAGAAGACGCAAAACGGCGAACCGGGTCAGCTCGTAGGTCGACCGCTCCGCGAGGAGGCGCTGCCACCACGCCGAACGAAACTGCTCTACGTCGTCGCCATCGACCGGCGCCATCGAAGCGATGGTACGCTCGTCCGAATGATCCGCGCTCTCAGCCGCCCTTATGCCAGTCGATGGGGTGCGCCCGTCGTCGATCGAGTCGAGACCACCATCTTTCTCTACACGTATTTCGTGGACTGCATGAGGTGCTCCTATTGCCATGACTCGTGCTGCCAGTACGGCGTCGACGTCGACGCGGACAACGTCGCGAGGCTCGAGGCAAACGCGGTCGAGCTCGAGCAGTACACGGGCGTCCCGAAGGACCGCTGGTTCACCGGCGAGTGGACGAACGATGGCGAGTTCCCCGGTGGCCGGCACACGCGGACCCGCGTCGAGGACGGCGCCTGCGTCTTCCGAAATCGAACGGGGCGCGGCTGCACGATCCATTCGTTCGCGCTCGCGCGCGGCGTCGACTACCACGAGCTCAAGCCTATGGTGAGCGTCCTCTTTCCGGTCACCTTCGACGGGGGGCTGTTGCACCCCAGCAACGAAATCGAGGATCGGTCGCTCCAGTGCTACGGGGATGGGCCGTCGCTCTACCGCGGCGTCCGGAGCGAGATTGCTTGGTACTTCGGCGACGGCCTCGTGGGCGAGCTCGACGCGCTCGCGGCGGCCGGGGCAACGGGGCGACCGGGGCAGCCAGAGGCGATGGCCGGCGTCCGACGTGACAAGCGGCCCGCCGCAAAGTAAGGTTCCGCCGCCTTTTCCCGGAGCAAGCACCCCATGGCCCGTGTCACCGTCGAAGATTGCCTCGAGCGCGAAGAGAACCGTTTCGCCTTGGTCGTGCTTGCCGCGCAGCGCACGCGCCAGCTGATGAAGGGCGCGACCGCGCTGGTGCACTCGAAGAACAAGGCCGCCGTCACGGCGCTGCGCGAGATCGCCGCGGGCAAGGTCCACTACGACCGGCCGACCAACGAAGCGGTCCAGGTCTACATCGAAGAGATGAACCGGCGCGAGTTCGGTTGATACGGCGCGACCGCGAGCTCGAGGCGGGCTCGCGTGCGCACTACGAAGACGCCGCGTATTACGCGGCGACGTACGCGCGCCGCATCGACGACGTCGCCTACTACGTCGCGCTCGCGGTCGGAAAGGGCGGGCCGGTGCTCGAGTACGGCGTCGGCAACGGCCGAATCGCGCTCCCGATGGCGCGCCATGGCCTCGAAGTGGTCGGCGTCGACTGGTCGCGTCCGATGCTCGACGACGCGCGCGAGCGCCTGAAGCGCGAGCCGGCCGACGTGCGGGGGCGCGTGCGCCTGGTGCGCGGCGACATGCGACGGGTGCGCCTGGCCCGCCGCTTCCCGCTCGTCCTGTGCACCTTCAACACGGCGCTTCATCTCTACACCCGGCCCGACGTCGAGCGCTTCCTCGCCCGTGTGCGCGCACACCTCGCCCCGCGCGGGCTCTTCGTGGTCGACCTCTCCGTCCCCTCGCTCGAGAATCTCCTGCGCGACCCCGCGCACGCTTATCACGCGCCGCGATTCCGCCACCCGACCGCTGGAGTCATCGTCAAGAACCGGGAGTACTTCGACTACGACCCGGTGCGCCAGGTGTTGTTCGTCTCCATGGAGTTCGAGCCCATGGGAGAGCCGCAGAGTGCCTGGACGACGCCCCTCGCGCACCGACAGTTCTTCCCGCAGGAGTGGGGGGCGCTCTTGCATTACAACGGCTTCGACGTGGTGCGGGTCGAAGGCGACTTCCACGGCGGACCCCTGACGCGGAACAGCGACGTGATGGTGTGGCAGACGAGGAAACGGTGAGCATCGGCGAGCGGCTCGCCGAAGTGCAGGCGCGCATCGGGCAAGCCGCGCGTGCGAGCGGGCGCGACCCCGCCACCGTGCGGCTCGTCGCCGTTTCGAAGACCAAGCCGCTCGAGGCGATCCGAGAGGCGTACGCGGCGGGCCAGCGGGCCTTCGGCGAGAACTACGCCCAGGAGCTGGCCGCAAAGGCGCCGGCGTTGGCGGACTTGGCCGATCTCGAATGGCACTTCGTCGGTCACCTGCAAGTGAACAAGGCGAAGCTCGTGGCGAGGCACGCCCACGTCGTGCACACGGTCGACTCGGCGGCGCTCGCGCGAGAGCTCGGCCGACGGGTCTCCGTCGCCGGGCGAGCCGCGCCGCTGCCGGTCCTCGTCGAGGTCAACGTCGGAGGCGAGCCGCAGAAGGCGGGAGCGACACCCGGCGAGATCGCCGAGGTGATGACCGCGGTCCAGGCGCAGCCCGCGCTGGCGCTCCGGGGGCTGATGAGCGTACCGCCGGCGGGGGACCTCGCGGCGGCACGCCGTGTGTTCGAGACGGTTGCGACGCTGAGGAATCTGCACGGCGGCCAGAGGGTGCTGCCTGAGCTGTCGATGGGAATGACCGCCGATCTCGAAGTCGCGATCGCTTGTGGCGCGACCATCGTGCGCGTCGGAACCGCGATCTTCGGCCCCCGAAGCGAGATCTAGTGCCGCTCGGCACAAGCTCTGTCCGGTGATTGCCGGAGCCGAGGCACCAGCCAATCCGCGGGGCGCTACAGGCCCAGCACGGCCTGCGCGGCGCCGTCCTTTCCCTTGGCTCCGTCGGCGCCTGCCGGCCCGAGGGCCGGGGTGGGGCCAGGCCCGCCCGTGCCCTTGGATCCCCCCGCGCCCGCCTTGCCCGTCGTGATGCCCGTCAACGCCGCGGCCTGCACCGTATACGCCCCATCGACCATCGGCGCGGTCGAGGAGTACCCGATACCGATCGACACTCCCCCCGGCCCGCCTTGCCCGCCGTTGCCCCCCGCCCCGTTGCCGCCCCCTCCACCAGGGCATCCCGACGAGAACTGGAAGCCGCCGAACCCGCCCGGCTGGCCCGCCTCCCCGTTGCCTCCGGGGCCGCCATTGCCGGCGTCATGGGCCGTGAGCGTGCAACCGGCCAGCGCCACCGACGACTGATAGGCGAGCAGCGCGATCGATGAGCCGCCGCCGGTGCCCGCCCTGCCGCCCGCGCCGCCGCAACCGCCGCACGCACCGCCGCCGCCCGCGCCGTTCCCCAGCTCGCCGTCTCCCCCGCCTCCGCCGCCTTGGCCCGGCGGACCGTTGGAACCGGCTCTCCCCGCCGCGGGCGCCCACCCCGATGGGGAGAGCACGCCCCACGACACATTCGTGACGTCGGCGTTTGCCGGGGGAGCGTCCACTCCGTACCCACCGGCCGCGCCGGCCACATTGCAGGCCGTCATGTTGGTCCCGGCCGCCCCGGCGCCCCCGTCGCCGCCGTACGAAGGCGTGCCTGCTCCCGGCGTGCCTGGTGCCCCCCCCTGCCCTCCCGTGCTCGACGTGCTCCCGCCGGGGCATGCGCACGTCGCGCTGGAGCCGCCCCCGGCGAGGGTCGCGCTGTTGCCGTTGAGCGACACCGCGCCGCCGTCGCCGGACGCGACAAAGTGGTTGCTCGGAGCGCCCGCGGTGCCTCCCGTCGCGCCGCCAGCCCCCGCCGACCCGTTGCCGGCAACCATGACGACCCGCCGAAAGACGACTCGCAACGAGGTGCCGACGAACACGGCGACGCTCGACTCACCCGCGTGGGTCGGATTGGCATCCTGTGCGTCGAACTCGACGTCCTCGAACGTCACCCCGAGGAGAAGGCCTTCGACGTCCAAGGCGTATCCCGCCTGCAGGGGAGCCACCACCGCCTTGTTGCCAGCGCCGTAGCTCCACGTCGCGCAATCGAACCCGCCGTAGACGCTGGTCCCGTCGCGCGAGACTCCCACCGTAAGGCTCTCGGGGTAGGCTCCCGCGCACGCATACACCCGCTGCCCCGACCCTTTCGCGACGGCCATGGCGTGACCGATGGTCTTGATGGGCAGGACGCGCGAGCCGACGTTGAGATCGTTGCCGTTGGGCGAGACGAACAGCCCGTAGCGCTCATCGATGACGCACGGGTCTTGCGACGGGGTCGACATGGGATTGCACGTCGGGCTCTCGGCTTCTCCGGTGTCCCCACCCCCGTCGGCCGCCGCGTCCACCGGTCCGTCGGAAAGCGAGGCGTCGCCGGTCTCCGCCGCCGCGTCCGCCGATCCTTCGTTGCCCCGATCGCTGCCTGCTTCGCTCCGCTCGGCCATGTTCGCGCTGTCTTCGTCCGCGATCGCCGAGTCCGCGCCGCTCCCCGTCTCCCCGTTCGCCGCCGCGTCCCCCTTCGCCGCCGCCGTGCCGTTGCCCGCTGCATCATCGCCCGAGGTTGCGCCATCGTCGCCCGGACACGTCCCGGTCACGCTGCAATCTCCCGACGGCCTCACGGCACACGCGTACGCGAGCGCCGCAGCGCAGAGGGACCCGGCGGCCAACACCGCCCAGGGCGTCCTCGCTCGCATCGGGCTCGTCATTGCCGCCTAGAACCGCCCTACCGCGGTGAGTCCCGCTCCGCCAGGCCCCACCGTGGGCGCCAGCGCCAACCCACGGAGCGGGCCGTGCGGAAGGGAAGCCGGCGATGCGCCGTCGCCCCCCGCGATGCCCCTCGGCCAAAATAGCCACGCCGCCACCGCACCGGCCGCGAGGGCTCCGCCGGCCACATAAAAGACGTCCGAGAATGTGGCGTCGCGCGTCTCGGTCTGGACCGCCTGGTTCCACTGGGTGCATACGAGGCTCGTCCCGCGGAAGCAGAAGCTCTTGCCGTACTTGCCGTAATTCTGCCGAAAGCCGTCTGCCGTGCTCTGATCGCTCTGCGTCTGGATGGCAAAATACGCCCCTAGGGCCACCGACACCGCCGTCACCGTCCCCAGCAAGACGACAGCGACGACCTGCCCCGAGGCGCGGCTGCTCGGCGTCGCGCTCTCCCGGACGCTGCCGGCCGTTGCCGGAGAGGCGCCGTTCGGCGGCGGTGCCGTCGGCGGCTCCGCGGGTGGGATCAAACTCACGTGCAGGAGTTGCCCCGCTGCGACTTCCACGTCCGCGTCACGCGCGCCTTGGTCGGTGTGGACCTCGAGACGATGGCGGCCCGCCGACACGTCCACGGCTTCGGCCAGCGGCAAAATCGCTACGGCCGCGCCGTCGACGAGGAGCTGCGTGCCCGCCGGAGCGACCACGTCCAGATGCCCGGTCTGCGCCATGAGCCCGCCGATGTGCTTCTCCGCGTTGCCTCGATCGTCGGCGTTCTGGGCGCCGCGCGCGAGCTCTCGGAAGTGACTCAGCGCCTCGAGCGGGTGGCCCGTCTTCTCTTCGGCGAGCGCGAGGTTCCAGAGTATCGTCGGCTTGCGCACGAGAGCGTATGCCTGTGCGAAGGACATCCGAGCGCCTTCGATGTTGCCCGCCTTCACCCGCGCGACCCCCTCCTCGAAGCGCGCCTGGGCTTCGCGTTCGGGCACCGGGTCTTCGGCGTACGCGCGCACGGGGAAGGCAAGCAGGAGCGAGGCCAGCAGCAGTCCCCGTCGAAGGGATCGTGGCATTTGGGGTCCCTTGTACCGCGCATTCGGCGGCAGGGCCAAACGGGGATGCGATCGCCCTACAGCGCCCCTTTGAACTCGCCCAAGTCCGTGCCGGTTGCCTTTGGCGCCGTAGGCGGCCTCGACTTCGCCTTGACGGCCGCCTTGCCGGCCGGGGCTCCCTTGCGGGGCGACGCGTTCGCCGCGATCGCCGAGGGGCTCGGGGGCGACGAGGGCCCGTCCGAAGCGACTGGAGCAACCGGAGCAACTGGAGGGGCGGCCGCCGCGCTCTCGGCGGCGTTGGCGAGAACCGCCCTCGGCGCGGCGGCGACGGGGCTCGGCTGCACGGAAGCCGTGGTCCCCGCTCCTTCCGGCGCAGGTGCGCGCGACGTTCGCTTGAGCGCGACGAAGATCACGGTGACGACCAACAGCCCGGCGAGAACGGCAACGACCACGCGGGGCACCAGCGACGCCCCGGTCGGCTCCGTCGTTTCGGTCGACGGCCTCGTATCGAGGCTTACCATCCCTCGGTCGCCCCGAAGCGTTGGCCCCAGCGCCGCGTGGTCGATGACCACCTTGGGCTCGCCGCTCGACACGTTCTGGGCCGGGCGAGTCAGCGGGGCGGCCGGTTGCGCCGCGATCCGCTGTCCCTGCCGGGACGAGTCGTGCGTCGCCTTGGGCCGCTCGGGCTGCTCGCGGGCAATGCCCTCGAGCAAGACGTCCACCGAGTCGTCATCCGCTTCCGCATCGAGCGCATCGAGCGCATCGAGCGCATCGAGCGCATCGAGCGGACGAATGGCCTCCTCCGCGGCCGCCGATCCGTCGCCGTCAAAAGCGGCCGAGGGCACGACGATCCCCATGGGGGCGCTGGGAACCGGAAGAGGCGGGGGCGGCGGGGCGACGCCCGGGTCGGTCGTCGGCCGGCGGCGCGTCGACTTTCGCAGCGGACCGGGCCCGGGCGGGGGCGGCGACGCGCGGGTCGTCCTCCCGAGAGCAGGGTCGCGACCGGACGGCGTTCCCTCCACCGCTGCGCCAGGGACGACCGCGGCCGGCGGCGCGTCTGGGAGCCGCTTGGCGCCGGGCGTGGAGGGGTCCGTGTCGTGGTCGTGGGTCGTCATCGGCCGCCTCGCGCGGCGCCGCCAGCGTGCTTGCACGCCGGCGCTGCCCAAGGAGCCTACAGCCGAACCGTCGCGAGAACCAAGGGCCCCGGGTGAAAAGCGCCCGAGACATCTCGACGCGCACGGGGGCTGCGTATAGATATCCGCAAACCATGACGATTCTGGGCGGTTTGGGCGGCGGTCGAGGGCGAGGGGGAGACGTGGCCGCCAAGGGCGGCGGCGACGTTGCCTACGTCGGGGAGCGCGACTTCGAGCGCGAGGTTCTCCGGAGCGAGCTCCCGGTGCTGCTGGAGTTTACGGCCGATTGGTGTCAGCCCTGCAAGGCGATCGCCCCCGACGTGGAGGCGTTCGCACGCGAGATGGCGGGGAGGGCGAAGGTGCTCAAGATCGACGTCGACAAGTCGCCGATCATCGCACAGCAGCTCCGCGTCCAGAGCGTACCCACCTTTATGGTCGTCGCCGAAGGGCGAATCCAAGACGCAGTGGTGGGGGCGATCCGCAAGAAGAAGATGCAAGAGCTCGTCGAGCCGTTTTTGCCGCGGGCCGCGGGAGCGCTCAAATCGGCGGAGCTCGCGCAGCTGCTCGCGGGCGGCGCGGTGGTGCCGGTCGATACGCGCGACGCCGCCGCGTTCGCCCGCGCGCACCTGCCTGGCGCGGTCAACATTCCCGTCGAGCAGATCGAGTCTCGCCTGGCGGAGCTCCACATGTTGACGGGTCAGCCCGTTCTCTACTGCCGATCCGGCGACAAGACGAAAGACCTTGGTGGAAAGCTCGCCGAGCAGGGGACGCCGGTCGCGTTCCTCGAAGGCGGCATCCTCGCTTGGGAAGCCGAGGGGCTGCCGATTCAGAGGCCGTAGGGAGAGGAAGGACGGGGTGGGAAACGAGCCATTGCCCCATTCTGGACCTATACTGAATAGAGAAGTACGAATGCAGGGGATGAGCGAGCGGCCAGAGGCGCCTCCGTCGTTCGAGGCCATCGAATCCGAAAGGGACTCCGAAGTGCACGTGAAGGCAGCGCGACGAACGCCCGAGTCGGAGGCGCCCGAGATGCCCCACTCGGAGACGCGCATTGCGACCCGCCCGAACACGGGCGCGGCGATCACCGACGAGGCCTGGGCCGCGCAGGCGATCGGAGAGCCCGTCGTCGCGCTTTCCGCCGACGAGCTAAGGCGCCTGCCCCTCGATCATCGCGCGGGCTACTTGCTGTCGCTCATGGACGGCACGATGGACCTCGAGACCGTGCTCGATGTTTCGGCGATGCCTCGCGCCGAAGCGCTGAGCGCCGTGCGCGATCTGTTCGAGGCCGGCGTCGTCACGTTCCGATAGGCTCACTCACGATCCGCCGCCCACGGCGCGAACGAGGGACTTCTGCGCCACGGCGAAGAGGGCGAGCGCGGGAGCCGACAGGGCCACGTTGCCCGCCATGACGATGTGCCATCGCACGCCGGTTCCCTGCTCCCGGAGCAGCGCCACGCCGAGCGGAAGCGTGCGCACGCGGTCGCCGGTCGTCATGACGAGCGGCCAGAAATAGTCGCTGTAGTGCAAGACGAAGCTCACCAGAAACAGCGACACCAGGGTCGGCTTGAGCATCGGCGCGAGGATGCGATAGATGATCGTCCACTCGCCCGCGCCATCCATACGCGCGGCTTCGATGATCTCGTCAGGGACCCTCGAGAGCGCCTGGCGCACGAGGAAAGTGCCCAACGCGCTGGCGGCGAACGGCAGCACGAGCGCGGTCATCGTGTCGACGAGCCGAAGCTCCGCGAAGAGGAGAAACACGGGGACGAACGTCGCCTGCGCCGGAACGAGCAGACAGGCGACGACGACGCCGAAGGCGAACCGCCGCCCCACGAATTGGAGTTTCGCGAGCGCGTACCCCGCGGGGAGCGCAAGCGCGACTTGCGCCACGGCGATCGCCGACGCCATGACGATGGTCACTGCCATGTACCGCACGACGGGAATGGCCCGGAACACCTCGCGATACGCGCCGGGGTCGAGCCTATTCGGCAGGGGCGCGGTGGGGTTCGCTACAATTTCGGGAAGCGTCTTGAAGGAAGTGGCGACCATCCAGGCGTAAGGCAAGAGCCACGCCGCTGCGGCGACGCACGCGAGCGCAAGCGCCAGAACCGACAACAGGCGGCTTGCTCTCATTGCGTCCCTCACCCGTGGTCCGATTCGGTGCTGCGTGCCGCCCGCGCCGGCGGAGCCGTCGTGCGCGCCTGCCAGACGCGCAGATTCAGCCACGCGAGCGCGAGGAGCAGCACGAAGAAGACCACGGTCAACGCGCTCGCACGTCCGATGCTCAGATTGAGGAAGATCTGCTCGTAGATGGCGTAGACGAAGAGCTCCGTCGCGCGCGCGGGGCCGCCTTGGGTCATGATGCGCACGACGTCGAAGGCCTGGAAGCTCGTCACGAGGCTCGTCGTCGCTACGAACGCCGTGGTCGGGGCGAGCAGCGGCATCGTCACGTACCGGAAGCGCGCAGCCGGACCTGCGCCGTCGAGCGCCGCCGCCTCGAGGAGCGAGCGCGGCACACTTTGCAAGCCGGCGAGAAAGATGACCATCGCGTAGCCCGTGAGCTTCCACACGCCCACGACGGCGAGGGTCGGCAGCGCCCAGCGAGGGTCGCCGAGCGGCGAGAGCGGAGTGGCGCCGATCGCGCGCAGGGCTCGGCCGAGGACGCCGGAGTTGCCGTCGAGAAGCCACATCCAGAGCAGCGCGACGGCCACCCAGCTGACGACGTAGGCACTGAAAATACTGGCGCGCGCGAACGCGAAGAAGCGTCCGGGCCTGTCGAGGAGGAGCGCCAGCCCGAGACCCGACACCACCGTCCCGGTGACGACGATCGCGCTGTACGCGAGCGTGCGAAGTGCGACGGCCAGAATTTCGCCGTGGGCGGCCAGCGCGCGGTAGTTGCCCAGTCCGACGAAGCGGTGCGCGGTCAAGAGGTCCCACGAGAACAGGCTCTCGCCGGCCGCGACCCCGATGGGCGCGATGAAGAAGACCGCGAGCAGCGCCAATGTCGGCGCGAGCATCGCCCAGGGGTGCCATCGTGCGCGCGGCCTCACACTGGCCTCGCCGCTTCGTCCCGCGCCTCTGCCATCACCTCGTGCGCGTCGCGCCCGTTGAGGACGGCTTCTTCGAGCCGCGGCTCGACGATGTCGCGCTCGAGGCGGAAGAGCTCGGGCGCCCATGGCCAGGGGTCGACAGCGGCCAGCTGGTCGTAGGCGACACGGTCATTCGGATGGCTCGCATACCAGCCGCTCTCCACGAGGCGGTCCACGGCGGGACGCGTCGTCGGCATGTAGCCCGTGCGGGTCGACCAGGCCATCGTCTGATCGGCCTCGCACATCCAGCGGACGAACTCCCAGGCCGCACGCTTTTCTTCGTCGGGCGCTGCGCGCATCAGGACGAACATCGTGCCGCCCGTGGGCACCGACGCGCGGATGTCGCGCGGGAGCGGCGCCGCGACGACCGGGAAGCGGGCGTTCTTCTCCAGATAGCGGACGTAGGCCGTGCTGCTCCACATCATCGCCAGGCGCCCCTGCAAGAAGCTCTCGTTGGACGATTGCCAGGCCTGATAATCCCGGCCGGGAGGAGGGCGCATCGAGCGCTCGCGAACGAGCCGCTGCCAGAAGCGGATCGCCTTCTCTCCGGCGTCGCCCCCGAGCGATGTGCGCCCGTCCCTTTCGACCAGCCTCCCTCCCGCCTGCCCGACCATCGCGACCCAGTACCACCACGAGATCGGAACTTCGAATCCCCAGCGGACCTCGCCGCCGGCGCCGGACCGGGTCATCCGGCGCGCCAGCAGCGCCAGCTCCTCCCAGGTCCGCGGCAGCGTCGCGCCCTCTTGCTCGAGGGCACGCCCGTTCGCGAACACGATCGGCGTCGAGCGGTTGAACGGAATGGCGACGAGCGGCTCGCGATCCGCTCCTTCGAACGATCCGCGCTGCGCCAGCGCCGGTACGAAGGGAAGGTCGAGCGCGCCCTCGTACTCGTCGAGCGGCTCGAGGACGCCCGCGCGCGCGAGATACGGAACGACTTCGAGCACCACGTGCGAGAGCGTCGGCGCGACGCCCGCCGCCAGCGCCGTGCGCAGCTTGGCGAGGGACTCGAAGTAGTCGCCCTGGTGGACCGCCCGGACGAGGACGCGGCTCTGGGCCGCGTTGAAGCGGTCGACGAGATCGAGCAGGACTTTTCGGACGAGGTCTCCATAGGCGTACCAGAACGTGACGACCACCCGCCCGCCCTCGCGCGCCGGACGCGCCGGACGCGCGCAAGCGAGTGGCGCGAGCGCGATGGACGCGGCGCAAGCTCGCAAGAGGGAGCGACGCGACGCGAGCACGGCGGCGCTCACCGGTACCCTTCCGCTTGCAGCTCGAACATGCGCGCGTATCTCCCGTGGATCGCCCTCAGCTCGTCGTGCGTTCCCTGCTCGACGATGCGCCCCTGCTCTAGCACGACGATCGTCCGCGCCATTCGCACCGTCGGAAATCGGTGGGAGATGACGATGGTCGTCCGCCCGTGCGCGAGCGCGCGGAAGCGCTCGAAGACGGCGTGCTCGGCCTCGGCGTCGAGGGACGCGGTCGGCTCGTCGAGGACGAGAATGTCCGCCTCTTCCCGCATGAACGCCCTCGCCAGCGCGATTTTTTGCCATTGCCCGCCGGAGAGCTCGGTCCCGTCTTGGAACCATCGCCCGAGTGGAGCGTCGAGACCTCCGGCGAGCCCCTTGACGATCTCGGTCGCGCCGCCCCGCTCGACCGCGCGGCCGATGCGCGGTTCGTCCGCCATGTACGCGACACTGCCCAGGCCGACGTTCTCGCGGACGTTGAGCTGGTACTGGTTGTAATCCTGGAAGAGGACACCGAAGCGGCTGCGCAGCGCGTCGACGTCCCATGCCTGGAGGTCGCGGCCGTCGAGCCAGATGCGGCCCTCGGTGGGCTCGTAGAGGCGCGTCAGGAGCTTCACCAACGTTGTCTTCCCCGCGCCGTTCTCCCCGACCAGGGCGAGGCTTTCGCCCGCAGGGATCGACAGGTTCAGGTGCCGAAGCGCCCAGGCGTCTTTGCCCGGATAGCGAAAGCCCACGTCTTCGAGGACGATGCCGGTCGGTGCGGCGGGGAGCACCTGGGGCGCCGGCAGAGGCGAGGGCGGGAGAGGCGCGGCCTCGCCAGCGACCCGCAGGTACTCCCACAGGTTGGACATGTACAAGTTGTGCTCGTACATGCTGCCGATCGCGGCCAGGGCCGACTGGAACGCCTGCTGCCCTTGCCGGAAGGCGAGCACGTACATCGTCATGTCGCCCAGGGTGAGCGCCCCGGCGGCCGCAAGGAGCGCCATCGTCGCGTACGAGGCATAAAACGCGGCCGTGCCCACGAGCGAGAGGGCGTGGGTCCATTTCGTCCGGCGCACGTAGAGGCGCCGGTCCTCCTCGTAAAACCGCTCCGACAGCGTGCGGTATCGGTCGAGCAGGAGGGTGCCGAGCCCGAAGAGCTTCACCTCCTTGGCGTGCTCGTCGTTCGCGAGGACGTACTCGAGGTAAAGCAGGCGGCGCGACTCGGGCGATCGCCAGTTTCTGACTTTGAACGCCATCTTCGAGAATCGCATCTCGGCGATCGTCGCGGGAATCGTCGCGGCGAAGAGCGCGAGCACCGACCAGGCGCTGAACCGAACGAGCAGCGCGGCGTACCCGGTGAGCGTGATGAGGCTCTGCACCAGCCCGAAGCTCTCGGTCACGAGGGCGATGGGACGCGACGAAGCTTCGCGCCGCGCGCGCGTGAGCTTGTCGTAAAAGTCGGGATCTTCGAAGTAGCGGAGGTCGAGACCGAGCGCCTTTTCCAGGATGGTGACGTTGATGTCGATGCCGAGCCGCGCTCCGAGCAGGCTTCGAACGAGGGCGAGTCCCCGCTGCACCGTCGCCATCACCGCGACCAAGGCCAGCTCGACGAGGACCCACCGGAGCGTCCCGTCCCGTGAGCGCGCGACCACCGCATCGACGATTCGTTTGCCCACGTAGGCCACCCCGAGAGGGACCAGCGCGCCCACCAACGTGAGCGCCGCGAGCGCAACGGTCATCGAGGGGGACGAACGCCAGACGAGCTGCAACGTCATGCGCGTGTGATCGAGGCTCTCCCTGAACTGGGTGAAGACGCCTCGCTTGGGCTGGGTGCGTTCGATCGGCGGCGGAGACACGCGCTTGCTACCGCCCCTCTATACCCCTGCTCATGGCACTCGCTCGCCTTCTCCACAGCTCGCGCACGCCGTCGAGCAAGATCTCCGGCACCTTTTCGCTCACCCGGGGACCGACTCGCGCCACCACTTCTCGGCGCACGCGAGGTCTTCGCGCGTGTCGATCTCCATGTAGCCGCCGTGCGTGTCGACGCGGTGGAACGCGGAGCCGCGCTCGATCATGTCCTGGAGGAGGTCGATGAGGTACGCGCGCTCGAACGTGCGGCCTTCGCGCCAGCTCTTGCCCGCCCACTGTTCCCTGGCGGCGTCGAACGCGGCGGCGAGCTCGCGCGCGCCCTCCGCCGTGAACTTCGTGACGCCGATGAACTCGCCGCTCGCTTGCTCCGACGGGATGCGGCGCGACAGTTCGACGACCCGGTCGCCCTGCGCCCGCATCTTTTCGCCATCGCTCTCGGGGTGCTGCGACCGGTCGACGTACCGGCGACGCCAGTCGGTGTCGCACACGAGCACTTTGTCGTGCGGCGACGCGACGAGCTTCGCGACGGCCGACCCGCGGTAGACGATGTCGGCGTACGTCGACACGAAGCCGCTCGTCAGATACTCCCGCGCGCACAGCAGGGACGCGAGGATGTTGTTGCGCTCCCAGTCGCGGTTCTCGACGAACGTAAACTCCGGGTACCGAGCGCGAACGACGTCGGCGCGGTAGCCGCAGATGAAGACGACGTCGTTGCGGGCGAATCCGGCGGCAGCGAGCGCGTCGAGGATCCACTCGAGCATCGGCCGCCCCATGACGGGAACGAGGGCCTTGGGAATGTCGTCGGTGTTCGGCCCGAGGCGGCTGCCGCGGCCGGCGCCGATGATGATGGGGCGCATGGCGACTCCGAGTATACCCTGGGGCCGCACGACCATGGCGCACGAGCTGACCGTAGGCATCGTCACCGACCTCCACTTCGGCCCCGAGGCGCGCTTCGGAGGCAAGCTGCGGAAGATGACGCACCAGGCGGGCGATCTCGCGCGCGATTTCGTCCGCCGGATGAACGAAGAGGTACGGCCCGACTTGGTCGTCAACCTGGGCGACGACATCGAAGACGAATCGCGCGAGGCGGATCTGGCGCGCTACGGAGAGTGCCAGGCGATCTTGCGCGGAGCGCGCGCGCCGCTGGTCAACGTGGCGGGCAACCACGACATGATTCACCTCAACCGCGATGACCTCGATCACTTCTGGCAGCGGAGCGGGCCGCTTTACTACTCGTTCGACCAGGGCGAGTGGCACTTCGTCGTGCTTCACACCATCGAAAGGCAAGACGTCGAGATCCGCGTCCCGGAGACGCAGATCGAGTGGCTGCGCGCCGACCTCGCCGGCGGCCACGCGCGGGCGGTCGTTCTGATGCACCACTCGGCGAGCGAGCAGTCGCTCGACGACTCCCGCTGGTGGCCGGGTCGCGCCCACCTGGCGCTCGTCAAAGAGCGAGCGGAGCTGCGGCGCATTTTCGAAGAAAGCCGGTGCGTGCGCGCGGTGATCAACGGGCATCTGCACTGGAACCACTTGGACGTCATCGGCGGCATTCCGTACGTGACGATCCAGAGCCTGATCGAGAACCTCGACGACGATGCGCCGGGCCGCGCCGCCGCGTCGCACGCGGTGGTGCGTCTGACGGAGCGGCGCATGGTCCTCCGGGTGCGTGGAAACGACCCCGCGCGCTATCAGGTCGAGTGGTGAGCGTGCGGCGAAGCCTGGTTGCGATCTCGCTTTTCGAGTGCGCTTGCCACCACGCGGCTGCGACGGACCGCGATGCCCGGCAACTGCCCGCGATGAGCGAGGCTGCGAGCATGACGGTGACCGCGGCCGCGAGCCCGTCTGCGTCTGCGTTCACATCCACGTCCACGTCCACGTCCACGTCCACGTCCGCGAACGCGAACGCGAACGCGACGGCGACTGCGATACCAGCCGCGCCCTTTCCTTTCGGCCCCCCCACCCCCGTCGCGCGCTACACGTGCGCGTCGGTGATCGCGGGCGGCGGCTTCCGCGATTTTCTCGCCTCGGCCGACACGCGTGTCTCGTTCGTCGACGGCGACGATCTGCTCGCGCTCGTCAACCGGTCGCCGACCGGGGCGCTTCCGCCGACGTACGCGCCGTCGGACCTGGTCGACGTGCGCGACGGCAAGCCGCGTTCGTCTTCCGAGTGCGAAGGCGCCCACTCGTGCTTGCGGCGCGAGGCCGCGGCGGCGCTCCATCGCATGCTCGACCAGATGCGCGCCGACGGCCAGCGAGGGCTCGTTCAATCGGCGTTCCGCGGGTTCGGCACGCAGTGCTGGGTGTTCACGAGCTGGGCGCGCCAAGCGACGGGCGGGTTCTGCGAAGCGACCGAGCAGAGCGCCCTCCCCGGCCACAGTCAGCATCAGCTCGGGACCACGATCGACCTTTTTACGATCGACTGGGCGCAGCGGGGGGCCAAGACGGGGCAGGGCGTCTTTCGCAATGGGTTCGGATGTACGCCGGGAGGCAAGTGGCTCGACGAAAACGCGTGGACGTACGGCTTCGTCGTCCCCTATCCGATCCACCCGGACGACCGGAAAGACGGGTCGCGGTGTCTCGCGCGCGCCGATCGGGTCGTCCCGATCGACCCGAAGACGGGATACAAACAAGAGCCGTGGCACTTGCGATTCATCGGCGTAGAGGCCGCCGTCCAGTACCATGATGCGTGGCTCGCGAGCGCGCCGGGCTCGCCCGGCGAGATCAGCCTCGAGCAGTGGATCCGCAAGAAGCGGGGGCTCGCTGGCGACGCGGAGCTGCCGGTATGCGACGGGTGCGGCTGCGGGGCGTGCGCGACGCTGGCGGGGGAGAGCGACAAAACGCTGTGCGGCGAGGCCTCGCTTCGGCTCGATGGGACGGGCCGGGTCGCCGCGCCCGACGAGGAGCCCCGGCTGCTGGAGGGGCGGGCGTCCGCGGCCCATGACGGGGCTATCCTCGTCGAAGTGACGGTGCACGCCGAAGCGCACACGCCGACGCAGACCCCGGTAACCGCCGCGGATGGTCCGACGTACCGAGAGGGAGACGGGTTCACCGCGCTGCCGCCGTATCCGGACGCGGCTGCGCACGACTACGACGATCTGCCCGGCGCGTGGCGAGTCGCCGTCGAGCCGGTGCCCCCCGGTGCATTGCGCTGGCCGTGGCGGGCGGCGCTGGCCAAACCCGAGCTCGGGGCGACATGGAACCGGGCGAACGTGGTCTTGCCGGCGAAGGCGGGGGACTCGACCGTGCGGATGCGCGTCTTCGTGCCGCACGCCACGGAGTCATTGAGGGTCACGCTGCTGCGCGACGGGCAGGAGCACGACGTGCGGGCCGTATCGCTGCCCTGAAGAGAGACGCCGACGACGGCTTCCCGCCGCACCCCGTCGACGTCGGCCGGCCATGGGCTCACGATCGACGGCGTGAAGCTCCTATCGCCGCGCGCCGAGCCCTGATTCAGTCGGCACACGCACTGTGTCGACTGGGCAACGCTCGGCTCCGAGTGCATGACGCTCTGATCGGCCTGCACTGGACTCTTGATCGACCGCGTGAAGCTCGTATCCGAGTGCATGGAGGGCTGATCGGTCCGCGTTGGGCTCTTGATCGACCGCGTGAAGCTCGTATCCGCGCGCATGGAGGGCTGATCGGTCCGCGTAGGGCTCTTGATCGACTGCATGAGGCCTTGGATCCGCGCGATGAAGACCTTGTGGCGCGCGATCAAGCCCTTCACGCGTCCGGATCCGGACGTCTTGCGCTTGGACCGGAGCGTTGCGCGCTCCGATCAGCGTGTTGCGCGCTCCGATCAGCGCGTTGCGCGCTCCGATCAGCTTGTTGCGCGTTCCGATTGGGACATCGCGCGCCCGGATCAGAGCTCGACGCGGTCGAATCGGAGCTCCACCCGCCTCGCGCGGCTTCTTCTCGGCTGCTCAGCCGCTGCCCGAGTCCACTTCCAGCACCACTTTGCCGAAGGCCTCGCGCGCCTCGAGGACCCGGTGTGCTTCGCGAGCCTCCCAGAGCGGCAGCACGCGATCGACGACCGGTCTCAGCACGCCCGTCCGGACTTTCTCGAGAATGCCGAAGAGGAGGCCCTTCGACCCCATAGTCGAGCCGAGAATCGCGATCTGTCGAAAGAATACGTGCCTGAGATCGATCGGCGGGTGAAAGCCCGCGGTCGCCCCGCACGTGACGATCCGGCCGCCCCGCGCCGCGGCGACGACGCTCTTCGCGAGGACTTCGCCGCCCACGTGGTCGATCACGACGTCGGCCCCGCGCTTGGCGGTGAGCCTCTTCACTTCAGCCACGAAGTCTCGCGCCACATAGTCGATCGCCTCGTCAGCCCCGAGCGAGAGCGCGCGCAGCGCCTTCGCCTCCGTGCTCGCGGTCGCGATGACACGCGCGCCGTAAAGCTTCGCGATCTGGATGGCCGCGCTGGAGACGCCGCTCCCGGCGGCGTGGATCAGCACGGTCTCACCCGGCTGCACGCGCGCCTTGGTCACGACCATCTGCCAGGCCGTGAGGAACACGAGCGGCACGGCGGCCACCTGGGTGAACGGCAGATCGCCCGGGTACGGGAGCAAGTTCGTGTCCGGCACGACCATGTGCCGGGCGTACCCGCCGGACAGGTCCTCGCCGAGAATCCCGTATTGGGCACACATGGTGTCTTCTCCCGATAGGCATCGCTCGCAAACCCCGCACGAGACTCCCGGGCTGACGACCACTCGGTCGCCGACGGCGGCCCCTCGCGCACCCGGGCCGAGCGCGTCGATCTCGCCGACCACGTCGCTGCCGAGGCAGTGGGGATACGTGAGCCGCAGGTTCGGCAGTCCCCGCCGGACCCACACGTCGAGGTGATTGAGCGCGACCGCTCGGACGCGCAATCGCACTTCGCGCGCCGCCGGCTCGCGCAAGTCGATGGTCTCGCGGTGGAGGACGTCCGGACCCCCGTGCTGGCGCAGGACGATCGCCTCCGTCTTCACGGGGCCGTCACGCCATGAGCTCGGCGTTGCCGCGAGACGCGCCGTCGACGGGGACGACGGCGTGGGACAGGCACAGCGTGAGTAGCACGATCGCTCGGTACACGGCGCGCACGTCTTCGACGTCCACGTCGCGCCCCTGCCCCTTTTGGGCGGCACGCGCGGTCGGGTCGAGCGCGGCGTCGACGTGCTCGTGCACGAAGGCGAGCACGTTCGGCTGCTCGATCGAAACGACGTCATCGAGGTCAAGAGGCTCGTCGCCGTGCGCGGCGCGAAGCTCTTCTTCGAGCTTGATCGCCTCGTCGGTCGCCTTGAGCGCGTCGGGCGACACTTCGCGCAGGCGCGGCTCGCCGAAGGTGCGCTCGAAGGCCAGCCAGATGGCGATCGACAAGAAGTAGCCGAGCGCGAGCGCCGTCTCATCAAGGGGTTTCGAGAGAAGCGACGAGATGGCATCCGCGAGATGCGGTTGCGTCGACTCGAATCGCGCGAATGCCTCGTCCAGGTCGTCTCGCGCGCGCTCCGAATCGTCTGCAAGCCCGCCTTCGACCTGCTCGAGCGTAGCGGCGCCGACAACGGCATAGCGCGGCACAGGCCGGATTGCCGCGCCTCTCACCCACATACGGCCGATGCTAGCAGAGGGCGAGGCGATGGATGCCAGGGAGTCGGTGCGTATTCCCACTATTTTTTTTCGCTATCGGTCGGGCTGGTCCGGCGAGACGCTCACGCCTCGGCTGCCATGGTGACCAGCGCGCGCACTGTCCAGACGAGCCCGAGGGTGAGCAAAGACCCCATCAAGAGAACCCCTTTGCCGAGCGTGCTCGCCTGGATCGCCTCGGTTCCGAACTCGCCGTGAAACTGCGCATACGTACCGCTGACCGCCAGCCGATGCGCGGCGAGCGTGAGGCCCAACACCGCCAGCGTTCCCGGGGCGACGACCATCGCCACGACAGGCCCGTTGCGACGCTTGCGGACCGGACGGACCGAGAGCCAGAAGCCGCCCATGACCGCCCCCCCGGAGAGAAGGATCAGACCGAGATCGACGGCGCTCGGCACGCGCTGCGCCGGCACCAGGTACAGGTACGACCAGTCGCCGTGGAACCCGACGAAGTAGCCGACGACGGGCAGCCACAAAAGCACGGCGAACGCAGCGACCACCGCAAACGGCCGCGAGAAAGCGACAGGCCCGTCGTCGCGCACGAGCTCGGGCGCCGCGACCCACGCAAGGGCGGCGCCCATGGCGAGGCCGATGAGAGGAGCGAACGGGATCGGCACGGACGCGCAGGGTAGCCCAATGCTACAGTCGCGCACGATACCAATGGATCCGGCGCGGCTACGCGAACTACTCGAGAGCGTGCAACGGGGCGGCAAGAGCGTCGACGGCGCGCTGGCCGAGCTCCGCGACTTGCCTTATGCGGACCTCGGATACGCGGCCATCGATCACCACCGCGCGCTGCGTCAGGGCGCCCCCGAGGTCGTCTTCGGCCACGGCAAGACCCCCGCGCAAATTGTCGGGATCGCCCGCGAGCTCGCCCGCACCGGGCAGAACGTTCTCGTCACGCGGCTCGCTGCCGACGCCGCGCGCGAAGTGCTTTCCGCGATGCCCGAGCTCACCTATGCCGAGCTTGCGCGCACCGCGACCCTGGAGCAGGGTCCCATCGCCCCGCTCGGGACGCGCCCCGTTGCGCTCGTGAGCGCCGGAACGGGGGATCTTCCGGTGGCCGAAGAATGTGCCGAAACGCTCCGGATGCTCGGCGCGAAGATCGAACGCGTCTACGACGTGGGCGTCGCGGGCATTCACCGCCTGCTCGACAAGCGGGAGGTCTTCGACCGGGCGAGCGTCGTCATCGTCGTGGCGGGGATGGAAGGCGCGCTTCCGAGCGTGGTCGGGGGGCTGGTCGCCGGACCGGTGATCGCGGTGCCGACGTCGCTGGGGTACGGGGTGAGCCTCGGGGGGTTCTCGGCGCTCGCGGGGATGCTGTCGAGTTGTGCGGCCGGAGTCGTCGTTTGCAACATCGACAATGGCTTCGGCGCGGCGGCGGCGGCGGCTAGGATCCTTCGATTGCGCGAGCGGTACTGACGGTAACTGGGGGCCCGATTGAGGGCGCCGACGCCGAGCAAGCCTGACGCGAGGAGAACACGATGGGGCACGACGAGGAGGGGCACGCGCACGGGCACGGGCACGGGCACGGGCACGGGCACGGGCACGGGCACGACCACGACCACGACCACGACCACGACCACGACCACGACCACGACCACGACCACGGGCACCAGGGCGCTTTGACGCGGGGG
>Ga0265316_10000792_pt1 | contig 34876 bp, 28 predicted proteins | sample 4522metaG_FD_202092 | JGI IMG/M metagenome (GOLD analysis project Ga0265316, IMG submission 202092) | Rhizosphere microbial communities from Carex aquatilis grown in University of Washington, Seatle, WA, United States - 4-5-22 metaG | ecosystem: Host-associated > Plants > Roots > Rhizosphere >...
CGGTGGAGAACAACTCGAAGCCGTCCACCTTGAAAGGCTGGTTCATGGCTTTGCTGATGGCGTCGGCGACCTTGGCGATGGCCTCCACCTGGTAGAGGTCGCTCAACACAATGGCGAACTCGTCCCCCCCCAGGCGGGCCACCACGTCCTCTTCCCGCAATTGCTTGCGCAGGCGCTGGCCGACCAGGATCAGCAGCTTGTCGCCGACGAAATGCCCCAGGGTGTCGTTGATGTTTTTAAACCGGTCGAGATCCACGTACATCAGCGCGAACAGCGCGTTGTTCCGCTTGGCCCGCAGCAGCGTCTGGCCGATGCGCTCATTGAAAAGCGTCCGGTTGGGCAGCGCCGTCAGCGGGTCGTAAAACGCCAGGCGCTTGATGGTCTCCTGGGAGTTTTTCAATTCGCTGATGTCATGGCTGACCGCGACATAATTGATGATGCCGCCCGCCTCGTCTTTGATCGGCGCGATGTATTCCAGGCACCAATACGCCTCGCCATTTTTTTTGCGGTCGATGAACTCGCCATGCCAAGGCTGTCCACTGCTGATACGCTGCCACAACTCCTGGTAGGTCTCCAGCGGGGAGTAGCCGGAGCGCAAAATAGAGGTCTTCTTGCCCAGCACCTCGGCCTTTTCATAGCCCGTCACCGCGCAAAAAGCCGGGTTGCAATACTCGATCATGCCATGGGTGTCGGTGACGATGACCATGCTGGAGCTGTGCTCGACGGCCAAGGAGAATTTTTTCAATTCGTTGGCCGCCGCCTTGTATTTTTCCAAGGTTTCGGCCAACTCCTGGTTGACCTTGAGCAATTGCGCCGTGCTGGGCAGCGCCAGCAGTTTCGGCAGAATGGGCCAGATGAGCAGCCCCGTGGCGACGGAGGCCACGGCGGTGGCGGCCTTGACCAGGCCGGCCAGCCAGTAGACCGGTTGCCAGACCGTCCAGATCGACATCAGGTGGGTCGCGCCGCACAGCAGGATGAACAGCCCGAACAAGACCACGATCCGGTTGTAAGTCAGGTCGGAGCGCTTGCGCACCAGCACCAGCAACGCAAAAGGAATGGAGAAATAGGCGGCCACAATCAGCGCGTCGGACACCACATGCAACCACAAAAGGGCCGGGTTCCACAGGAAACAATAGCCGTGGGGCATGAGCCCCGAAGGCGAAAACCATTCTGCAAACTGTTCGGACATGCTGCTTATCCCAATATTTATAGTTTTTTGGCTTCAGGCTTTTTTAGACAGTCTTGCCCAGGTGATCAGCACCAGCCCGGCCGACACCAGTCCGCCAAAAGCCAGCCCGGCCTCGTCTGCCCGCATGCCCTGCTTGATGGACCCGGCGTACAGTCCGATCACCGCCAGCATGGCGAGGTTCTCAAACAAATTCTGGATAGCCACGGCATGGCCAGCGCCGACGGTGCCATGGCCGCGCTCCTGCAACAGCGCGTTCAGCGGCACCACAAACAGTCCTCCGCACAGGCCAATAAGCGCCAATAATACCGCAGCCTCCACCAGCCCATGCATCCGGACTAATACTATAATCACCGGCCCCAGCAACAAGCCGGGAAGCAAGGCCCGGTTCACCGTGTCCAGGCTGATCCAGACCGAGGCCGCGGCCGCGCCCAGCGCGATGCCGACCGCCACCGCGCCGTTGAGGTTGGCGGGCGTCGCAGCGTCGTGGATGCCCAAGGCCAGCGGAACCCAGGCCACCAGCAACAGCCGCAAAGTCGCCCCGGTGCCCCAGAACAAGCTGGTGCAACCCAGCGAGAAGCGGGCGTCCCTGTCCCTGGCCAGCGTCCAGACGGCGTCGACAAAATCCTTGACCAGGGCGACAAGCTCGAAGCGCCCGCCGGGATGGGCCGCCGGCAGTTTAGGAATCAGCAGGTTCGCCAGCATGGCGGCGAAATAACAGCCCGCCACCGCCCACAAGGCCAGGCCCAAAGACCGGTCCGCCAGCCAGCCGCCGGCGCCGACGCCCAGCAAAATGGCGACGATGGTCGAGCCTTCCATCAGACTGTTGGCCTTCACCAGCTTGTCCGGCCCCACCAGCTCCGACAGGATACCGTATTTGGCCGGCGAATAAGCCGCCGCGCCCAGGCCCACGGTCGCATAAGCCAGCAGCGGATGCGCCCCCGCCAGCATCAGTGCCGCGCCGAGGAGCTTCACCCCGTTGGACAAGATCATCACCCGCCCTTTCGGCAACGCGTCGGCGAACGGCCCGGCGAAAGGAGCCAGCACCACGAAGGCCAACACGAAACATTCCTGCAACAGCGGCACCCACTCCTCCGGGTGCCGCTGCGCGCGCACCAAGGCGATGGCGGCGAACAGCAAGGCGTTGTCGGCCAGGGCGGAGAGGAACTGGGCGGCCAGCACGGCGGGCAGCGCGCGTTTGGGGACGGCGGGGGGAGTATGCGGCATGGAAAGTGTCAAAGTTATGTTGTCCCGTCTTGGCTTAAGCGCCTTAGCGCCGGCGGCAGGGTGTGCCACACCCTTCCGAAGAAACCCATTCTAAGCCATCCGCGCAATCTCGGCGCAGGCAGCGAAAACGAATCTTGCGCGCTTGATTTTCTACGGGCTTTGAGTATGCTTGCCCAGGCCGAAAGGTAGCAAGGAGGCGGGTTGAAACTTCGGCCTTGCAAAGCCCCTCGGCAAGACGATTACGTTCAACCTTAAGATCTCGATTCCAGATCGACACCGACGGCGACACCCAGGCCGACATCTCCCTCACGGTGCTGGGCTCGTTCAACCTCCAACGCGGGACGCGACACCTTGGACGGCGGCGCGGGTGACGACACGCTGAACGGCCTGGCCGGCAACGACACGCTGACCGGCGGCTACGGCAATGACATTCTCAGCGGCGGCGACGGCAACGACACCCTGGCCGGCGGTTTGGGCGCGGACACGCTGAACGGCCTGGCCGGCAACGACACGCTGACCGGCGGCTACGGCAATGACATTCTCAGCGGCGGCGACGGCAACGACACCCTGGCCGGCGGTTTGGGCGCGGACACGCTGACCGGCGGCGCGGGCGACGACACGTTCAAATTCAATTCAGTGGCCGAGCTACTAGGCACTAGCAACACCTCCCCCTACAATGACGCCATCACCGACCTGCAAATCGGCGACAAGATCGACCTAAGCGCGATTCCCGGCCTGCACTATGTCGGTGTCGGCAACGACTTCACCGGGGCAGGCAATGAAATCAGCTTTGATAGCAGCTCCCACAGCCTTGGTATCGACATCAACGGCGACCAGTATGGCGAATACCGCATCTCTTTGCCGAGCGATGTCGCCGTGCTGGAGGAAACCACGCCGGGTTCACGGGTTTTCCAGGCACCTGCAAGCCTCACCCTCAACGGCACGGCAGGCAACGACACGCTGACCGGCGGCAACGGCAACGACACGCTGTATGGCCTGGCCGGCAACGACACCTTGAATGGCGGCTACGGCAATGACATTCTCAGCGGCGGCGACGGCAACGACATCTTGGTCGGCGGCTTGGGCGTGGACAGCATGCTCGGCGGAGCGGGCAACGACCGCTTCAAATTCAATTCGTTGGCCGAGCTAGGCACTAGCAATACCTCACCCTACAATGACAATATCGCCGACCTGCAAATCGGCGACAAGATCGACCTGAGCGCGATTCCCGGCCTGCACTTTGTCGGTGTCGGCAATAACTTCACCGGAGCCGACAACGAAATTCAATTTCAAGGGAAGACGCTTACCATCCATACCAACGGCTATTCCAACTACTACTTGTCCACCAATGCCTCCGTCCTTGAAGAAACCTCCCCAGGCTCACAGGTTTTCCAGATACCGGCCAATCTGACCCTCAACGGCACGGCAGGCAACGACACGCTGAACGGCGGCAACGGCAACGACACGCTGAACGGCCTGGCCGGCAACGACACGTTGAATGGCGGCTATGGTACGGACACGTTGAATGGCGGTGACGGCAACGACATCCTGAACGGCGGCTTGGGCGAAGACACCCTGACCGGCGGGGCGGGCAGCGACACATTCGCCTTCTCCAGCTCGCTGGAGGCTGATTATGACTACATCACCGATTTTGCCGCCGGCGATAAAATCGACCTGTCCGGCATCGACGCCAACCCCGTCTTGCCCGGTGATCAAGCCTTTAGTTTCATCGGTGCCAGCGCTTTCACGGGCACGCCGGGTGAATTGAACTACCAATACGGCCATCTCTATGGGGATCTGAATGGCGATAAAAATTGGGATTTCACTATCTACCTGGGCAATTCGCCGACGCTGACTTCAGGCGACTTTATCCTTTGAAGCCAGCGTAGCCCGGATGGAGCGCAGCGGAATCCGGGTTTTACCGCGTGTCCGATGATCCCGGATTCCGCTGCGCTCCATCCGGGCTACTGGCTACTGGCTACTGGCTGGCTTACACGCGCCGTAACCCACCCTCTCGCGGAATTGGATTTTTCCGCACCGCCGCAAACGTTCCAGTCAGAGCAAACACCTCCGCCCGACACTGACGCGGGACGGAGCCTGCGACCGCCCAGGGCAATCGCGCTATGTCGCTGTCATCCAGCACGACAGAAAATCTCACGCAAAGGCGTAAAGAAAAGCGCCTCACGCAACGACGCCACGCCCGCAACGTCGCCGGGCGTCTTTACGTGGCGTCGTTGCGCCGTTGCGTGAGACCGCTTTTTCTGCGCGCGGCCCCGTGAAGGCCGCATAGCGCGATTGCCCTGTGCGACCTACTCCCCGCGTTCCATTTCCCGCCGTTCTCCCGGATAATGCTGTTTTCATAAAATGTCGTATCCCTCCCATGCGAACTCGCGTTAAAATTTGCGGCTTCACCCGCGCCGAGGACGCCCGCGCGGCGGCCTTGCTCGGCGCGGACGCCATTGGCCTGGTGTTTTACCCGCCCAGCCCCCGCCACGTGGACATCGCCCAGGCCCAGGCCATCGTCGCGAACCTGCCGCCTTTCACCACCGTGGTGGGGTTGTTCGTGGACGAGGAGCCGGCGCGGGTGCGCGAGGTGCTGGCCCAAGTGCGCATCGACCTGCTCCAGTTCCACGGCGACGAGAGCCCGGATGATTGCCAGTCGTTCGGCTGGCCCTACATCAAAGCGGTGCGCATGAAACCAGGAACCGACTTGGCCCAAGTCGCGGCGGACTACCACCACGCGGCAGGGCTGTTGCTGGACGCCTTCGACCCGCAGGCGAAGGGCGGCACCGGGACGGGCTTCGACTGGGCGATGGCTGCTGGCGGTTGCTCGTTGCCGCTGATTCTGGCCGGCGGTTTGAGGCCGGACAACGCGAGGCAGGCTCTGCGGCAAACGCGGGCCTACGGGCTGGATGTGAGCAGCGGCGTGGAAGCCGCGAAAGGCGTCAAGGATAACGATAAAATGGCGGCGTTTCTTAAAGAGGTCCAAGACTTTGACCATTCCAACTGAGCACTACAATCTGCCCGACCAGCGCGGCCATTTCGGCCCTTACGGCGGGGTTTTCGTGGCCGAAACCCTGATGCTGCCGATCTCGGAGCTGACCGAGGCCTATTACCGCTACCTCAAAGACCCGGAATTCCTGGCCGAGCTGGATTACGACCTGAAGCATTATGTCGGCCGGCCCTCGCCGGTCTACCATGCCGAGCGCCTGAGCCGCGAGCTGGGCGGCGCGCAAATCTTCCTCAAGCGCGAAGATTTGAACCACACCGGCGCGCACAAGGTGAACAACACCGTCGGCCAAGCCCTGCTCGCCAAACGCATGGGCAAGACCCGCATCATCGCCGAAACCGGGGCCGGCCAGCACGGCGTGGCGACGGCGACCGTCGCCGCCCGGCTGGGGCTGGAGTGCGTGGTGTACATGGGCTCGGTGGACGTGGCCCGGCAAGCGCCGAACGTGTTGCGGATGAAACTGCTCGGCGCGACCGTCGTGCCGGTCGAGTCCGGCTCGAAGACACTGAAAGACGCCCTCAACGAAGCCATGCGCGACTGGGTCACCAACGTCGACAACACGTTTTACATCATCGGCACGGTGGCCGGCCCGCACCCCTACCCCGCCATGGTGCGCGACTTCCAGGCGGTGATCGGGCGCGAGTCTAAACAGCAGATGCTTGAAATGACCGGCCGGCTGCCGGACGTGCTGGTCGCCTGCGTCGGCGGCGGGTCGAACGCCATCGGCCTGTTTTATCCGTTCATCGACGACCCCGAGGTCGCGATGCACGGCGTCGAAGCGGCGGGCGACGGCATTGAGACCGGCCGCCATTCCGCGCCCTTGAGCGCGGGCCGGCCCGGCGTGCTGCACGGCAACCGCACCTACCTGATGGAAGACGAGGACGGCGAGATCATCGAAACCCATTCCATCTCCGCCGGGCTGGACTACCCCGGCGTCGGCCCCGAGCATGCCTGGCTGAAGGACTCCGGCCGCGCCCAGTATGTCAGCATCACCGACGCCGAGGCCATGGAGGGCTTCCACGCCCTGACCCGGCTGGAAGGCATCATCCCCGCGCTGGAGTCCAGCCATGCGATTCGCTACGCCATGAAGCTGGCCCCTTCTTTAAGCAAGGACCAATCCATCCTGGTCAACCTGTCAGGCCGGGGAGACAAAGACATCAACACCATAGCCGCGCGCGAAGGAATCACCTTGTGAGCCGAATTACTGCGAAACTGACCAGCCTGCGACAGGCCGGGCGCAAAGCGCTGATCCCGTTCATCACCGCCGGCGACCCAGATCCTGCCTTCACCGTCCCAGCCCTGCACGCCATGGTCGAGGCCGGCGCGGACATCATCGAGCTGGGCGTGCCCTTTTCCGACCCCATGGCCGACGGCCCGGTGATCCAAAAAGCCTCCGAGCGCGCGCTGGCGCACAAGACCAGCCTGCGCAAAGTGCTGGAGATGGTGCGCGAATTCCGCGCGCGGGACAATGACACGCCCGTGGTGCTGATGGGCTACCTGAATCCGGTGGAAGCCATGGGCTATCAAGCCTTTGCCGAGAAAGCCCGGGAAGTGGGCGTGGACGGCGTGCTGACCGTGGACATGCCGCCGGAGGAGTCGGAGGACTTTATCTGCCTGCTGCACCAGGCCGGCATCGACCCGATCTTCCTGCTGGCGCCGAACAGCACGCCTGAGCGCATCCGAAAAATGGGCCAGCTGGGACGCGGCTACCTGTATTATGTCTCCCTCAAAGGCGTGACCGGCGCTTCGCACTTGGATTTGGGCGATGTCGAGCGCAAACTGGGCGAAATCCGCCAGTTGACCAGCCTGCCTGTCGGCATCGGTTTCGGCGTCAAAGACGCCGAGACGGCGGCGGCGGTGGCCCGCCTGGGCGACGGCGTCGTGGTAGGCAGCGCCCTGGTGGGCAAGATTGAGGCGGCGGGGGAAGACACCGCGTCGGCCTTGGACGAAATCACCCGTTTGCTCCGCTCCATGCGCGCGGCGCTGGACGCCTGAAACCTCAAGGGGGCTGAAGTGAGCAGTTGGTTCCACAAAAAGATATTGTCGAAAATACGCACCGACGCGTCCAGCAAGAGCGCAGTGCCGGAAGGGCTGTGGTGCAAATGCGACCATTGCAGTTCCATCCTGTACCGCGCCGAAGTGGAGCGCAACCTGAGCGTTTGCCCAAGGTGCAGCCACCACATGCGCGTCCAGGCGCGCGTCCGCCTGGACGCCTTCCTGGATCCGGGGAGCCGCCGGGAAATCGGCGACAACCTGAGCCCGACCGACCCCTTAAAATTCAGGGACAGCAAAAAATACAAAGACCGCCTGGTCCAGGCGCAAAAGCAAACCGGCGAAAAAGACGCCCTCATCGTGTTGCGCGGCCAGTTGAAAGGCCGCCCCGTGGTCGCGGCGGCGTTCAATTTCGAGTTCATGGCCGGTTCCATGGGCTCCGTGCTGGGCGAGCGTTTCGTGCGCGGCGCCAACGCCTGCCTGGAGGAAAAAATCCCGCTGATCTGCTTTTCCGCCAGCGGCGGCGCGCGTATGCAAGAATCCCTGCTGTCGCTGTTCCAAATGTCCAAGACCAGCGCCGTGCTGGCAAAATTGGCCGACGCCGGCCTGCCTTTCATCTCGGTGATGACCGACCCGACCATGGGCGGCGTCTCCGCCAGCCTGGCCATGCTCGGCGACATCAACATCGGCGAGCCGGGCGCGTTGATCGGCTTCGCAGGCCCCAGGGTCATCGAGCAGACGGTGCGCGAAAAACTTCCGGAAGGCTTCCAGCGCAGCGAATTCCTGCTGGAACACGGCGCCATCGACATGATCGTCGACCGCCGCGAAATGCGCGACAAAATCGCCGACCTGCTGGATCTGCTCATGCACAACGGCAAGGCGGTAGGCGACACCACGGCGGACATCGCCGCCACCGAGGGCGCGTAACATCCGCAGGCCGATGCGCTTCGCCACCCTGGATGAATGGCTGGCCTGGCAGGAAACGCTGCATTCCAAATCCATTGATTTGGGGCTTCGGCGGGTTCGCACGGTTTGCCAAGCCTTGCTGCCCGGGCGGACGCCCCCGTTCACCCTCACCGTGGCAGGCACCAACGGAAAAGGCTCCAGCGTCGCCCTGCTGGACGCCATCCTGCGCGCCCAAGGCTATCGCGTCGGCGCCTACACCTCGCCCCACCTGCTGCGTTACAACGAACGCGTCCGGGTCGACGGGGAATGCGCCGAAGACGCGGCGCTGTGCGAGGCGTTCGAGCGCATCGACCGCGCGCGCGGCGACATCAGCCTGAGCTTCTTCGAGTTCGGCACCCTGGCGGCCCTGGATCTGTTTTCCCAATCCGCCCTCGACGTGCAAATCCTGGAGGTCGGCTTAGGGGGGCGGCTGGACGCGGTGAACGTGGTCGACCCCGACGCCGCCCTCATCGCCAGCATCGACATCGACCACCGGGACTGGCTCGGCGACTCGCGCGAAGCCATCGCGCTGGAAAAAGCCGGCATCCTCCGCCCCGGCAGGCCCGCCGTCGTCGGAGACCCGGAGCCGCCCGGCAGCCTTCTCGATTTCGCCCGCGGGCAAGGCATCGCCTTGTCCCGCCAAGGCGTCGATTTCGGCTACCGGCGCGTCGATGACGGCTGGGACTGGTTCGGCCTGGGCGGACTCATGGAGCGGCTGCCCTTGCCCGCGCTGCAAGGCGGACACCAATTGCTGAACGCCTCCGCCGTGCTGCAATTGCTGCGCTCGGTCGAAAGGCAAAGGCCGGTCTCCGAACAAGCCATCCGCGACGGGTTGCGGACGGTCAAACTGGCCGGGCGTTTCCAATATTTCGACGGCCCCGTCCCGGTTTTGCTGGATGTGGCGCACAACCCGCAAGCGGCCGGCGTCCTGGCCGGCTATCTGCGCGACCGCTTTCCCGGCAAGGCCATCCATGCCGTGTTTGCCATCATGCGGGACAAAGACATCGTCGGCGTCGTCAGCCCGCTCAAAGCGCTGGTCGATCGCTGGTACCTCGCCCCCGTCCCCCTGTCCAGGGCGGCGTCCGAGGCCGAACTCAAGGCCGTGTTTGACGGCCTGTCCATCGCCCCGGTCGAAGGCGGGTTTGCCCAGGCGGCGGAAGCCTTCGCGGCGGCCAAGCGCGACGCGCCACAGGACGGCCTGGTCGTCGTGTTCGGCACATTCCCCTTGGTTTCAGAGTTTATCGCCCACAACCCATGAATCATGCAAAGGTAGCCAGATGGACCAGCAATTGAAGCAGCGCCTGATCGGAGTGACCATCGCCGTTGCCCTGGTCGTCATATTTGTCCCCATGTTGTTCGAAAAATCTGACGACAAGGGCAAATTGTCCACGATGGGCATTCCCGCCATCCCCGAGGATGTGTTGGAAAAGCCCTTGGAACTGCCCAAGACGGCGGAAGACCTCGCGCCCAAGGAAAAGGAGAAGGAAACCGGCAAAGCGCCGGCCGAGAGCGGTTACAGGATCGTCCCCCTCATCGACGAAGCCCCGCCCAAACCCGCCAAAGCGCCCGCGCCCGGCCCGGCGGCGGCGCAACCTATCAGGGACGAAGAAAGCGAAGAGCCCGCGCAGGAAGCGGACGGCGGGAAAAACCCGGCGGAAACGCCCCCGCCCGCCAAGAAGACGGCCCCGGATCCCCGCCCCGAAGAAGCGGCGGCAAAGCAGGCGGAGGGCAAAGCGCCCAAGGCCGAGGCGGCGGCAAAGCACTTGGCCGACCCCAAACAGGCATCGACAGCCAAGAAAGCCAAGCCGCTGCCCGCCGAAAAGCCCAAAGAGCCGGCCGTGGACGATGAAGACGTGCCAGTTCCCGCGCCGGCGGCCAAACCCAAGCCCGCGCCGCCGACAAAAGCCGCCAAACCGGACGTGAAAAAAACCAGCGCCCCGAAAAAACCGGAACACGCCAAAACGGTGGAACCCCCCAACAAGCCGGCGATCAAAACGGTCAAAGTGAACAAGCCGAAACCCACCGCCGCGGCCCCGCAAGAAACCGACGAGGAAGAAGAGCCGGTTCCCGCGCCCGCGAAAGCGGAAGCCCCGGCCAAGCCCAAGCCCGCGGCAAGCCCTTCCGCCAAGCCGGCGGCGCCGGCAGCAGCCAAGAAACCGGAACCGGCCCATGCGGCGCAGGCCAAGCCCACCACCCCGCCCGCCAAGGAAGCGGAAGCGGCGAAGAAGCCCTCCACCTGGGTCGTCCAGGCCGGCAGCTTCACCGACGAAGCCGCCGCCAAAGGACTGGCGGAAAAACTCAAGCAATCGAAGTTCGCCGCGTCCGTGCGCCCGGTCCACGGCGCCAACGGCACGGTTTACCGGGTCCAGGTCGGCGCGGCCCATGACCGCGGCCACGCCGAGGAAACCTTGAAGCAAATCGAGGGAAGCACCGGCATCAATGGCCTCATCACCTCGCACCATTGACCCGGCCTGCCGGTTTGCGGTCGGCAAAAGCGGGCATGGCCGATAGGTCGCCGACATGAACGCCGCCAGCTTGACCGGCCTGATCTGGGTGGATTATTGCGTCCTCGCCCTGGTCGCGCTGTCCGCCCTGATCGGCCTCGTCCGGGGCCTGATCCAGGAGCTGTTTTCCCTGTGCCTGTGGGCGGGCGCCGGCTGGGTGGCCTTGCAATACAACCACGCCTTCGCCGCGTACCTGGAAAAGCTCGTCCCGCTGGATTCGGCGCGCATGACCATCGCCTTCATCGCCATTTTCATCGGCATCCTGGTCGTGGGCGGCATGGTCGGCTTCCTGCTTGGCAAGATAATCTCCTCGGCCGGGCTGAGCGGCACCGACCGCCTGGCCGGGCTGCTGTTTGGCGTGGCGCGGGGCGGGCTGATGATCGCGGTGCTGGTGATGCTCGCCGGCGCCACCCCCCTCCCCCAGGAACCGTGGTGGAAACAATCCCGGTTGATTCCGCCGTTTCAATCCCTGGCCTTGTGGCTGCGCGGCCAGGTTCCCGCCGGCCTTGGGTCCCTAGTCAAATTCCCCGAAGCAATTGAAAAAAGGTAGGCTGATATGTGTGGCATCGCCGGCATCGTTTCCAACGAAAACGTCAACCAAGAGCTGTACGAGGCTCTGACCGTGTTGCAACACCGGGGCCAGGACGCCGCCGGCATCGTCACCTGCGAGGGCGACCGCTTCCATCTGCGCAAAGACTCAGGGCTGGTGCGCGACGTGTTCCACACCCGCCACATGCGCAGCCTGACCGGCAGGATGGGCATCGCCCATGTGCGCTACCCGACCGCCGGCTGCACCAGCTCCGCCGAGGCGCAGCCGTTCTATGTCAACTCCCCCTATGGCATCGCCTTAGCGCACAACGGCAACCTCACCAACGCGCCGGCGCTCAAGCACGACCTGTTCATGGAAGACCAGCGCCACATCAACACCGACTCGGACTCGGAAGTGCTGCTCAACGTCTTCGCCCACGAATTGCAGGAAATCGGCAAGCTGCGCATCGACGCCGACGACGTGTTCCAGGCGGTGGCGGGCGTCCACCGGCGCTGCCGGGGCGCTTACGCCGTGGTCGCCATGGTGACCGGCTTCGGCATCATCGCCTTCCGCGACCCCTTCGGCATCAGGCCCCTGGTCTACGGCGAGCGGCACACCGACCAGGGCGTGGAATACATGGTCGCCTCGGAAAGCGTGGCGCTGGACGTGCTGGGCTACAAACTGATCCGCGACGTCCAGCCCGGCGAGGCCATCGTCATCGAAAAGAGCGGCAAGCTGCACGCCCGCCAATGCGCCGACCACCCGGTGTATTCGCCCTGCATCTTCGAGTTCGTCTACTTCGCCCGCCCCGACTCCAAGATCGACGACGTGTCGGTCTACAAAGCCAGGCTGCGCATGGGCGACAAGCTGGCCGACAAGATCCTGCGCGAGCGCCCCGACCACGGCATCGACGCCGTCATCCCGATCCCCGACACCAGCCGCACCTCCGCGCTGCAACTGGCCAACCGGCTGGGCGTCAAATACAGCGAAGGCTTCATCAAAAACCGCTACATCGGCCGCACCTTCATCATGCCCGGCCAGCAGTTGCGGGAAAAGTCCGTGCGCCAGAAGCTCAACGCCATCGACCTGGAGTTCAAAGGCAAGAACGTGCTGCTGGTGGACGACTCCATCGTGCGCGGCACCACCTCGATGCAGATCATCCAAATGGCCCGCGACGCCGGCGCCGCCAAAGTCTTCTTCGCCTCAGCCAGCCCGCCGGTGCGCTACCCGAACGTCTACGGCATCGACATGCCGGCGGCGGAGGAACTCATCGCCCACGGCCTGACGGAAAATGAGATTCAAGACGCGCTGGGCTGCGACTGGCTGCTATACCAGGATCTGGAAGACCTGATCGAAGCCGTGCAGCGGGGCAACCCCGCGATTGAGCGCTTCGACACCTCCTGCTTCGACGGCGAGTATGTCACCGGCGACGTCGATCAAGAATACCTGCGCCACCTCTCCTGCCACCGCAACGACGGCGCGAAATCCACACGGGAGGCGGACCGGTCGGTGATTGAGATGCATAATGCGGGGTAGACTGCATGGACTGCGACAGCCTGACATTTTATTCATCGTGGGCATCAATCATATCGTTCTTCGTATCCCTGTGGTCTTTATATCTCGTAAGAAGCATCAAAGCGAATATCGTCAAGTTTCGCAAGAGGCAAAGAGTGCGGCAGTTGATCGATGAGGTTAGGACAATACCAGATGACGCAATCCCACTGAGCCCCGCATCAAAGGCAAAACTTGCGTCCCTTAAAACCAACATCCCTATTGGATGGCTTACACGTTTTCATGAGAGAGGAAAAATTGTGCTGAAGATTCATCAGCACATAGACAAAGAAAACCTGACTGACCTAAAAGAAGCGATTGCTGATTGGTCTTCCTACTCGGAGGAAATATGAACAAGTACGAATTTTTATTCAAAGAAATCTTTGATGCCACTAAAGATGGAAAACTAAAATGGAAGCAGACAGACAAAAGAGCAAACGCTGACATCATCTTTAGTCCAAATACGGTTTTTCGTCAATTTTCATCAAAGCTAATAAAAGGTGACGATGAGTTCACTCTACTGTTTGTTGAAAAAAAACACGAAGATCCCGAGCTTTTTTTTGACCGGTATTATCCAGAACTGCTTGTTTTATCGGAAGGCGAGCTAGTCACAACGCTTACCGACTCAATTATTGAAAAGAGCGAAATGATGAAGCTTGCAGACTTGCTGGAAACCAAGAGCGATAAAGCGCATGCGCTATTTGCTGGGGCCATTTTCAGCGGAACTGGGAGCGCGACTGCGAGCGGAGGCACGACCTTTGAAAATTTGCCGAATAGCCAGAGTAAATAGCCAATTAGAGCGGGCAAGCGTCTTTTTTCTTGTCCACCGATTACGCTCTATGCAAAGTGATCCCCGGCGATGCGCCTGAAGAAAATCACGCTAATCAATTTTCGCTGCTTCCAAAACTTGGAGGTCAATCTTCATCCGCAGCTGACAGTTTTGGTTGGCGAGAATGGTGCGGGTAAGACTGCTATTTTGGATGGAATCGCGGCGGGTTTATCGCCCATTTTAAAGTATTTATCATCAGCCAATCAGCGGCTTTCAGCCAAAGGTTCAGGCATAAAGGACACCGATTTTCGAATCGAATCATGGGAAAAACGGGGCGGCAAGGAGCGCTGGGGATCCACTGATTATGTTCAAATAATTACGGAAACAATACCAGGGGTGCAATGGAATTATTCGCATGGGGCTTCGGAAATTGTACCAGCATTTCAATGGGACTATTCGCGTGGTAAAGTGCCATCCAATAAAATAGGCGAATCGGCACTTGCCAGCTATCTTGGGCCAATTTTGGAAAGCTTGAAAACTGCTGAACCAAAACTATTGCCGGTGTTTTCATATTATGGCGCACAACGTGGTCGCATTGAGATTCCTGAGCGCTTGCGCTCGTCGAAAGAGAATTACAGCCACCCTACATCGGCTTTGGTTGATGCTCTTGATTCCTTGAGCAATTTTAAAGAAATGCTCAAATGGTTTGATTTCGAAGAAGCGAATGAACTGCGAGCCAATAAAGGCCGAATTTCAGAAGACTATGAACTCTCTTCTGCACTGAAAACCGTCCGCCATGCCGTCGAAATTTTGCTGAATAGCGTTTATAGAAACCCATATTTTAATAAAGACCATAAGTTTGTATTGACATCAGACGAAGATGAAAAGCCGCTACAAATTTCGCAACTGAGCCAAGGTTATCAGAGCATGTTGGCGCTCGGCATGGATTTCGCCCGCCGCCTCGCGCTTGCTAACAGCCATTTGGAATATTCTTCTAGACCTGATTTCTTGGGCCCTGGTGATTTGATAGATTCGTTAATGCAAGAATCACTCGCTTGGCCGTTAGATAACGATATACCAACACCAACGGCACCGATGTGGGCTCCCGCCATCATGTTAGTGGATGAAATCGACCTCCATCTTCATCCGTCCTGGCAGCAACGAGTATTGAACGATTTAATGCGCACTTTTCCGTTGACACAGTTCATTGTCACCACCCACAGCCCGCAGGTGTTGACCACGGTGCGCAAAGAGAACATCCGCATCATCCGCAAAACTGAAGAAGATTATGTCGCCGAGATGCCCACTATTAGCCCTTTAGCAAGGGAAGCAAGCGATGCTCTGGCATATATCCAAGACACGAATGTCCGGCCACCTTTGCAGATTCTGGAAAAAATCCACGAATACGAGCAGCTTGTGCGTAGTGGGTTGATGGATAGCGACGTAGGGCGTGAGGTTAAAGCGGAACTTGACGCTGCCGGCTATGAAATCCCTGAAGCCGATTTGGCATTATGGCAATTCCTCGGACAGCAAGTGGGAAAAATCAAGCCATGATCGAACTTCAGCACCGCACGGAGATTCCGTCCATGCTGGATGAATTTTTAAAAGCCAATCCGCAGTCCAACCCGGATGAATTTGACGACCCAAAATTTTGGCCCATAAAAAAAGAACTCCGAAGATTCTTAAATGAAGACCAAGGCGGGTTATGCGTTTATTGCGAGTCCCATCTAGCGACTGACACCGGACAAATAGACCATATCAAACCAAAGAAAGGGCCGCAGGCTCATCCGCATTTGGCCTTTGTTTACACTAACTATGCGCATAGCTGCATCAACGAAAAAACCTGTGGTCAAAAGAAGAAGGCGGGCATATTACCCATTGAACCAGGGCCGGATTGCAACCAGCAATTTGTGCTGAGTACGGACGGAGAAATTTTGCCATTGCGGAGCTTGACAGCGAAACAACGCCACCCGGTTATGCAAACGCTACAAATGTTGGGTCTAGAAGCAAGGCAAAGCCCAAATCTTGTCAGAGAACGCAAAAAATGGGCTGGTGTGACAGTCGATATCATGCGGCAAGCACCCGAGCAAGTTGCAAACTTTCTTGCCGACAAACCATTTCGATATATTTTGCGGCGTTTGCTGTGACTGAAACCATGGCCGAACCCAGCGCCGACCTGCTCCAACGCCTAGGCACGCAAAGATTCTCGACGATACTCGCCGACCCGCCCTGGCAGTTCCAAAACCGGACGGGCAAGATGTCCCCGGAGCATAAGCGTTTGAACCGCTATGGCACGATGGGCTTGGAGGCTATTCTCGCGCTGCCAGTGCCCGCCCTCTTGGAAGAGGCCGCGCACTTGTATTTGTGGGTGCCGAACGCGTTGCTGCCGGAAGGCTTGCAAGTGCTGGACGCCTGGGGCTTCCAATACAAAACCAATTTGGTTTGGCACAAGGTCAGGAAGGACGGCGGGCCGGATGGCCGGGGGGTAGGGTTTTATTTTCGCAACACCACCGAGTTGGTCTTGTTTGGCGTGAAAGGCAAAAACGCCCGGACGCTGGCACCGGCGCGCAGCCAGGTCAATATTATCAGAAGCATGAAGCGGGAGCATTCGCGCAAACCCGACGAGCTGTATGAGATTATCGAAGCCTGCTCGCCCGGCCCTTATCTTGAGCTGTTCGCCCGCGGCACCCGCCCCGGCTGGGCGGGCTGGGGCAACCAGGCCGACGGGTATTATCCCGATTGGCCGACTTATGCGAATCATTCACAAGTTGACGAGGTCATAAAACATGTTTAACCATGCCAACTTACACCCTCAATTCATCACAGGTTTTCATCATGGCAGATTCGCAAATTGAAAACATCCAGTGGTTCCACCGGCTGACGCTGAACGACGGGCGGGTCACGCCGGGGCAGGTCGACATGCTCCGGCACGAGACGCTTTATCTGTTCGACCGCTTGGACTTTAATGGCAAGTCGGTGCTGGACATCGGCTGCTGGGACGGGTATTTCAGCTTCATGGCCGAGCGGCGCGGGGCCGCCCGGGTGGTCAGCCTCGACGATCCGGATTTCCGCTGGGGCGGGCTGGACGGCTACAACTTTCTGCACGATCATTTCCAAAGCCGCGCCGAATGGCGCAGAGGGTCGATTTACGACCTGCCCGACGAGCGTTTTGATATTATTTTGTGCTATGGCGTGCTTTACCATATCAACGACCCGCTCACGGCGATGATCAACACCTTCCACGCGGCGCGGGAGGAGGTGGTGTTTGAAGGGCTGATCTACGAGAGCCCGCTGCCGACCTTGCATCTGCTGGCCCCCAGGGAGTTCCATGGCGATCCGACCAACATTTACGCGATGAGCATGGGCTATCTCGAAAAAGTGGCTGAGATGTGCGGGTTCGAGCGGGTGGACACGCAGTTGCGCAAATACGCCAAGAAGCGCTGGTGGAAGCTTTATTATCGCAAGCCGCGGCCGGGGATGGACCGGGCCGCCGTGCGCTTCCGCCGGGTCGCCGAGCGGACGCCCGACTACAAGGCCACCTGCTTCTCGGTCGCCCCGCAGCCGCTGGCAAACTGAATTCCAACGCAAACCCCCAACAAGGCAGAACCCGACCATGACCGAAATCGACTGGAACGACTACGCGATGGCAACCCAGGCCGTGCGCGCCGGGCAAACGCGCACGGCGGAGCAGGAGCATAGCGATCCGATCTTCGCCACCTCCAGCTATGTGTTCAACAGCGCCGCCGAGGCCGCCGCGCGGTTTTCCGGCAAGGAGCCCGGCAACATTTATTCGCGCTTCACCAACCCGACGGTGCGCGCCTTCGAGCAGCGGCTGGCGGCGTTGGAGGGCGGCGAGCGCTGCATCGCCGTGGCCTCCGGCATGGCGGCCATCGCCTCGACCGGCTTCGGCCTGCTCAAGGCCGGCGACCATGTGGTGTGCTCGCGCGGCGTGTTCGGCAACACGGTGATCCTGTTTCAGAATTATTTCGCCAAGTTCGGCGTCGCCACCACATTTGTCGACCTGACCGACTACGACGCCTGGGAGCAGGCGGTCAAGCCGGAAACCCGCTTCCTGTTCGTCGAAACCCCGTCCAACCCCTTGACCCAGATCGCCGACATCCGCCGCCTGGCCGACATCGCCCACGCCCGCGGCGCGCTGCTGGTGGTGGACAATTGCTTTCTGACCCCGGCCTTGCAACAGCCTTTGGCGCTGGGCGCGGACATCGTCATCCATTCGGCCACCAAATACCTGGACGGCCAGGGCCGCTGCGTCGGCGGGGCCATCGTCGGCGGGCTGGAGTTGCTGGACAAAGAGATTTATCCTTACCTGCGCACCGGCGGCCCGTCGATGAGCCCGTTCAACGCCTGGGTGTTCCTGAAAGGCTTGGAAACGCTGGGAATCAGGATGCGCGCGCACAGCGAAAACGCGCTGGCGCTGGCGCGCTGGCTGGAGGCGCGAAGCTGGGTCGAACGGGTGCATTACCCGGGCCTGGCCAGCCATCCGCAGCATGGGCTGGCCCTGAGCCAGCAAAAATCCGGCGGCGGCATCGTCAGCTTCGAGCTGAAGGGCGGCAAGGACGCGGCTTGGGCATTGATCGACTCGACCCGGATGCTGTCGATCACCGCCAACCTGGGCGACACCAAGACCACTATTACCCATCCGGCCACCACCACCCATGGGCGCTTGACCGAGGCCGAACGCGCCGCCGCCGGCATCGCCGACGGCCTGGTGCGCATCGCGGTCGGCCTGGAGGATGTCGGCGACATCGAGGACGATCTGCTCCGGGCGTTCGGCTGACAACAGCCGTTGGCGCGAAACATCAACCAAACACCTTCTAAGAAAAAACCATGAAAGTCACCGTATTTGGTTCCGGCTATGTGGGCTTGGTCACGGGCGCTTGCCTGGCCGAGGTGGGCAACGATGTGCTGTGCATCGACATCGACTTGACTAAGATCGAGCGTTTGAACCGGGGCGAAGTGCCCATCCACGAGCCCGGCCTGGACGCGATCATCCAGCGCAACCGGGCGGCGCACCGCCTGCATTTCACCACCGACATCGACCAGGCCGTGGCCCACGGCCTGTTCCAGTTCATCGCCGTGGGCACGCCTCCGGACGAGGACGGCTCCGCCGACCTGAAATATGTGCTGGCGGTGGCGCGCAGCATCGGCGAGCGGCTCAAGGAGTACCGCATCGTCGTCAACAAGTCCACCGTGCCGGTGGGCACCGCCGACCGCGTGCGCGAAGCCATCCTCGCCGTGCAGAACGAGCGCGGCGGCGCGGCGGAGTTCGACGTGGTGTCCAACCCCGAATTCCTCAAGGAAGGCGCGGCCATCGACGACTTCATGAAGCCCGACCGCATCGTCGTCGGCACCGACAACCCGCGCACCACCGAGTTGCTGCGCGCGCTGTACGCGCCGTTCAACCGCAACCACGACCGCATGATTTGCATCGACATCCGCTCCGCCGAGCTGACCAAGTACGCCGCCAACGCCATGCTGGCCACCAAGATCAGCTTCATGAACGAGCTGGCCAACCTGGCCGAGCGGCTGGGCGCGGACATCGAGAAAGTGCGCGTCGGCATCGGCTCAGACCCGCGCATAGGCTATTCCTTCATTTATCCGGGCTGCGGCTATGGCGGCTCGTGCTTCCCCAAAGACGTGAAAGCCTTGGAGCGCACCGCGCGGGACGCGGGCTACACGGCGGAACTGCTGCAAGCGGTCGAGGCGGTCAACAACCGGCAGAAACAACGGCTGTTCGAGAAGGTCAAAACGTATTTCGGCGGGGATTTGCGAGGCAAGACCCTCGCTCTGTGGGGCCTGGCGTTCAAACCGAACACTGACGACATGCGCGACGCGCCCAGCCGGGTGCTGATGGAGGCTTTGTGGGCGGAAGGCGCCAAAGTCCGCGCCTTCGATCCCGTAGCCATGGGCGAGGCCCGGCGCATTTATGGCGAGCGGGCGGATTTCACGCTGTGCGAAGACGCCGACGCGGCTTTGCAAGGCGCGGACGCGCTGGCCATCGTGACCGAATGGAATCTGTTCAGAAGCCCGGATTTCGCCCACATTAAAACCGCCCTGGCCCGCCCGGCGATTTTCGACGGGCGCAATTTGTACGACCCGGCCCGGATGGCGGCGGAGGGCTTGGAGTACTTCTCCATCGGGCGCGGTTGACAAGCCGCCGCCATGGTTTGGAAAATCAACGCCGATGGCAACGCGCGAGGAACCCTATGCGCCCTGAAAAAACCGTGGCCCGGCCATGAGCGCAAACACGCGGCCCCCCGTGGACAGCCGCCCAGCCGTCATTTTGGTCGTCGATGGCGATCCGCGTAGTGCCCGGCACCTCGGTGAGCTGCTGCAAGCCGACTACCGGGTGCTGGCCGCCGATTCAGGCCCGGCGGCCTTGGCCATGGCCGCCGCCGAACCCCGGCCCGATCTGATCCTGCTGGATTTGAACCTGCCGAAAACGGAAGGCTACGCCGTGTTCGAACACTTGCGGGCGCAGATCCAACTCCGCGACATCCCAGTGATTTTCGCCACCGACTTGGACAATGTCGACGAGGCCGTGCGCGGATTGGACTACGGCGCGGCCGATTACATCACCCGGCCCTTGTGCGCCCGCGTCGTGCTGGCCCGCGTGCGCACCCAGGTCGAGCTGAAGCGCTCCCGCGACTGGCTGCGCGACCAAAACCTCTTTCTCGAAGCCGAAGTCGCCCGGCGGCTGGAGGAGAACCAGTTAATCCGGGACATCAGCATCCATGCCTTGGCGCGGCTGGCCGAAGCGCGCGACCCGGAGACCGGCAACCATCTGCGCCGCACCCAGGAATACGTCCACCTCCTCGCCGACAGCCTGCGCCACCACCCCCGCTTCGCCGCCTACCTCGCCCACCACAGCGTCGAGGCCCTGGTCCAATCGGCACTGCTGCATGACATCGGCAAGATCGGCATTCCCGACCACATCCTGCTCAAACCCAGCAAATTGAGCCCTGAGGAACGGGAAATCATGAAGACCCACGCCAAGCTGGGCAGCGACGCCATTGAACAGGCCAAGCGCGACGCCGCCAAGCCCATCGAGTTTCTGTCCATGGCCCAGGAAATCGCCCTTTACCACCACGAGCGCTGGGACGGCGGCGGCTACCCGGAAGGGCTGGCCGGCGAGGCCATACCCATCCCGGCCCGGCTGATGGCGCTGGCCGACGTGTTCGACGCGTTGATTTCCAGGCGCTTCTACAAATGGCCCTGGTCGTTCGCGGCAGCCCGCGAAATGATCGCCCACGAGCGCGGCCACCATTTCGACCCCGACGTGGTGGACGCGTTTCTGGCCCGGTTCGACGACTTTGAAGCCGTCGCCGAACGCTATGCCAGCCAATACCCCGTCCCCGGGGACGGCGCGCCCGTGCGCGAGGAACTCGACTAAACGCTAGTCCCGCCCACCGTCAACCCGTCCACCCGCAGCGAAGGCTGGCCGACGCCGACCGGAACGCTCTGGCCGTCCTTGCCGCAAGAGCCCACGCCGGCGTCCAACTCCAAATCATTGCCGACCATGCTGACGCGGGTCAGCACCTCCGGGCCGTTGCCGATCAAGGTCGCACCTTTCACCGGGCGGGTGACTTTGCCATTTTCGATCAAATACGCCTCGCTGGTGGAGAATACGAATTTGCCGGAGGTGATGTCCACCTGGCCGCCGGCGAAATTCTTGGCGTACAGGCCGTTGCCGACCGACGCGATGATTTCTTCCGGGTCGTGCTGGCCGGCCAGCATGTAGGTGTTGGTCATGCGCGGCATCGGCAGATGGGCGTAGGATTCGCGGCGGCCGTTGCCGGTGGGCGCGACGCCCATCAACCGGGCGTTGAGCTTGTCCTGCATATAGCCTTTGAGGACGCCGTTTTCGATCAGCACATTGTATTGGGTCGGCGTGCCCTCGTCGTCGATGTTCAGCGAGCCGCGCCGGCCCGGCAGCGTGCCGTCGTCCACCACGGTGCAAAGCGGCGAAGCCACCTTCTCGCCGACGCGCCCTGCGAACACCGAGGTGCCTTTGCGGTTGAAATCCCCCTCCAGCCCGTGGCCCACCGCCTCGTGCAGCAGCACGCCGGGCCAGCCGGGGCCTAGCACCACGGTCATATTGCCGGCCGGGGCTTCCACCGCCTCCAGGTTGACCAGGGCCAGCCGCACGGCCTCGCGCACATAGTCCGACGCGCGCCCGCCTTCCAGGAAATAGCGGTAATCCGCCCGCGCCCCGCCGCCCGAGCTGCCTTGCTCGCGGCGTCCGTTGTGCTGGACGATGACGCTGACATTCAACCGCACCAAAGGCCGCACGTCACCGTGCATGACGCCGTCCTGGCCTAAGACCAAGACCACGTCATGCGCGCCGCTCAGATGGACGATCACCTGCTCGACGCGGGGGTCCAGCGCGCGCGCCTGCGCGTCCAGGCGTTGCAACAGTTCGATTTTTTCCTCCTCGGGCAGCGACTGCAGCGGGTCGATGGTCGGATAAAGCTGCCGCCTCGACGGGTCGGAGGCCACCGCCACTTTGCCCTCGGCGCCGGCGTGGGCGATGGCGCGGGCGTTCTTGGCCGCGTCCAGCAGGCTGGGCAGGGTGATTTCGTCGCTGTAGGCGAAACCCGTGCGCTCCCCCGACACGGCGCGCACCCCGGCCCCCTGCTCGATGCTATGGCTGCCCTCTTTGACGATGCCGTCTTCCAGCCCCCAGGACTCAAAGCGGCTGGATTGCAGGTAAATGTCGGCGGCGTCCACCGAAGCGCCCAGCAGCGCCCCCATGACGCGGTCGATGTCGGCGGTGGTGAGCCCGGCAGGCTCCAAAATGGACTGGCGGGCGAGTTCTAAGGATTGGTTGGCCATGGGTCTTCAACTTTAAATGGGTTGGATGTAAAAGAAAGTCTCACGCAACGGCGCAACGCAAAAGCGTTTTTTTGACAAGTTCACCGTATGGACTCCCTGCGCTCCGCTGTTTTGTGGTCGTGGGCGATCCATTCCTCCTTGTCCATGCGCCGGACATTTTCGATGCGCCCGATGGCCCACTGGTTATATTGCGCGTCGAGGTCGCAGCCCATCCAGCGGCGCTTGAGCTGCTCGGCGACCACCAGCGTGGTGCCCGAGCCTGAAAACGGGTCAATCACTAAATCGCCTTGGTTCGACGAAGCCAACACGAACTTGCGCAACAATTCTTCCGGCTTTTGCGTGGGATGCGGCGTTTTCTCGCCCATGCCATTGCAGGTGGTGGGAATGTCAATCACGTCCTTGGGTTTTGCGCCTTTGGGATGGGGCGTCCAATGCCCGCGTGGTTTATTGGCACCTTTGCCATACGCGCTGCTGTCGGCCTGCGGGTGCGAAGGATATTTTAAAGTGTGCGCGCCATACGGGGTGCGCACATCGTCAATATTAAGCTTGGTGGCGTCGGATTTGCGGAAATGGATGATGCTTTCATGTGAACGCCCCCAGTCATTGCCCAGATTGGCCTTGTTTTTATAATGCCAGACCAGCCAGCGGCAATGTTTGAAATATTTCGAGGCCGGATGCCTCAAATCCGCCAGGATTTCCGAGAACCCGCAGACGTACAGCGAGCCTTCCGGCTTCAACACGCGGGAAGCCTGGGCGATCCAGCGCATCGACCATTCAATATAGTGCGCCTGGCTGTCAAAATTATCCCAGTCCGCTTTTTTAATATTGTAAGGCGGGTCGGCGAAGACCAGATCGACACTGGCTTCGGCCAGCGAGGCCAGCCAACAGATCGAATCACCCTGGTACAAACATCCATTCGGATGCGTGTATTGCAATTGAAAACCTTCGGTGGCCGGTTTCACTCCCCGACGCCATCCTCGTTGCCGCTCAAGCCGGACATGCCTTTAATGCCGCTCCAAGCCCGGTTGATGACTTCCAAGGGCGTGGCCCCCTCCACCCGTTTGATCTGCGGATTGTCCCAAGTTCCGCTGACGGCGTAATTGGAGCTGGCGAGGTTCACATCCTCCTCGCCGACCAGCCGGTGCGCCATGTCGATGACGGCCCCTACCGCCGCGCCGCCGACCATCGGCACCGCCAGAGGGATGGAGGCCAGCGGGTGCGGCATCACCGAGACATACTGCTCGAAGTCGTGCTCGGCCAGGCCGACCCGGCCGATGGTCAATATGTCGGCGGCGGCGGCGTCGATGAAGAAGCCCTTGGTCTGCGCCTGCCCGGCCTGCAAGTTGAAGACCCCTTCCATACCGTCATAGACCAGCCCTTTGCCGAAAAGGTCGCTGAAATCGAGCAACAACAGCCGCCGCAGAGTGTGCAAGTTTAACATGCCCAAGGCCCGGCCCAGGCCAGGCTCCACTTGCAACACGCTGCCCCGGCCCATTTTCAGCTTGACCTCGCCGGCCAGGGCGGCGGCGGAAAACTGCTGCGGCGCGCCCTGCCAGCTCAAAGAAAACACCGATTCGGTCGGCGTGGCCAGAATTTCCCTGCCATAGCCCAACAAGCCCAGGAAACTGCCCAGGTCGCCGACCTTCAGCTTGCCTTCGACCTTGGTTTCGTCGCGGCCTTCCTGGCGCATCCAGCCGCCCCTGACGCCGAGTTCGTGGTTTTCCGAGCGCAGCGACAGCTTCTTGATGTTCATGCCCGAGGTCCAGCGCTCGGTTTCCAGATCCAACTCGCCCAGGTCGGCCCCTTGCCGCAACAATTGCCGGGCGTGGATTTGCAGCGAGGGCAGGCTGGCGGGGTTGGGCGGCGCCGCGGACGGGTCGTCGGCCAGCTTGGGCAGGTTCAGGCTGTCCAGATCCAGCCGCACGGCGGCCTGGCCGAATTCGGGCATCGCGGCGCTGAAAGCGCCCTTGGCATACTTGCAATCCACCTCGCCGGCAAATTCGCCGTCTTCGCGCCGGCCAGACAGCCTGAGCGGGCCTAAGTCGTCCCCGTTCCAAGACAGGCTGTCCACCTGGATGTCGAGCGCGCGCGGAACGGCGGACGCCGCGCCGACACCGATGTCGGCCAGCAGTTTGCGCCAAACGCCCAGATCCAGCGCGCCCAGCTTCAAATACAGCCCCAGGCCGGACTCCCCGGAAGCGGGCACTTGCGGCTTGCCCCAAAACACGTCGCCACTGTCCAGGCTGAACCCGTCGGTATTGGAAAAGGCCAAGCGCGCCCGGCCCTCCGCGCCGTAAACCAGGTTCAAGGACGAATTGCCGCCCCGCCGCAATGTCAAGGCGGCGTTGAGTTCTTTTTTGGCCGCGGCCGGCTTGGCCAGCGGCGCGGGCAGCTTCAACTCCAAGCCGGCCAGGTCAGAGGACAGGCCGATGCGCAAGGGATCGGTCGCCGAGTCCAGCGATTTGGGAATCGCCAAATTCAAGCGGTAGTCGAAGCCGCCCTCGGCATGCCGCCACAGTTCGCCGGGAAAAGCCTGGCGCAGCGCGTCCATCCCCGCCTTGCCGCTGACGTCGAGCAAGATGTCGTCGCCGTGCTGGTCCACGTCGACAAGGATGGGCTGGTCCAATGCGAAACCCGCGATTTGTTTGCCGCTGATGCCTTGTCCGTTGAAGTCCAAATCGCCGCTCAGATTCCGCACTTTCAGGTTGACGCCCTTCAGCGCCAAGGTGTCGTTTTGCAATTGCAAGCGCCCGGCCACGCCGACCTCGCCGGCGTTCAAGGGCACGTCGAGCCGCAAGTCCAGATGCGCAGGGCCGGTGGTGTCAAACGCCTTGGCCAAGCGCTGGGGAATGAAGCGGGCGGGGGTTTGTTGCAGAAATTTCAGGGCCGGGGCCAAGTCGCTGTCGAAATAGCTGGTCATGCCCACCCAGGCATCGCCGACCAGGCTGGCGGTTTCGGCATGGATGGGGTTCAACGGAATATCGCCGATGCGCCCACCCTCCGAGTCGATGAACATCGTCGGCCCGAACAACAGAATCTTGGCCTTGAGCCCATACAAACGCGGCCATTGCGGATTGAACTCCACGTCCATATTTTCCGTGGCCACCCTGGCTTCAAACAAACCCTCGCCATTGGGGAACGGGAAATCCGCCAGCCGCCCGCGCAGCAACACATCGATCTCGGCGACCTTGCCGCCATGGTAGGCGTTGCTGTGCCATTTCGCCGCCTCCGGAGCCATGGCGACCACCGGGAGATAATCCTTCAACCGGATCGCGTCCACCCCATGCAAGTGGACATCCAAATCGACGGATGGCGAGCCGCCCTCCTCCGCCGGCAGATCCAGCGCGAAACCGCCGCGGGCTTGCAGCCCGGGAGCGGCCAGCCGAAGCCCATTGCCAACGATCCGCCAGGCAGAACCGGCCAACAGTTTCCGCGCCAGCCCGGGCGTTTCGCCGGGCGGCGGCCCCGGCGCTTCAGGGGCGGCGGACGGGCTGGCGATTTCGCGAGGCAACAAAGCGCCGCCGCCAGTCCGCCGCCATTCCAAGCGCCCGCTCAACGCGTCGAGCGGGACGGGAGCGGGAAACAGGCCGGGCAGCCGCAGATCCGTTTTGGCCAGGTTCAAATCGATGTGCCCGTCGCGGTCGTTGCCGCACAAACGGCCCGTGAACCGGCCCAGGCCCGGCCAATCCTGGGTCTGGTTGAAACTCAGGCCTGCCAGCTCACCGCAAAACCCAAACCGTCCGTCGGCCTGCCAGTCCAGCCGGACATCGCGCGCTTCGCCACGCGGGGACAGCGTCCGCAGCACGTCCTTGGTTTGGTCGTCCAACACCGGCGCGCCGCCAAGCAAGGCCAGCCAGTCATCCAGGCGCAGATAGCCGAACGCCGCCCGCACAGCCTGCAAGCCGCCGTCCGGGCCTTGATCGACGGCGACGGCGAAATCGGTGGCCGGCCAAGACTTGCCGCCGTGGGCGAGACTGAGCTTTTGCACATCCAGCCGCCAAGCCTGGGGCGTGCCCTGCCAACGCCACGCGCCGGCCAGCTTGTCCAGGTTCAGCATCCCGTCCGGCCTGCCCGCCCCATGCCACACAAACACGGGCCGGTCCAAATCGAGCTTCCCGACCACCTCGCGCAAGCCGCCGTCGCGCCACTCGCCCCACGCCTGGAAGCCGATCTCGCCCGAGCGCATCCGCAGCGCCAGCGACTCGGCAAACGCGCCCTCGCGCAAACGCTTGGCCTCCACAAAGGCCCGCCCATTCCAGCCGGTGGCCAGCAGCGGGTTGCCTTCGATGTCCGCAGACAAGCGCAAAGACTTGCCCAGCTTGCCAAGCAAGTCCACCCGCACATCCAACAGGTGGCTGCCGCCCTGGTTGCGCAAACGGGCATGGGCGCGGCCCAGCGGCAGGGCCGGCCCGTCCGCGCCCTTGGCCCACTCCAGGTCGATGTCGGACAGCCTCACCTCGCCTTCGGCGAACAGCCACGCCGGCGGATGCTCGCTGGGTTTAAGCCCCGACACGCCGACCGACCCGTCAGGCTTGTGGAACAACCGCAGCCGCCCGCCTTCCAGTTCGATGCGGTTGATGACCGGCCGCTTGGCCATCACCGAGTCAATCAGATCCAGCCCGACGCCGAGGCGCTCGAACGCCAAGACAGGCCCTATGCCGGCGGCGTTGTCGATGAGGAAGCCGCGCATCATCAATTCCGGCTTGAAGCCGCGCATCCCCGCGGACAAGCTCTTGATATGCACGGTTTCGCCGGTCATCGCGTCGATGGCGGCCTGCAACTCCTCGCGCCATTGCGCGGCCTCCGGCAGCAGCCAAAAGCGCACCACGCTCAAGGCCAGCGCCGTCGAAAACAAACAGGCCAACAACACGCGCCACGCGAAGCGGCTGAGATGAAAGATGATCCTCAAGGGGGGAAACGCCGATTAAAGCAGGACGACATCATATTGCTCCTGGCTATACTGGGCCTCCGCCCGAAACTTGACGCTGACTTTGAGGAATTTCTCCAGTTCAGCCAGCATGTCCGCCTCCTCGTCCAACAGGCGCTCCACCACCTCGTTGGAGGCCAGCACCAGCAATTCTTGCACATTATACTGGCGCACCTCGCGGACGATTTCACGGAAAATTTCCAGGCAGACGGTTTCCGCCGTTTTCATCACCCCGCGCCCGGCACAACAAGGGCAGGGTTCGCACAACACATGCTCCAGGCTCTCGCGGGTGCGCTTGCGGGTCATCTCCACCAGCCCCAGCGACGACACCGCGCTGATGGAATTTTTCGCGTTGTCCTTTTCCAGGCACTTCTCCAAGGCTTGCAGCACCTGTTGGCGATGTTCGAGGTCGCGCATGTCGATGAAGTCGATGATGATGATGCCGCCCAGGTTCCTCAGCCTAAGCTGCCGGGCGATGGCCTGCGCCGCCTCCAGGTTGGTCTTGAAAATCGTCTCCTCCAGATTGCGCCCGCCGACGAAGGCCCCGGTGTTCACGTCCACCGTGGTCATCGCCTCGGTCTGGTCGAAAATCAAATAGCCGCCGGATTTCAGCATCACCTTGCGGTCCAGCGCGCGCTGGATTTCCTCCTCCACGCCGTACAGCTCGAACAAAGGCCGCTCGCCCGAATAATGCTCGATCAGCGGCAAAGTCTCCGGCACAAACTCCCTGGCGAATTTTTGCAGCCGCGCGTGGCTCTCGCGCGAATCGACGCGGATCTTCTCCACCCGGCTGCGCTGCAAATCGCGCAGCACCCGCATCCCCAGCGGCAAATCCTCGTGCAGCAGCGTCTTCACCCTCACCGTTTTGATGCGCTGGGCGATGGAATTCCACAGCTTCTGCAAAAACAGCATGTCGGCGCGCAGCGCCGCTTCTTCCGCGCCTTCCGCCGCCGTGCGGCAGATGAAACCGCCGGTGGGATGCTCGCGCAAAAAAGTTTCGACGATGCCCTTGAGCCGCGCCCGCTCCGCCTCGGACTCGATGCGCTGGGACACCCCGCTGACTTTGCAGTACGGCATGAACACTTGGTAGACGGAGGGGATGGAGATGTCCGTGGTCAGGCGCGCGCCCTTGGCCCCCAGCGGATCTTTGATGACCTGCACCACCAAATCCTGGCCTTCGCGGAAAGCCAGTTCGATTTGCTCGTTGCCGGCCCGGCCAAAGTCGCTGGCGTTGAGGTCGGACACATGCAGGAAGGCCGCGCGCTCCAGCCCGATGTCCACGAACACCGCCTGCATGCCCGGCAGCACCCGGCACACCCGGCCCTTGTAGATATTGCCCACCAGCCCGCGTTTGCGCGCCCGCTCGATCAACACCTCCTGCAACACGCCGTTTTCGACCATGGCGACGCGGGTCTCAGGCGGCGTCACATTGATCAGGATTTCGTCACTCATCGGCCCGCCATCCCCGCATCCCGTCCGGGGCCTGTTGTCCGTTCAACTGCTCGCATAGCCTTCATTCGTTCCATTCTTAAAAATTGCAGGCATTGTAGCAAAGGCGGGCGCGGGGTTCCTTAAGCGGGGGTGGTGGCGCTGGGCAGGGGCGGCGGCGAGGCATGGATCGCGGTTTGCTCTGGTTCCCACGCGGCGCGCTCATCGTTATACACCAGTGCGCAGATGCCGGTGTTTTGCAACCCGGAGGGTTGCCAGCGATTAGCCGGGGGTTGAGCGCGGCGATACCCCCGGCTAGCGGCGAAAACAAGCTTTCGACCCTGGAAGGGTCGCAGTCATTTAGGCGGCGCGGGCGAAGTCCCGATCGTAGTCCCAAGACCCGCCGCGCGCCACGCGACGGAACGTGCCGCCGAGCCCGGTGTCTATCGGCTTGTCGTATTGATTCAGGCACCATTCCCAGACATTGCCGGCCATGTCCAACGCGCCACAGGGGCTTGCTCCATCGGGGTAGATGCCCACTGCCGTGGTGCGCCTTAGCCTATACTCGGCGTTCAAGCAATCCGGATTCCAATCAGCGTCCCATGGGTATTTCCTAGCCGGATCGCCCCCGGTGGCGGCCTGCTGCCACTCCCATTCAGTGGGCAGCCGTATTTGTTGTTCGGGTGTCAATCCGCCCCGCTCGCGGAGTTTGCAATCCAGCCAGCGGCTAAAGGCCACCGCCTCATGCCACGACACCTGCTCACGCGGGGCGGTGGGTTCCGTCCAGCGAGACGACCCCGGGCTGTCCAAGTCAACCCAACCTTGCTCCCGCCATTCCGCCTCCCACCAGTCGGGGTTGCCATAGCCGTCGGCGGCGTCGACGAACGCCTGGAATTGGGCGTTGGTGACTGGAAATTGGGCGATTTGGAAATCCGGGACGGCAAATGTCCCGCCATCATCTTCTAGCGCGACCCGCCCTGGCCCGACCGGACACCAGTGGATAGCCGGCAGGCCGTCGCCGTCCACGCCGACGCCTTGGCGCTGATCCACACCCAGCTTGCCCGCCGCCAGCCACAAGGTGTTGCGCGTCTCGCCCGGCCAGTCCGCGTCCAGGCTGGCCAGGCAGGCTTGCCACAGGGTCGCGGTTAAAAGGACTCGCCTTCAGGCAGCGCGACCCGGGCGAGCAGGTCGGCGCGGCGCTCTTCCACGCGCTGCGTCTGCGTGTCCAGCAGCGTCACTTTGACCACGGGCAGGCCGAACAAGAAGGTGGCGAAGTCCCGCACCAAAATTTTAAGGACGCGCTTGGGGTGATGTCTTTCTTGCCCATGGAAGTCCAGCCGGTGTTTGACCTGCGTGAACCGCGAGTATCGTGCAGCCTGGCTTGGCGGGTCAAGCGAAGCCGGGCGTTTGGCCCGGATGGCCTCGACCGGCCAACGCCGACGGATGACAAACCCGCCGCCAAGCCGGATAATTCACGCCTTTTGGTCAATCAAGGCAAGCCTCCCGCATGTGGTTCAAAAACCTCTCGTTGTTACGCTTCACCGAAGCCTTCACCCTCACCGCCGAGGCATTGGAAGAAAAGCTCCAGGGCGGGCGCTTCCAGCCCTGCGGCAGCCTGCAGCCGATGAGCTACGGCTGGGCTCCGCCGGTCGGCAAGGACGACGCGCCGCTGGTCCACACCGCCGCCGGCTGCTTCATGGTCTGCGCCCAGCGCGAGGAGAAAATCCTGCCGGCCTCCGTGGTCAATGAGATGCTGGCCGAAAAAGTCGCCGAGATCGAGGAAAGCAAAGGCACGACCGTGCGCAAGAAAGAGCGCGACGCGCTGCGCGATGAAATCATCCACGACCTGCTGCCGCGCGCGTTCAGCTTCAGCCGCAGGCTGTACGCCTACATCGACCCGGCCACCGGCTGGCTGGTCGTGGATTCGGCCAGCGCCAAAAAGACCGAGGAGCTGGCCTCGTGGCTGCGCCGCTGCCTCGAATCCCTGCCGGTCGTGCCGCCTGCGGTCAGCGAGCGCCCCGCCGCCGTGATGACCCGCTGGCTGGCCGAAGGTGCCGCGCCTTCTGACATTCTGGTCGAAAACGAATGCGAACTGCGCGCCACCGACGAGGAGGGCGCGTCCGTCCGCTGCAAAAAACACGACCTGGCCGCCCCGGAAATACAGAATCACTTGGAAGCCGGCAAAGAAGCGGTGAAAATTGCGGTAAGCTGGAACGACCGGCTCAGTTTCGTGCTGGACGACACCTTAGGGATCAAACGGCTGCGCTTCCTCGACCTGGTGCAGGAGCAGGCCTCCGATGTCGAGGCCGCCGACGCGGCGGAGCGCTTCGACGTGGATTTCGCCATCATGGCCGGGGAATTGGCGGCGTTCCTGCCGCGCCTGCTGGAACTTTTCGGCGGCGAGAACACCCAACAGAAATCGTAAGCTCAAGGTTCTACTCACTATGTCAGGCTCTATTGCTCATTGCGGCAGCGAGGCGGCGGCCAGCCCCGTTGCCCGCGCCGTCCGCCGGATGATTGGCGGTTTGCTGCTCGCCCTGCCGCCGCTGCTGGCGCAGGCGAAATATTTCGACCTGCCGCCGACGGGCGGGGATCTGATCGGCCAGATGCGCTACGTCAAGGCGGAACAGGGCGACACCCTGATCGACATCGCCCACGACTTCAGCGTGGGCCAGGACGAAATGGTCATGGCCAACCCCGCGGTCAGCCGCTGGCTGCCCGGGGAAGGCACCAAAGTGCTGATTCCCGACCGCTTCATCCTGCCGGACACCCCGCGCGTCGGCATTGTCGTCAACATCCCGGAAATGCGGATGTACGTATTCCCGCCGGGCGACGCCAAAAATCCGGCCACCCAGGTCATCACCTACCCCATCAGCATCGGCCGCATGGACTGGAAATCGCCGATGGGCGTCACCAAGATCGTCGAGAAGATCAAAAACCCCACCTGGACGCCGCCGGAATCCATCAAGAAGGAACACGCCCTCGAAGGCGAAATCCTGCCCGACGTGGTGCCCGCAGGCCCCGACAACCCGCTGGGCCAGTTCGCGATGCGGCTGGGCGTCAAAGGCAGCTATTTGATCCACGGCACCGGCCAGGACAAGGCCGACGGCATCGGCATGATGGTCACCCACGGCTGCATGCGCATGTACCCGGAAGACGTGGCGCAATTGTTCCCCAAAGTCAGCGTCGGCACGCAAGTCAACCTGGTGAACCAGCCGGTCAAACTGGGCTGGAACGGCAACGCGCTGTATATCGAAGTCAGCCAGCCCTTGGACGAGGATCATCTGGGCTACGACCAGTTGCGCGCCTTGGCGATACCGTTGATTCAAAAGAAAGCCGCCGAGCGGCCCGATTTCGTCCTCAACGAGGACGCCCTCAGGCAGGCGCTGCAAAAGCCGAACGGCATCCCCGTGTCCATCAGCGGCGGCGCGGTCGGCGCGGCCCTGGCGTCGCAGCCGGAACGAATCCCGTTGATGCCGCGCACGCCGCCGGTCCCGGTCGAACCCCCGCCCTCCGCCCCGATTCCGCCCGCGCCCGCCCCGGCGACGCCGGCCAGCATCGCCGCGCCGGCGACAGCCGCCCGCCCGCCAACCGCGCCACCCGCCGCCGCCATCCCGCCCAAGCCGGGCGCCGCGCTGGCCACCCCGCCCAAAGTGCAAGTTCCCAGCCGGCCCGGACAGCCAACGGCGGCTCCCGCGCAGCCGGCGCAAGCCCCTGCCCGGCCCGCGCCGCTGGCCGCCCAACCGGCCCAGCCGACGGCACGGCCCGCCCCGCCCGTCAGTCCGCCAGCCCAGGCAACCGCCCAGCCTATCCAGCCACCGCCACCCCGGCCCCGGCCTATCCAGGCAGCGCCGCCTGCGGATGTCCCGCCCGGCCCGCCAGTGACGCGCGCCAATACCAAGCCGGAAGAGCAGATGCTGCCGCCGATTTATTAACCAAGATGGGATTGAAGAGCCTTTAATAAGGCCAAATTGCTGGCTGCTTTCCCATGCGCTTGACGTCATCCCGGCATTCCATGACAATTCGTTGCGGCCTTTATCAATAGCCTGTTTTCCAGGCTATTTTTAGGCACGCAGCGATTCGTCAACATCTCGAATTCCACTGATGGAGAAATGCCAATGACTGTCCGTTTTATCCGCTTAGGACTAGGCGCCGGCTTATGCGCCAGTTTCATCGCCGCCGCCGACGGCTTCGCCCCCCCCCGCTAGAAAATCCCACGCCACAACTCGCCAATAATGGCGTCGTCTATTTCGAAAACTTCGAAGGCGGCGGCGCGGGCTGGACGGCTGACAACGGGGTTTGGGCCATCGGTACGCCCACCAACGTCGGGCCTAGCGCGTGCGCCAACGGCAATAAATGCGCGGCGACGGTGCTGGACGGCAATTATCCCAACGGCCAAGACAGCCATCTGATCAGCCCGCCAATAGTGTTGCCCGCCACCGGCAGCGGACAAAGCCTGCATTTGCGGATGTCGGAGTGGCATGGCTACACGGATGGAGGTTACGACTACGCCCAAGCGCAAATTTCAACCTGGAACGCCGCGACCAACAGTTGGTCGACCTGGCAAAATATCGGCAATGCGTTTGGCTACGGGATTTCACCGGCCTGGTCGGCATCCCGCGATTTTGATCTCAGCGCCTATGCCGGGAAAAAAGTGCGGCTCGGTTTTTTCCATCATGCCGATGGCGGAACCAACGGCCCGGGCTGGTATCTCGACGATATTACCGTGAACTTGCAAACCCCGGTGTTTGACGGTGGTTTTGAAACCGGCTGGGGACAGTGGAGCGCCGACGGCGATGATGTCTGGCAAGTCGGCTATCCTACCTCGGGTCCAAACGCCTGTCACGGGGGCTATAAATGTGCCGCGACGATTTTGAACGGCAATTATCTGAATAGCAAAGACAGCCGCTTGATTTCCACCGAGATGCAATTGCCGACCGTGCAGGCACCCAATGAACTCCGTTTACGTTTCTGGGATTGGCATGTTTACACAGATGGCAATTATGACTATGGGCAGGTGCAGATTTCAGCCTATATTCCACAAGCCCAGACTTGGACGGCTTGGCAAAATCTGGGTAATCCAGTGGTCGGATCTTCCCCGCAGTGGTTGCTGAACGACCTCAACGTGACTGCCTATGCCGGCCAAAAAGTGCGGCTTGGCTTTTTTCATCATGTTGATGGGGGAAGTAACGGCCTAGGCTGGTATATCGACGACATCAGCATCACCGGCGTCGCCACGCCTTACACCGTGATGCAATCCATTCAGATCGGCGACCTGAACGGCAACCACACGCCCGAAATCGCCACGCTGGCGCAGGCCAACATCGACGGATCGATGCAAGTCTTGATCCGTGACAGCGCGACCGCTGCGTTGCTGAAAACCCTGAATTTTGGCAAGGCGGCGGGGTTGAGCCTGGCCGAAGTCGCGGCGGACATTGATACCAATGGCAAGACCAACATTGCCGTGCTGTATCGCAACCCCGCCAACGGCTACGCCTATGTCGCCATCCGCGACGCCTCGACCGGTGCCGTGATCAGCAGCATCAATTTTGGCGGCGGACTGCTGGCGCAATCGGTCGCGGTGCTAAACGACATCGACGCCAATGGCACGCCCGAAATCGCCGTTTCGCTGTTGGCACCCACCACGACAGCAGGCGCATACCGGCTGGATGTGCGCGACGCACTGACCGGTGCGTTGGTGAAGAAAGTGACCTTACCGTAAAAGCCGCGCTTTAAGCTTGGCGGAATTGCGAATTCCGTCAAGCGTCTAGCTGAGGTACGAAGCGCATCATTCGTGTGATAAGCCTTACATTCGAGGGAATACGCTTTGCTATTCCGCCCTACGCGGACTACGGCTTGCCGGCCTTGGGCTTCGCCTTTACACTTTCCCCATGAAAACGCGCTGCACCTGGAACGAGGCCAAGCGGCAAGGCAACCTTGCCAAGCACGGGC
>Ga0265316_10000793_pt1 | contig 34837 bp, 31 predicted proteins | sample 4522metaG_FD_202092 | JGI IMG/M metagenome (GOLD analysis project Ga0265316, IMG submission 202092) | Rhizosphere microbial communities from Carex aquatilis grown in University of Washington, Seatle, WA, United States - 4-5-22 metaG | ecosystem: Host-associated > Plants > Roots > Rhizosphere >...
ATCGATCGCAATATGGTTCACGGCTGGTCTCCTTTGGCGCCCCGTGCGCTTTGGTCACATTTTGACGCCCGTTCTGCGGTGACGTCGCGACCGGGGGACCAGCCCCTTCATCAAATCTTGGCCGTGGTCGTGGCCGACGGAAGATGTCCGGCCACGGCCACGTCTACGACCACGCCTACGTAGACGTCCACGACCACGTCTACGACCTTCCGCGGCTATCGCGAAATTGCGGGTTCCTGGGTCCGTCTTGACTGGCACCGGCGGGAATGCCGCCCGTGACTTGGTCCGCGGTCAGGCGGCCGTTGCTCCACAGGGCGCGATCCACGATCACGCGGAAGACGTGCATCAGCCGGTCGGCGATCTCGGATTCGTCCAGGATGCGTAGCGCGTGGGCGATGGCTTCCAGGGTGCCCAGGCGCTGCGAGTCCGCGGCGTGGCGCAGGCGATAGAACGATGGCAACCCGGCCGGAAGACTCACGCAAGGCACCTGGGACAGACCGGGGATTCGGTAGCGCACACGCTTGGTCTGGCGCCAGGTTCCGTCGGGTACCACCAGCGTCACGCGCTTCGCGTTCGATCCCTGCGCGGCTTTCCACTCGCCAAGCGGTATGGCGTCCGGCCCAGGGTAGAGCAGCAGGGGCTGGCTATCAGGATCACAGGGAATCGCTGTCAGGGCGGCATCCCGTCGGCCGCGTTCGATCAGGCGCGCGCCCGCGATGCAGGCCAGAGCCAAGCGTCCGGTGTTGGTGGGCTTGCTCATTTCGCGGACGTGCGTGACCAGCACCACCCGCGTGTGCGCTGGCATCGGCAGCAACAGCGCGCATGCGCACAGATCCGTGTGCAAACGGCAGCCCGAACAGTGGATGGAATCGCTCGCCTGCCAACGATTGTGCGTGCGCATGGTCCGTGCCGGGAATCAAGATGGCATCGTGTCGTGTGATGGGACAGTATTAGGATTCAGTTTCACCCGGACGCTATGAAGGCAAGATCCCCACATCTCGGCACGCTGCTTGTGGCGGCGCACTGCGTCCTTTGGGTTGCCCTTGCGCCTGTGGTGCCCCAGGTGCATCAGGCTTTTGCGTCCCACCGGCACGTGTTCTGTCTTGAGCACGATCGGATCGAAGACGCCGGGCTCAGGCGGGACGGTGCGCGTTTTGCCCGGGTGCCGTTTGTCACCGAGGCACAGGTCGCATCGACTCAGGTCCTTCCGACTGGCTTCGGTTCCCGACCGGCCTGCCTCTTCTCCAATCTTGCAATCCAGTTTTCATCCGCCGCGCGATCTTCGTGCTCAACTCCGGTGGCGCTGGAAGAACGCGAGATCAGCGCAGTCAGGATGGTGGGCGTCCGGGCCACCAAGGTCATTCTTTTCGCTCCCAAGCATTCCCCTCCAGAACAACCCGCCTAGTCTTCATTTGGTGGCTTAGGGACGCACGAAGGTTGAGCGCCACGATAAATGTGGCGTGCGCCCGGCGTCAGTATCTTGTTCCGGATGGGTGTTTGCATGAATTATCAAGATAGACGCTTGGAAAGAGGCGACGTGAGTGCCGCCACCCTATTGCTGGGCGCGTGCCTTATTGTCGGCAGCAGCCTGGGGTGCCCTGCCAAAGGCTCATCAGAGGGCGAGAATTTGGCGGCGAGGGCATTCCAGGTCGAGGGAAAGGTCCGCGTGATTCCAGCGGGATCGCCACTGCGTGAACGTCTCAAGGTCACACCCGTGGCTTTCACGTCGGTGCAAAGACACCTCCATGTTCCTGCCACTGTGCGGGCCGACCCCGCCCGCTTTGCCAATGTCGCCCCGCCGCTTTCCGGGCGAGTCACGAGTGTGTACGTCAGCCTCGGCGACACGGTGACCAAGGGGCAATCTCTCTTCTCGCTCGACTCGCCCGACCTCATTGCAGCCCAAAGCGACTATCTCAAGGCCGTCAGTGCCCGCGCCCAAGCCGAGCGTGTACTGGCCCGTCAGAAGGACCTGCGTGAGCACGGCATAGCGGCGCAGCGAGAGGTCGAACAGGCTCAGACCGAACTCGACCTGACTGATCGCGAATTGCACCGGGCCAACTCTCGACTGCGCCTGCTCGGCAGTGACACCAGCAGCATCGGCAAGCCGATGACCATTCGCGCTCCCATCCAAGGCCGGGTGGTCGAATTCAAGATCGCCCACGGCGAGACGCTCAATGACCTGAGCGTCGCTGTCATGACCATTGCTGATCTCTCCGAGGTCTGGATTACAGCGAATGTGCAAGAAATAGACGCGCGGCGCGTGCATGTCGGCCAAGCGGCGTTTGTCTCGCTCATCGCCTATCCCGAACCGCGCTTCGAAGGCACGGTCCATGTGGTCGGGGATTTGCTCAATTCTGAGACACGGACTTTGGGTGTGACCCTGGTGTTTAAGAACAGCGACAGACGTCTCAAACCGGGAATGTTCGGAACCGTCGACTTCCTTTCCGATCAGGAAGACCTGCTGGTGGTGGACACCTCGGCGGTGGTGCACACGGGACGCGACAACCAGGTCTTCGTGGAAGTGGCTCCGTGGCGTTTCGAGGCCCGGACCGTCCAGATCGACACCTCTATTGACGGAAAAGCCATCGTTGTGTCGGGGCTGACCGCGGGCGAGAAGGTGGTCGCGCAGGATGCGGTGGTCCTCCAATGATCGAGCGCCTCGTCAGCCTGTGTCTGGCCCGCCGCGGGCTTGTCGTGGCCCTGTTCTGCGCCCTGGGGCTGTTTGGTTGGTACAGCTGGACCCAGCTTTCAATTGAGGCCTATCCAGACATCGGCGACACCTCTGCGCAGGTGATCACGCAGTGGCAGGGCCATGCCGCCGAGGAAGTCGAACAGCAAGTCACGGTGCCGATCGAACGGGCACTCAATGGCATCCCTGGCCTCCACGTCATGCGTTCGCGCAGCACCTTCGGCCTTTCGCTCATTACCTTGGTCTTCCAGGATGGCGTCGAGGACTACTGGGCCCGCCAGCGCATTCGTGAACGCATTGAAGGCGTCAAGCTGCCGGACGGCGCCGAGCCCGGGCTCGATCCGCTCAGCTCCCCGATTGGCGAGATCTATCGGTACACACTGGAGTCGCGCACGCAAAGCCAGCGCGAGCTGAAGGAACTGCAGACTTGGGTGGTGGCCCCGGCCCTCCGCCAGATCAGCGGCGTGGCCGACGTGTCGAGCTTCGGTGGAGAGACACTGCAGTTCCAGGTCGTCCTCGACCCGGCACAACTCGTGCGGTTCAACCTTACGCTGCAGCAGATTATCGAGGCCATCCAGGCCAACAACGCCAACTCGGGCGGCAGCCTGCTGGTGCGGGGCGAGCAGGGTTTCGTCATCCGTGGCATTGGACAGATTCGCACCCTCGACGATCTCGGCAATATCGTGGTCGCCGAGAAGGAAGGCACGCCTGTGCTTGTGCGACACCTGGGCACCCCGCAGATGGGCGGCATGGAGCGCCGGGGAATTCTGGGCAAGAACGAAAATCCCGACGGCGTTTCGGCCCTGGTTCTGCTTCTGCGCGGATGCAATCCCTCGAAGGTCCTTGATGACATCCATCGCAAGGTGGATGAACTCAATCACGGGGTGCTGCCGGGCGACGTCCAGATCGCCCCCTACCTTGACCGCACCGATCTGGTGAAGGCGACGCTGGCCACGGTTTCCCATACCCTGCTGGTTGGCATCGGGCTGGTCGTGCTCGTGCTGCTGCTCTTCCTCGGCAGTGTTCGCTCGGCGCTGATTGTCGCACTCACCGTGCCGCTCTCGTTGTTGTTCGCCTTTGTGCTCATGCGGTTCACCAACGTACCCGCCAATCTGCTTTCGCTTGGTGCCATTGATTTCGGCATCATCGTTAACGGAGCCATCGTTGTTTTCGAGAACCTCCTGCAGTGGCGCGAACGTCATCCCGCCGCTCTGCTCGACGAATCCTCGGCGCGTTCGGCCACCCTTGAAGTGGCCCGCCCCATGCTCTTCGCCATGGCGATCATCATCATCGCCTACTTGCCGCTCTTTTCCTTTCAGCGGGTCGAGGGCAAGCTCTTCCAACCGATCGCCTTCACAGTGGCCTATGCCCTGCTCGGCGGAACCCTGGTGGCGCTCGCCCTCACGCCCGTGCTGGCCCTGCTGCACTTTTCAAAACCTCGCCGGGTTTTTCGTAATCCCGTGATGGAATGGTGTGAACGCGGCTACCAACGCCATCTCAGCGCCATTCTCAATCGGCCCTGGATGGTTTTGGCCCCGGGGATGGGGGCGATCGTGCTGGCCATTATCCTCAGCGCAACCGTGGGGCGAGAGTTCTTGCCCGAGCTCGACGAAGGCTCACTGTGGCTGCAGGTCACCTTGCCCCCTGGCATTTCGCTGGCCAAGGGCGCCCATATGGCGGACGAACTGCGCGCCGCGGTCAAGGAATTCCCCGAGGTTCGCGACGTGGTGACCCAGCTCGGTCGCGTGGACGACGGTATGGACCCCTGGACGCCCTCCCACATCGAGGTGCCCATTTCGTTGCATCCCTATGCCAGCTGGAAGTCGAAGATGACCAAAGCCGAACTGGTCGAACGAATGCGGGCGCGGCTGGCCCAGTTGCCCGGTTTCACTATTGGTTTCTCGCAGCCCATGATCGACATGGTCAACGACAAGGTCGCTGGCGCTCACAGTGAACTTGTGCTCAAGATCTACGGGATCGACCTGCGCGAGATGCGCGGGATCGCAGAACACCTGGTTGAACTACTGCGCGCGGTTCCGGGCGCGGCGGACGTGGCCGTGGACCAGGAACCACCCCTGCCGCAACTGCAGATCAACATCGATCGCGCGGCGGCCGCTCGCTTTGGCATCAATGTGGCGCGAATCAGTGAACTCGTCGAAACCGCGGTGGGAGGCAAGGCCATCCACCGGGTCCTCATTGGCGAGCGGAGCTACGACATCGCGGTTCGCCTGATGGAACCCGTGCGCAACAACCCGGAGGCGATTGCGGCCTTGTTGGTCAGCACGGCATCGGGCGCACGCGTGCCCCTGTCGGCGGTCACCAAGATCGAACTTTCGGACGGGGAAAGCGTGATCACACGCGAAAGCAACCGCCGCCACATGACCGTCAAGATCAATCTCCGAGGCCGGGATTTGGTGTCGTTTCTGGCCGAGGCACAGAAGAAGGTCGCCGACGATGCGCGCGTCGGGGCCTATCGCAAGGCCATCGTCTGGGGTGGACAGTTCGAGAACCAGAGCCGCGCGCAAGTGCGTCTGGCCATCATCTTGCCAATCAGTCTCGGATTGATTTTCATTCTGCTGTACGGCGCCTTTTCTTCCACGCGCCAGGCGGCGTTGATTCTATCGAGCGTGCCGCTGGCTTTGCTGGGAGGCATGACCGCCCTGCACCTGCGCGGCATGACCCTGAACGTATCGAGCGCGGTGGGATTTATCGCACTTTTCGGTGTGGCCGTGCAGAACGGGGTCATCATGGTGGCCAACATCAATCGGCTGCGATCGAGCGGGGTCGGACTTCGTGAGGCTGTGAGCAAGGGCGCGCTCGATCGTCTGAGGTCAATCGTCATGGCGGCGCTCGTTGCGGCCCTGGGACTCGTGCCCGCGGCTCTGGCCACCGGGATTGGCAGCGACGTGCAGCGGCCCCTGGCCACCGTGGTGGTCGGAGGAATTTGCATTTCGACTTTGCTCACCCTCTATCTTCTGCCCGCCCTTTATCTTGAGGTTGAACGCCGCGCCCTGCGACGAACCCCTAGCCCTGAAGTGGTGTCGCCATGAGGCGTCCCTTGCTGTGGTCCGCGTGTCTTGTGTGCGTCTTGGCCGGAGAAGGAAGTGCCATTGCCGACCAAGGCCGAACGGTGAATTTGGACTTCGGTACCTTTCTCCAGGCCGTGCTTGACAAGAACCCCGATCGGTCCGCCCAGTTGACCCGCGATAAGGTGTCCCAGGCGGCTGTTGTGGCCGCGGAAAAGCGCCCCGACCCTAGCTTGGCATTGGCCGGCGACTCAATCGCGATCGCGCAGAGAAATGCGCCCCTGTCACTTTCAATTGGCGTCGAACAAGAAATAGAACTGGGTGGAAAACGCGGTGGCCGCATCAACGCTGCGCAAGCGGACCACGCGCTGACCGTGGCGGAAAACGGGTCATTCACCGCTGACTTGGTCAAAGAAGCGACCGAGGCGTGGGTCGAGGCGCTGGCAGCGCACCAGCAGCTCGCGCGCAAGGATCAAGCCCTCGCCAGTCTTGAGAGGGTCAACGCCATCAACAGAGAGAGGGTGCGGGCAGGAGATGTCGGCGAGATTGAGGCGGCGCAATCTGGAATCGAGGTGGAACGGTTTCGCGGTGAGATTGCCAAGGCGCGTGCCGCCGCCCGGGACGCGGATCTTCAGTTGCTGGCCCTGGCCGGAATGAACGGCAGCGAATCCGACGCTGTCGTGCTGCGCGGAAGTCTGGCGATCGAGCCTCAGACTGTGACAGTTGATCAATTGCTTGAGGCCGCAAGGGCCAACAACGTGGCGTTGAAGTCCGCGCGATTGGCGGTTGCCGCGGCCGAAAAGCGGGTCGAGTTGGTGCGCGCCGACCGGCGGCCCAATCTCACCGTCGGGGTGGGATGGGTGCACAGCACGGCCGGCAGGGATGGTTTCGAGACGCCGGCCGTGGACGCACTCAGGCTCACGACATCGATCCCCTTGCCGTTTTCAATGCTCAACCGCGGGGTGGTCGACCAGGCCCTGGCTGAACAACTGTATGCCCGCCGGCTGGTCGACGCGGCTGAACACGCGCTCGACAGCCGGGTTCGGCGCGCGGTCGAGCAGTACAGCGCCGCCACCAAACGACTGTCCCTGTTCAACGGGTCCATCGTGCAAAGCGCGGAAAAGGTGCGCAATGCGAAGCTGTACAGCTACCAGCGCGGCGAGGTCAGCTTGCTCGAAGAACTGCACGCTGAGGAGACGCTCAACGAGGTCTATCTGGAGCAAATCGAGGCCTTCGCGGATCACGCCAAGGCCCTCGTCGAGATCCAGCACCTGACGGGTTTGCCCACCCGGCTGCCGCTGTAGCCGGTGTGTTTTTGTGGTGAAAACTGGCGCGCTCATCTGGCTGGTGTTAGCTAGACGCTAGTGTTTCGCCTGCTCAAGTTTGTCCTGTTCATGGGCCTTCTCGGCGCCGGGATCTACTACGGCATGACGGTGAAACTGGGCGAGCGGACCTTTTTTCAACACGTCCGCGCCATCTGGGACACCAAGGAAACGCAAGAGCTGCGGCGCGGGACCAAGCGAAAGGTCGGCGGTCTGGTCGACGAAGCGACCGACCAGGTGGTCAAAGGCGTGGGCAAGAGTGCCGCGGGCAAGGTGGTCACGCGCGGGGAAGGCGAGGGGGCCGACCCAGGCGAGGTTCCGAGCCAACCGCCGCAGGAGAAACTGTCGCCCCAGGATCGCAAGGCCCTGCGCAGCATCATCGGTCAGGGCCGCGTCAAGTCGAGCGAGTGAATCTGGCGTGTGCGACCTGGGCCGCAGATTGTAGAGTGTCGTGGTTCATGGAAGAGAAGCACTATCGACAACTGGTTGACGACGCCTTTCGCCGCATCGACGCCGCATTCGAGGCCGTGGATCCCGACCTGGCCGAGTCCACGTTTTCGCAGGGCACGCTGATCATCGTGTTTCGCGAGAAGCACCAGTTGATCCTGTCGCCGCAAACACCGACCCGTCAGATCTGGGCCGCGTTTCAGGATCGCGCCTGGCACTTCGATCTGCGCGGCGATGGCACTGGCTGGGTCGATGACCGGGGCCAGGGCATCGATCTCTTTGCCCTCGTCGCGGATCTTTCGCGCACGGCTGCCGGCGTGACCGTGACAATCCGCTAGCGACTACTTGGTTAATTTCCACACGGGCTGGAAGTTGGTTGCCTTCAGGACCGGGTCCTCGACCGACAGGATGTAGTCCACCCGGCGGTTGCGGGGCTCGTCGACATTGTCGGGCGTGGCCACCGCCAGCGCGAATTCGCCGTAGCCTTCGTAGGCGATGGGGATGCGCAGGCCGTTCTTGCGAAACCAGCCGGCGATGGCCTGGGCACGCTTGCGCGACAGGTTCAGGTTGTAGGGCGCGGCCCCAACGGTGTCGGAGTGACCTGCGATGTACAACTTGATGGCGCCGAGATCCTTATGCTTGGCCAGGGCGTCGGCGATCTTCTCCAGGCTAGCCTGCAGCTTCGGCACCTCGGTGCGGTCGATGTTGGACGAATCGGTGGCGAAGTTGACCTCCTCGTGCGGGATGTAGATCGACCAGGGGAAAAGCGCGAAGCTCTTGTACGCGCCGCTGGGATCCGTGACCTTGAGGTCCACTCGCCCCACTTCGGTTCCTTTGGCCAGGGGTTTCCACGCGAGGATAAGGGGCATGGCGGGATCGCGATCGGCGAAGTCTTGCTCGTGCTCCAGCAGCGCTTCGCCGCCGGAGGCGCCGAAGATGCGCAGCTCGACCTTGCCGTCGGGGCTGGAGATCTGGATGGGCATGCGGCCGGCGCCGAGGTCGACTTTGGTTTTGTCGACGATCACCGTCAATTCGCCGCCCACCAATGTGTCGAAGGTGACCTGGCTGTCCTGGGGCACGCCATCGACAACGCAGGTCACGCGGCCACTGTAATGGTGTTTGCCCGGCTTTCCGTCGAGCAACACTTCGCGCGTTTCGCCCACGCCCATGGCGCTCAGGTTTTGCGCCACGTTCTTGCCGTCTTCGCGATTCAACATCACTTCGACGCGTTCCAGGGCTTGCAGGGCCGTGATCTCCAGCTTGGGCTTCTGGCCCAGCCCAACCTTGGTGATCATGCGGAACTGAATCGCGTCGGCCTGTGAAGCCAAGGGAAAGCCCCCCACAAGCAGCAGAAGAACGGAAACCAGGAGGCGTTGGCAAGCGGCAGCGGGGCGCATGATCTGGACATGCTACCGCGAAATCCCGCGTCATGGACGAGCAAGAAAACGCACCGGCCGCAAACCCTGCGCAAGAAAATATTGGCAGCCTGCGTGGTCGACTTGCAACCATTCCTGGTCGGATGGCATCGCAAGGTCAGGGCGATGTTACGAACGACTCCCATACGACTGACCGGACTGGCGCTGGTGCTGCTGGGCACTGGCGGTGCTGTTTGGTTCAAGGCATCGACCGGAACGGACACCATGGCCAAGGCGGACGAACAGGGAAAGCCGAGGAGAAGCGAGCTGCGCAAGCGGCTCACGTCGATGCAATATCACGTCACGCAGGAAGATGGCACTGAGCCTGCCTTTGGTAATGAGTACTGGAACAATCACGACGAAGGCATCTACGTGGATGTCGTGTCGGGCGAGCCGCTCTTTTCGTCACGCGATAAATATGATTCGGGCACCGGATGGCCGAGCTTCACCAAGCCGCTTGATGCGAAGAATGTCGTGTCCAAGAGCGACGAAACCCTAGGCGTGGAACGGGTCGAAGTGCGTTCGCGCCAGGCTGACTCGCACCTTGGGCATGTTTTCGACGATGGCCCGGCACCAACCGGCAAGCGCTACTGCATGAATTCGGCGGCGCTGCGCTTCATTCCGGTGGATAGCTTGCAGGCAGAGGGATACGCAAAGTACTTGCCGCTGTTTGGGCTCAAAGCCGCCGCGGGCGACAAGCCAGGCGCGGGGACGCAGCCCAAGACCGAGGTGGCCACGCTGGCGGGCGGCTGTTTCTGGGGCGTGCAGGAGCTGATTCGCAAGCTGCCTGGAGTGGTGGAAAGCACGGTGGGCTACACGGGGGGAACGCTGGCCAATCCGCGCTACGAAGACGTGCACACTGGCCGCACCGGGCACGCCGAGGCCGTGCAGATCGTCTTCGATCCGCGCCAGATTTCCTACGAGAGTATTTTGCGCTATTTCTTCCGTCTGCACGATCCCACGACGGTCAACCGGCAAGGCAACGATATGGGTTCGCAATACCGGTCCGCCATCTTCTGGAACAGTGAGGAACAGCGCCAGACTGCCGAGCGCGTGAAGACCGAGGTGGATCGATCGGGAAAGTGGGAAAAGAAGGTGGCGACCGAGATTGTGAAGGCCGGCCCCTTCTATCCGGCCGAGGAATACCATCAGGACTATCTGCAGAAGAATCCCGGCGGCTACACCTGCCACTACTTGCGCGACTGATGGGGATGGGCCACGTAGTTGTGGGGTGGAAGGCCAGGGTAGGTGACCTGCCAACGTTGCCAGAATAGGCCGGCCAACTCGGCGAAGCGTGGGCTGTCCTTTCGCAGGGCGATTCCGTAGGTGAAGGCGTCCGGATAGAAAACGTAGTCGTGCCAGAGTTCGTCGCTGGCGAGGATGTCGTGCAACATCTGGGTGTGGTCAGGATGGGGCATCCATATGGCGTCGGGCTTGCGGCGCCAGAGTTCTGCAGCCGAAAAACCACGGCGTGCGAAGATCGGATCGTGCAGCCCGAGCAAGTCGATGATCACGGCGCGCGGGGCGGACGCACCGACCAGGCCGTGCTCGGACATGGCGAAGCTTGTCCCCGGCGGTGATTCAGAGGCCAGTCGGGCGATTTCATGCGAGGCCTGCCACGAATCGATCTCAGGCAGGGGTGTGGACGCGGGAATCTGATAGCCGTCGATGGATGCCAGCGTTTGGGTCTGGGCGCGGCCTTCGTAGGCGCGGCCCGCGGTTTCGAGGGCGCGCGCGCCGCCCACGAGCACGAGCAACGCGCAGGCCAGGCGGCTGAGCAGCGATCGGACCAGGTGAGGCGCCTTTGTTTCGGACCGCCCCTGCATGAATCGGTCAGTCACCAGCGCGCCCGCCACCACCACAAGAGGCAGCGACGGGAAATAGAAGCGTCCCAAATGGCCCATGATCTGGTTGACGGAAAACAGCGCAGCCACGGTGGCCGCCGCAGGCATCACCAGCACCAGCAGCAGCCGCACGCTTTCCCGTCGGGCAAAGAGCACCATGGCGGCCAAGAAAGGCGTGACGGAGGCCAGCGCGACTTGCAGAAACCAGAAGGGATTCCAGGTGAACTCGCCGACAAAGCCCCTGTAGTAGCCAGGCTGTTTGGCGTAGAAGGCCAGCGGCAGGGGCGTGCCAAGCAGCCGCCATTTGACCAGCAGGTCCGTCAAGGCCAAGCCCGCGAATGTGCCCGCCCATATGACGAGCGGACGCAGGCGCGGTCGCGGCGCGAGCAGCAAGAGTGCCAGCAGGGGGCAGAGGGCCGCAATCAGGGCGTTGTCCGGCCGGGCCTCGATGGCGAGCAAACCCACGCCCGCCGTGACCAGGGCCCACGCCGTCGACGGACGCTCGGCCAGACGCAGCGACGCGAATACCACAGCGGCGTTGGCCAGGGCCGCCAGCATGGTGTCCATTCCCGTCTGGGCCTGGAAAAAAAACGCCTCGCGAAAACACAGGAGGGGCAACAACAGCGCGCCCCAGAGCAGGGTGTTGCCGCGTAGGCGCGCGTCTCGACAGAAGCGCCCGCACACCGCCACCAAAGCTGCCAACAGCAAGAACGCGGCCAGACCAGACGCAAGCTGCAGGACAGCCGCCTGCCCCAGCCCCGGAAAGAGCCCGCACACCAGCGTGACCAGCAGGAAATGCAGCAGGCTCGTCACGCCATAGACCGGCGCCTGCCCCGGGTTCCATACCAGCCACTGGCCTGCCAGGGCGTTGTGGGCATAGCGCAGGTATATGTACGCGTCGTCGAAGTCCGTCGGCCCAGCCTGCCGAAGCGCGTGCAAGCGTTCGACAAAGACGACCGTGACGACCAGCGCGCAGAGCAGCCGCAAGAAATTCAATGTCTTCGCGCGCAGCACGGCCGCAGTCTATGACATGGGCATCGACGGACGGGAGTAAGTTGTGGGACCATAGGGGCACGGAGGACACCATGGGTCTTGCGCTGGTCGAAGTTGTCATTGTTGCAGAAGACGCGTTCGGGATTCCCATCCCGGACGAGGACATAGAACGCATCGCCACGCCGCGCGCGCTGGTCGACTACCTTTGGGAGAAGCTGGCTCCCGCCCCTGAGGCCGCGGCTCATTCGTCCCAACGGGCGTTTGCGGCGCTGTCTGCGGCCATCGTGCGTGTGCTCGGTCCGCAGCGCTTCGAGATTGTGCCTTCCACCCCGTGGGATACCCTGCTGCCGGGCGCGCACGCCCTGGCCGACAAGGCATGGCACGAAATCGAGGACCATGTCGGCGGTCACTTGCGCCGCGAACACGGGACCGCGGCCATCGTGGGCCATACCGCCATCGAGATCTCCAATCGTGGCACGCCGGGGCCGCAGGAAGTCGCGCGTCTGCGCACCCGCGAAGAGATCGCAACCGCCGTGCGCCGTCTGATCCGCGAGAAACTGGAAGTGAAGGATTTCACAGACGAAACACCATTCCTGGCGATGGGGCTCGACTAGCTTAGACGCGGTTGGGTCGATGACCGCTGGCGTAGTCCGCTGACGGTGCATCGTCCGGCAGAACCGGGGCGTGGTGTACGGAGATCCGACGGGCGCACCCGGCCGATCCAGTTGCCGATCGGTCAAGGGTGCGAAATCATGGTCGTGTCCACGGCCCTGTCCTGGTCCACGCGCAGGGCACGCGGCTTGCTTCCCTTCCTGGTCGTGTGGAGAAGTACTGCACGCCGTTGGCCTGGCCCACTCCTGCTTGCGCTCAGCCTGGTTTGCGGGCTGCCAGCCGCGGCAAGCCCGACGGCGCGGCGGGTCGCTGTCCTGGAATTCCAGGGCCGCGCGATAGATGACGAGGCACGGATGACACTCTCTGATTCGGTTCGCAGCGGCGTGCTTGAAGCTTCCAGGGGGCGCAACCTACTGGTCATAACTCGCGAAAACATGGCCGCGATGCTCAAGGAGATGGGCAAGCCCGATTGCAGCGAGGGAGACTGCGAAGTAGAGACTGCCCGCAACATCGGTGCCGACTATGTGCTGTCCGGCGAGATCGCCCGCATCGAAGGGACGTATGTCGCCGTCCTAAAGCTGCACGAGTGCGATGACGGCCGACTGCTGAGCACGGCCACGGCGCGCGGGAAGACCCAGCTCGACCTCATCGATCCGCTGCGCGAGCGTGGGATGGACCTGGTCAAGGCGAACGTCGGCGTCCCACCCCTATCGCCGAAAGAGATACCGCGGCCGCCGGCGCCCGCCGCCGCGGTGCCGGCCGCGAGCCCGAACGGCGACCAGCTCTGGCCGTGGAACAGCGGCGAGCTGCGGAGGCCGGACGAGCCGCAGCAGCAGTCGTCGACGGTGCGGGTTGTGCGCATAGGCGAACTCGCGGCAGTCTCGCCGACAATGCCACAAAGTGGCTACCCCGTCGGGATGCCGACCGACAGGGATTTGCCGTATGTCCCGACTGATGTGTCGCGCGATATGGCGATCCTCGTGCAGTCGGCGAACGCCACGCCCCTGACGGTGTACGACAGCCGGGGCGAACCGCGGAGAACAGCCGCCGCGACAGGCGTGGAGCCCGTAGCGTCGCGCCGGGTATATCGATCGATGCCAGAGCCCGCCGGACACGTCCCCATGGCTGCTGCGCCAGCGCGAGCACAGCTGCCCGCCCGTGCTTGGGTCACGGTCCCACCCATGGTGCGAGCCGTGCCGGCTCGGCAGCTGGCCGAGCCAAGAACGGCGTCCAGGCCTCCAGTCGCGGCCGCTCGTGCCGCTGCAGCGCCGTTGCGGGCGAGGAGTCACGGCCGGCGGTAGCAATCGAGGGCACAGTGGCGCGGCGATCGGACGCGATGAACTGGTTGAGGAGATTGAGCAGGCGATTGTCAGCGTGCGGGCGTGCCAACGGTTGCGTCTAGCAGAGCCGTCAGTTCGTCCGGGCGTGTGAATTGCAGCATGTGGCCAGCATGGGGGAACACAGTGAACTGTGCGCCCGGAATCTCACGTGCCAGGCGATGGCCACCCTCTGTGACGCGGGCCTTGTCTTCGCTGCCCACCACGATCGACACGGGTCGCCTGATGCTCGGGTAGCGGGGCACCAAGGCAGCGCCCCGAGTCCTTCTGCAGATACTGGATACAGACGCCGTCGACGCTCTCCGGGGACGGTGAAGCAGCCGTTGTCTGCGACGACACGGTGGGCGACCAAGATCCGCTCCTGGCTCGCCTGCTGTCTGCCCCCTCCGCCGGTGATTCGTCCGCTGGACCGGCCCGCAAGCGCAAACCCGTTCGCATCGTGCTCGACCCCAGCGACCGCCCGGTGGCCAAGGGTACCTTGTGTGGTCGGCACGCTGGCTTCCCCTGCATGGTGCGACTCAAGTAGCGGTCCCACAGGGACTCCGGGACGGACTGCCCGCTCTGCTCATCCCTCGCGCTTCGCGCTCGCCCGTCGCCAACGACAAGAAGGGCCGCGAGACTTTGTGCAAGTACATCTTGCGCCCGTCCTTGGCCAACGACTTGCTGAAAAGGTCTCGCACGACGGGCGCAAACTGCGGCAACTCTGGAAGCACGCGAGACGGCTCTTTGCCGCCGCCAGCGGGCTACGGTTTGACACGGATCTGGCGCGAGTAAGCCCAGAGCGTGCCTGCCGCAGGTTTGCCGTGGTCCTTATCCTTGGCAACTGCAGTCGCAATACCGGGTACGATTCCGGTCAGCAGTCGGCCTTGGCTAGAGCCCCAGTCAGACAATGCGCCAGGGGAAGCAGATACCCAGCCAGCATCCGCCGACACTTGCACGTTACCAGCCTGGTTGCCCCCTACGCTTCCGCCGTTGAAACGCGTCGCAATGTCGAGCGTGCCGAAACCTGGGATCACAGGCTTAATACCTATCGCGTATACGGTCAGCGATGCCGACGACGAGACCAGGTGATCCTTTGCGCCGGCGAGCCAGGTCCGATTGTCGGTTTGCGAAGCGAACGGACTGGAGCGAAACAGCAGACTTCCCGCGCCGCTCCAGTTGACCTTAGCGCCGCCGCCAATCAGGGTGTAGCCCTGATCCGTGGCTGTCTGCCACGAAACCACGCCTGTATTGGTTCCAGACGTTGAAGACTTGATTTGCATTTGGGCAACCAGGGTCGCACGCGACACGCCGTCCAGGCGCATTCCTACTGCGTACACGTCAAGCCAGTGGGGGTCTGCATAGACATGGTCTTTGGACGAAGCGATCCAGGTTCGATATTGACCATCATCGTTCGGTCGCGATTCTGTGAGCATGGCGCCCTTGCCACTGTAGTAGGTCTGGGCCCCCCCTCCAACCAAAACGAACGAAGGATCAACACTGCAAGAAACCGTTTGCTGCTGCTGTTGTGAGGGGCTCATGCAGTCCACCACCTGAATATGCAGACGACCTGACCAGTCGGTACCCTCAAGAATAAGTTGCGACTGCTCCACTTCAACCGGAGTCTGCAGGCCTTGTCCAGTCGACTGGCATCCTGCTAGGGACGTAGCCATTAGTGAAAGGAAAATTGTGTGGTTGCGTTTGAACATAGTATTCCTCTTGCTTGTTGGGTTGACACTGTAACAATTCATCTTGACTTAGCCGTGTCATTGACTAGGCGTGATTGGAGAATCGACTGGTTGCAGGCAAGACCTCTTGCAGTGAACGAACATCCTCCGCTCAAGTGATTGTCTGCGAAAAGAGCGGGGTGACGGTACTACGTGAGCATAGTCCAAACAAGCCCGATCTTCGCCGCGAACAGGGACAGCCTGGGTATGTAGGCAAATGTGGTTTGCGCAATAAAGAGATCGCAACCGCCGTGCGCCGGCTGATCCGCGAGAAACTGGAAGTGAAAGATTTCACCGACGACACCCTATTCCTGGCGATGGGGCTCGACTAGGTCGAATGTATCAGCGACTGTCAGCGCGCCGGGGTAGCGACGGTTGCATCTAGCAGAGCCGTCAGTTCGTCCGGGCGTGTGAATTGCAGCATGTGGCCAGCATGGGGGAACACAGTGAACTGTGCGCCCGGAATCTCGCTTGCCAGGCGATAGCCACCTTCTGTGACGCGGGCCTTGTCTTCGCTGCCCACCACGACCGACACAGGTCGCCTGATGCTCGGGTAGCGGGGCACCAGGGCACCGAGCTGGCCGGCATGGGTGTGCATTTCCTGGGCGAGCGTCAGGGTGACCTTGGGCCGCAGCAAGAGCGCCTGCCTCCGTTCGATGTAGCCAGGCGGAAGCAGCCGCTCATCCGGGTGAAAGGCCTCTTCCAAGCGCTTGCGCACCATGCTTCCGCCGACCAGTGCCCCCAATGCCACCGCCACACCACGGCCGACAAGGGGCAGGCGCAGCAGCTTGCCAAACGCCGCGTCTGGCTCATCAACGGGATACACAGTGCTGCCTACAATGAGAAAGGACGTCGCATCCGAATTGTCGTCCGCTGCCAGCTTGAGCGCGATGGGACCTCCGTAGGAGTGTGCCACCACCAGGACATCGTGCAGGTGCAGCTCTTCCATCAACCGCCGCGCGATGTGCGCGTTGTAGTCGATGCCGCTCTCTTTCGCGGGTGGGTCGCTGAATCCGTGGCCCGGCCGATCGTAGGCCGTGATCCGGTACTTACTGGCCCAGCGATCAAAGACGGGTTGCCAGTCTTCCAAGGACGACGGGGTGCCGTGGATGAGCAAGACATCACGCCCCGAGCCCTTCTGCAGGTAGTGGATATTGACGCCGTCAACGCTCACCATCTGGCCGTCCGTCCCCGCGGGAAGCCCAAGGTGATCAGGCGTGGCCAGGCCCAGTAGAGCCAACCCGACAAGAAGAACCAGCAAGCAGCCGACAGCGATCTTGAGTGCGCGCTTCATGAGCGGCAAGTCTTGCGCTCGGTTCGACCTGTCGTCTAGCGAAGAATCACTCGCCCAGCCGACGCAAATGCTCGCGCGCAGCCCGCGCTGATATGTGCTCGGGCGAGCGGGTTAGCAGTTGTTTGAACGCGTCGGCGGCGTCGGTGCGGCGGCCCAGCGCTTCGAGAACCAGGGCACGTCCGAAACAGGCTTCATCATTGCTCGGAAGCGCGGCCAGAACTGCGTCGAAATCGGCGAGAGCTGCGGGCAATTGGCCCAGGCCGAGTAGGGCGAAGCCGTGGTTGGTTCGGGCTTGCGGCGCGGGCAGGCCATCGAGTGCAGTTGCGGCTTTGGCCAGGTCGCCGAGGCGGAGGGCCGTTGCTCCCAGATCTTGTTTCACGTCGTGCTGCCAGGCGGAATCCAGACAAAGGCCTGCGGCCGCGGCCAGTGCTGACTCGTAGGCCCGCACGGCAGCCCGATCGTCGTTGGCGCTGCGCTGATAGTCGCCCAGTCGGCGCTGCCATTCACAATCGGAAATGGCTGATTCAGTCGGCTTGTCGTCCAATGCAACCGGCAGCAATCCCGTGGCCTGGGCGTAAATGAAACTGAGGGGAATTTCCCTTTCGGCGATGAGCGCCGCGCGTTCAGGCAACCGGCGCGTGAACACCAGCCCGTCAGCGGCCCGATAGATGAGTGCCCACTTTTTCGGGTCGAACCAAGCGCCCCGCGGATTGACCGCAGGATAGGTGAGAAGGGCCGCATCGACAGCGAACCCGTCGAGGAATCCCTGCCACTCGACCCGCGACAGATCCGTGCGGCGCAAAATGGCGTGGAACGATGGCGGATAGCCGTTGATGCGCGGATCTTGAAACACGCGAAAGCGCGGCCAGCCCTGCCAGGTCATGTACGATCCGACCTCAAGATCGTTGTATAGACGCGACCGCAGCCCCTGCTGATCGACAAAGGCGATGGCGGCATCGGGCACCAGATCGGCTTCGATTCCGATGTCGAACCAACGGGCGCCGGCCAGGGCGGCCTGGGCGCGTGGCACCACGGTCAACCCAACCAACGCGGCTGTCGCGGACCAGGTGAGGACGCGGCCCCGCAAATTCGGAAGCACGCGGCTGGCCGCAACTGCCAGGGCCGGGCCGGCCAGGATGGAAAATTCCGCCACAAAGCGAATGCGAAATGCCCCGAGCAAGGCAAGCGCAAAAAGCGGCGCAGCCACGCGCCAGGGAACCAGACCGCGCAGCCTGCGCAGCGCAATCGACGCCGTCACCGCAGCGGCCAGACCCGCCAACAAGAAGAAGAACGGCCCGTCGAGCGGCCAGCGCGCGGTCCGGTATTCCTGCAAGGGCCGCAGCCAAGGCATGCGTATGTGATTGGCAATGTAGGACAGGCAACCGAACCCCGACGGCGTGGCAAACATCAGCGGTACGAGCGCCAGCCCCACCACGGTCGCTCGACGGGCGTGAACGCGGACACCATCGAGCCACGCGCCGCCGGCATAGAGCAGAAGAACCACCGGCGCGAGAAAGAAGCACGAGTTGGCGTTTGCCCAAAAAAGCCCGGCCGGGATGAGCAGCCGAAGCAGGCGCGGCCGTCCGATCTCCGCACGCTCAAGCGCCAGCAGCAACAGGGCCAAGCCAAAAAAGGTCACCAGGTGGGGACGCTCAACGAAGCGCGGCTCGGCTGACCAGGCGGCCAGGGCCAAAACCAGGGCCGCCAGGGCCGGGGCGGCACCGCGTCGCACGGCCACGCGAAAAAGAATGGCCCAGGTGGCAAGCACGAAGCCGGTCTTGAGCAACACCGTGCCCGGGATCCCGGCCGCGCGATGGGCGAGGGCCAGCACGACCTGGAACAGCCAGGCTAGGTTGATATCCGTGGCCCCGGGATAGGTGAACGACAGCAAATTCTCCGTCGGCACATGCCCGGTGGAAAGCACGATCTCGCCGAGGCGCAGGTTGAAGAACAGATCCGTCTCATCCATCGGTACGAGGCAGCGCCCCGCGACGAACAAGAGCAGGAGATAGCCCACGGCCAACCATCATGCCCCGCCATCGCCACAGGGAAAAGGGAATGACTTGGCCTTCGCCTCGCCGCCACGTAGGCTAGGCGAATCCCCCTGCGATGACTAACCCTCAGCTTGCAAATCCCCGGCCCGCGATTTGCCCTCGTTCCCCAACGGGTCAGGATGGCCAATGACCGATCTGCGTGACCGTTTGCTCGCCGTGCTGGCCAAGCCCGGCGTGGGTCGCGCGGCCCACCGGGCATCCTTGGTCGCGGTTCGCGATCGCTTGGCTGTGCTCGAATGGCCCGACGAAGGCAAGGGTTTGGTGGTTCTCGATCATGCCGATACCAGCCCCGGCGATTTTCGCGCCGAGATCGATCGCATCCTGCAGGCGCATCAGGCGGGTTTGCTTTTTCTGGTTGCCGTGGGTGGCGGGGCTGAGGTGCAGACGATACTGGCGGACGCCGATCGCGAGGCGCGCAACCAGAACCACCTGGGCGTGTACCACCTTGGCGACGACGGAGGACTGGTTCACGTGGCTGGCCGGCGTCTCACCCCGCTGGAATCGGCTGCCCCGCAGGTCGGCCAGGCCACAGCCTTAATCCCGGAAGAGATTCCTGATCTCATCGAACGTGGCCGCCGCGAGCGCGTGGAAGCGGCCAACTTCTCCCAGGCCGTGGCCAAGCGGTTCCCGCGCCTCACCTTTGCCCTCATCGCGGTTTGTTTTCTCGCCTTCGCTTTTCTGGACGGCTCGGGCGCGCAAGGCCTGGGTGTGAAGGCCTTGCTGAGCGACGGCCCGGCCGCGATCCTGCGCGGCGAGATCTGGCGTGTCGTCACCTACGCTTTCCTGCACGGCAACACCACCCACCTCCTGGTCAACATGCTTGCGCTCTACAGCCTGGGCGGTTTTCTCGAAGCGCTGCTGGGCGGCCGACGCTACTTACTGGTCTACGGCGCGTCGGCGGTCGGGGGTGGAATTGCCACAGCGATCGCCGGCACCCTGCGCGTGATGATGGGCGGGGCGCCGTCGTACACCGTGGGCGCTTCGGGCGCGATCTGGGGCCTGATGGGCGCGACGCTGGCCCTCGTGCTCGGCCGGCAGATGCCCCGCTTGATCGCGCGCGGCCTGCGCCAGCGTTTGCTTGTGGTCCTGGCCATCAACGTGGCCCTTTCGTTCGTCCCGGGCATCGACCTGTACGCCCATTTCGGCGGCGGTCTGGTCGGCTTCTTTCTGACCCGCCGTCTTGGTGCCAGCCGAGTGCCAGAAACCTAAAAGACAGGGAGACGCTGACCAGTGTTGACCGCACTTCTACTTGGCGCAGGCGCATCGCGCGAGCTGGGGATGCCCCTGCGTGAGGAGCTGAATGCAGAAATCCTCGCCTGGCTGAACCCGACCTCGCTGCGCAAGATCAACCTGGCCTGGCGCGCCCGCGGCTTCGGTCATCCGGACCGGGTCATTGACGACCTGGTGCGTGTCTTGGAGTCGGGCCACTTCGACTACGAAGCGCTGCTCGGCGAGTGGGAAGAGCAGTACATCGCAGGTGCCGGCGGCGCGCGCGGCGCGAGCTATCACGGCCTCTATGCCTGGCTGGCCCAGGTCGTGTCACTGGCCCTGTATCGCCGTCAGGTTTCACACCGGGACACTTTTCAGGATGGGCTTCCCTACTTTGCCGGCATCGTGCCCTTGGTCAGGGACAACGCGCCCCTGTGGGTTTTTTCCCTGAACCACGACGTTCTGGTCGAATGCCTGGCTGCCCACTTCGGCATCCCGGTCAGCTGCGGGTTTTCGTCGCGCACCATCTCTCTGCCTTGTCGGCGAAGCCCGGGCACCATCGTGGCTGCACTGCAGGCGAGTGTGCTGGGCGAAACCGAGCTGGCCAACGCCGGGTTGGCTTTCTTCCCGCCCGGCACCTCCGGCATCAACTTACTGAAGATTCGCGGCGCCCTCGACGTCTTTGCCTTTGGCGAGGGCCACGACCTGCTCAAGCTGCAGCCCGCCGACCAGACATTCGACGCCATCATCGACGCCCTGCAGATCGCCAACGAGGGACTTCTGGACCCCGGGCTGTCGCCTGATCCGCTGTCGGTGACCAACCAGATCCCGTACATCGACCAGAACGACGAGCGGCAGGTTCTGCGCCGCACCCTGCTGGCCAGTGCGGTTCGGCTGACCGATCCCTATCCGCAGCTCATGCAGCGACGGTTCTTGGAGTATTTTCGCGCCAATCTGGACCAAATCGATCGCTTGGTGGCCATCGGCTGCGCCATGGGCGATGCCGACGTCAACGAGATCATTCAAGATTGGCTGGCCTCGTCGAACCATCGCCAGCTTGAGATCGTGGCTCCGCGCGTTCAGGAATTCCCCGCGTGTTTTGGGCCGATGGCGTCGCAGATCACCCTGACGCCATCATCCACGACAACCTACCTTGAACGGTTCGTCTAACTGGTTCTTGCATTGGCGGGCGGTGTAGACTGCGCGCAGTGGCTGCAGCTTGAGCCACCACGGAGGTTTCCCATGTCTCGCCTTCACCACCACCGCGCGGATCTCTTGGTTTCTCTGTTCGTCTCGCTGACCGTTGCGAATTGTCGTCCGCCACGACCGAGCGACACCAGCGGGCACACTGCCACCAACACTGTCACGAACACCGGCACAGTCAGTGACACCGGCACGGGCAGCGGCAGCGGCACGGGCATGGGCAGCGACACCGGCACAGTCAGCGACACCGGCACGGGCACGGGCAGCGACACCGGCACGGGCACGGGCAGCGACACCGTCACGGTCAGCGAACCCGTCACGATGACCAACACCGCGATGAGCACCGATCCGATCTGCGGTGGCCTCGACCAACCCTGCTGCGCTGGAAGTTCCTGCAATGGGGGCTGCTGCGCGGGCGGTCGGTGCGCGGCCAAGTCCTCGGACGGCACCTGCCCCAGCGTTGTGGATGCTGGCAACGGTGGCCAGCCCGACGCCCCCCAGAACAACTGCACCAGCGCGATCGCCACCCCATGCACCGGTTTGCCCGCGTTCACCGGTTCGCAGACTGTGGACGGGAACGACCAGGAATTTTGCAGCGTGCCGTCGTTCGAACTCAACTTCAACAACGCCGCCAGCGATGGGGGCAAGGTGAAGGTCTACAACGGCACTACAACCAATTACCCCGAGCGCGCTGTGGCTCGCGTGGCCTGGGATGCAACCGGCATCCATGCCTTCATCCACGTGATCGATCCGACCTACACACCGGCCACCTCGCTTGACACCATCTACAACGCCGACGGAATCGAGCTGCTCTTCACCACCACGACGTCTGGCCTTTCGGGCGAGACCTCCAAGGATTCCAGCCAGTCCATGCACGTGATCGTCAGCCCACCTTTTGCCGCGCGATCCAAGGCCAGCGGCACCAACGGCACGCAGGAGGCACTGCCCGCTGGCCAGTTCTCTGCCAGCGCGGAGAAGGGTGGCTACAAGGTCGAGCTGCAACTGCCCTGGCCCGGCACACCGCCGACGGCTGGCTCGCAGATCAAGTTCGACATGGAGCTGAACGCGGCCGACGGGATTTCCACCAACGGCGACCTGGGTCCGCGCGACGCCCAGGCCATCCTCTACTTGGGCTCGGATCCAGGCGGCTCACCTTGCGCCGGGGAACTCTTCCCCTACTGCGACGATCGCCTCTGGTGCAGCACGACCCTGCAGTAGGGGCGGCAAGCCGTGCTCGGCGTGGACTCCTAATCCCGCGGCAAGCGTAGCGAAGCCGCGGGGCGCCTCGCAGAAGGCCCTAGCCCAAGGCAAACTCCCTCGCCCAGCCGGCCGACGAAGGGTGATCGTGGTCGTAGACGTGGCCGTGGCCGTGGCCGGACATTTTGAACGCGCAGAACGCCGGATGTCAGCCAGCCGTCGTCGATTGACAGCAGGCTGGCTGCCGACGGAGCGAGGTTGGCCGCCAACGGAGCGGCTCGGCCACGACCACGGTTACGGCCACGGTTACGGCCACGACCCCCGGCGGCTATCGCGGGACTACGGGCCCCGTCTTGACCTTGAAGGCCGCGATGTGGATACTAGTGTATACACAGGGGGGCGAGACGATGAGACCTGCAAAAGCACCCGCCGAATACCCGGTCAAGCTGTTCCGCCATGGCGGAAGCCAGGCGGCTCGCTTGCCGAAAGAACTCAGGCTCGACGCGCTTGAAGCCGTCGGGTGTCGAAAGGGCGACGCGGTGATACTGCGTCCCGCGCCCGTGCGGACCTGGCCCGCGGGCTACTGGGCGAACTTCGGTCCTGTGGGCGAGGACTTTGTTGCCCCCAAGCCACTGCCGCCGACGCCCCGTCGGGACAAGGTGCTGGAGGACTTGTGAAGTTCCTCCTCGACACCGACATCTGTGTCTATGCGCTTCGCCACGATCCTGATGTCAGGGCACAAATGGAGTCGCTCACGCCCGATGATGTTGCTGTCAGCGCGATGAACGAGGCCGAGCTCCGCTACGGGGCTCTCAACAGCCAGCACCCGGACAGGCGCACAAAGGACGTGGAGGCGTTCCTCGAACCGATCGCTGTCTTGCCGTTCAATGGCGAGGCAGCAAGGGAACATGCACGTCTCCGGATGGCCCTGCGCAAGATGCCCATCGGCGAGCGTGACTTGGTGATAGCGAGTGTGGCCCTGGCCCATCGTCTGACGGTCGTCACCCACAACCAGCGGGAATTCGGCAGGGTGCCTGGGTTGCAAACCATCGACTGGATCCATCAGGCCGGGCCGATCAAGCCCAGGACGAGATCCAAGACGTAGCGATCAGGGCGGCTGCCGCAGAATTTTCGTCCACGGACCCACAGTCGACAGAACCAGCTGGTGCGAGGCGCGCGTGGCGGCCACGTACAAGGCGCGGCGGCCGTCGGGCGTCGGGGGATAGACCGCGGCTGAGGCGTCGGGGATCACCACGTAGTCGAATTCCAGGCCCTTGGCTTGCTGCACGCAAGTGATATTGAGGCCGCCCACAAAGTGATAGTCGCCGTCCAATGCCAGTCGCAGGGCCAGGCCGCGCCGCAAGTGCAAGGCCAAGCGCCGCGCGGTTTCGGGTGTTCGGCAGATGAGCGCCGCCGAGGCGCGCGGATCACTGGCCTGCAGTTCGCGCAACTGCCGGGTCAGCCAGTCGGCCTGATGGCATTCATTGGCGAATTCCACGCACACGGATGATGGTCCGGGCGGCCAAGGCAGGCTGCCGCCGTCGAGAATTCTCCGGGCCAGCTCGGTCACGTCGGGTGGGCAGCGGTAGCTGATTTCCAAGACCGCGGTTTGGAAGTCAACGCATCCCAACTCGGCCATGCTGCCTGCCCAGCCGGAAAAGCACGCCGTCGGATCCACCTGCTGGGCGGCATCGCCCGCCACGATCAGGCAGCCACCGGGAGCCAGCGCGCGACCCATCAGCGCCAACTCCAGGGGCGCGAACTCCTGCGCCTCGTCCAGCACGAGGCAATCGTATTGGCGCAGTGACGCCGGCGGCTCGCCCGCCCGCTCGGCGCGCAAGCGATCCAATTCGAAGAGCACGGCATAGTCCTCGGTATCCAGGGTGCCTGCGTCCCCGGTGGGCGTGCCGGCGTCGATGCTCCTGCCGTCGACCGTCGCCAGCCGCTCGGAATCGACATGCGCGAATTCCTCCTCGGCGGTGTGACTGAACTGCACGTGCGTGTGTTCCAGCACCTCGGCCACCATGCCCGCGCCCAGGCCCTGCTGCGAGGCCGCGGCTAGCTTGTCCATCAGCACGCGATCCCCGAAAAGGTGCAGGAGATCCCGGCGCCGTGTTCGCCGCCCGCCGCGTGCGTGAGCCGGTGATCGCGCCGCCAACTCGGCCAGCACGCCCCGCAGCGCCGGATCGCGTTTGATACGAATCACCCCGGCGCTGGCGTCCTCGCTTTCGCGCACGGGCAGTTTGGCAAAAACGCGCCGGGCTTCGACCCCCGCCCAGCGATCATAGAGCCAAGCCTCGACGCCACTGACGCCCATTCTTTCGAGCAGCGCAGCCGAAAGGCGCCGCAGCCCCTCGGTAGGGACAATAATGGCTGCCCGCAACCCCGGCCCGACCTGGTTCCGCAGATGCGCGAGTCGGTGCAGCGCCACCGTGGTCTTGCCAAACCCGGCTTCGCCCAGCAGCAGCACCGCCCTACTGGCGGGCAGATCCACGATGCGTCGCTGAGCCGCATCCAGCACCACGTCCGCGGGTGAGCTGGACTGCAGTCGCACCGCCTCGGGCCGCAGCGTCAGTCCCAGCGGAAGCGCCGTTTCAAAGTGCCACGAGCCACTTTCAAGCAAGAGCCGGCCGTCGCCCGACGCGATCTCGCACAATTCGCCTTGGAAAAACCGGACCAGATTGCGCTCGACCAGAGTGCCCGTCAGGGTGCGCTCGTTCGCGTTGATTTCATAGTCATCGCCCTCGGCGCAGGAAAAGAATGCCTCGGCCAAAGGCGCGCTTTGCCAATCGATGATGGCCACGCCGCCCCCGGTGTGCGTTTCCGGGCCCAGCAGCACGTCGCGAACACGACCCTGGGTTTCCACCCGAATGTGGGCGAAGTAGGGCACCGATGCGCGAGGCGAAAGCACCCGCGCCGCTTGCGCCAGCCGAAGCTGCTCATGGACTCGTGCCTGCAGACGGGAATCGAGTAGGTCGGCCATGGTCATTCTCGCCCCCTATTGCGCCGGATCCCGAGCCAAAGAACAAGCTTCCACCCGGATTCTGGACAGTCTATGATTGGTCCGTTCGCGCGACAGAAGCTGCGCCGGTGGTCCGGCAGGCTATACTTCCCGATGTGCAGGGAACGGACTTCGACGAACGCGCGTTTTTTCAGGGCATCGCCCAGAGCGGTGCTCGGGCCTTACTCATTGGCAGGCGCGCGTTGGTGGCGATTGGGCTTCCCTTGCTGACCGCGGACTATGATTTTTGGGTCCATCCCGACGATGTGGCCCGCTTCAACGCGGCGGTGGAGCCGATGGGTTTGGTCCCGAACCACACGCCGGACGAGGTTCGCAGACGGGGGCGCTATGTGCTCGAAAACGATGAGCATGTGGACGTGGTCGCCACGCGATCGATACCGACCGTGGATGGCGTGGCGGTGGCCTTTGACGATCTCTGGAGTCGCCGCCAGACATTGCGCCTGGATCCCGACACGCCCATCACCATTCCGTCCCTGGCTGACCTGATCTTGACCAAGCGATTCGCGGCGCGGCCCAAGGACATGGAAGATGTGCGCCTGCTGCAAACCCTGTTGGCCACGGAGCCCAAGCCATGACTGCGGTCATCGGTCCCGCCTCACCTGAGACGCGCGCTCGGCTCAAGGCCCTGGCCGAGGAGCCCCTGCCGCTCGACGAGTGGAAACGACAATTGGCGATTCCGCTTTCGCGTGAGGAGATCGAGCACACCCAGGCCTTGGTGAGTTGGTTCTGTCGCCGTTACCCCACAGTGGGCGAGCGATTCGCTTACGTGCGACGGGCGTGCAAGCGCTGGACGGGACAGGCGAAGAAGGACTCTACAGGGACGCGATCATAGGCGGGCAGCCTGTTAACCGGCAGCCTGTCCAGGCCTGGCACAGGTCAAGACACACTCAGGCGAAAGGACCGCGGAAGTCTTCGGCCTGGAAAAGCCGGTCTGGCCTGGCCAGAGGCGGTCGGGTAGGTCAGGCTGAGGCGATGGTCTTCCAGGTCGAATGTCCGTTCTGTGGCGAGCCGGGTGGCATCGAAATCGAGCCGGCGGATTTCGAGCCTGGCGAATCCGTGCTGGTGCAGGATTGCGAGGTCTGCTGCCGGCCCTGGACGGTGCGGGTCCAGACAGATCCGAACGGCGCGATCACGGTGAGTGCCGAGAGCGACTGAACGTGCCACCATTCGAGGTCTAGTTCTGGTCCAGATCCTGGCCGTGCGGTCTGAGCGTCTAACCCAATTCTCGCCAGTTGGCCGCGACGGTATCCAGCACGTCGTCAATCTGGCCGGCAAAGGCCATTTTGGTCATCGCCAGTGCGAAGCCGGCGGCCTGCTGTATGGTCGCTCGCGGCGGCATGGCCAGAGCGTTGGGGTCCGTGACGATGTCGACCAGAGCCGGCCCGTTGTGAGCCAGCGCCTGCTTGAGTGCGGGCCGAACCTCCGCGGGATCCTCCACGCGCACGCCGAACAGACCGACGGCCTGTGCCAGCGCGGCGAAGTTGGGATTCTTCAAGTTGCATCCAAAGGGAGACATGCCGGCGACCTCCATCTCCAGTTGGACCATGGCCAACGACTGGTTGTTGAAGACGATGATCTTGACGGGCAAGTCGTGCTGACCGAGCGTCAGGATATCCCCCATCAACATGGCAAATCCGCCGTCGCCCGACAGCGCGATCACCTGTCGGCCCGGGTAGGCCGCTTGCGCGCCGATGGCTTGCGGCAAGGCGTTGGCCATCGACCCATGCACGAACGATCCCAGCAGTCGCCGCCCCTTAGCGGCGCTGAGAAATCGCGCGGCCCAGACGCAGGACATTCCGGTATCGGCAGTAAAAACTGCATCGGGGCCGGCCAACTCGTCGAGCGTGGCGGCAACGTGCCCGGGATGGATCGGCCGCCGTGTGCTGCCGGCATCTACGTCCGCACGGAGCTTGTGGCGGACGGCCTGCTGTTGCTCGAGCATCGCATCGAGAAACTCGCGATTGGTCTTGGGCTCGACCAGCGGCAGCAGCGCCTTGATGGTTTCGCGCACGTCGCCGCACAGACCTAGGTCGAGCTTCGACCGGCGGCCCAGACGTTCTCCACGAATATCCACTTGGGCAATTTTCGGCTTGGTCGGCATGAAACTGTCGTAGGGAAAGTCGGTTCCTAGCAACAGCAGGGCATCGCAATCGTGCATCGCCTTGAAGGCCGCTCCCCAGCCGAGCAAACCGCTCATCCCCACCGAGTAGGGATTGTCATACTCGACCCACTCCTTGCCGCGAAAGGCGTACCCAATTGGCGCCTTCAACTTGTCGGCAAGGGCCAGAAGCTCGTCGTGCGCGCCGGCACAGCCGCTGCCGCAAAAGAGTGTGACCTTGGCTGCTCGGTTGACGAGTTCGGCCAGGCGAGCCAGATCGGCGTCCGTGGGGCGGACCAGCGGAGCTGCTGTTGAGATTCCGTGACCGGGAGATTCCGCGGTGGCTTTGAGGGCCGCGATATCACCCGGAAGGATGATAACGGACACGCCCCGTTTGCTCACAGCGTGCTGCATGGCCGACTGCAAAATTCGTGGCATCTGTTGCGGATTGGAGACCATCTCGCAGTAGTGGCTGCACTCGCGGAAGAGCTGCTCGGGGTGGGTCTCCTGGAAGTAACCGATGCCGATCTCGGAGGTGGGAATATGCGAGGCAATGGCCAGAACAGGAGCCATGCTTCGGTGAGCATCATAGAGTCCGTTGATGAGGTGCAAATTGCCCGGGCCGCAGCTTCCCGCACAGACGGCCAGCTTGCCGGTGAGCTGCGCCTCGGCTCCGGCTGCAAAAGCCGCCGTTTCTTCGTGGCGGACATGAACCCACTCGATCTTGCTGCTACGATGAAGCGCGTCGGTCACCGGGTTGAGGCTGTCACCCACGAGCCCGAAAATCCGTTGAACGCCGGCTTGGGCAAGAGTCGTAACTACGTCTTCTGCCACGGTTCGAGACATGATTGGCGCCTTCCCCGACAAGCGGAGGCTCGGCCCGGTGAAGGGGGCATTGTCTTCGCCATTGTGTAACTTTCAGAAAAGAGTGTGTTCCCTACGCTAGGGTTTTGGTCGATTGGATGCCCCCGCCAAGCCCATGTGCCCGGATTCGGCCTTCAACAGTCCTTGGGCACCGGATACGCGCCACGGCCCTCTGGAGCGTGGGCAGTAACAGCAGCATGGCCGGCAACATCCAATGTGAGTAGCGGCTTGGAGGAAACTGGTGATTTTCACGATGACGAGAGCCCTTGAGCGCAGTCGAAATCGTGCTGTGCTGGTGGGATTGGCGCTGCTGGCCGGTACGGCAGCGTGCTCTGGCCATGACAAGCCGGTAGCGCCTTTGCCCGATGGCAAACGTGCGATACAGCCTGCCCCGCCCGGGCCGGATCAGCCGAGCTGTGGGCCGATCCAGGACGGCCAGGTGCGGTACAGTTGGACCGATTCCAAATTCAACATCTGTCGCGGTGACAAGGGCACGTGGGTTGAGGCCAACCTGAATGGTCCGCACCCCGCCGTCCACGCGACGGCCGTGAGCCCGGGCGCCCAGTGCCAAGCAGGAGGGTCAAGTATCGAGTTTGGCCTTGACCAGAACCATAAAGGCTCGCTCGAAAACTCGACCACTGTCTTGGTGTGCAACGGGAGCACCGGGCCGCAGGGGCCGCCGGGGATCCCCGGACCCCAAGGTGCACCAGGTGCGCCAGGTGCGCCCGGGCCACCAGGAACGCCGGGCAGCAAGGGTCCGAGCGGACTGCCAGGTTTGTACCCGTCCGGGCTGGTCGACGATCATCCGTAATCAACTGTGAGCTACCAGCGTGGTCACAAATGGGTGGTTGGAGCGATTTGAGGCGGACGACAATATGCATCGTCGTGCTGGCGGTGCCGGTCGGACCGATGGCATGGGGTGAAACATCTGAGTCGAAGGAGGCCGCCGGGGCTTCTCTCAGGGGTCGTTCCACCTCGCGCATGCTGTGAAACCAACGAAATTTGCTATGGAGGCCGACTATGAAAGCGATTGTTCTGAACGAGTACGGTGACAGCAGCCACCTCAAATTGGCGGAAATTCCCGAGCCGAAGCCCGGAGCCGGAGAAATCAAGGTGAAGGTGGCCGCTGCCGGCCTCAACCCCATCGACTGGAAGCTGCGCAGCGGGGACTACAAGGCCTTCATGCCCATTCAATTTCCTTTCGTCCCGGGTGTCGATGTGTCCGGGCAGGTGGTGGAGCTGGGACCAGGGGTCACACAGTTCAAGGTCGACGACCGGGTGCTCGGTTTCGTGAAGCGTGGCTATGCAGAGTTCGTCACCGCACCGGCCGAGGCTTGGGCGTCCATCCCCAAGGGGTTCAACCTGGAGGATGCGGCCGTCATTCCCCTAGCAGCACTGACCGGTGCACAGCTGGTCGAAGAGGCCGCCAATGTTCAGAGGGAGCAAACGGTGTTGGTGACCGGCGCCGTAGGTGCAGTGGGCCGGGCCGCTGTGTACGCGGCCAAGGCCCGCGGCGCCCGAGTCATCGCCGGTGTTCGGCAGCAGCAGCGCGCTGAAGCGGAGACGTTGGGCGCGTCGACCGTGGTCGCGCTCGATGTCGATGCCGAACTTGCCAATCTGCCGATGCTCGATGCCGTGGCCGACACCGTCGGAGGTTCCACATTGGCGAAGGTGCTTGGCAAGGTCAGGAATGGTGGAGTCGTCGCCAGCACCGTGGGGCCACCTCCCGGAGACAAGGAGCGCGGCGTGATTGGCAAGGGCATGCAAACGCACGTGGACTCAAAGCGCCTCGCCGGCCTTGCCGAGGCTGTCAAGGCGGGCAAGTTCAGGCTGCCTATTGCGAAGAGATTGCCGCTTGCCGAGGCCGCGAGCGCGCAGCGGCTTGCCGAAGCGGGCGGTATCAGCAAGGTCCTGCTGAAGGTTTGATTTTTCATGCCACTCATCAAATCGCCGTCTAAGACGGCGCGAAACCAAAACATCAAGACCGAAATCGCAGCGGGCAAACCACCAAAACAGGCCGTCGCAATCGGCTATGCGGTACAGCGTAGGGCCAGGGCCAAAGCGAAACCCAAACCCAAACAATGATCGAACTCAGCGTGCGCGTTCACGCTCGGTTTCTCACCATCCTTTGCTTATCCAGGGCCGGCCCCCGACGGATGCTATGCTCACAAGCCATGCCGTTCATTTTGCCCAACACGATGCCGTCCCGAAAGTTGTGAGATCTGCTCGTGTCAGCGTCAACGCCTTTGCGTAAGGCCACGGGTCTAGGGCAAGTCTTTCGTGCCCTCAACAACCGCAACTATCGGTTGTTCTTCTTTGGCCAAGGCGTGTCCCTCATCGGAACCTGGATGCAGACCATCGCCCAGGGCTGGCTGGTTTATCGGATCACCCATTCGTCTTTCCTATTGGGCATGGTGGGATTTGCCAGCCAGCTTCCCTTGCTGCTGCTCACGCCTCTTGCCGGCGTGCTCTCCGACCGTTGGCCCCGCCGGCCCGTGTTGGTGGTAACGCAAAGCCTCGCCATGCTCCAGGCCTTGGTGTTGGCTTGCCTGACGCTAACCGGGCTTGTCCAGGTTTGGCATATCATGGTCCTGGCGGTCTTTTCGGGCGCCATCAACTCCTTCGATATGCCCACCCGTCAGGCTTTCACCCTGGAGATGGTCGACCGAAAAGAGGATCTGCCCAATGCCATTGCCCTGAACTCATCAGTCTTCAATGCCTCGCGCCTGATTGGCCCATCCATCGCGGGCATCCTCATCTCATTGGTTGGGGAAGGCGCGTGCTTCCTCTTGAATAGCCTCAGCTACATTGCGGTCATTGTCGCTCTGCTTTCCATGCGCCTCGCTCCCCCACAGGAGCGGGCCTCTGCAGGGGATTTCCTAACTGACCTGCAGGCAGGCATGCACTACGCTTTTGGGTTCTTGCCCATCCGCAATATTCTGCTGCTACTGGCGGTTGTCAGTCTGGTGGGCATGCCTTACACGGTACTGATGCCCGTCTTCGCCAAGGACATACTTCACGGTGGGGCACAGACGCTGGGAATTCTGATGGCCAGCACTGGCGTTGGAGCACTGGTCGGGACGATTTACTTAGCGGCGCGCAACTCCGTTGTGGGATTGGGGAAAAGAATTCCAGTTGCTGCGGCCTGCTTCGGTGTGGGGTTGATCGGCTTTTCGTTTTCCCGCCACATGCTCCTTTCCTTGCCGCTGATCGCTGTTGCGGGATTCGGGATGATGGTAAGTATGGCGTCTTCCAATACCATCCTCCAGACCATCGCCGAAGAGGATAAGCGTGGCCGGCTTATGAGCCTGTACACGATGGCCTTCGCAGGGGTCGCGCCTTTTGGCAGCTTGCTGGCAGGCACGCTGTCAACCCGTATCGGCACACCGGCCACGCTCGCCCTCGGCGGCTGTGTGTGCCTGGTCGGCGCGGGCTTGTTCGCACTGCAGTTGCCCCAACTGCGGGCGTTGGTCCGGCCGATCTACAGCCAAAAGGGCATTCTCCCTGCCGTGGCTTCTGGTTTGTCGGCCGCAAGCGAGGTCACGTCGGCCACGCGGGAAGGGTGACGGTGTTCTGGGTGGGGAAGTGGTAACTCCAGCCCTTCAGCCAGGCGGATTCCACCTTGGACCGAAGCAAGGGCGGGCTGGGACTTGGGCTGGCGCTGGCCAAAGGGCTGGTCGAGTTACACGGGGGCACCATCGCGGCCGCCAGTGCGGGGCTTGGCCAGGGGGCAGAATTTGTCGTGCGACTTCCCCTGGCAATGGAAGCGGCCGCTTCCCCGCAGCCCAGTGAGAGTGCCGCGAAGAACCGTCGCCGCGTGCTCATAATCGAGGACAACATCGACGCAGCAGACAGCTTGCGCGACGTACTCGCTCTTGACGACCATGAGGTCGAGGTGGCGTACAACGGCCCGCAGGGAATTGCGAAGGCGCAGGAATTCCTGCCCGAAGTCGTTCTGTGCGACATAGGGCTGCCGGGTATGGATGGATACGAAGTCGCGCGCGCCTTCCGAGCAGACGAAGCCCTGAAGGGTACGTTTCTTGCTGCTCTGAGTGGCTACGCCCTTCCTGAAGACCTGCAGCGTGCTTCCGAGGCGGGCTTCGATCGTCACATCCCCAAACCACCCAGCATCGAGCAGATTGCACAAGTGCTGGAGGCCGTCCGGACCCAACCGGCCGCCGGGAACGCGAGTGTGCGTCAAACCGACAAGGGAACCCAGTAGACCGGGTCAGCACGAGAGCTGCTTCTACGCTTCTACGCTTCTACGATCGATAGGCGGGCGCGAACACTTCCTTGGCGAAGGTGTCGAAAGTCGTCGGCATGGACACCACCGGCCCCCCAGCCTCGGGCGCGATCAGTCCTTGGCCAGCGCCTCGGTACATTTCCATGAACGCCGAGACCAGCGAGGGATTGAGCCCAGCTTGCCGCAGTCCCTGTTCGACATCTCCCAACGACATCTGCACGTAGCGAACCAGCTTGCCAATGGCTTGTCCGAGAATGCCGACGAGTTCGGTCTGCGTGATGGCCTTGGGGCCTATCAGGTGGACGACGCTTTTGCCGACAAAATCTGGGCGTTCGAGCCTACCGCCGGCGTAGCTGCCGATGTCGGCCGGGGCGATCATCGGCACCGCAGCCTCGGCCGGCATGGGGCCGCCGTAGATCCCTTGCGCCTTGACGGAGCCCAAGCCCATGAGCACGTTCTCCATGAAGAAACCCGCACGCAGAAAAAGCGCATTGAGCCCGGGTATCTTCTTCAGCCGTTCCTCGAAGTCGTGGAGCGCGACGATAGGTCCAGTGCCCTGGGTGTGGTGCGCGCCTAGGCTGCTCAGGAGCACGACGTGGGGCACCCCAGTCGCTTCGATGCCGCCCACCAGGGCGTCGATCACGCGCGTTTGATAAGCGCGAAAATCGTTGGTCGCCATGTTTGGCGGAACCAGGAGGTAGGCGGCCTCGGCTCCCGCAAGGGCCTCACGAACGAAAGCCGCATTCTCGATATCGCCGACGCAGCTCTCCGCACCAGCCTTGGTCAAGGGAGCCAGTTTCTCTCGCTGCCGGCCGACCACGCGAATTTTCTTTCCCCTCTTGAGCAGCAAGGCTGCGGCGGCGCCGCCGGTATTTCCCGAAGCTCCAAAGATGCAAATCATGGGTATTCCTACCTTTCGGCGAACGACCTAAACCCTGTCACCTAGCTTCGATGTTCGGAGGCTGCCAGTCGTGACCGTGCGGAAACAAGCGCTGCCGCCGCTGCGCCAGGGTCGGTCACCGGGGCCGCGCATGCGTAGTTTCGGCAGACGTAAAGTGCCGCACGTTCCCGCACCAGGGTCTTGCCACGAAGCAGAGGCAAGTCCGCTGCTTCTGGCCGGTCGGGATCGATATGGGCACAGACGCGATTGGGCAAGTAGTGCTCGGCGACAGCACGCTCAAGTGCCTCCCGGTCCGGCGTCCCGCGCCGCCCGACCAGAGCCAGTTCGAGCGGGGTGCTTTCGAGAAAGTCGAGCACGTCGAGCGAGGTTGCAAACGCCCGCGGGGCTTGCTCGATGAGTGTGCCGTAGGCCATCAGGGCGGTGCGAGCGCGCTCGGCAAGATCGTCACGATCGTAGTGTCGGGCGAGGCGCGCCAGGGCGCGTGCGAGCACCGCGTTCGCGCTGGGAAGGGCGCCGTCTTGGCCTTCACGCGGCCGAGCGAAGAGAGTCTCGTGATCGCGTGCCGTGGTGAAGAAAGCGCCGTGCCCATCGTCGAAATCCCGCAAGGCACGTTCGGCCAGCCGCTGCGCCTCGGCCAGAAACTTCGCTGAGCCCCCAGCTTCGAACAGGGTGATGAGTCCGTCAGTCAGGTAGGCGTAGTCGTCGAGGCAGCCCGGCAAGTGAGCCCGCCCGGCGCGCGCCGTGCGGAAGATCCCGCCGTCCGGACGGCGCAGCCCGGAGAGCGCGAAGTGCGCAGCGCGCTCCGCCGACTGTAGGTAGCGCGGATCGCGGAGCACGCGGAACCCCTCGGCCATCGCGCCGATCATGAGGCCATTCCAGGCCGTGATCACCTTGTCGTCGAGCAAGGGCGGCACGCGAGCGAGCCGCGCGCGGTAGAGCTTCTCACGCGCAGCTTCGAGCCGGCTCTGCAAGGCCTCCGGTGTGCAGCCGAGTTCATTTGCCGTCTGCGCGACCGTGCGCGGCCGGTGCAACACGTTCTTGCCTTCCCAATTCCCCGCAAAGGTTACGTCGTAGAACAAGGCAAACGCTTTGGCGCTGACCGGATCGAGCAAGGCCTGGATTTCATCGAGCGTCCACACGAAGAATCTTCCCTCTTCGCCCTCACTGTCAGCGTCGGTCGCACAATAGTAACCGCCCTCGGCGTCCTGCATCTCGCGAACCACGTAGTCCAGGGTCTCGCGGGCCACACGCCGGTATTCGAGATCGTGGGTGGCTTGGTACGCTTCCAGGTACACGCGGGCAAGCGCGGCGTTGTCGTACAACATTTTCTCAAAGTGCGGGACCAGCCAGCGTTGGTCGGT